>ERZ826016.2-NODE-2-length-338384-cov-9.285471_pt1 | contig 338384 bp, 267 predicted proteins | sample MGYA00519872_ERZ826016 | MGnify/ENA primary metagenome ERZ826016 (study PRJEB31778, sample SAMEA3449218) | human gut metagenome | biome: human gut; feature: human-associated habitat; material: faeces | place: United Kingdom | collected 2010/2012 ... | reverse complement strand
GATTTACACTCGGATATTTCTGATTAGTTTTGGTTGTTCTATGGTTATAAATACATGTGGCCAAGATTTAAACGATCGTTTAGACTAGTCGTTTATGAAAAAACATTTAGACCATAAGTATTCAGAAATTTACTGAAATCTAGAATGTTGTTGTATATGGAAAGATCATTTTGCTGTTAGATTGTGTTTTTTATTGATTTATACCTTAAAATCTAATGTTGTATGAATAATGTAGTATTATGGAAACAGGTGTTTCTAGGAGCCTCTTTATTCTTATGTGGCGCAAGTCCAGTCATGGCCACTGAAGTAGGCGATTTAACACCAGACGTAAGGGGCAATGCCCTGCAACAAGATGGACGTAGAGTCACTTGCACTATTTCAGACAAAGCAGGACCAATTGTTGGAGCGAATGTCCTTGTTAAAGGGACAACTATCGGAAATATTTCCGATATGGACGGACGTGTCATACTTGATGGTGTGCCGGATAATGCCATATTGGTGGTATCTTACATTGGCTATGTAACTCAAGAGATCTCTCTGAAGAATAGCCAGAACAATATCAAAGTAAAATTAACGGAAGACACACAAGCCTTGGATGAGGTCGTTGTTGTCGGTTATGGTACCCAAGCGAAGAAAGATATTACGGGATCTGTCGCTGTCGTATCTACGGAAGAGTTGAAGGAGACTCCGGTAGCGACATTCTCAGAGGCTTTGCAAGGAAAGGCTTCCGGTGTGTATATCTCGAACTCGGGTGGACCTAGTGGTGAGACGACTATCCGTATCCGTGGTGTCGGCTCGTTGAATGGTTCAGACCCATTGATTGTTGTGGACGGTGTCTCGAATGTGGATATCGACGCGGTCAATCCGAATGATATCGAGTCTTTGCAAGTTTTGAAAGATGCTTCCGCTACTGCGATTTACGGTGCGCAAGGAGCGAATGGTGTAATCATTATCACGACAAAGCAAGGAACTAAAAGCGGCCGGGTACGAGTATCTTATGATGGTTACTTTGGTGTGGCGAAGATGGCGAATAGTGGTTATGATTTGTTGAATGGATGGGAGGCGATGGAATGGCAAGCACAAGGTATGAGAAACGTGCGGGATTATCGCGGACAAACACCCACCGCTCATCCTCAATTCGGATCGTTGAACGATAAAGATGAATTGACGATGCCTTATGCGATTAAGCCGGCCGGTTTATCAAAAGATCAAGTAATCTCGCAGTTTGGTAGTATCGATGCGTGGGTGGCTTCCTATAAACCGGATGGTAGTAATTCGTGGTCACGTTCCGCTTATTATCAGATGTTGGAAGATGGATATTCGGAAGCGGAGGCCCAGAAAGGAACGAATTGGTATGATATGGTGACTCGTACGGGTAAAGTACAGGATCATCAGATCTCTTTATTAGGAGGTGGAGAAAAAGGAACTTACTCGGCTTCTTTAGGCTATACTAATCGGGAAGGAACGATTATCTCTTCTTTCTTTAAACGTTATTCACTGCGTGCCAACTCTACCTATAATGCGAATAAATATTTCACGATAGGCCAGAATTCCAATATCGCCGTAATGGAGATGGGCGGTGAGCGGGGTCGTCAAGGCGATGCGAGCGTATTCGCCCAAACATATACGATCCAGCCATGGGTACCTGTTTATAATGTAGGTGGCGATTATGCGGGATCACAGGCCTCGGAAGGTGGACGTGCGAATACGGCTTATCAGACAGCCATGAATCAACAGGATGATTGGACTCGTTTCATGCGATTGCAAAGTGCGGCTTTCGCCGAGTTGAAACCGATCAAAGGCCTGAGTCTTCGTACGCAGTTCAGCGTTCGTTTGATGGGTATGTGGAGCCAAGCGTTGAGTGAGAAGACGATCGCTACCAATAAAGAGGGGCAATCTCAAAATTATCTGGAGGAAAACGCAAATTGGAGGTTGGATTATCAGTGGACCAATACGGCGACTTATAAGACGAAATTCAATGAAGATCATGACGTGACATTTATGATCGGTACGGAAGCTATGAAATTTGGTGTGGGACGAAGTATGAAAGCCATTCGCTATGATTATATCTTCGAGAATAATCCCAATACATGGATATTAAACAATGGTTCTTCCGACAATATGAAGAATGAAGGAAAAATGTTTGATAAAAGTACGATGTTCGGCTTGTTTTTCCGTGGCGATTATTCCTATAAAGGTAAATACTTGGCAACTGTAACGGTTCGCCGGGATGCTTCTTCCCGGTTTGGCGAGGATAACCGCTGGGGTACATTCCCTTCTCTTTCTTTAGGCTGGCGTATGTCGGATGAGGTCTTTATGGAAAAGACACGTACGTGGTTGGATGATTTAAAGGTGCGTGCGGGTTATGGAACGACCGGTAACTCTAATATCGGAGCCTATAATTATGCGTTTCAATATGCGACCGGAAATGATTATTTATATGGAATCACAGGTGCGGATTCAGGGGCGTCTCCGGGCTATGCGATCTCAAATCTGGGGGATGTGAATGCTAAGTGGGAAACAACCAAGATGTTTAACGTCGGTTTAGACGTAACGGCGTTGAATAATCGTTTGACCGGAAGTATCGATTATTATATTAAGAAGACTTCAGATTTGTTGGTGAACGCTAACTGGTCCGCTTTGGCCGGTAACGCTACTAAGCCAAAGATCAATATTGGCGATATGCAGAATAAAGGTCTTGATTTCAGTGTGGGCTGGAGAGATAAAGTCGGTGATTTTAGTTACTCGGTAAACGCCAATATCTCAACCTATAAGAATAAGGTTACCCAATTAGGTTCCTCGGACCTATTTACGAATACGCGTTTGAGTAAGGTAAACATCACCACGGTAGGGCAACCGGTAGCGATGTTCTACGGTTATCAAGTGGACGGAATCTATACGAGTGAACAAGATGTGCTGAACTATAAGACCGCGGATGGAAAAACGATTTTACCATATGCCGTGGCGGACGAGGCCAGCTTGAATCCTCAATCATGGGTAGGTCGTTATAAGATTCGTGACGTGAACGGAGATGGAAAGATTGGGGCGGAAGACCGTACGATTATCGGTAATCCGCATCCGGACTTCACGGGAGGTGTGAACCTTAGTGTTGGTTGGAAAGGTTTTGATTTGAGTACATTCCTTTATTTCTCTGTAGGTAACGACTTGTATAAACATTATCAGTATTATACGCATTTCGGGGCATTACAAAGTAACTTCTCTAAAGATCGCTTGGAAAACTCTTGGGATCCCGTTACAAACCCGGATGGTATCTATCCATTATGGGCTGGTACATCTAATGAAGGTACGGAGGCGGCTAATGAATCCAATTCTACTTATATAGAAGACGGTTCATACTTGCGTATGCAGACATTGACGCTCGGTTATACGTTGCCAAAGAGTATCTTGAATAAGATCAAATTTGAGAAGATTCGTGTTTACGGTCAGGTTTCCAATGTGTTTACATTAACAGGCTATTCAGGTTTGGATCCGGAGGTTCGTAGCAATAATGAAGATAGCAGTAACGATATGATGAAAGGTATCGACTACGGTTCTTATGGTATGCCACGCCAGTTCATTTTAGGCGTGAATATTTCTTTCTAAAAGGATTTTCGATAAGGATATTGATAACGATTAAAAAAAACAGTATGAAAAGACTATTTATATATTCAATGTTAGTGGCGTCTTCATTAGGAGCGATGACCTCTTGCTCTGACTTCTTGGATGTGAAGCCGGTGGGTGCGGTCAGTGAAGAAGAGTTACTGAATCAGGAAGGCGTAAATTATGCGATTACAGGAATGTATTCATCGATGCTTACACAGGAGTATTTTGCGGCTCCTTTGACAAATTATGCCTATGGCGATGTACTGGGTGGAAGCGCGAATAAAGGGTCTACGTTTACGGACCAGTCTGACTTTACGAACTTGGAAACGTATGCGATCACTACGGACAACGGATATTTGAATACCAAATGGAAAGTGGTTTATGAAGGTGTCTATCGTGCGAACAACGTGATTAATATGATCGATAAGATCAAGGACGAGCTTTCTTCCGTAAAAGGCGTATCAAAGGATTTTTATACCGAAGCGATCGCCCAAGCCCGATTCTTCCGCGGATTCTGGCATTTTGAGGGAATGAAATTATTTGGTGCCGCTATTCCTTACGTGGGAAGCGAGGAGTTCGCTAGCGATGTAAACCCAAAAGTTTCCAATGTGGATGAGTCTGGCAATTATATTTACATATGGGATAAGGTGGCCGAGGATTTACAGTTCGCTTATGATAACCTGCCGGATATTTGGGCGAGCGATAAAGGACGTGTCAATAAATGGGCCGCCGCCGCTTTTTTGGCAAAATTGAGGCTGTATCAGTCTTCACCCTATAACGGTACGAATGGTTCTTCCGATCATTGGGCGGATGCCAAGGCTTTATTGGAGGCTATTATCGCGAATGGGCAGGATAATAATGGCACGAAATTCAAACTAGCGGATACTTATGAGGATTTGTTTACGGCAGGTAGTGCCGATTGGAGCGGTGAGTCCGTGTTCGATATACAGCGGACTATCTCTGGTTCTCAGGTAATCACGAACTCTATCGAAGGTTCATGGCATACGGCTCCTCCGGGAGGTATGGGCACATCCGGATGGGGTTTCTATCAACCTTCCTATGAGTTGGTAAACTCACATATCGTAGACGAGAATGGTTTGCCGTATCTGGATAAATCATATCAAGATAAACCGGCGTTGACTACCTTGACAGATAATATTCCACATACGGATTTAGAGGTTTTTACCGATCCTCGTCTGGATATCAGTACCGGTCGTTTTGATGTCCCTTATTGGGACTGGACGGTTCCTTCTATCTTGGATGGGTGGGTACGTGATATCGCGAATGGTGGTCCTTATATGAATAAGAAGCGGCAACCGAAAAAAGCGGATAAAGGCGGTACGAGCGTATCTACGGAGACGAGTTCTACAGCCAAGAATTACCATTTGATCCGTTATGCGGATGTTTTACTTTGGTATGCCGAAGTCTTGATTCACGACGGAAATTATAAGGAGGCCGGGAAGTATATAAATGAGGTACGTGCCCGTGCGGCAAACTCGTATGTGAAGGGCGTTGATGCTGCCACGATGTTGCCCACTTCTACATCTTATGTCTTGGATGATAAAGTGAATAGGAAGTTGGATTCGAACGCTGCGGCTAATTATCGTGTAGGTTTGTATCCGGATTCGCAATTCAACAGCAAGGATGGTGCTTTAGCCGCTTTACGTTTCGAGCGTAAATTAGAGTTGGCGATGGAAGGTCATCGCTGGTACGACTTAGCTCGTTGGGGAATAGCGTACGATGAGATAAGTAATTATATCACTTACGAGAAGAAACATCTCGGAAAGTTTGCCAACTGCGTTTATAACGCTAAATGGGTAACTCTTCCGATCCCGAATGATCAAATCGTGACCATGGAAGGCGTTTTAGTCCAGAATGAGAATTGGAAATAAATCGTAGGTTAATAATCTGTATCGGTCAGGCATGTGATATGTCTGACCGTTTTGTATATTTGCGGCATGAAGTCAACAACCCGGAGGGTTTCGGTGTTTTTTAATAAACAAATAAAGAGAATAGGATGAGACTGGTGTATATTTATCATAGCGGGTTTGTTGTAGAGGCGGAAGGCTTCTCCATCTTGATCGATTATTTCAAAGATACGAATCCGGACCCGGCGAAGGGGTTTGTGCGTGGGGAGCTATTAAAACGTCCGGGGACGTTGTACGTATTGGCATCACATTTCCATCCGGATCATTTTAATCCGGACGTGTTGAAATGGAAAGAGGAGAAAGACGATATCAAATATATTTTCTCCAAGGATATCTTGAAACGCCGCCGGGCAAAAGCCGAGGACGCTTTTTATATGAAGAAGGGAGATGTGTACCAAGATGAGCATTTAACGATTAGGGCGTTCGGATCGACCGATGTCGGTATCTCTTTTTTGATCGAGACGCAAGGTAAACAGATTTTTCATGCCGGAGACTTGAATAATTGGCATTGGAAAGATGAGTCTACTCCACAGGAAGTTGCGGAGGCGGAAGGGAATTACCTGAAAGAACTGGATATAATAGCGAAATATACGCAGGCGATGGATGTTGTCATGTTTCCGGTAGATCCCCGCTTAGGGACCGATTTTATGCGAGGTGCCCAACAATTCATCGACCGGATAAAGACCGGTATCTTTGTGCCGATGCATTTCTGGGAACGTCCGGCGGAGGTCATGGCTTTTGCCCCGTATGCCGAATCGAAAGGTTGCCGGTATGTTGCCCTTTCTGTACCGGGTGAGGGTACCGATATATAATATATTATTAATGTATAGGTTTTAGAAAACATATAAATTTATTTAGGTATGGAAGTTAAAGGCAGATTTGACCATTTCAATATTAATGTATTGGATTTGGAGAAAAGTATCGCTTTTTATAACAAAGCGTTGGGGTTGAAAGAGCATCATCGAAAGGTCGCGGAAGACGGTTCGTTTATCTTGGTTTATCTAACGGATGAGCAAACTGGTTTCTTGATGGAGCTGACTTGGCTGCGTGACCGGAAAGAACCTTATGAGCTAGGCGACAATGAGAGCCATCTTTGTTTCCGGGTAGCCGGCGATTATGAGGAGGTACGTAAATACCACAAGGAAATGGGAGCGGTTTGCTTCGAGAATACCAAGATGGGATTGTATTTTATTAATGATCCGGATGACTATTGGATCGAGATATTACCGTTGCGATAATTCTCCATTATTATATAACAATGTTGCTTAACATAAGTTTTCGAAAAAAGAAGATAAAATGACAGGAATCTGTAAAATTTTCTTCAAATCGTATTGCAACTTGTGTTAAACCTCTTATATTTGCTACCTAGAAAGAGGAAAATCATTATTAATCCTAAATATAAAATCATGGAGAAGCCTTATGTAGTAGGTATCGATATAGGTGGTACCAACACTGTTTTTGGTGTAGTTGACGCAAGAGGAACAATCTTGTATAGTGGATCAATTAAGACTGGTAAATATGCAGACGTTAATGACTATGTAGCGGAACTTGCTAAAGGTCTGAAGTCTGTTATTGATCAGGCTGGTGGTCCGGATAAGATTAAAGGTGTGGGTGTAGGTGCTCCGAACGGAAACTTTTTCAACGGATGTATCGAATTCGCTCCGAACTTGCCTTGGAAAGGTAAGATTCCTTTGGCTCAATTGATCAGCGAACAGATTGATGGTATTCCTGTTGCTTTAACAAACGACGCCAATGCTGCCGCTATCGGTGAGATGACTTATGGAGCCGCTCGCGGTATGAAAGATTTTATCGTGATCACTTTGGGTACCGGCGTGGGTAGCGGTATCGTAGTAGGTGGTAACTTGGTATACGGACATGACGGTTTTGCCGGTGAGTTGGGCCATGTTATCATGCGTCGTAACAACGGTCGTCAGTGTGGTTGCGGTCGTCAAGGATGTCTGGAGGCTTATGCTTCAGCTACCGGTGTGGCTCGTACGGCTCGTGAATATCTGGAAATCCGTAAGGACGAGAGTGTTCTTCGCGACTTGGATCCGGATGAAATCACTTCAAAAGACGTATACGACGCAGCTATGAAGAATGATAAGATCGCTCTTGAGATTTTCGAGGCTACCGGCTCTATGTTGGGAGAGGCTTTCGCTGATTTCGTAGCATTCTCTAGCCCGGAGGCTATCATTTTGTTTGGCGGTCTTACGAAAGCTGGCGATTTGATCATGAACCCGATTAAACGTTCAATGGAGAAAAATATGTTGAAGGTTTACGCAGGTAAGACTAAATTATTATTCTCTCAATTGAAAGAGAGCGACGCTGCCGTATTAGGAGCAAGTGCTTTGGGTTGGGAAGTAAGAGACCAAAGCGCTGGTTTGGAAGTCTAAATCCGGTTTTACGTATAACGAAAAGACATTTGCGAAATAAGGCAAGCCGCATCTATATTTAGGTGCGGCTTGTTGTTTTTAATTGAATTATAAATCATAAAGTATGAGACATCCGTTGTATCAATTTCAGTTTTGCCCGGTTTGCGGGGCAAAAGCTTTCGTGGAACATAACGAGAAAGCGAAAAAATGTATGGCGTGCGGTTTTGTTTATTATTTCAACCCGTCATCGGCTGTCGCTTGTTTCATAAAGAACGCTAAGGGGGAGTTATTGCTGGTTCGCCGAGGAAAAGAGCCGGCTAAAGGTACATTGGATTTGCCCGGTGGCTTCGTCGATATGTTTGAGTCGGGGGAGGAGGCTGCTCGCCGGGAAGTAAGGGAGGAGACGGGGTTGCATATCCAGAATTGCCGTTATTTGTTTTCCTTGCCTAATTTATATATGTATTCCGGCTTTGAGGTGCATACGCTGGATATGTTTTATGAGTGCTTGGTAGATGATTTCAATAACGTGCATGCGGAAGATGATGCCGCCGAGATCGTGATCCTTCGCCCGGAGGATGTGAATCCGGAAGACTTCGGTTTAGACTCTATCCGAAAGGCGGTACCAGCCTATCTTAGAAAATAACAATTAGGAAAATTGTACGAAAATGAAAGATGATATATCTTATCGTTGCAACATGATACATCTTGTCGTTGTAAGATAATACATCTTCTCCCTATAAGGTGTATCATCTTCCATAGAGATAATTTTAGAACGTGTTGTCCTAAATATTAATAGAACTTGCCTTCTGTTTGGCGCATATTACTTATATTTGCGAATTAGAACGAATAGGCACTGAAGTAAGTGCTTGTATTAAAAAGCAAATGAGTGATGAAAAGAATACTTATTCCGCTGTGTCTGGTAGTAGGCAGCCACATGGCAAGCGGGCAGAGATCGTATCAATTTGATGCGCCGAACCGTTTGTTTGTCGAAGGCAAGGAGTTGTTTAGTTTGAAGAATTATTCAGGTTGCATCGATAAGCTGGAGGCGTATAAACAGCATTCCACGGATGCTGACTTGATTCAAGAAGCCGATTATATGTTGGTCTACTCCGCTTATGAGCAAGGCCGTCCCAATGCCGTTGAGTTATTGAAAGATTATCTGGATGTGTACCCGGCTTCCCGTCATGCGGACGAGGTGAACTTCTTGATCGGTTCCGCCCATTTCGGACAGGGAGAGTATCAGAAAGCTATCTTTTGGTTTAACGAATCGAACATTGATATGCTAAGTCCGGAACAACAGGAGGCTTATTGTTTCCGTCTGGCTTATTCCTTGTTGCAAATCGGGGATATGGAGAAGGCCCGTGGTTATTTCGCACGGATCGAGCGGATTGGAACGAAGTACCGGGATGCATCTACCTATTATGTCGCTTATATCGATTATGCGACCGGTAAATACAACAATGCCTTGGTGGAATTTACCCGCTTGAAGGACTTGTCTGATTATAAGGAGCGATCTTTGTACTATATCACGCAAATTTATTTTATACAGAATAAATACGAGAAAGTGATCAGCGAAGGCAAGGAATTGTTAGCCTCTTATCCGGATAGCGAGAACAATAGCGAGGTTTACCGTATCATGGGTAACGCCTACTATCATCTGGGAAATGAGGATCAGGCGATTAATATGCTGAGTAAATATGTATCCTCGACGGATAGCCCGTTGAGGGGCGATTTATATATCTTGGGCGTATGTTATTATAATAAGGGTAATTACAGTAGCGCCGTGAACGCTTTGGGACGGACCGTTCGTGAGAACGACGCCCTTTCGCAGAACGCTTATCTGTATCTGGGGCAAAGTTATCTGAAATTAAAAGATAAGAATAACGCCCGTATGGCCTTCGAGGCTGCCGCGACTTCTTCTTTCGATAAGCAAGTGAAAGAGGCGGCTATGTATAATTACGCTTTATTGATCCACGAGACCGCTTTCACGGGCTTTGGCGAGTCGGTGACAATCTTCGAGGATTTCTTGAATGATTTCCCGAATTCCAAATATGCCGATAAGGTAAACGATTATCTGGTGGAGGTTTATTTGACTACCAAGAACTATCAAGCGGCTCTGAACTCTATCGATAAGATCAAGCATCCGAGCACGAAGATCTTGGAGGCGAAGCAAGATATCTTATTCCAGTTGGGAACGCAGGCGTTCACGAATATGGAATTGGATAAGGCGGTCGATCTTTTCAGCCGTGCGATCTCACTGGGCGCTTATAATCTGGAATCTCGTAACGACGCTTATTTCTGGCGTGGGGAATCTTATTATCGCCAAGGTGAGTATAATAAGGCGATTTCCGATTATCGTACCTATTTGAATAATACCCGCCAACGTAATACGGATATGTATGCCTTGGCACATTATAACTTAGGTTACAGCTACTTCAAATTGAAAGAGTATGGCGAGGCGTTGAACCGCTTCCGTCAATACGTGAATCTGGAAAGCAATCAGCAGACTCCGGCTTATGCGGACGCTTATAATCGTATCGGCGATTGTTTATTCCACAACCGTCAGTTCGCTATGGCGGAAGAGAATTATACCCGTGCGGCGCAATTGCAACCGTCCGCCGGAGATTATTCGGTGTATCAGAAGGGCTTCTTGCTGGGATTGCAGAAAGATTATAAGGGAAAGATCAGCGTGATGGATCGTTTGATCCGTGAGTTCCCGGAATCACAATATGTGGATGATGCCTTGTTCGAGAAAGGACGTTCTTACGTGTTATTGGATAATAATCAAGCGGCTGCGGCAAGCTTTGAGCAATTGATGCGTGATTTCCCGCAAAGCAGTCTGGCTCGTAAGGCCGGCGTACAGCTTGGTTTGATTTACTTCAACGACAATCAGCCGGAGAAAGCGGCCGAGGCTTATAAGAGCGTGATTAGCAATTATCCGGGTAGCGAGGAGGCGAAAGTGGCCTTGCAAGACTTGAAGTCCGTATATATCGAGCTGAACGATATCAATTCGTTTGCCGCCTATGCGAATTCATTAGGTGGAAATGTTCGTTTCGAGGTGAGTGAGCAAGACTCCTTGACCTATTTGGCGGCCGAGAAGTTATTTATGCGAGGCGATAATGAGGGCGCTCGTCGTAGCTTGACGAATTATTTGCAAACCTTCCCGCAGGGAGCGTTTAGCTCGAACGCTAATTTCTATTTGGCAAGTATCGCTTTTGCCAAGAAAGAACAGGAGGAGGCGAAACGTTTGTTCTCGTTAGTATTGGAGAGCGGTGATACGAAATTCAGGGAAGAGTCTTGGGCTCGTAAAGCTGAGATTGAGTATCTGGATAAGGATTACGCCGCCGCTATGGAAAGTTTCAAACATCTACAGGTGGTAGCGGAGAATCCGGAGAATAAGGAGGCCGCTAAATTGGGCTTGATGCGTTGCGCCGAGTTGACTGGTCAGCCGCAAGAGGCTTTGCTGGCCGCCAACGATTTGCTGAAGGAACCGAAGCTATCTCCGGAGATCATGTCCGAGGCCCGTTATGTCCGTGCGAAGGCTTATATCAGCTTGAAGCAGGAGAACAAGGCGTTGGCCGACTTGAAGGAGATCAGCAAGGATACCCGTACGATACACGGGGCGGAGGCTAAATATCTATTGGCTCAATTGTATTATGATAATAAGGATGATAAGAATGCCGAGACTGTCTTGATGAACTTCATCGAGAACGGTACGCCTCACCAATATTGGTTGGCACGGGGCTTTATCTTGTTGGCTGATATTTATATCCGCCAAGGTGATGATTTCCAAGCTCGTCAATATCTGACCAGTTTGCAAAACAACTACAAGGGCGATGATGAGATCGCCGCAATGATCGAAGACAGATTGGGTAAACTAAAGAAATAAAAGAAAGCGATGAAGACTATATATAATGTAAAGGCGTTGTGTGTGGTAGCTTTGCTGGGTTCGGCTGCTGCTGCGAGTGCGCAAGAGGATGTTACGAAAGAAAAGAACCTGAACCGGGAGATGACGCTTGAACGGGAGTATGATCCTTCCGTGCAGGACGCCAGCAAGGTAAATACGCTTCCCGTGGTGAAAGAGCCGGAGGTTCGTAAGATCCCGATCGATTACTCGAATTATACGATCGCCGCCGATCCGCAGAAAGAGATTAGTTTGTTGCCTTCTGGAAATATCATGACGCAGATGGACTACAACAAGCGCCGGGGATATTTTAACTTCGGTGTAGGCACATATCTGAATATAAACGGTGATTTGGGATATCATATCTTGAGTACCGAGAAGGATAAGTTGAATATTTGGTATTCACATCGTTCTACGAATGGAAAGGTGAAATATATTCAGATGGACGATGAGAAGGTGAAGGCGAAGATCAACGATAATCTGGGAGGCATCAATTTCAAGCATGTTTTTGATAAGACGATATTTAGTATTGGTGCGAAGTACGGATATTCGGCGTTTAATTATTATGGACTGCCTATTGCGGATGCTTGGTCTATGATGGCAGAGGGTAGTTTGGATAGAGTGGATCGGGAAACAAACCAAGTAAACCAGACGATAGCTGCTAATATCGGATTTGAGTCGAAGGAAGATGCGCCGTTCGGGTACTTACTGGATTTGGGCTATATAAATTTCTCCCATAAATACGGGCTGGGCAAACCTGCGGATGGTCCTACAGAACATACTTTTGACGCTAAATTCGATTTGAATGCCGGTTTTAACGGGAATATGCGGATTGGCTTGGGTGGACAGGTAGAGTATTTCAACTATAGTTTACCCGGAAAAAAAGAAACTACATCAGGTACCTATTATACTTATGAGTTCGAGAATCATGCGGAAGTAATCCTTTCCCCATATTATAAGGTAGAGGGGGATAGCTGGAACTTGAAATTGGGTGCTAATGTGATGTTGGTGACCGGTGATAATAGTAAGTTCATGGCTTCACCTAATATTGCGGCAGACATAGAGGTGGCAGATAAGACCTTGCTTTACTTAAACGCTGGTGGTAAGTTATATTCCAATAGTATGTATGAGACCTCTTTGGTGAATCGTTATGTAAATCCTACAAAAGAGATCGCCCCCTCCCGTAATTGGTTGGATGCTACTTTAGGTATAAAGAGTGGCGTGGCTCCTGGTTTTTGGTTCGATGTGTTCGCTGGTTATAAGATAACGAGCAGCGATGTGCTTTTCTTGCCGTCGAGAATTTATGATAGAGATCACTTCGGGAATTTCAGCGAGGCTATGTCTGATATCGATACGAAACAGCTTTTTATTGGCGCTAACTTGAAGTATAGTTATCAACAATTGTTCGATGTGTCTTTAAAGGGAGTATATAATAATTGGAAAGCGAATTTTGGTGATACATGGATTGGTGGGGAAGCTAACGGGGAACTAACCCATGCTTGGGGCAAACCTGAGATGGAAGTGACGGCAGGCTTGACGGTTCGTCCGGTAAAGAATGTCTCCGTATTGCTGGACTATTATTTGGCTACTGGACGTTATACCCAATTAGGTGGAGCGGGCGAGTATAAGATGAACAACATCAACGAGCTAAACCTAACAGGTACCTATACCTTCAACGATACCTTTGGTGTTTACGCTAAGTTGAATAATATCCTTTGCCAGAAGTATGAGGTATATTACGGATATCCTTTGCAAAGCTTTAGTGCGATGATTGGCGTGAATATCAATTTCTAACACTTGAAATAGGAAGGATGGGTGACATAAATATCAAACAACTGGAAAGCCTTCGCTGGAGGATGCGGGTGATCGAGACGCTGACCGTGATCGGGACGGCATGGATCGCCTTGGCGGTTTACCAGAAGAAGGAAGAACTGGTTTATTATTTGGTGGGAGCCGTAGTCCTTCTATTCTTGTTAAAGTATTATACGCAATTCCGTCTGCGAAAAAGACAGTTCGTCTCTAATCTCGTGGAGCAGCGGACGATGGAATTGCGTTTCCAGCGGGATGCGATGCAAGCGGAGTCGGAGAAACTATCCCGTGCCCTTTCTGCCTTGGCGGACGCTCAAGACGAGTTGGTTCGTAAGGAACGTCTGGCATCGATCGGCCAATTAACGAAAGGTCTGGTGGATCGTATCTTGAATCCCTTGAATTATATCAATAACTTCGCTCATTTGTCTGCTGCATTAGCGAAAGATATCAAGCAGAATATCGATGAGGACGAAGAGACCGATAAACACGATAATTATAATGATACGCAAGAACTGCTGGTTCTTTTGACTGGCAATCTGGATAAGATAGCCAAGCATGGTGATAACACGGTGCGGATCGTAAAAGCGATGGAAGAATTGCTGAAAGATCATTCGGCGAATCGAACCTGCGTGGATATTAATGATTTATGTAAGGTCAATCTGGATATCTTGCGAAAGAATTATGCGAAGGAGATCGAGAAGAATCAAGTGGATCTATCATTCTCTGGGCTTTCCGTACCGTTGACAATCGAGGTGAATATCGATCAGATGGGAAAAGCCTTGTCGCAGATATTGGATAATAGTATATATGCGGTCTTGAAAAAGGCCGGGGAACCGGGATATCAGCCTTCTGTCTCGTTGGTATTGCGTATTCAAGCGGATAAGTTGCAAGTGGTTATCCGTGATAATGGCGTCGGTATAGAAGAAACGATAAAGACGAAAGTCTTTTCTCCGTTCTTTACCACCAAACCGACCGCGGAAGCGGCAGGAACAGGTCTTTACTTGAGTCGGGAGGTCGTTTTGAACCATAAGGGTACGATCGCTATCGAGTCGGAGAAAGATAAATATACGGAAGTTACGATTACGTTGCCTATTTATAGTTAGGAAAGGAGGTTCATCATGATACAGGATTTACATACCGAGATCGATCGGTTAAAAAGGCGAATTAAACTTTGCGAGCGGGTTACGCTGGGTAGCTTGGTCGGTATTTGTGTATCTGTGAAGTTCGGTCATCAAGAATGGATCGGATTGCTTTTCTTGATTCTGTTTTGCCAGATCTCTAAGTTGGTTTTCAAGCGGAAACTCAAACAAAAAGAGTATTTGGTGAAAGAGGTAGAGGAGCGTACGCAGGAGATCCGTTCGGAGAAAGACGCTATCCAAGAGGAATCCGAGAAATTGGCGGCGGCTTTGAAAGCCTTGGGTGAGGCGCAGGACGAGCTGGTCCGTAAGGAACGGATGGCTACCGTAGGGCAATTGACCCAAGGTTTGGTGGACCGTATCTTGAACCCACTGAATTATATCAATAACTTCGCGAATCTGACATCGGGGTTGGCCAAGGATCTCCGGGAAAATCTGGATAGTCAGAAAGAGCATCTGAAACCGGATGTGTATGATGACTCGGTAGATTTGCTGAATATGATGACCAGTAATTTGGAGAAGATCTCCGAGCATGGTTTCAATACGGTCCGTATCGTTAAGGCGATGGAGGAATTGCTGAAAGACCGAAGAGGTAATCTTACGCTTACCAACATAAACGGATTATGCCGGATCGCCTTGGATAAATTGAAGAAAACGTATGAGCAGGATATTCAAGAGAAGAATATCCGGATTGTTTTCGATAATTTGACGCTGTCTTTGATGATGGAGGTAAACGTGGAGCAGTTCAGTAAGGTTCTGGCCGGGATATTGAAAAATTCCATGTATGCCCTGTTGAAGAAATCGGAGACTGTGACTTTTAGTCCGGAGATATTCCTTGGATTGAAAGTCAATAAGGATATGCTGGAAATAACGATCCGGGATAACGGGTCCGGTATTGACGAGAATATAAAAGATAAGATATTCGCTCCTTTCTTCACGACAAAGACAACGGGGGAAGCGGCTGGCGTAGGGCTTTACCTATGCCGTGAGATCGTGCAAAACCATCGGGGAACCATCGAGGTGGAGAGTAAGAAAGGAGAATATACCCAGTTTCTAATTACGATCCCTGTATATCAACCGAAAACAATTACACCGCCTAAAGAGGAGGAATAGATATGGAAGACCAGAGTAAGGAAATAGAACGGCTACGTTTGCAAGTGAAGAACTTAGAGAAATTATCTTCTTTAGGTATGTTGAGTGCCGGGATCGCGCATGAGATCCAGAATCCGCTCAACTTTGTCATCAATTTCAGTAAGCTGTCCTCTAAGTTAGTGGATGACTTGGAAGATATATTAGAAGAAGAGAAAGATGTCTTGCCTCCGGAATCTTGGGAGAAGCTGACCGCCTTGCATGAGGAGTTTAGCGAGATCGTTAACGATTTGCATGGTAACTTGAAGAAGATCGAGGAACATGGAAACCGGGCGACAAGTATCATCCGGGGTATCTTGCTTTATTCCAGAGGGAAGGATGACGAGTACATCCCTACGGATATCAAGAATCTGGTGAAGGAATATGTTTGGTTGGCTTATCATTCGATGCGAGCGAACTATAAAGGTTTCAATATTGCGATCCGGGAGCATTACGAGGAGGGGCTTCCGATGCTGAAAGTGATCCCGCAGGATTTGAGCCGTGCGGTATTGAATGTCATGAATAACGCTTGCTATGCGGTCTATAGTAAATCCAAGCTCTCGCCGATCGGGTATGAGCCGGTTATATCCGTGGATCTACGGAAGGAGGGAGATTCTTTAAGATTAAGTATCGAGGATAATGGTATCGGTATGCCGGAGGATATCCGGGAGCAGATATTCTCCGCGTTTTTCACCACGAAACCGGTGGGAGAGGGAACTGGCTTGGGGCTATCTATCACTCGATCCATTATAGAGGAGAAGCATGACGGGAAGATAGAGGTGGAATCGAAAGAAGGTGAGTTTACCCGTTTCATATTCCTTATTCCATTAACGAAATAAACAGAAGAATTATGGCGATCAAGATATTAAGCGTAGACGACGAACAGGATCTGGAAGCGTTGCTAACCCAATATTTCCGTCGGAAGATCCGTAAGGGAGAGTATGAGTTCTCCTTTGCCCATAATGGCTTGGAGGCGTTGAGGATGATGTTGGACCATCCGGACTTTGATATCATATTGAGCGATATCAATATGCCGGAGATGGATGGCTTGACATTGCTGACGAAGATTAACGAGATGCGTAACCCGGCCTTGAAATGTATCATCGTATCGGCTTACGGGGATATGGAGAATATTCGTACCGCCATGAACCATGGTGCTTTCGACTTCGCTACCAAGCCGATCGATATGGAGGATCTGGAACGTACGATCGAGAAGGCGGTCGAGCAGATTTCTTTTATCAAGGAGGCCCAAAAGGAACATCATCAGCTAGAGGAGATACAATATGACTTGAACGTGGCACGTGAGATACAGCAATCGATTTTGCCGAAGCAGTTCCCTCCGTTCCCGCAATATAAGCAATTCGATCTTTATGCGACCATGAGTGCGGCGAAAGCCGTGGGGGGTGATTTCTATGATTTCTTCTTGGTGGACGATAATCATCTGGGTTTTACGATCGCTGACGTGTCGGATAAGGGTATTCCCGCCGCTATTTTCATGGCGATCAGCCGTACGGTGATCCGTGCTACGGCGCTTAGGCAGCTTTCCCCGGCGGTCTGCATGAAGGAATCGAATGATCTATTGTGCCGTGAGAGTGTCAATGGGATGTTTGTTACTACTTTTTACGCGATCTTGAATATCCATACGGGCGACGTGGTTTATTGCAATGGGGGGCATAATCGTCCGGTTTGGATTCGTAAGAACGATACGGTATCTCTTTTGCCGATGACTGGTGGGATGGCCTTGGGAGTCGTGCCGGGATTAGCTTATAAAGAACAATCCTTGAAACTGGAAGCGGGAGACAGCTTGTTCCTCTATACGGATGGAATCAGTGAGGCGATGAACCTGCGGAATGAGCAATATGGAGATATCCGTTTGGTAGAGGCTTGTAGCTCCGTGAAGAACCAATCCCCCAAATCCATGATCGAAGGTATATCCGAATCCGTCCAATCATTCGTGAACGGCGCTACGCAGAGCGATGATATTACGATGTTGGCGCTGACTTATAAAGGGCAGATTTTATGAGAACGAGGGTGTGACGGATTTAGAAGTGACTATTCGGAAATGTTACTGATTGTAACTACTAAATTTAAAAGAGAGCCGTGTCAAACTCTATTCTTGAGTAATGACACGGCTCTTTTTGTTCTGATTATCGGATGAGAGGCTGATTAGCATCATTCGGAAGGCTTCCAGTCCTTCATTTGTTCTATGATATAGGCTATTGCTTCCTCGTCTGAGTCGTAAACATGATATTCTAAGCTGACGTTTTTATCAGGTGATAGCTCTTCTTGATAATAGAACTCACTTTTTGGGAAGATTGTATCATCGTCAGCGATATCATCCGGATAAAGGATCGTTGCGTGTAATAGATTGTCTCCATCCGTTTTTAAATAAAAACGACCACCTAGCTGCTCATGTACCAATAGCTGATCGGGGGTGATTAATCCATTTCCTTGAGATTCATACATGTATTTATGTCCGACAAGTAATAGTATGTTCCCTAGTCCTTTCTCTCGTTGATAAGCGTTCCATTTCTGCCATAGAGTGTCTTTGCTACTTATCTGTATTGGAATATATAGCTTACTGTCATGGAACCAAATAGTTGAGGGCGAATCAGCAAGATAGGATTTCCCTTCTTGCATTATTTCTGTCGAGCCATCTTTCTTTGTAAATGTCTTGGATGTCTTTATTGAGAAGAATCGGTTTTCCATTGTTACTCGAAATTCTTCTCCACTCAGTTCATCGTCTTTATCGCATGTACAGAAAAAGACCAAGGAGAACATAGATAGCATGAGGTATTTAAATAGTGATGTATTCATAATTAAAAGGATTATTTTAACATATAACGTTCTGTGTCATAAGTGGTATTTGATACCCAATCGCTATAGGAGCTAGCCTCGAGCCATAAATAATCATATGAGCCATCGTATCCCCAGTTCATTCCTAATTGATGTGTCGCATTTGTTAGGTTTTCTCTCTCATAAGTGAAAGTGTATCCTATTATGTTTCCAGCTTCGTCACGCTCGTTAGAGTCATTTCCTAGATTGTCTGTACCGACCCAACCGAAGGTGCTTGTCGTGGTTGTTGTGATTTTCTTATATCGGTCACAAATGAGAGTATGTCCGGCATCTTTATTGAATATGGAGATAACAGTTGGTATATTATTATACAACTGAGTTATGATGTATGAATAGTCGATGTCCTTGACTGTATAGTTGTATCCTAATTGGTTTAAGAAATCAGCTAAATAATATCTGTTTGAGCCACTCTCATTTATTCCATATTTAGTGTTGATCTGCTGCCCTACATATCCGATGAATATCGCTGCTGCCGCTTGTCCTGAACTAGCACTTTGGTTTTTTGCCATTTGATTCCATACCGTAGAACTATTACCTGTGTAGGTGTAGGTATTATTGCTACTGTTATAAGTGGCAGTGGTTACTGTAGAAACGGGCTTGTTATTTTTGTAATGTAGATAATACAAATATTGCGCTCCGGCTATGGCTGTACATCCCGCGGGACAGTGGCTTCCGGAAGTGCCATATTTGTAAGGAACATATTCGTTCCAAGGCGAATCTTGTCCCCAATTTGTTTTTATTATGTGACCAATGTTTGTGGTACTTGTTTTAGGTGCGCTTGTGCTAATTAATTCCCAATAACCGGATCCCGGGCTTAGTGCTGCGGCTTTCGGGAGCGTTTCCAAAACCTTTGGGTTGATTTGGATTGAATCCGGGTTTATCTCTTTGTTGCTTAAAGTGATGGCTTGCCATAGGTTGTATGTGTTTTCTTGTGTGTTTTCTATTTGTTTTATGAAAAATAGCTCTTTTTCTAAACTATTGAGATAGGCAAGAAGCGCAGGATTCATGCTCGTGGTATCACTTATATTAAATTGCCCTGTGTCGGAAGAGGCCATGACTAAAGGAACTCTATGATCGGTGGAGAGTAATTCCCAACCATCCTCGTAATTAGCAATATACATGATAGTATCCTCTTTGTATATGTAAGGAGTCAATGTATAACTTGTCAGGACACGGGCCTGCTTTCCTTGAAGTTTAATTTGGGAAATATAATTTCTTAAATCTTTGACAATTGCAGGTTCATTTTCGCTTATGGATAAATTCCCGGATTTTGTTTGAGTAATATTTTGCGTACCGATCATGTCCAAATCTTCCGATAAGTTAGTACATGAAGATAAGCCTGCTAATAATGTGAAGGTTAATAATGTTTTTTTCATGATGATTTAATTTAAAAGATTAATCTTATAGCCTTTTACATAAATGGAGTTTATTCTTTCCTCTTGGCTGCCGCCTTCGCCGCGCCGACGCGCTGGTTGTAGAGGGCGGTGGTCTCGTCGATAAGGGCGTTCAGCTCGTTGACGAAGCGGGCGGTCTCGGCGGTGGGAGCCGCTACGCTCTGCACGAAGGCGATCGTGGTCATATCATCGTAAAGGTCGTCCATACGTAGGCGTACGACCGCGCTCGCCTCTTTGATGGAGGCTGCCCTGTTGCCGGTGCGCTGGGCGGTCAGTTTCGCGTATTCGTCGTTCGCCGCACGGAGGCTATCTAGTATCTCTTTCAGCCCCAATGTCTGTATCAGCGCCGGAACCCCCTCCTTGTCGAGATCTAGCAAAAGACCCTGTATCTGCGCCGTCTCTTGCTGGTTGGCCGATTTATAGATGCCGATATAGGGTTTGATAATATTGTAGACAGTCTGTGCCGCCGTGCGTTGCGCCTCGATGGGGCTTTTCCTCATTTGCGACACCGAGGTGGTGAGATAGACCACGAGGTCGTCGCGTTGTTTGTCCAAGTCTAGCAACTGGGCGGTCTCGTCGCTGATGTGGGATTGGTTCACGAGGTCGGTCATTAGGGGCAGCTCCTTCTCGAAGGCCGTCTTTTGCGCGTCGGTGATGCCTAGCGGGTTATTGTCCAGACTGATCTCGTCGGGGCTTTCGGAGTCACCACCTCCCCCTCCGGCAGCGAACGCCAGCCGGTAGAAGGCGTTCATGAAGTTTGTGTACTCTGCGTTGTTCAATTTAGTCAGGCCCGCGGGTTTGATTTTCGTGTATGTTCCCATTTTTTTTTATTTAAGGTTTAACTTATTGTTTGTCCTCAGTGGCTAAAGGTAGGAATTAATTTGGATACTATGCTTATTTGGTAAATAATAGTCGCCGCCGGAGTCGGAACGGTAGCGAAGTGGGGGGCGAGGGGCGCCATACGTTTCGCTTTGCTTTGGAGTCGTGCGGCGGGGGTCGCCGTGCGTTTCGCTTAGCTTTGGGGTTATGCGGCTAGGGTCGCCATGTGCTTCGATACCGTTCCGACTCCGGCGGCGGGGGCCGTTCATCATCTTCTTAATGGTTGTACATATCCTTATTATAAAAATCCAGCACCTTGATCGCCATATCGTAGGCCGCTTGTGCCGGGCTTTCCGGATTGATCTCTATCGCTTGCAGGTAGCTGTTGAGGGCTAGGCGTACGTTGCCTAGTTTATAATGAGCTTTTCCGAGGAGAAACCAAGCCTCGTCGGATCTCGGTTGCTCCGTGAGGTAAGCGTCCAAGAGCCGGATCGCTTCTTCTAGTTTATTCTCTGAAATAAGTCGCTTTATCTCTTCCATATTTTTGAATAGCTTTTTGATTTTGTCCCGCGAAGGTAAATAGAAACGCATGACTATATATATAATGTATAGGAAAAAACGCTTTTTTAGTGATCGATATACTGCGTACGTTAATTATTTGTGTAAGTTTGCACCCGATTTCTAACCAGCAAAAAATAGATATGCAAAAGAATTTGGTAATAGTGGAGTCACCCGCCAAGGCAAAAACCATCGAGAAGTTCCTCGGAAAGGACTATAAGGTTATGTCTAGCTATGGTCATATCCGCGACTTGAAAACGAAAGATTTCAGTATAGACCTCGAACACAATTATGCCCCGGAATACGTGATTCCCTCAGATAAGAAGAAACTCGTGACCGAATTGAAGAACGAAGCCAAGAAAGCCGAGCAGGTTTGGTTGGCTTCCGATGAGGACCGGGAGGGAGAGGCCATCTCTTGGCATTTATATGAGGTATTAGGATTGAAACCTGAGAATACGAAACGTATCGTTTTTCATGAAATTACCAAGAACGCTATATTACATGCGATCGAGACGCCGAGAGATATCAATATCGATTTGGTGAACGCGCAGCAAGCCCGTCGTATCTTAGACCGTATCGTGGGTTTCGAGCTATCCCCCATTCTTTGGCGTAAGGTGAAGCCGGCTTTATCCGCGGGGCGCGTGCAATCGGTTGCCGTACGTCTGATCGTAGAGCGGGAGCGAGAGATCAACGAGTTTGTCTCGGAGGCCGCCTACCGTGTGATCGCTAGCTTTATCTTGCCGGATGGTACGACAATCCTCAAGGCGGAGCTGAACCGTCGTTTGAAAGATAAGGAAGAGGTGGAGGCATTCCTTGAATCTTGCAAGGACGCTTCTTTCACGATCGATGATATCTCGAAAAAGCCGGTGCGTAAAACACCAGCCCCTCCTTTTACGACATCTACCTTGCAGCAGGAGGCCGCCCGTAAGTTGGGTTATTCGGTCTCGCAGACCATGATGATCGCCCAACGCCTGTATGAGTCCGGATTGATCACGTATATGCGTACTGACTCCGTGAACTTAAGTGATTTGGCTTTGGGGACGGCAAAAGAGGCTATCTTGGATACCTACGGTGAGAAATATTATAAATTCCGTCAATATCATACCAAGAGCAAGGGAGCGCAAGAAGCGCACGAGGCGATTCGTCCGACCTATATCAGCAATGATGAGATAAGCGGGACCGCTCAGGAAAAGAGATTATACGAATTGATCCGCAAACGTACGATCGCTTGCCAGATGGCGGACGCCGAGTTGGAGCGTACGACGATCTCCGTAGGCATCGGCGGCAAGAAAGAGAAGTTCGTGGCTACCGGTGAGGTCATTACTTTTGACGGTTTCCTTCAGGTGTACCGCGAGAGTTTTGATGACGAGAATGAGAAGGAACAGGAAAACGGCCTTCTTCCTCCGGTTACCTTGAACGAGGTATTGAGTATGAAGGATATCGTCGCTACCGAACGTTTCACGCAACGTCCTCCCCGCTATACGGAAGCAAGTTTGGTTCGCCGTTTGGAGGAATTGGGAATCGGTCGTCCTTCTACCTATGCTCCTACGATCCAGACGATCCAGAATCGAGAGTATGTCGTGAAAGGGGATAAGGAAGGAACGGAGCGTACTTATAATATCATAACCTTGGCTCAGCATACGATCAAGGAAGTCCAAAAGACGGAGATCGTAGGAGCGGACCGGAATAAGTTGATGCCAACCGATATCGGTACGGTCGTGAATGATTTCTTGATGGAGTATTTCCCGGGCGTTATGGATTATAACTTCACGGCGAGCGTAGAGAAGGAATTCGATGCCGTAGCGGAAGGCGAGATGGTATGGACGGACGCTATCGATAAATTCTATAAACTATTCCATCCGATCGTGGAAGAGGCAGCCTCTGTCCGTACGGAGCATAAAGTGGGTGAGCGTGAATTGGGTATCGATCCGAAGAGCGGCAAACCTGTTTTCGTGAAGATCGGTCGTTATGGCCCAGTCGTACAGATCGGGCAGGCGCACCCAGAGGATAAAGAGGCTCCTAAACCTCAGTTCGCAACCTTGATGAAGGGGCAATCTATCGAGACGATTACTTTGGAAGAAGCCTTGAAATTGTTTGATCTACCCCGTACGATCGGTGAATATGAAGGTAAGGTCATGGTTGCCGCTGTCGGACGTTTTGGCCCGTTTATCCGTCATGACGGAAAGTTCGTATCCATACCGAAGGGCTTGAATCCTTTGTCGATAACAGCCGAGGAAGCTATCGAGTTGATCGAGGCAAAAAAACAAAAAGATGAGCAACGATTTATCAAGAAGTTCGATGAGGATCCGGAAATGGAGATCTTGAATGGTCGCTTCGGCCCTTATATCTCTTATAAGAAAAAGAATTACAGAATCCCTAAGACGATAGAGAAACCGGAGAACTTGACCTTGGAGGAATGCCAGAAGATAATCGCCGAGGCGGGAGAAAAACCTGCCGCGACGAAGAAACGTACGACACGGAAAAAGGCTTGATTATAGCTCTAAAAATTCATAGTTATGATTTACTAAACTCATAACTATGAATTTTTCAAAACATAACTATGATTTTTTTAGACATCGATACCCGTAAATTCTTTTAACGCATATCCGATCAAGAAGCTTAATGCGGCCACGCTAAAACTAAGTACTGCCATCTCGGTAAAACGCTTCCGGAAACTCTCGCTTCTCGCTATGGAATAATAATAGTTGAAAAGGGCGATGATGCTTAACGCTATGATGAGCATAAGCCCTAAAGCCATTAATACGTTCGATATAAAGATAAATGGAGCGACCAAGGCGACTACCGTAAAGATATAAGCTATTCCCGTATAGATCGATGCCTTGACGGGATGTTTCCCGTTTTCATTTCCATTCTCGGACTTGGTAGATAGATATTCGGAGGAAGCCATGGATAATGCGGCGGCTATTCCAGTGATGCTTCCGGTCAACGCTATTAATTTAGAGTCGCTCAAGGCAAGGGTAAAGCCAGCTAAAGCACCTGTAAATTCTACCAAAGCGTCATTTAGCCCCAGTACGACAGAACCCATATATTCCAACCGTTCCTCATTGATCAAGGCGATCAACCTCTGCTCATGCTCATCCTCGTCTCGTGCGATTTGTTGCAAATCCAGATACTCATCATAAGAGGCGTAATCATTCTTGGCGCTTTCCTCGCTACCTTCCATTAGCTTAATGGCGAAAGTAATCCCCAAGATACGTGCCAGCCAGTAGTATTTGGTGACACGTAATTTATTCGGGGAGATCTCTTGCCCCGTATACTTTTTCAGGATCGTATAATGTCCTTTCTCGTCATTCGCTATCTGTAATAATACTTCCTTGTTGCTTGGATCTTTCTCGATAGCGGCGAGTTGCGTATAGAGAAGGCTCTCCGTGATTTCATTTTGTTGAAATCGAAGGAGAGCCTTTCTTGTTTTCTCGTTTATGTTCATCTTCTATCGTTACATTCTTTCCGGAACCTCGATGCCTAATAAATCCATACCGGATTTCACGATCTTAGCTACATTGGCGGATAAGACTAAACGGAAGTTCTTCAATTCCGGATTCTCTTCGCGAAGGATGGAGAAATCGTGATAGAATTGATTGTATTCCTTTACCAGATCATAAATATAGTTGGCGACACAGGCCGGGCTGTATAGCTTACCTGCCTCTTTCACGATCTCCGCATAATCGGCGATCATTTGGATCAGGTTCTCTTCTTTCTCGGAAATGGCGAAAGTAAGCGGTAACTGCTCCGGTAATGCGATGCCCTGTTCCGCTGCTTTGCGCAATACGGAACGGATACGGGCGTAGGTATATTGGATGAATGGTCCCGTATTTCCGTTGAAGTCGATAGACTCTTTCGGGTTGAACGTCATATTCTTGCGAGGGTCTACCTTTAATATGAAATATTTCAAGGAGCCAAGACCTACGATACGGGCGATATTCTCAGCCTCTTCCGGAGTCATCTCGTCCAATTTCCCTAATTCTTGGGAAATCTCGCGTGCGGTACTGATCATCTCGGCCATCAAATCATCGGCGTCTACGACCGTTCCCTCACGGCTCTTCATCTTACCTTCCGGTAGCTCTACCATTCCGTAGGAGAAGTGGACCAATCCCTTGCCAAACTCGAAGCCTAACTTATCCAATAAGATCGATAATACTTGGAAGTGATAATTCTGCTCGTTCCCTACCACATAGATCATCTTATTGATCGGGTAATCATCGAAGCGCAGCTTGGCGGTACCGATATCCTGCGTCATATAGACGGAAGTTCCATCCGCACGAAGCAATAATTTTTCATCCAGCCCGTCTTTCGTCAAATCAGCCCATACGGAGCCGTCTTCACGGCGATAGAAAATCCCTTTCTCTAGGCCTTCCATCACCTTGCCTTTTCCTTCCAGATACGTTTGAGACTCGTAATAAATCTTATCGAAATCTACGCCCATCATCTTATAAGTCTCGTTGAACCCGGCGTATACCCAATTATTCATCATTTCCCAAAGCGCACGCACCTCTTTGTCTCCGGCTTCCCATTTACGAAGCATCTCACGGGCTTCCGCCATCAAGGTGGATTGAGCCTCGGCTTCTTCCTTGGTAAGGCCTTTCGCTTCTAACGCATGGGTCTCCTCTTTTAATTTGTTGCTGAATAATACGTAAAAGTCACCGATCAGATGGTCGCCCTTTTTTCCGGTAGACTCTGGGGTAGCTCCATTTCCCCATTTCTGCCAAGCCAACATGGATTTACAGATATGGATACCACGATCGTTTACGATATTCGTCTTTACGATCTGGTTACCGTTCGCTTTCATGATCTTCGATAAGCTGTATCCTAATAAGTTATTGCGGACATGGCCCAAGTGAAGCGGTTTATTTGTATTGGGAGAAGAATATTCGATCATAACCAAAGGCGACTGCTCGGTAACCGGAATGATACCGTAAGCGGGCTGCTCATTGATCGAGTTTAGTAAATCGATCCAGCAAGAGCAAGCGACCGTCAGGTTAAGGAATCCTTTGATTACATTGAATTCAGCTACCGCTGGCTCGTTTCTCAACAAGTACTCACCGATTTCCTGAGCGGTCTGCTCCGGAGATTTCTTCGACATGCGAAGGAATGGGAATACGACTAGGGTCAAGTGCCCCTTGAATTCTTTTTTCGTTTTTTGTAACTGCACTTGGCTAGCGGTGACATCCGCTCCGTACAGCTCTTTGATGCCGGCTATGATAGCCCCGGTAATCTGTTGTTCGATAACCATATTCGTCTAACTATAATTCGGATTTTATTTGCACGCGAAGGTACACAAAAAAAGGATACAATTTGCATCGTATCCTTCTTCTATAGAGAATAATGGTGTTTCTTATTTGATTAGCTCGTTCAATTCAGCACCAGCCTTGAACTTCACGGCCTTGCGAGCTGCGATTTCAATGGTTTCTTTAGTTTTCGGGTTAACACCTTTACGAGCGGCCTTCTCTGACACAGAGAATGAACCGAAGCCAAGTAGAGCGACTTTACCGCCTTCTTTTAATTCGTTAGAAACTGTGTCAACAAAAGCTTCTACTGCCTTTTTAGCATCCACTTTGCTGAGACCTGATTTTTCAGCGACTGCACTAATAAATTCTGATTTGTTCATGATGGTTTGACTGTTAATATATTAAACAAAACTATGATAACCGATAGACGGCTCCAAATGTAGTTTTATTTTGAAATATCACAAAAGAAAAACCTACTTTTTTTACCGATTTACATATGTTTTAGTATTATTATGGGCAAAAACGGCTAAAATATATTTACCTTTGCCGCTAAATTAACGTAGTATATGATGAATCAGACAAATTCGGGATTCTTGAATAGTATCCCGCCGGTAACGAAAAATCTTATCATTATAAACTTGCTATTTTGGGTAGCCAGCCTTGCACTGCCGAAAGTCGGCATCGATTTGGTGGATTTATTAGGGCTTCACTTCCCGGGTGCTACCGACTTCAAGGCTTATCAGATCGTTTCTTATATGTTCATGCACGATACCCATTCGTTCGCGCATGTGTTTTTTAATATGTTCGCCGTTTATATGTTCGGCCGGGTATTGGAGAACGTATGGGGCCCCAAACGTTTCTTGATTTTTTACTTCGTGACGGGTATAGGCGCCGGTTTGGTACAAGAGGTGGTATGGTTCTTTAATTTGCGGGATGTGATCTTCGCTAGCCAAGACATGATAAACTTGAATGGAGCCCAGATTATCAGCAAAAGCGAGTTCTTGAATTATTTCGTGACCATTGGCGCTTCGGGTGCCGTATTCGGAATCTTGTTGGCATTTGCGATGATCTTCCCGAATGTTCCTTTGTACTTGATGTTCATACCGATCCCGATTAAAGCCAAATATTTCGTAATATTTTATGGTCTTGCCGAACTATTTATGGGTGTGGCTAGTTTTGGTGGCGATACGGTAGCGCATTTCGCTCATTTGGGGGGTATGTTATTCGGTTATTTCCTAATTCGTTATTGGAAAAAGAAAGATGCAGACAATGGACGGTATTTTTACTAATTTGAAGCGTATGTTTCAGTCGGGTAATATCCTGTCGAAACTGATATATATAAATGTAGGCTTGTTTATCTTGATACGTTTGGCCAGCGTATTGTTTATGCTCTTTAATGTGCAAGGGGTACCTTTTTTGCAGTATTTGCAGTTACCGGCTTCTCCGGAACTTTTGCTCTTCCGTCCGTGGACGTTGTTTACTTATATGTTCACTCATTTTGACTTCTTGCATATCTTGTTCAATATGCTTTGGTTGTATTGGTTCGGGGGATTGTTCTTGAATTTCTTCAATGAGCGGCAGTTGGGAGGCTTGTATATATTGGGAGGTCTTGCGGGTGCGATATTGTTTGTCCTTGCTTATAATATTTTCCCTTATTTCCAGAACGTGGCTTCTTTTAGCTATTTGATGGGGGCTTCGGCATCTGTTATGGCGATCGTTTTCGCCGTGTCGTTTTACCGGAAGGATTTGGAGATTAATTTATTCTTGATCGGAAGGATCAAATTAATTTATTTGGCTATCTTTACGCTGGTGATCGATTTGTTGGCGATGACTTCTGATAATGCGGGAGGACATATCGCCCATATCGGCGGGGCTTTGTTTGGTATGTGGTTCGCTTCCCGTATTCGTAATGGAAAGGACTTGACCGCTCCGATGAATCGGTTGATCGACTGGTTCGTGAATTTGGGCAAACGGAAACCGAAGATGCGTGTGACTTATAAACGTAACGAGACGGATTATGAGTATAACGCACGCAAACATCAGGAGTTGGTGGATCTAGATACTATACTGGATAAATTGAAACGTTCCGGTTATGAGAGCCTTTCCGCTGAAGAGAAAAAGCGACTTTTCGACGCCAGTAAGAAATAACAGATACTTATGAAAACTCTACGGATTTTTCTTCAATTCTTATTCGTCGTAGCGAATGTGGTGGCTGTCGTATTGTTGATAGTCTCGGCTTATTCGGATCGGGTGTCTCCTGAGACGAGTATGACGTTATCTTATCTGGGATTAGCCTTTCCAGTCTTATGTGTAGTCAATCTTTGCTTTATTATCTATTGGCTGTTCTTATGGGAATGGAAATTCTTATTGATCGGCATATTCTCCTTCTTGTTATGTTGGGGTCCCGTAAAACGCTATTTTCCGTTTCACTCGCATAAGGATGTTCCTCGGGAAGAGGTACTAAAGGTGCTGACTTATAATGTGATGGCTTTTGAGTACAAGAATCATACGAAGATAGCTCCGAACAAGATTATCCAATATATCGCTAACTCGGACGCGGATATTGTTTGTTTGCAGGAATATGCCACGGCTAAGTCAGAGAAGAGCCTTACTGCCTCTAAGATCTATGATGCGTTGAGCATGTATCCTTATCGTTCCGTATTTTATCAAAGCTCCACGAAATTCCAGAGTTTCGGCATCGCTGTGTTCTCCAAATATCCGCTGTCGAATTCCCGGATGGTGAAATACGATTCGGATTATAACGGCTCTTCCGTACATGAAGTGAACATCAAGGGAAAGAAGTTGACCTTGATTAATAACCATTTGGAATCGTTTAAACTGACGATGGAGGATCGGACCCGTTATTCATCCCTTATAAAGAGCTTTAGCTCGGATGGGTTGGACGATTTGAAAGGAGCGTTCGAGCAAAAGCTAGGACCTGCTTTCCGGATTCGGGCTAAGCAAGCGGAAGCGGTATCAGAAGAGATTAAGAACGCTAAAGGAGATTATGTCTTGGTATGCGGTGACTTTAATGATACGCCTATTTCTTATGCGCACCGTACGATCCAAGGGGATTTGACGGATGCCTTTGCCGAGTCTGGCCGGGGAATGGGTATTACCTATAATCAAAATTTCTTCTGGTTCCGTATCGATAATATCCTGCATTCCCCGAACATGACCTCTATGAATTGTTCCGTGGATAAGGTCGCTTATTCAGACCACTACCCGTTATGGTGTTATCTGAAACTTGAATAAAAGGGTTTCATCACTCGGATTCTGCGTTCTGCGCAGCGTCAAATACGTCGGCGAACAAGTTCTCGACAAAGAAGAAGGTAGCGTTACAGAATAGCTTAGGATCTTTGATCAGCGCTATCGTATTGCTATCCCCATTATTGGCGATCACATCTTCCGCTTTATAGGTCTTGTACTTTTTATCGTTTAGCGGATCGTATTGATATACGATATCGCTCGCCTCGATCGTGTACCGGTTGTCGAAGCAGGTGATACGCATTTTATATTTAATGATAGTCTTGTCTGTATCATTCAACAATAATTCAACCTTAGAGCTTACGAAGATGGTCCCTTTGTTCTTGTTCGAGTTTACGTTGGATAAGAAGACATCTTTTCCATAAGATTTCTTAGCCCATGCGTTAATAGCGTTGAATATTTCTAGTTTAGAGGTATTCTCGATCTCTACATCATCACTATAGCATACCTTCCCGTTTTTCATGGGGGCGCATTCGTCTACCTCGCCTTTATGCCCCTGCGCCATGACTAGCACAGGGAACATCATATATATTAATAATAGAATCTTTTTCATAAATGCAACTCTCTTTTTCGTTATTTGATCCATACATTCGTAATCTCGCCGATTAACATCGTTTGCTGTCCTTCGGAGGTCTCGCCTTGTTTACGGCACTCGATAATAATCCATGGCGCATCGGCAGATGTGCCGGGCTTGGAGAAGGATAATCGATATACGTCGTTATTGCCAATCGCTTTATAAGCAGGACTATCTTTGGATATGGAGATTGTACTGATCGTTTTACCGAACATATTGCCTATGCCTTTCCATTCAACGTTTGCGTCGGTCGTATTTCCTTTTACGGCTTTGATCTGTAAAGCGTTGTCCGGTAACATCTGGAGGATCGTGCTAGGTATTTTGTCCGCTTGGAACGCTACGAAACCTTCCATCGGTGCCACAGGTCGTGTTTCCCGTTGCGGAGCGGATACTGGTTCTACCGGTGCGGCTGTCAGCAACTGTGCGCCTAATGCGTTGGCTGCGCTATCGAACGTCTTATCCGCGAAGTCAATCGTGGCCTTACGGAACTTACCGCTGATACGGTTCAATTTCGTCTTGCTCTTATTCAAGGCATACTCGTCCGTGATCCATTCCTCGGCTAGGTATTTCTCCGGCTCGTTCTGGTAAGACACGTTATATTCATATCGGATGCCCGCAAGTTGCAGGGTACAAGCATGTTCCTTACATTCAATGATAATACGGTATTTCATCATCGCCCGATCGAGGGATAAGGCTGTGCTGGAGAATACTATATATTCTTCCCCGATAATGGCGATCTCGCCTTTTGCCTCATTTTGATAAGCTACTCTACTTTCCTTTGTGTTAAAATTTTCTTGTCCCCATTTTAATAGTTGTTGGTAGATTTGTGCCTTGCTTAAAGAGGGGGCATTAATCTCTCGGGTAAAAACGACTTTACCGTCTGCAACCGGAACGGCCCCTGCCAGATAGTGTTGATCCTCTTGCGCGAATAGCAGGGCGGGGATAAATAACAGAGCGAATAATAACTGTTTCATGGTATATTTTCCTTATTATTTTAGCCCCAAAGATATACATTTGCGTTTGAAATAAACTATGAGCGTGACAAATAATTATACTAATTGCTCTTTATCAAAGAAAAAAAGTCTATATTTGCACCCTGTGAAAAAACGAATATAAATAATGTAATAACATAAACCTAAGATTCAGATGCAAAACAAAGGATTTGTAAAGGTCTTCGCGGTGTTACTTACGCTTGTCTGTTTGTTCTATTTGTCGTTCTCGTTCGTGACGCAACATTACAACAGTAAAGCCGCTGAGTATGCGGGTGGAGATCCTGCGAAAGAGAGTGCTTATTTAGACTCACTATCTACTCAGAAGGTATGGTTAGGCTATACGCTTAAGCAATGCCGTGAAATGGAAATTAGTTTAGGTCTTGACTTAAAGGGCGGTATGAATGTTGTCCTTGAGTTGAACGTGGCGGATGTAATCCGTTCGTTGTCTAACAACAACCAAGACGAGAATTTCAACAAGGCGTTGGATTTAGCTTACGCGCATCAAGCGACTAGCCAAAAAGATTTCATCGACCTTTTCGCTGAGGAGTATAAGAAGTTGGATAGCGGCGCACGTCTTTCCGCTATTTTCAGTACATTCGAGTTAAAAGATAAAATCACGCCCCAGAGCTCAGACGCTCAGGTTGTTTCTGTTTTGAAACAAGAGTTGCAAAGTGCGATTGATAACTCATTCAACGTATTGCGTACTCGTATCGACCGTTTCGGTGTGGTTTCTCCGAACATCCAACGTTTGGAGACAGCGGGTCGTATCTTGGTTGAGTTGCCGGGTGTGAAAGAACCGGAACGTGTTCGTAAGTTGCTTCAAGGTAGCGCTAACTTGGAATTCTGGGAAACTTATAAGTTGCCGGAAATCTATCAACAATTGGTTGCCGCTGATAATGTATTGGCTACTATCCTAAGTAAGGAGGCTTCCGCTGACTCTGTAGCTATTGCTACCGATAATGTTGAGAAAATCGCTGATGCCGCTGATACGAGTGTAAGCGAGGCAGATTCTTTATTGGCAGAGCTTGGTCAAGATAATAAAGAGACTGAGGCTAACCAAAGCATGGAAGAGTTCGCTAAGCAACATCCATTATTTGCCTTATTGCAGATTAGTCAGTACAACGGTCAGTTGTCTCCGGGTTCTACGGTAGGTATCGCTCATGCGAAAGATATGGATAAGATCAGCGAATACCTGAGCATGAAACAAGTGAAAGAGGTATTGCCTCGTAACTTGGCTTTAAAATGGGGTGTTAAGGCGATCGATGATAAGGAGCAGTTCTATGAATTATATGCATTGAAGGTAACGAACCGTGACGGAAGTCCCGCTTTAGGTGGTGACGTGGTAACGGATGCTAACGCTGACTTTATGCAACAAGCCGGTCGTTCGGAGCAAATGGTTAACATGGTTATGAACGCCGAAGGTTCTAAAGCTTGGGCTCGTTTGACGAAAGAGAATATCGGTCGTCAGATCGCTATCGTTTTGGATGAGATGGTTTATTCCGCTCCGAACGTAAACGATGAGATCACAGGAGGTCGTTCACAAATCACCGGTCACTTTACACCGGAAGAGGCGAAGGACTTAGCGAACGTATTGAAATCAGGTAAGATGGCTGCTTCTGTACATATTGTTCAGGAAGATGTCGTTGGTCCGTCATTAGGACAAGAGGCTATCAATGCCGGTGTGATCTCTTTCGTGTTGGCATTGGTGCTGTTGATGATCTATATGTGCGCATTCTATGGATTGGTACCGGGATTGATCGCCGATGGTGCTTTGGTATTGAACATTTTCTTCACGATGGGTATCCTTGCTTCTTTCCAAGCCGTTCTTACCTTGCCGGGTATTGCCGGTATGGTGTTGACGCTAGGTATGGCAGTCGATGCGAACGTATTGATCTATGAGCGTACGAAAGAGGAACTTCGTGCCGGTAAGTCTTTAGGAAAGGCAATTGCCGATGGTTACGGCAATGCGTTTTCCGCTATCTTCGACTCAAACTTGACATCTATCATTACCGGTATCGTATTGTTCTATTTCGGTACAGGTCCTATCCGTGGTTTCGCTACAACGATGATCATCGGTTTGTTCGCTTCCTTCCTTACAGCCGTGTTCTTGACTCGTATCGTTTATGAGGCATTGTTAGCGAAAGATAAATTGAAGAACGTGACATTCACGACTTCTCTGACGAAAGACTTGCTGACAAACCCTAAGATCAATTTCTTGGGTGCTCGCAAGGTCGGTTATTTGATTCCGGCCGCTATTATCGTATTGGGTGCTATTTCTATGATGACGATCGGTTTGAATAACGGTATCGATTTCACGGGTGGACGTAATTACGTGATCCGTTTCAATCAAGAGGTGAAGACTGACGATGTTCGTAATATGCTGGACGCTCAGTTAGACGGTTCTGTTAGTGTTATCCAGATCGGTACAGCAGATCAAGTACGTGTGTCTACCAACTATAAGATCGATGATAACGATCCTACGGTAGATCAAGAGATCGAGAATAAATTGTTTGAGGGCGTGAAATCCTTACTTCCGGAAGGAACTACATTAGATGAGTTCACGACTACTTTCATTCAGAGTTCGCAGAAGGTGGGTCCTAGCATGGCAGACGATATCAAGAATAGCGCTATCTTAGCGGTAATTTTCGCCATGATCTGTATGGCCGCTTATATCCTGCTTCGTTTCCGTGATGTGTCATTCTCTGTTGGTGCGTTCGCCTCTGTTGCTACGACTACATTGTGTATCATTTCTTTCTATACCTTGTTATGGAAGGTTCTTCCGTTCTCAATGGAGGTAGACCAGACGTTTATCGCCGCTATCTTGACGATTATCGGTTACTCTATCAATGATACCGTGGTTGTATTCGACCGTATCCGTGAGACAATCGCTTTGTATCCGAAGCGTGATCGTTATCAAGTGATCAATGATGCGTTGAACTCTACCTTGTGTCGTACATTTAATACATCATTGACTACTTTGGTGGTTGTATTGTGTATCTTCATCTTGGGCGGTAGCACGATCCGAAGCTTTACGTTCGCTATCTTATTAGGTATCATTATCGGTACATATTCTACCTTGTTCGTTGCTACTCCGATCGCTTACGAGTTGCAGAAGAAGAAGATCAATAAGAAAGCTGCTGCTGAGAAAGCCGGAAAATAATATCTTCCTTTAAGGATTTTATGAAGATCCTCTATCTTTCCCGTGTCAACGGAGAGATAGAGGATTTTTTTATGTATTAATTCTTAAGGAGATAAAGTATGAATGAGAATGATTTTGTGGTGGGTGTACTTACGTATATCACCTGCCTGCGTGAGAAAAAGCGTTATTCCACGGCGAAGAGTTATCAAGATGCGTTGAGGTCGTTTAAATGTTTTTGTGGCCGGGAAGAGATTCCTTATGCGTATATTAATCGGGATACACTTTTGCGTTATCAATCTTGGCTGTTGGCCAAGGGATGTGCTCGTAACACGGTATCTACTTATATGCGTCGGATTCGTCACATCTATAATTTAGCCGTAGAGGCGGGTGAGGCTACTTATATCCCTCATTTGTTTAAGAATGTGTTTACGGGAGTTGAGAGTAAACGTAAAAAGGCGTTGCCTTCGGAAAGCTTGCGTTTGCTGATGACAAGCCCGGTGACAGATCCGCAACAGAAGAGGACCCAATTAGCCTTTTGCCTGATGTTTTTGTTTTGCGGGATGGCTTTCGTAGATTTGGCGCATTTGCGAAAGGAGGATATCAAGGAAGGGATCTTGTCTTATTATCGGCAGAAAAGCGGATCCCTTATACAGGTGGAGATTCCAGTGGAGGTACAAGGGCTGCTGAATGAGTTGGCAGCTGATACAACCGAGGATTCGCCCTATCTGTTTCCATTTTTAGAGGGAATGAAGACCGGTGAGGATGCCTACAAGGAATATAATACCGTATTAGGAGGTTTTAACCGCAGATTGAAAACACTGTCGGAATCCATCGGTATTCGTACTCGGGTTACCTCATACACGATTCGTCACTCTTTCGCCACGACCTTGAAGGAGCAAAACGTACCGATTGAGATGATCAGTGAACTGTTAGGGCATAAATCTATCAAGACTACGCAAATATACTTGAAGAGTTTCTCTTTAGAAAAGCTCTCGACCGTAAACAAACTTTGTTTCGAGAGTGTGTATAATTATGCGCCGAAAGTAGGGTGAAGAAAAGTACGCTACTTGGCGAGTAGCCAAACTGACTGCTACTTGGCGAGTAGCCTTAACAAGAGGAGTGAAAGGATATTCCTTAGTTGTAGAGACGGAGCGTGTTCCGTTTCATCCCCTTCAAATGGTATTTTAGTTACTATCAGGCGGTGGGAGACGGAGCGTGCTCCGTCTCTACATGATGTATGTAGAATTTACTTCGGATAACGTGATGATTTCGGAAATACGAGGCCATTTCGTTTCTATTGCCATGTCTATACATCAGAAATAAGAACGAAGATTTAAAGAGAATCAAGGTTGAAACACAAACAAAGCCTAATGTTTGCTTGTGTTATGTTATTTTTTACTACATTTGCGGCATGAAATGAACGCTACTCGCCAAGTAGCAGTCAGTTTGGCTACTCGCCAAGTAGCATGAGTATTGAAGGGATGCAAATTTTCAGTAATTCCTTTTTGTTTTCATATAAGTGTTTATTTATCAGGGTATTACAGCGATATCTTGATAAGGCTCTGAATTATCTTCCTCAATGAATATCATGACAAGTAATAGCTCTGATAGAGCTATGGTGCATATACGCAATCGCCGTAGCCAGGAGGCTGTACGCTGGTACGTACTGACGCTTCCTACCGCCATAGGGGGACGTGATAATATCTATTCGTCAAAAGGATTAGATGCCGAGTTTTCTCGTCGTAAACGTTGTGGGGAACCCTTGTTCGAGTACTTTGCCCCCTCGTATGTCGAGGCTCGCAAGGTGGGAGGCAAGATGGTCAATACGAGGAAGCCTCTTTTATACAACTATGTGTTTATCCATGCTTCGGAGAATGAGATTTTCCGTTTGAAACGTATCATGCCCTTATATAATCTTCTTCCTCGGGTATCTGTGGGCGAACACTCTTATTTCCCTTACCTGTCAGATCATGAGATGGAGACCTTACGCTGGATGGCAGAATCTTATTCCAATGAGCTTCCGGTGTACGTACCGGATAGCGGTCGCTTGCTGAAAGGTGACCGTGTACGTATCACCTCGGGTTCTTTCATGGGGATGGAGGCTGAGGTGGTGGTGCAACCGGGTGGAGGTCATAAGGATGTCATGGTACGTATCCTTGACTGTATGTGGGTTCCTCTATTTGAGGTAAGGCAAGGCGAGTATGAGCTGATCGAGTTGAATACGAAAGGCAAGCATGTTTATACCCATTTGGATAACGATCGTTTATCGGAAGGTATGCACAAGGCGTTGGGGCGTTATTATCTCTCGGGCAAATTGGGAAAGGAAGACGAACTTTTGGTTCGTGAGGTGCTGAAGGGCTATGCTTCTCTTCGTGTGGAGACCGACGTGATGCGTTGCAAGGTTTACTCATTACTCCTTCCGGCCTATAAGCTATTGGCTCAGGAAGAGGAGTTTGAACGCTTGCATTCCACCCTACGCAATATGCTTCCATTGGTTAAGGCAGTGAATTCTCGTGCCTTACTGCTCGTCACGCTTTACGGCTGCACGAATAACAACCTGTATTACCGTATGGCGCATGAGCTGGTAGATCCCTGGCGGGATGACCCTTCGCCTAAGAGAAGCAAGGCCTTGTTGATACAGCGTTTACACGATTACGATATTTGGTTAAAACATTAAATAGTAGACTGTCATGAGAAAGGAAAGCGAAACTCCCTCCGGTATCCGTTTGATGCTATTGCTGAAAGGGCATTTGAGAGAGATCTTGAATCGTGAGTGTGCGAATCAGACCTCGATCCATTTATATTGTACGGGATCTTATTGGGTCGCATTCGAACGTTCCGCTTATCAATTGCGTCGTGCCTTTCCGGATAGTGAGATCACGCCGATGCGCCTGTACGCTTATCCTTTTCCGGTTGTCATGGTTTCCGTAACGGATCGTTCCCTTCGTTTGTATGAACGAAAACATATAGCTAAGCAGAACGGGGCGGATTACAAGTTATTGACTGTACCTGAACTCTCCGCTCCCGCCTACCAAGCGTGGCATACGAGGGAGGTGAAGGGACTCCCTGCGTTAAACTAACGATTGATATTGGTTGACAGAATGTTGACTGCTAGAGGATATAATCGGCAGAATACGGGGCAAAGCGAGTAAGACATGGAGGAGAAAGTATCCGGTGGACAGGAACTCTCGCCGGAGGCGAAACGTCTGTTTGCCTATATAAATAATGTAGAGGAACTCACGGTGTTTCTAACTCGCCTATCCGGTTGTACCACTGCTGCGGAGTTGGCGTTAGTTGTGGTTAGTATGGTGGAGAACAAGATCGGAGTCAGCAAGGAACTGATGGTACGAGAAAGTTTTATCAAGTTACTCTTACCGCTTACTCCGGGAATCACGAGTGGGCGGTCTATCGATAACATCCGTGCCCGTATCAATGACGCATGGGCGAGAAGACCTAAAAAAGTATGTTAGCTGACTTGCGCTACACACCTAAGATACTTTGCCGATACACCTAAGATATTTGGTTGATGCACCTAAGATACTTTGGAATAATAACCTTAAAGAAAAAATTACGATATGACAGAAAACCATGAGCGGGCGGAACAAGCACGTTTCGTCTTCCATATCTACGGTTGTAATGTGCAGATCCTGCCCAATGCAACCCATGCGATCCAAATCATCCACCAAGGTGATGGTACGATCTTGCGGACGGAAAGCTGTATTACGCCCGCCGCTTCGGGACGCCAGGAGTCACAGGCGCCGCCGTTGGGAAAAGTTAGGGCACTGAATATAAAACAAACAAAATACAAATGATGGATTTTCATAAGGGCAGATGGCGATTGGCCTTAGGCCGTCTGGTGAATTTGCGGTATATCAACCGTTGGATCATTTTTAGTGCGGACCTTTTCGTCTCGCTCTCCGTGTCGTTGCTGGGCGTACTAGGAATGTTCTCCATTCTGCATATACGTATAGGAGAGTCTGATGTGCTGAAAGTTGGCCTCTCCTCATTTGTGGGCAGTATCGTTTCGTTCTTGCTGTTCAAAGCATATCATGGGGTTATTCGCCATTCCACGCTGCGTGGCTTGTGGCGGATCGGTGGTGCTGCGATCGGCAAGTCGCTCTTAATGTTCCTGCTGCTTTGGCTGTTGAAAGCCCGTTTCAGCCCTTCTATCTATTGGTTAGGTGGAATCATGGACAGTACGTTGACGATCGTGATGTTGGTCACGTTGCGTGTCTTCGTGATCAATGTCTATAACAGCGTCCTTCTGCAACTCGGCAAGAAACGTAAGCGGGTACTGGTCTTTGGCACGGAGGAGGAGAGCGTGATGATCGCCACATCGGCGAACCGTCAGGTATTCATGCAGAATTATAGCATCATGGGCTTCCTTTCCTTTGGCAATTCCAAGAAAAGCATCCGGATTGCGGAGTTACCGGTCTACCAAATCGAGAACGTGGAGGATCTGTATCGCTTGATCCCTCGCAACAGCTTGGATGGCGTTCTCTTCCCCAATATAAAGGTTGCCCATCAGGAGCGTGACCGTTTGATCCGTTATTGCGAGCAGGCCTCTTTGAAGACGTTGGTAGTCCCGGAGATGGAGGAGCTACGTGGAGGTGAGGCGAAGCGTTCGGTCCGTGAGATCCGTATCGAGGATTTGTTGGGTCGTGAGGAGATCCATATTAATCTGGATGAGATCGGCAATCTGTTGGAAGGGAAGACCGTGCTTGTCACGGGAGCTGCCGGCAGTATCGGTAGCGAGATCTGTCGCCAGCTGGCTCATTTCCCGATTAAGAAGTTGGTTTGCTTCGACTCCGCCGAGACTCCGATGCATAATCTCCGTCTGGAATTGGAAGAGAAATACAAGGAACTGAACTTTGTCCCGGTGATCGGCGATGTCCGCAGTCCGGACCGTGTGGATTATGTGTTCCGCAACTGGCACCCCCAAGTGGTGTTCCATGCGGCGGCCTATAAGCATGTCCCCTTAATGGAAGAGAACCCCTGCGAGGCGATCCGAACAAACGTGTTCGGTACTCGTGTGATGGCGGATGCCGCTGTGAGCTACGGTGTGGAGAAATTTGTGATGATCAGTACGGATAAGGCGGTGAACCCCACGAACATCATGGGATGTAGCAAGCGCTTGGCCGAAATCTATGTACAGAGTCTGAGCCTTGCGATCGAGCGAGGAGAGGTGAAAGGCGAGACGCGTTTCATTACGACTCGCTTTGGAAACGTATTGGGTAGCAACGGTTCGGTTATCCCCCGTTTCCGGGAACAAATCGCTCAAGGAGGTCCCGTGACGGTCACCCATCCCGATATTATCCGTTACTTTATGACCATCCCGGAGGCTTGCCGTCTGGTATTAGAGGCCGGTACAATGGGCAAGGGCGGTGAGATCTTTATCTTCGACATGGGAGAGCCGGTGAAGATAGCGGATTTGGCGAAGCGCATGATTGAACTGTCCGGATTGCAGGTAGACAAGGACATTGAGATCAAGTACACGGGTCTTCGCCCTGGCGAGAAATTGTATGAGGAGCTACTGAACAACAAGGAGAACACGAAAGAAACCCCGCACGAAAAGATCCGGGTGGAGGCGGTTCGTGAGTATAACTATAAGGATGTAGTAGAACATATCCATCTATTAACCGAATTATCTCTCTGTGTTCAGATCCTTCCGATGGTAAAAGAGATGAAATCTTTCGTGCCTGAGTTCAAGAGCCAGAACTCCCGGTTTGAGGAGTTGGATTGAGAAAGTAAAAATGACTGCTGTTATGGTACAGTTGATTTTGCAAGTTGAGGACAATGCGCAGCTTCTTGATTAGAAGAGAGCAGTGGAGATGCTTCGTGGGGGGATAAGCGTGACAGTGAAAAAAATCGCTTCGATGCTTAACAAAAAAACGATAGAAGCTATCAAGGAGGCCAAGCGAGGAAACTTTGCTGGAGAATTAGACGTTTCATCGAAAGAGACTCCTTTTCTATGATTGTGTGTGGTTATGCTTTCTAGGAACCAACATGGATGACGTAGAGGTGGAAATTGTTATGGGATATTGGGCTCGTAATCAAAAATATATGAAGAGGGATAGATATGCCGAAGTATTATGATTTCATGGTATGTGGATATCCTTTATTTTATATCTCATTGTGTAGTAGAAGCCATGTATGTTCATGCGAGTGATCGTCGTTTAACAGAGGTTGGTTCTACGAAGTTCTTTGTGAAGAGAAATGGTGATACGATAATAAAGGAAATAAACACTTACGCATTATCCGTGAGTTTATAAAAGAAAATTACAACGAAATGTATTTGAAATGGTCACAGATGAGTGATCAAGGATTTTATGGGGAGTAATTAAATTTCCTCTCCGAATCTGGATATCCTACTAGGCGGTACAATTCCCTCGAACCCGACGGAGCTGGTAGCCTGCGATACCTTGGAGAAGGCGATAGAGTAACTGAAGTCCCGTTATGACTGCGTGCTACTGGATACGGCTATAATAAGTCGTGTAGCAGACATGTGTGTTTATGTCTGCTGTGCGGACGTGACCCCGAAAGCAGCTTTCTGCTACATCAATGGTCTTAGGGACGAGCATAAATTTGATAAGTTGGCGGTCGTGATCAATGGAATCGACCTGAGCAAACGTAAGAACACCTATGGCTACATTATGGTAAGAAATACGGTTATGGGTATGGTAAATATTATGGTTATGGATACGGCTGTGGTTCTGGTTTTGAGGCGGAAAATAAGAAAAAAGGATGAGTATCTATCGAATTCTAGATTTATAATCTTTTTTAATTGCAATTAAATAATATGAATATACCCAAAATCGACATAATTGTACCTGTGTATAAGGTCGAATCATATTTGAGAAAATGTGTTGATTCTTTATTGAGTCAAACTTATGATGATTATATAATCTCTTTGGTAGATGATGGTTCTCCTGATGAGTGTCCTGCCATCTGTGATGAATATGCAATCAACTATTCGGAAAAAATCAGGGTTTATCATAAGCCGAATGGGGGATTATCAGATGCGAGGAATTATGCGGTAGAAAGATCAAAATCAGAGTTTGTGATTTTTGTGGATTCCGACGATTGGGTGTCGGAGTATTTTATTCAGAATCTAGTTGAAGGGCTCACCTCTAGTGAAATTGATATGGTGGTTTCTCCATATTACAGAGCAACCGAAACTTCGGAAGGAGTTTCTATACGGTGGAATATGCCAACAAAGGCTCCTTGTTGTATGGGAGTGGAAGAAGCTCTAATTGAGTTATGTAGAGAGAAATATTATGGAAATCATGCTTGGTCTAAACTTATCAAACGAAGCTTGATTCTAACTTATTTATATCCAATAGGAAAATATTTTGAGGATTCTTATACTACATATAAGCATATTGCTCATTCAAGAGAGGTGTCATATATACCTAAACCCGGGTATTATTATCTCCAACGTGAAGGTAGTATCGTACGCTCTAAATTTCAGAGAAGGCATTTAGATCTTATTTATGCAACTCAAGAAATGGTTGAGTATATGATTGACAATGATTTCTCTCGAAGAACTATATCGTTTGGGGTATATAAATTATTCAGAAATGCTCATGCGATATTTATCCATGCTAGGAAAGAGTCTGATTTTAATGTAATCTATGATGAGGTGCTTATGATTTTAAATCGATATAAGGGATATTTTTCTGTTATTGATCAATCATTAAAGGAGACGATAATTCATAAACTAATGATGTTAAATCGTTCATTGTATTATTTTATGATTTTTGGTAAGAAAAAATGAGCAGTTTTTATTGTGATATGTATTAAATGATTGTGAATAATGTTTTATATATGATTGCATGATAAGAGTAAAACGATATATAGGGCTTTGGCTGTTTTTGATCTTAAATATGATTTTTGTATTGTTTTTCTTGGTTAATCAATCAGAATTCATAATAAGTGCTCTTCTTTTAGTGTGGGTAAATATGACTACATATTCTGTAAGAGATTTGAAATCAAAAGGTATGCTATTTGCTTTTTGTGTGGCTTTTTTTTCATTTCTTATGGGTAGGCATCTGTTATCTTATTATTTTGATTATGAAGTAGAAACATTTTCAGAAGACGTTAATACTCATGCGGAATTGTGTATGTTGCTGAGTCTGGTGGTTGTTTTTTTTTCTTATATGTTTTTTTATGTGCGAAATAAGAGGGAAAATAAACAGAGTCATGGTGGATATGTTTTACCTGATAGATATATAAAAATTATACGTAAATATTCTAAGAACATATTTTGGTTTGCTTTTGTCTTCTCTGTGATCTATGCAATATTCATTGCGGTTCTGGTACATACTATAGGGTATTTGGCTAGCTATACGGTTGAAGGAAAGGAGATGATGCGAGGTAATATTTTATTGGTAATGCTCAATAGAATAGAACAAGCTCTTCCTGTTGCTCTTTGCTGTTATTTAGCAACATTACCAGATCGGAAGTATTGTAACAAAATCTGTGGGTCTTATTTTCTATACTTGATTCTTACACTGCTAGGAGGTCAAAGAGGACCGTTTATCCTAGGGACCTTATTTTTGATGATATATTATTTCTATCGAAATAAAAGAGAGGGTGAAGTATGGGTAAAGAAAAGCTGGGTAAGAATAGGAATGATTTCTTTTCCTTTTTTACTTGTCGGGTTGGGCCTTTTTTCTAAAATGCGAACTGGAGATCAGATAGAATTTAAAAATGTAGGTGACTCTATTGTGAAATTTGTATATAATAATGGAGTAAGTGTTAATGTGATAAAAAGATCTTATGAGTTTGACTATAAATTAAGATCTGATCGATTTTATTCGATGCATTTTCTTCATGATGGTGTCTTTGGATTAGTCTTTGGTTCCGATGGTATAGGTAATAATGTTGATAAAGCAACGGATGGTTATCATCTTGCTCATGCACTTCCATACTTAATGTTCCGTGAGCAATATCTTGCAGGTGCAGGGACTGGTACAAGTTATATAGCTGAATTGTATCATGATTTTGGTTATATTGGAATAATATTTGGCAATTTGATCTATGGCTTTTTGTTAGCTTCTTTGGCTAAATTTGATAAAAATGAGCCATTTAAAACTTCTATTAAGCTTTTGATAATAACTCGACTTCTTTGGGCTCCACGTGGTGGATTTACTGAATTTATTACAATATTATCGCTTCCTGCTACAATCTTTATATATGTTGTTGTATTTGTTGGTGTATTTTTTATGTTTGGTATTCCACGGAAACGATATACTAAATTAGTATAGGCTAAAAATAATTTTTAATTTTAATAGTTGTGAGTGTTTTTGAAAATAATAGGCGTATTGCTCGTAATACGTTACTGCTTTATGGAAGGAAAGCTGTAACTATGTTGATTGCGCTATATTCATCAAGAGTATTACTGCAATATTTGGAAATTGATGATTTCGGATTATATGGACTTGTTGGTAGTATAATTCTTGTTTTCACGTCACTTAAATCAACATTCGCTGCATCTGTTCAAAGATTTCTAAATGTAAATAAGGAAGAGAATATTGCGAGGAAAAATGAAATTTTCTGCATGGGGATGATAATTCATGTACTGATTGCTGTTGTCTTTGTTTTATTAGCAGAGATCGGAGGTACGATATTACTCCCAAATCTTAATTTGAATTCTGAAAGACTAATTGTTGCAGGATCTATACTTCATTTTACTATGTTTTCGGCTGCGCTCTCTATAATTGCAGTCCCTTTTGATGCTCTTGCTATGGCGAATGAGAAATTTGATGCGTTGGCTGTTATTTCTATTATAGATTCTTTTCTACGACTTTGTGTGATATTTATTTTGCCGTTTAGTCCAATTCAAAGGGTTGTGTTTTATGCGATGTTACTTTTGTGTGTAGCAATTGTACATATTTTTATGATTGGGGGGTATTGTTATAAGAATTTTAAAACTATAGTGAGATTTCATTTTGTAAAAGATAATGTTTTATTTAAACGGATGACAGCTTTTGCGGGATGGAATTTTTTTGGTAATTTGGGGTACTATCTCACGAGTGAAGGTGTAAATTTTATTCTTAATATATTTGGTGGAATAGCAGCTAATGCTTCACGTACAATCTCTTATCAAGTGAAAAACGCATTGCAGACTTTAGTGAATGATATAACTGTTGCTTTTCAGCCCCAGAGTATGATGGCTTTTTCAACAGATAAACAACGTTTTTATAATCTTCAATTTTTAGCAACTAAAGCAAGATTTGCTATATGCATAGTTTTGGGTTTCCCTTTATTTTTATTCATTCCTGAGGTTTTACTAGTTTGGTTAGGAAAACAACCGGAAGGAGCTGCGACCTTTATAAGATGTATTATATTGTTTGTAGTCATACGTTGTTGGCATGATGCTATTGATATGACTTTTAAATCGGCTGCATGCATGCGAAATTATCAAATATGTGAAATGTCTATTATGCTATTTAATTTACCTGTATCTTGGCTTGCGCTTCATCTGAAATTGCCTCTGTATAGTGTGTTTATTGTAATGTCTATTATTGAATTCGTAAATCTGATGGCAATAATGATGTTAGCATATAAAGAACTGGATTTTATGATAAGAGATTATATTTATAATGTAATTTTTCCTTCAATGATTGTTGTTCTTATTATGAGTGCTATATATTTGATATATTCTAGTTGTAATATGCGACCCTGTGAATATATTGCGCTGATAATTTGTTTTTTAGGTGCATTTTGTATTGCGGCAGGAGTGGTTTTTATAATCTTGTTTTCTCGTTCTGAACAAGAGAAGTTAGTAGCTATAATGAAGCGTGCATAATGTTGTTTTAGATGATATGTAAGTACTCAATTTAGGGCTCAGAGATAGAATCAGTATATTCGTTGCGAACAAAAACTTATTGATTATGTATAGCAAGCAGCGGAGATTTAGAGAGTTTTTATTTTCTGTACTAGAGAGAGTCACTACCAAGAGGAGAGTCTGTTCAGTCTTTTTGTAAAAGGAATAAGGTTCCTTATAATATATTTCAAAAGTGGTATAAGGATACACGTAATAAAATAGTAGAGATGCTGGTTGACTGCCTGCCTGAGAGTCATTCCTCCTATAATGCTATTGGATCCACTCAAAGTTCATTAGATACTAATGGTAATAAAGGAACGGATGTGCGTATTTGTTTTGAACTTCGTATGATTAATGGATTACATCTATTCCAGAAAAATCTAAGCTGTAGTGGCTTGGTTCATTTGATAGAAAAACTAGAGGTTCTATGTTAAGTGCCAACGGTTTGAATCATTTCTATTATGTTCGAGACTTCACCGATATGTGTTGTAGGCATAGTCGCGTGTTGTCAATAATTAGAGAGTAGCTGCATCGTGAACTCAATGATGGAGATGTTTTCATAGTAATGTCTCGTAATCGTAGAATCATCTGCATGTTTACGTATAACACAACCGCTCGTATAGCTTGTTTGGGAAGAAGTTTGTGGCTGGTCATTAATCCATGCGAGTAGAGTGAGAAGGATCAGAAAAGATCTATCGTATCGATTGGAAAGATGTCGTTTTAATATAGGGAAATACTATGATTAAGATATTAAAATCATATGATTATTATGGTTATACGCTTGTTCGTTCTCGATATTTTTTACCTTGAATACTATAAATCAAAGATTTATCAATGATCGAATTGCAACATATAATCAAACTGAAAAGAGAGTTGTTGAGTAGGGAATCTTCTTGCGGGCTCCTATAAAATACAGTGAGGGTATGGAAAACGATCAAAAAGCCTGATACATTCAATATCTAGCGGAACAACATCAGGGAGAAGAACTGACTAGGAGGGCTATAGAGCTTACCTTGGAGGATCTCATGGCCAAGTAAAAGGAGCTTGAGGAAAAGATGTCTGAACTTTTATCTTTTCAGAAGGAGAAGAAAGTTCAACAATCAGACTTGAGGAAGCAGTTGCTAGAAGAACGCAAACAACGAAAATCAGCTGAACCAAAGTTGAAGTCTCTTTAGGAAAAGCTTGATTATGCGAATCAGGAGCGTTTCGTAAGAAGACGACAAAAGGTAAGTAAGAAAACCTTGTCAGGTTCACCAGACGAGCAAGAACAAATCGTAATAAAGAGAAAGATGATTTTGATGGGATGGATGGTACACTTCGTTCCGAATCAGTTGATAACAATCAATCAGTTGATACAAAGGGAATTTTGAAGCAAGAGTGTGATCTTTCAAATCGTCCAAATGTGTATAAGCGTATGAATTTGGATAGTGATCCTGTTTCCGTCCATCAGATCTGTCCAAAGTCCTTAGGCGTGTAATAGATTAGCTGCTATTAAAAAAATGATTTATATTATTTAGTATGAATGTTTTGTTTTTTGTGCGTGGTTATCCTACTAATAGTGACCCTATTCGGGGAATCTTTGAGTTTCAACAGGCCTTGGCTTTACAGCAGGCAGGCTACAATGTTATATTTGCTTGTTTAATTCTTATTCCAAAAAGAGAAAATGGGGGAAAAAATATTTTCTCCCCGGTTGGTATATCTAAGAAGCAGATACAAGGGTTAACAATATATGAAGGATACTATTTGCCTGGTCCTCTTTTCTTAATTTTAAAATCTAAATTGTATCGTAAGTTAATTGAATTTGCAAGTCGACGCTTATATCGCTATATCGTGAAGGATGTAGGTAAACCTGATGTTATTTATTCCCATTATTTATGGATGAATTATTTTAATGCTTGTCTGGGAAAAAAATTTCATATTCCTACAGTTGGAGTGGAACACTGGAGTGAACTTAATCGTTCTGAGATGAATTCCAGTATAAAGGCTATAGGTATGGAGACTTATCCTAGACTGACGAAATTGATATGTGTATCTCAGGCATTAGCGGATAGGATAAATTCAGTGTTTGGAGTTGAAGGCAGTGTGGTGAATAATATCGTTGATATCGACTATAATTTGGGCATGAAAAAGGAGAAAACTGATAAGAAGGTGAAAATTGTGTCAGTTGGCAGACTGACTCCTCAAAAAAAAATAGATGATATTATCAAGGCCCTAGCTAAAGTTGACCTTAGCAAGGATAGTTGGGAGTTGACTATTGTTGGTTCTGGTCCTTTGGAAGAAGAGCTGAAGAATCTCACACAACAAGTAGGCTTGGATAGTAATATCCACTTTGTTGGTTTAAAAAGTCATGAAGAAGTGTGTCAGATTTACTCCAAGAGTGACTTCTTCTGCTTAGCCTCTGATTACGAAACTTTTGGAGTCGTTTTTGTTGAAGCAATGTCGTTTGGCTTACCTGTTATTGGCACTCGTTGTGGTGGCCCAGAATACATTATTAATAAGAATAATGGTTTATTAGTTGAAAGAGGTGATATTGATGGTTTAGCTGAAGCTATTAAAACAATGATGAATACATATAAATCTTATTCAGCAGAGTCTATTATAGTAGAAGCTAAAGCCAAATATTCTCCAGAGGCAATTGTACCAAGAATAACAAATATACTGGAAGATGCCATGTCCTAAAATGATGAATATCTGTTGGATTAGTTAAATATACGCTAATTTACTTCATTTAATAATTTTGAAAAGTATTCTGGTTTTATGAAGAGTTAGTAAATGTTTTTTAGGAAATTATATCTAGCTTTTATATTGGGAGGATAACTTTATTTTTTTTATAATATTGTATATGATGGAAATTAAAGATTTTATTAAAAATTTTGCGGAACAGTTCGATGAGACTGAATTTGAAATAATTACAGCTGAGACTGAATTTCATAAACTTGAAGATTATTCGTCTCTTGTTGCTTTGTCTGTTATAGCGATGATAGATGAAATATATGGTGTTATTATTGGCGCTAATGAGATGAAATCTTCAGTGACAGTATGTGATTTATTCAATAAAGTCGTAGCAAAGTTGAATAATGGGAAATAATCCATTTTCCTTGGTTGGGAAAACTATTTTAGTTACAGGAGCCTCTTCGGGTATAGGTAGATCAACAGCTATTGAGTGCTCTCGTTTGGGTGCGAAACTAATTATAACAGCACGGAATGAGAATAGATTACGTGAAACTTTTGAATCCTTGGAGGGAGATAATCATCTACTGGTTATTGCGGATGTTACCAAATCTGAAGATATAGCTTGTTTGGTTCAATCAATACCTCCTTTAGATGGTTTTGTCTGTAATGCGGGTATTACAAAACGTAAGCCAATCAATTTTATTAATGAAAATGATTTGCACGAGATTTTTGAGATTAATGCCTTTGCGAGCATTTTGCTAACGAAAGCATTGGCTAAGGAAAAGAAGTTAAACAGAGGAGCTTCGCTTGTGTTTACTTCTTCTAAGGCTGCTAAGATTGTAACCGCGGGTAATTCTATGTATGCGGCTTCCAAGGCTGCAATAGAGTCATTCGCTCGTTCATGTGCGATAGAGTTTGCTTCGAAAGGTATTCGTTCTAACGCTATCCTTCCAGGAATGGTAGAGACTCCTCTTGTTTCAGAAGGAATGCTTTCCGAGGAAGAGATGGAGCAAGATAAGGCGAGGTATTTACTTAAACGTTATGGAAAACCGGAAGAAATAGCTTGGGCAATTGTGTTTTTATTATCTGATGCAAGTGCATGGATAACAGCTATTTCCTTGGATATATCTGGCGGTGGGAGATTGGTTAAATAATGTTGTATGAGGCTGTTAGATAATAAGATGGCATTAATAACCGGTGCTGGCCGTGGTATTGGCAGGGTGATTGCAGAGCGGTTCGCTCAGGATGGCGCTACCGTGTATGTCAATGATCTGCAAGAAGGGGATATGCCGGCTTGGGCGGATGAATGTGCTTCAAGAAATGAGGTAAAGGTTGTACCTGTTTGTTTTGATGTAACGAATACGGTTGCTTTAAAAGCAGGCTTGATGTCTATTTACAAGGCTGAGGGACGTATCGATTGCGTAGTGAACAATGCCGCTATTATAGTGAATCAGAAATTAGGTATGGTGACAAAGCCTTTACTGGAGAGGATGTATGCGGTTAATGTTTTCGCTGTAATCGATATGCTTCAGATCGCATCACGTTTGATGGCTCGTAATGGGGGAGGATGTTTTGTTAATATAGCTTCTATTACCGGTGTTGTTGGAAGTCCAGGACAGGTGGCTTATAGCTCTACGAAGGGGGCTGTAATCGCTCTGACGAAATCGGCGGCAAAAGAGTTGTCTCCTATGAATATCCGTGTGAATGCCGTGGCTCCTGGTATTATTGAGACAGAACGTTTTAAGGAGCTGTATGAGAGCGATGGCGATAAGATTGACCAGCGTATTTCTCGCATTGCGTTAGGGCGACTGGGTACCCCACAAGATGTGGCTGACGCTGTCTCTTTTTTGGCTTCTGATCGCGCAAGCTATATATCTGGTCATGTTTTAGGGGTAGATGGTTGCGCCTCAATTTAATTTTCGTTTTGTATGTTTTTGAATTTAGATAGGAAAGATCCAAATACTTTAGCGGTCATTGATGGTAGCGGAGAACAATTAACCTATGGTGATCTGTGTGAGAAGGCGAAAGAGTTTTCGGAGGCACTTCCTTATCGGACGCTTATTTTTATTCTTGCCGAGAATTGTAATGGGTCACTTTTAGGATATACTTCCGCTTTAAGTAATGGTATTGTTCCGCTTATTATTAGCAGTCATATTGAGCAATCCTTATTTGATGTGCTCTATGGGAAATATCAGCCGGAATACCTTTGGCTTCCAACATCGAGGATAGGGGATTATAATTTGCAGGAAGTTATTTACTCAACTTTTGGTTATTCGCTTGTGAGGACGGGTTTTGCGACTCCTGCTTTGTGTAATGAGCTTTCATTATTATTACCTACTTCTGGTAGTACCGGTAGTCCTAAGCTAGTTCGTCATAGTTATCGTAATATAGAGGCTAATGCCGAGAATGTGATGAATCTGTTTGGATTAACTGCTTCTGAGCGAGCTATGGCAGTGCTTCCTATGCATTATACGATGGGACTTTCGGTGATCACAAGTCATTTATATGCGGGTGCGACGGTGCTTTTATGTGCTAAGTCTTTGCTTGATGCCGGCTTTTGGAAAATGCTAAAAGACGGTGCTACTAGTTTTACAGGAGTCCCTTATAGTTTTGAGCTCCTTTCGAAATTGCACTTCTTCCGTATGAATTTGCCTGAACTTAAGATTGTAACTCAAGGGGGTGGCAAGTTGACGGAAGAAATGTGGATGCAATTGGCTACTTACGCAAAAGAAAAGGATAAGAGATTTATTGCTACTTATGGTCAGAGTGAATGTACGGCACGTATGGCTTATCTTCCTGCGGAATTGGCTTCTACCAAAATTTGTAGTATTGGTATGGCTGAGCCTGGTGGACAACTTTCAATTATAGACAATGAAGGCAATGAGACTTTTGAGGGAGAAGCTGTTGGAGAGATGGTGTATCGCGGAGAGAATGTTACATTAGGTTATGCTACTAGTAAGGAGGATTTGTTGAAAGGGGATGAGAATCATGGGGTCATGCATACGGGCGATTTGGTGAGAAGAGATGCGGATGGTTGTTATTTTATCGTAGGTCGCTTAAAGCGTTTCCTGAAGATTTTCGGATTACGTATAGGACTTGACGAGGTAGAGAATTTGATCAGAAGTAATTTCGATACTGACTGTTATTGTAGCGGTGATGATGAGCATTTGTTGGTTAAGTTAACTAATGCGAGTGTCGCAAACCAAATCCCTTCCTTTATAGAGGTAAAGACACGTCTGTTTTATCAGCGGGTTCAGGTAGAAATAGTGGATAAGATTCTTAGAAATGAGGCAGGAAAAGTTATAAATCAATAATTAATTAGTTTGTTATGGCAAATATAGATAAATTGAATAAGATATTTTGTGATGTATTTAATGTAGATGGCTCTGCATTGGGCAGTGGCTTTGATAAGAACAGCGTGGATGGTTGGGATAGCGTTCGGCAGTTGTCTCTGACTGCTTCTATGGAAGATACGTTTGACATCATGTTGGATCCTGAAGATATTATTGGCTGTAATTCTTATGAGGCTGCTAAATCTATTCTTGCTAAATACGAAATTGAATCATAATGGCTCAATGGCAAATTAAAAATGTAGCTCTTAGGGGAGTTACCGGCACTGTGCCTAATAATCCTAAGACTACAATGGATTTAGGCCTCTTCACGCAGGAAGAGGCAGATACGTTTGATAATACGGTAGGTATTAAGAAGCGTTATGTGGCAACAGATGACATATGTGCCAGTGATCTATGCTATGATGCGGCAGAACGTTTGTTAGCCGGCTTGGGCTGGGAAAAGGATAGTATAGATGTCCTCTTGTTCGAATCTGTATGCCCCGATTATAGGACACCACCTACATCTGGTATTTTACAAGCTCGCCTAGGTTTGCCTACATCGACATTTGTTATGGATATACCTATGGGATGTTGTGGTTGTATCTATGCTATTAATATTGCCGGTAATTTATTGACAAATGGGAATGTAAAGCGTGCATTACTGCTTGTAGGTGATACCGCGACAAGAATGGGATCACCTAAAGATAAGAGTCGTGTCCCTTTGTTTGGAGATTGTGGAACGGTTATAGCTTTAGAGTATGATCCAACAGCAGAGGATATAGTGATCGATTTTAATACGTTAGGATCTGGATATGAGGCTCTAATGACACCTCACGGTGGATTTCGTCACCCTATTACACCTCAATCGTTCGAGTATGAAGATTTTGGTAATGGCATTGTTCGTGCGCCAAAGGATACTTTAATCAATGGAATGGATGTGTTTGCTTTCGCTATATCTCGTCCACCAGCAAGCATCAAGAAAGTGATGCAACAATATGACCTAAGCATAGATAATGTAGATTACTTCCTTATACATCAAGCGAACAAACTTATAGTGGATAGAATAGTGAAGAAATTGAAACTTCCTCTAGATAAGGCTCCATACGATTTACAGGAGTTTGGAAATTTGGGTGGTTGCTCTATACCCATGTTGATGATATATAATCTTAAGAAAGAGTTAACAGCACGTCCTTTGACTTTGGTCTGTTCGGCTTTTGGTCTGGGGTTGACGTGGGGGACCATGGTGATGAGAACTCAACGAATGCTAGTAGAGCCTATTAATTATATGAAAATACAATGAACAAAATAATGTTTAGGTTGGCGAAACCTAGCGATGCTAAAGAAATTGCAAATATACATTGGCACGTTCGTGAAAGATATACACAAGGTATTTTCTTGTCATTGGGAGAGTCTTTTTTAAGAGCTTTTTATAAAATCATCCTTGATGATCCATGGGAAGTCGCCGTATGTGCAGTTAATGAGGAAGGAAAAATCTTGGGATTTGCAAATACTACCATGGATGCTAAAAAACAAGCTGAGAATCTAAAAAAACATAAATTCTCACTTGGAATGGCCGCATTAGGTGCTATTATAAAACACCCATCTTTATTTAAAGAGGTATGGTTAAGATATAAGTCTCTCTCAAATAGTAAGAACACGTCTTCTTTTGTACATACAGAAGGTGTTAGAGGTGAATATTGGTGTTGGCTAAAAGATGATGATAGCCTAAAATCGGTAGAGATGAGTAATATAAAAAATGAAATATTGTACGATTTAGGTGTTAGAGAAATGCTTTTTGAGGTAGATAAAGCAAATACTTCGGTTTATAAATATCACCTAAAAGTTAATAGAGCAATGCCTGTAGAAGAAATTACACTTCCCGATGGCAGAGTTCGTGTTATGATGAAAAAAGAACTAAAAAGAAAAACTAATGACAATAGGAAGGTTTAGACGAATTTTTTGGGAAAAGTTTTCAAAGGTTCTTTGATTATATTATCGATATTTTTGTAGAAGTGATTTAAACTTTTATAGGATACCAAAAAAACATGGCGATACATGTCCTTTAGGCATACCGCCCCTGTCGGACAGAATAGCGCAGATGGCGGTGGTACTTTCCATCATGCCCACTCTTAATACAATCTTCCATGAAGACTCGTATGGATATCGTCTAAAGAAATCCGCACACGATGCCTTTGCCAAGGCGCATGAGCGGATGCTTCAAGTATGTCGGGTAATTGATATGGATATAAGCTATATATGAAGCGTGTCAATTGAATTATAAACAAATAACAAATGACTTAAACACGAAGAATCGTGTGATGAGAGACTGTTTAGCATGGTTCCATGAGAAGGGAAGGTGAAAGTTTCTCTCTTTACTCGACCATAACGAATAATATGTGTACTATTCAGAAAAAAGGCTATCTTTTTATAGCCAATGGTTCTAAACCAAAAAGGAAGCTGTCTGAACCAACGATAGTGGATATTAATAATTTTTCTCACTCATCTATTGATGCTGCCAATAGACTTGGCTATAAGCTCTATTTGGGAACAAATGTTGACCATCCAGAGTTGATGAGCTGTAGGCAATATGATTTGACCTATTATGATCAGCATGTATATAGAAATATTTTTGCTTTTCAAGACAATTACAATGCATATAAAAAATGTTGCAGGTTATTGGATGAACATCCTGATATTAAGGTGATTCATTGTAATACTCCTATTGGTGGAATAATAGGAAGAATTTGTGGTCACAAATTCAATAAGAAGGTAATATATACCGCCCATGGATTTCATTTTTATAAAGGTGCTCCTCTTAAAAACTGGTTGTTTTTCTATCCGATAGAACGTATGCTTGCTCATTGGACAGATGTACTAATAACCATAAATAAAGAAGATTTTCAAAGAGCTCATAAATTTAAATTACACAATCATGGCAAAATTTACTATGTGCCAGGAGTAGGTGTCGATACAAAAATATACTCAAATTTAGAAGGGTCAAAGAATAATATTCGTGAAGATTTAAAGCTAGGAGATAATGCTGTTATTGTTGTTGCTGTAGGTCGCCTAGATAAAAATAAGAATTTTGAGACTGTAATTAAGGCTATTGCAGAGACGCAACATAAGAATATCCATTTTATAGTTTGTGGTGATGGTGATGAGCGGCTAAATTTGGTAAAACTAATTAATGATCTCCATTTAAGTGACAGAGTCCATCTACTTGGTCGGTGTTCAGATATGCCATCAATCTATAAGACAAGTGATATATTTGTTCTTTCTTCATTTAGAGAGGGATTATCCCGTAGCATAATGGAAGCTATGGCATCTGAACTCCCTTGTGTGGTATCGAATATTCGTGGTAATGTCGATTTAATTGATTCGGGAAAAGGTGGATATCTCGTTTCAGTGGCAAATCCTCAAGATTATGCTCAAGCATTTGATGATTTAGCAGAGAGTAAGGAGAAGAGAATAAAGTTTGGTAAATATAACAAAAATAAAGTTCAAGGATTCAGTTTAGAGGTATCAAAAGAGGTTTTATATCAGATTTTTAAGAGTGAGTTATAGTGAAATAGAATTAGAGTAGTAAACTCTTATTTAGGACTATAAATCGGAATGCCTACCTTTGTCACGAACAAAATTCAGAAATTTATGTATAGTAGCCCTTCGGTTATACGAAAGTTAACGACTTAGCGAAATAACTCCTTTCATTATGGTAGTGATGGCAGAGTAGAAATTATCAGAACTTAATCCTTGATAAGATCACATTGGCTAACGATAAGGTTAAAAATCAGAATTAATTTTTAGCAGAACTCGTTCTAGGGTACTGTAAAGTGTCCTATCAACGTGGGATGTTCTTTTTTGAATGTTTACTATTTATTTGCCAAATGATAAAGCGTTTATTTTTTAATCATTTATTTATATGAGAAAGATTCCGTTTTCACCTCCCGACATGAGTATGGCGGAGGTTGAATTAGTGAAGGATGTGATCCTTTCTGGATGGATTACAACGGGGCCGCAGACGAAAGAGTTTGAGAATTTGATTGCTATGTGCTGTGGAACGAAGAAGGCAGTTTGTTTGAACTCTGCTACAGCTTGCATGGAGATGATCCTGCGTGTGCTGGGAGTTGGACCTGGCGATGAGGTGATCACTTCTGCTTATACGTATACGGCTACGGCAAGTGTGACGTGTCACGTAGGGGCGAAGGTGGTAATGGTTGATACTGCTCCGGATTCCTTTGAAATTGATTATTCAAAACTGGCTGATGCGATTACTCCAAGAACTAAAGCCATTCTTCCTGTAGATTTGGCTGGGGTTGTTTGTGACTACGATAAGATTTTTGCAGCTGTGAAAAGTAAGAAAGATATATTTGTTCCTGCAAATGACATTCAGAAAGCGTTTGGGCGTGTGGTAGTTTTGGCTGATGCTGCTCATGCATTTGGCGCTAAATGGCATGGTAAGATGTGTGGTGAGATTGCAGATTTTACCTCTTTTTCATTCCATGCTGTGAAAAATCTTACTACAGCAGAAGGTGGGGCACTGACTTGGAGACCAGTTGAAGGAATGGATGATGAATGGATTTACAAACAGTTTCAGTTGCTTTCTCTTCATGGTCAGAATAAGGATGCTCTTACAAAAACTCAGCTTGGTGCTTGGGAGTATGACATCGTTGCACCTAATTATAAATGTAATATGACGGATATTATGGCTGCAATAGGTCTCGCTCAATTGAAGCGTTATCCCGAGATGCTTTATCGCCGCCGCCAGATTATTGAACGTTATGATGCTGCGCTCGAAGTAAGTGAGATACCTGTACAGGTGCTGAATCATTATGGAGATGAGCATTCTTCAAGTGGCCATTTGTATCTTGTCCGTCTTCTTGGCAAGACATTGGAGCAGAGAAACGAAGTTATTAATCGGATGGCTGAGCGTGGTATCGCTTGCAATGTTCACTATAAACCGCTTCCAATGATGACAGCATATAAGAATTTGGGATTTGATATTAATGATTATCCTAACGCATATAACCAATTCGTGAATGAGATTACACTTCCTCTTCACACCAAACTTACAGACGAAGACATTGATTACGTCATTTCTAACTTCGTTGATATTATCTCTAAATAATAGCTCTATTGAAACGTATTTTTGATATTGTTGCAAGTGGTTTTGGACTGCTTGTGATGAGTCCTGTATTCCTTATACTTGCAATTTGGATAAAGTTGGATTCGAAAGGTCCTGTATTTTATCGTCAAGTGAGAGTAGGGCGAAAGAATCGGGACTTCAGAATCTTTAAATTCCGCTCAATGCGTGTAGGGGCAGATAAGATGGGATTGATTACTGTTGGAGGTCATGATCCAAGGGTGACCCGTTCGGGTTACTTTATTCGTAAGTATAAGTTGGATGAGTTTCCGCAACTTATCAACGTCTTTATTGGCGATATGAGTTTGGTGGGACCTCGTCCGGAGGTACGTAAGTATGTGGATTTGTATACTTCAGAACAGATGCAAGTGTTAGATGTGCGTCCGGGGATTACCTCTTTGGCTTCTATCCGCTATAGGAATGAGAATGAATTGTTGGAAAAAGCGGAGGATTCGGATCAATATTATATCAATGTAGTTATGCAAGATAAGCTTGCGATTGATTTGGAGTATATTCGTAATGTTTCGTTCGGGTATGATATTCGTTTGGTCTTTCATACGTTTTGGGAGATTATTCGTAGATAGTACTTACGTCTTTATTATTCCTTAAAACCCTTTTGAGAGATATGCAGACGATACAATCTGCCGTTGTCAATCAGAGGCAAGAAGTCTGAAGGTTGTGATTATAGAGTGCTTTTCAAGTTGCAGACTAGCGTTACACCAAGAAAAGACGAAAATTGTTTTTTTGCAAGAGCGTTATCGCAAGCCTGTGGCGTGAAGCCGGGGGATGGAGGTGCTGGTACAAAGTTTTACTTTCTGTGCTTCCTCGCATCCGATCACTTATTTGGGGGCTACGCCTGTGTTTGTGGATTCGGAGGTGGATACTTGGAATATGAATCCTGTGTTATTGGAAAAGGCTATTAAGGATCGTACCGAAAAGACGGGAAAAACACCGAAAGCGATTGTTCCCGTTGCCTTATATGGGATGCCTTATAAGGTGGACGAGATTATGGCTGTCGCTGATCGGATATAATTATCGGATGTCGAATATTTGCGCGGGTATCGGGCGTGGTCAGATGACGGTGGCTGATGCTCATGTGGCTCATCATGAGCATACGTGTGATTTATACCGGGAACTGTTGAAGGATGTGAAAGGGATCACCTTGCATGAGAATCCTTCCGGTCGTTTTGATAGTAACTATTGGTTGAATACGATTGTCTTGGATCCTTTATTGAGGGTGAAAGGGCAGGAGAATGCTTATCAAGCAATGGTACAAGGTGCTGTTGGTGGTGCGGGCGGTGTGACTCATGCGGCGGTTAACGCACATACGGATTGCGAGCCGAATGCCAATGTTGAGGCGATGCGTGTGGGACTTGACGCGATGGGTATAGAATCCCGTCCTTTGTGGAAACCGATGCATAAGCAACCTGTCTATAAGGATTGTCCGGCTTACGTGAATGGGGTGAGCGAATCTTTGTTTAAGGTCGGGTTGTGCCTGCCTTCCGGCCCGTATGTAACGGATCGGGATATTGAGTATATCGTTGGAGGTATAAGGGGCTTGATTGAGCGTTGATTTTAACAGCTTTCATGAGCTAAATTCGTTTCAATGTGTAGGCCTAAGTAAAGGCTAATCATAAAGATTTTATTTTTGTTACGAGGAGGGTGTGTCATTTTGATGCACCTTTTTTTGTGTTCTTTAGCTGAACTTTTCCTTCGCCCCAAAGTCTTACTCTATTAATTTAAATAGGTTTATGTATCTATTATGTCGCTAAACATATTTTTTAGGAGATTTTGGTACTGTTGCCCTGGCTTTTAATGGAAAAACTTGTGTTATAGGAAAAAATAAGTTATGTTTGTGATTGAATCGTGGATAGGAAAGATATGAATTCTATTTTGCAAGATCGGCTGGATATAATAAAGGAGCTATGCAAGCGCTACAAGGTACGGAGCTTGTATTCTTTTGGTTCTGTGAATACTTCGAGATTTACGGAGCACAGCGATATCGATCTCTTGATTGAGTTCGATCCGTCCATCTCCTTGGAGGAATATGCCGATAATTATTTTTCCTTACGAGCCCGATTGGTTGAGTTATTCAAGAGAAAGATCGACTTGGTGACCAATCGTTCCTTATCCAATCCCTATTTCATCGCAGATATCGAACAAGGCAAACAATTACTTTATGGGGCATCGTAGTATTCAGAAATATCTCTATGATATCCAGCAATCCATTTTATCCATTGAGGAATATTTGGGTGAGAAAAGGGATTTCATCGCTTACGAGCAAAACAAGTTGTTGCGTCGGGCAGTGGAGCGTGAACTGGAGATTATAGGAGAAGCAATGGCTCTGACCATACATGAATTATGAATTTTTATATATAAAGCGGCCTTGCGTTCTTGCGTGAGGCTGTTTTTTTATACCTACTGCATTAATAAATAGCGATGAACAAGCGAATTTACCTTGGCCTCGCTCACATGAGCGGATCGGGTATAATTACCGGATGTCGAATATTTGTGCGGGTGTCGGACGTGATCAGATGACGGGGGCTTTTTTATGCTTCTAAACATGGAATGATAATTGGCTGGGATTTGGATAATCGCTAACTTGTCGGCGCTGAATCCGTGAAATTCCTTGCAGATTGTAAGCACCTACTAAATCATTCACGTTATGGAAATACATCTTGATAACTATTTGCCGGAATATCCTTCCTTCGTTTCCGGTATTCGCCGTGCTCCCGATCGCGGCTATTCGCTTACGCCCGCTCAAACAGAAACGGCATTGATGAACGCGCTTCGTTACATCCCTGTTGAATTACATGAGAAGCTAGCTCCTGAGTTCATGGAGGAATTATTGACCCGGGGACGGATCTATGGTTATCGTTACCGTCCGCAGGGAGACCTGAAAGCGAAGCCTATCTCTGAATATAAAGGTAAATGTATCGAGGGAAAGGCCTTTCAAGTAATGATCGATAATAACCTTTGCTTTGATATCGCTTTGTACCCTTACGAGTTGGTTACGTATGGCGAGACTGGGCAGGTCTGCCAGAATTGGATGCAATATCGTTTGATTAAGAAGTATTTGGAGGAGTTGACCGAGGAGCAGACCTTGGTGATTGAATCTGGGCATCCTCTGGGATTGTTTCATTCCAAGCCGGATGCCCCACGGGTGATTATCACGAACTCCATGATGGTGGGAATGTTCGATAACCAAAAGGATTGGCATATCGCCGCCCAGATGGGAGTCGCTAATTATGGACAGATGACGGCCGGAGGTTGGATGTATATCGGCCCGCAAGGTATCGTACACGGTACGTTTAATACATTGTTGAATGCCGGACGTAAGAAATTAGGGATTCCACAAGATAAGGATTTGCGAGGCTATCTGTTTGTATCTTCCGGTTTAGGAGGAATGAGTGGCGCTCAACCTAAAGCCGCCGTGATTGCCGGTGCTGCCAGTATAATCGCCGAGGTAGACGCTTCCCGTATCGAGACACGCCGATGCCAAGGATGGGTCCAGCATGTGACGGATGATATGGGGAAAGCTTTCTCCTTAGCCGACGAGGCGATTCGTAAGAAAGAACCGATCTCTATCGCTTTTCATGGCAATATCGTGGATTTATTGGAATATGCCGATAAACAGGGGCTTTCCATCGACCTTTTGAGTGACCAGACCTCGTGTCATGCGGTCTATGAAGGTGGTTATTGTCCGGCAGGCGTGACGTTTGAGGAACGTACGGAATTATTGGCTCATCACCGGGAAGACTTTTGTGCTTTGGTCGATAAAACGTTGAAGCGACATTTCGAGGTGATCAAGCGTCTGGTTACCCGGGGTACCTATTTCTTTGACTATGGGAACTCCTTCATGAAAGCGATCTATGATGTCGGTGTACATGAGATTTCCCGTAACGGTGTGGACGAGAAAGATGGTTTTATATGGCCTTCTTATGTGGAAGATATCATGGGACCGGAATTATTTGATTATGGGTACGGTCCTTTCCGCTGGGTATGTTTAAGCGGTAAGCCGGAAGATTTGATTCGCACGGATCATGCGGCTATGGCGTGTATCGATCCGACTCGAAGAGGGCAGGATATGGATAATTATAATTGGATACGTGACGCGGAGAAGAACTGTTTGGTGGTGGGTACGCAAGCCCGGATCTTATATCAAGACGCTGAGGGGCGCTTGAAGATCGCCCTTGAGTTTAACCGAATGGTACGTGATGGGGAGGTAGGCCCGATTATGTTGGGACGAGACCATCATGACGTGAGCGGTACGGATTCTCCATTCCGTGAGACCTCTAATATACGGGACGGAAGCAATGTGATGGCTGATATGGCGGTGCAGTGCTTCGCTGGAAATGCCGCCCGGGGTATGAGCTTGGTCGCTCTTCATAATGGTGGAGGGGTTGGTATCGGTAAGGCGATAAACGGAGGTTTCGGTATGGTTCTCGATGGTAGTGAGCGGGTGGACGAGATACTTCGCTCTGCTATGATATGGGACGTGATGGGGGGTGTCGCCCGTCGCTCATGGGCTCGTAACCCGAATGCGATGCGTACGAGCGCTACTTTCAATGAGAACCGTGGCGAACAGTATCATATTACCCTCCCGTATATCCCGGAGAGGGCGTTTATTCATGAAATCGTACAAACATCATTAAATAAAAAGGTATGAGTACTTGGAATAAGATTATGGAATGTGTCCCTAACTTCAGTGAAGGACGGGATCTGGAGAAGATAGATAAGATCGTAGCGCCTTTCCGGGCTAAGACGGGTGTTAAACTGTTGGACTATAGTAATGATGAGGATCACAATCGCTTGGTTGTTACCGTGGTAGGGGAGCCAGTCGCTTTAAAACAAGCCGTATTGGAGGCCATTGGAGTTGCCGTTGAGCTGATCGATTTAAACAAGCATAGCGGTCAACATCCTCGAATGGGGGCCGTAGATGTTGTTCCTTTTATACCGATTCGCGGATGTACGATGGAAGAGGCGATCGCCTTGTCTAAGGAAGTAGGGGAGGAAGTGGGCGCTCGTTATGCCGTGCCGGTCTTCTTATATGAGAAATCGGCTTCCGCCCCTTACCGGGAGAATCTGGCGGCGATCCGTAAAGGAGAGTTTGAAGGGATGGCAGAGAAAATCCATCAACCGGAGTGGAAACCTGATTTTGGTCCGGCCGAAAGACATCCGACAGCCGGTACGGTCGCCATAGGAGCCCGCATGCCTTTGGTCGCCTATAATGTGAATTTAGGAACGAATCAATTGCAGATCGCTACGGATATAGCGAAGAAAATCCGTTTCATCGGCGGAGGTTTACGCTATTGTAAAGCGATGGGGGTTGAGTTGAAGGAACGTGGTATCGTACAGGTCTCTATTAATATGACCGATTATACCCGTACGGCCTTGTACCGGGCCTTCGAGTTAGTTCGTATCGAAGCTCGCAGATATGGTGTTCCGGTGGTGGGGAGCGAGATTATCGGCTTGGTTCCTATGGAGGCGTTGATCGATACGGCCTCTTACTATTTGGGACTAGAGGATTTCTCAATGAATCAGGTGCTGGAAGCTCGTATTATGGAATAGCGTATGGAGAATAGCAAGATATTAATCAGGAATGCTGCCCAGATCGTCACTTGCCATGGGGATAAGGCGCGACGGGGAGCGGAGATGTCTGATTTAGGCGTTATCGAGGATGGAGCCGTAGCGATGTCTGATGGGGTTATTACGCATGTAGGACCTACGGAGGAGGTACTTCGAAACATCCATGCGGAGGATTATTTGGAGATTCGGGCGGAGAACCAAGCGGTGTTACCCGGATTTGTAGATAGCCATACGCATTTTATCTTTGGCGGTTACCGGGAGGAGGAGTTCTCTTGGCGATTGCGGGGAGATAGTTATATGTCGATCATGGAGCGTGGTGGAGGTATCGTGAATACGATGAAAGCTACCCGTGAAAGTGATTTCGATACACTATGGGACAGAGGGGAAGAACGTTTGGATGAGTTATTCTCCATGGGGGTTACCACGGTGGAGGGGAAAAGTGGTTATGGTTTGGATTTGCAAACAGAATTAGTTCAGCTTCGTGTCATGTCGGACCTGAATGAGTCTCATCCGATGGATGTCGTATCGACCTTTTTGGGAGCTCATGCTGTTCCTCCTGAATTTGCCGGTCGTACGGACGATTATGTGGATTATATGATCGAGGAAGTTCTTCCTGCCATACGAGCCGAACATACGGTTACGTTTTGTGATGTGTTTTGTGAGAAAGGCGTTTTCTCGTTAGAACAGAGTGAGCGCTTGCTTCGTGCCGCCCGTCATCATCGTTTTAAATTGAAGATGCATGCGGATGAGATCGTTCCTTTCGGAGGGGCGGAACTGGCGGCCTCCTTGAAGTGTGTAAGTGCTGATCATTTGTTACATATATCGGACACAGGCATCAAACGTCTGGCAAGAGCGGGTGTCGTGGCTACCTTACTTCCGCTGACTGCCTTTTCCTTGAATGAGCCGTATGCGCCTGCAAGGAAGATGATAGATGCCGGTTGTGCGGTGGCTTTAGCTTCCGATCTAAATCCGGGAAGTTGTTTCTCTGCCTCAATCCCGATGATGATAGCCTTGGCCTGTATCTATATGAAGATGACCCCTGAAGAAGCGGTAACGGCATTGACCATTAATGGAGCCGCAGCTGTGGGACGTGCCTCCGAGATTGGAAGTATCAGCGTGGGAAAACGTGCGGACGTGATCTTGCTGAAATACCCGTCTTATAAGTTTCTACCTTATCATGTGGGAATGAATCTCGTGGATACCGTAATTAAGGATGGGGAACTTTATATGATGTAAGATAAGAATTGTTGAATCATTTAAATCAAAATACTATGTTAGCAGACTTGACAATTAAAGATTTTTTGGCGGAAACGGCGGGTAGTGCTCCCGTTCCCGGTGGTGGAAGTATATCAGCCTTGAATGGCGCTATAGCGGCAGCTTTGACAGAGATGGTGGCCCATCTGACTGTTGGCAAAAAGAAATATGCGGAAGTGGAAGGACAAATGAAGACGATCGCTACCGAGGCGGCTATGATCCGTGAACGTCTTACTGAATATATTGATAAGGACAGCGAGGCTTATGATCGTGTATTCTCCGCTTTTAAGTTGCCGAAAGAAACGCATGACGAACAGGTGATCCGTACGAATGCGATACAGAGCGCTACTAAAGAGGCGGCTATTGTTCCGATGAGGGTGGCGGAGGAGATCGGTTCCGTAATGGAGACGATAATCTATGTGGCTCACAAAGGTAATCAGAATGCCGTCACGGATGCTTGCGTGGCGATGATGGCTGCCCGTACTTGTGTATTGGGGGCTTTATTGAATGTCCGAATTAACTTAACGTCCATCCAAGACGAGGTGTTCGTCGGAATGATGCGGAAGAAAGCGGATGAACTGGAGGCGAACGCTATCCGTGTAGAGCAAAAGTTATTGGATTGGGTGAAGACTAAATTATAGCATATGAGTAATGTTTATTATGTGGGTTCCGAGCCTCTCTCTTTTGAGGGAATCGAACGGATACTTACTCAAAATATGAAGTTGGAGCTTTCACCCGAGGTGAAGGAGCGCATCCAGCGTTGCCGGGATTACTTGGATCATAAGATCGAGCAACAGGAGGGGCCTTTGTATGGGATTACTACCGGTTTCGGGTCCTTATGTAATAAGAATATCTCTCCGGACGAATTGAGCACCTTGCAAGAGAACTTGGTGAAAAGTCATGCCTGTAGCGTAGGGGATGAGGTAAGTCCGGTGATCGTTCGTTTGATGATGTTATTGAAAGCGCATGCCCTTTCGTTGGGGCATAGTGGCGTACAGGTGATCACCGTACAACGTATTCTGGATTTTTTCAATAATGACGTGCTTCCGATCGTGTATGATCGTGGCTCTTTAGGCGCTTCCGGTGATTTGGCGCCTCTGGCGAATTTGTTCCTGCCTCTGATCGGTGTGGGTGATGTTTATTATAAGGGCCGCAAACGGGAAGCGATCAGCGTATTGGACGAGTTCGCTTGGAAGCCTGTGAAGCTGAAAAGCAAGGAGGGGTTAGCTTTATTGAACGGTACGCAATTTATGAGCGCCAATGGCGTATTCGCCTTGATGCGTGCGTTTAGCCTGTCCAAGAAAGCGGATCTGATCGCTGCTTTATCCTTGGAGGCTTTCGATGGGCGTATCGATCCTTTCATGGATTGTATCCAGCAGATGCGTCCGCATCCCGGACAAATCGAGACCGGGGCCGCTTTTCGACGGCTATTGGAGGGAAGTGAGTTAATCGCCCGGAAAAAGGAACATGTTCAGGACCCGTATTCATTCCGTTGTATCCCTCAAGTGCATGGGGCTACGAAGGACGCTATCAATTATGTGGCGAATGTCCTGCTTACCGAAGTAAATTCCGTGACGGATAACCCGACGATCTTCCCGGAGGAGGATAAGATTATTTCCGGCGGTAATTTCCATGGTCAGCCCTTGGCGATTTCTTATGATTTCTTGGCGATTTCCTTGGCTGAGTTAGGAAATATATCGGAACGTCGTGTCGCTCAATTAATCATGGGTTTGCGGGGATTGCCTGAGTTCTTGGTCGCTAATCCCGGCCTGAACTCCGGTTTCATGATCCCTCAATATGCGGCTGCCAGTATGGTAAGCCAGAATAAGATGTATTGCTATGCGGCGAGCAGCGATTCTATCGTGTCCAGTAATGGGCAAGAGGATCATGTGAGTATGGGAGCGAATGCGGCGACGAAGTTGTTTAAGATCATGGACAATTTGGATCATATCTTGGCGATCGAGTTGATGAATGCGGCACAAGGAATCGAGTTCCGTCGTCCGGCTAGGACTTCCCCGGTATTAGAGAAGTTCTTGAAGGATTACCGGAAAGAGGTGCCATTTATCGACGAGGATATTATCATGTATACGGAAATACATCGTACGGTGGCGTTTATTCGTAGGAAAGACTTTGTATATTAATGAATATCGTTAATAGAGGTTAGAAATCCAGCTGAATCTCCTATTCGGCTGGATTATTTTGTATTTTCGCCGTCAATCTAAACACAATCGATCTACTTTATGCAAAATGTAACAAATCCTACCGTGAAAACACACGTAGTTTGGCTGGATGTCGTACGCTTGATAGCCATGTTCACTGTTGTTTGCTGTCATTGTACAGACCCGTTTAATTTCTATCCCGGAGATTCTCCGATTATTGGGGATATTAAGTTTTGGGGAGCTGCCTATGGGGCTTTTCTTCGTCCTTGTGTACCTCTGTTCGTTATGATTACGGGAGCCTTGTTGCTACCGGTCCGGGAAGAGACTCCTATTTTCTATAAGAAAAGGATATTGCGTGTATTCTGGCCTTTCTTGATTTGGTCTGTTATTTATAATTTATTTCCTTGGTTTACGGGACTGCTTGGTTTGAGGCCGGAACTTATTCTTGATTTCTTCCCTTATTCGGGAGAAGAGGTGACTCGTCAATCGTTGAGTGTGTCTTTAGGCTATATCGCCCAGATACCGTTCAATTTCTCATTGTTGGATGTACATATGTGGTATATCTATTTACTGATAGGTTTATATCTTTATTTGCCGATCTTCTCCGCTTGGGTCGAGAAAGTTTCGGATAAGGCGAAATTATGGTTTCTGGCAGGTTGGGGAGTGACTTTGTTTATTCCTTATTATCGGGAATTCGTATCTCCTTACATTTGGGGTGGATGCTCATGGAATGAATTCAGTATGCTTTATTATTTCGCCGGGTTTAACGGTTACTTGCTATTGGGGCATTATCTGCGGAATCATGATTGGTCGTTAGGAAAGATCGTTGGGGTAGGCATTCCTATGTTTGTCGTAGGCTATGCCATTACTTTCTTCGGTTTCCGCTATACGACCGCTTTGCCTGCTTATACGGAGGAACAGTTAGAGTTATTCTTCTATTATTGTTCTCCCAATGTGGTGATGATGACGATTCCTATCTTCTTGCTGGCGAAGAAGGTAAATGTTAAGTCGGATACGATTAAGCGAATGTTGGCGAACTTAACCATATGCGGTTTCGGTATCTATATGGTACATTATTTCTTTACGGGACCCAGTGTGCTGTTGGCGAGAGCCTTGAATATCCCTTTGGGTTTACAGATTCCTGCCGCTTCTGTGGTAGCATTCGCTGTATCTTGGCTGATTGTGTTGGGTATCAGAAAGATTTGCGGTAAGAAAGCCAAGTATATTGTGGGCTGAATTTATACGTACGTTCGCATAGGCTGATACGTATATAGGCGTAGGCCAATGTGAGCGTACGTGTAGGACGATACGTATATACGTGCGAGACCACACGTATATACGTATAAATCATCTTTATTTCTTGGTTACAATCACTCGCTCTGTCGGAGCCAGATGCTCGTTGCGATAGTCTATCTGCTTGACTACATTCTCGGCCAATTCTTGGAATGCCTTACCTGTGATCGAGTCCGGGTTCAACGCTACCGGCTTACCTTGATCTCCTCCTTCGCAGATACTTTGTACGATAGGAATCTGTCCCAGTAACGGCACGTTCAGTTCCTCTGCTAGGCGTTTACAACCTTCCTTTCCGAATATATAATATTTGTTTTCCGGTAATTCCGCTGGGGTAAACCAAGCCATATTCTCGATCAATCCTAAAACAGGGACATTAACCTTATCCCCAGTGAACATGCTGATACCCTTACGAGCGTCCGCTAAAGCAACCTCTTGCGGCGTACTTACTACCACGGCTCCGGTTATCGCTAGTGTTTGCACCATTGTCAAATGGATATCACTCGTTCCGGGAGGTAAATCGATTAAGAAATAATCAAGCTCACCCCAGTTGGCGTCGCCGATCAATTGCTTCAATGCGTTGCTAGCCATTGCTCCACGCCATAGGACCGCGTCGTTTTTATTTACGAAGAAGCCGATGGATAACATCTTGACACCATAATTTTCGGCCGGCTTGATCAGTTCCCTGCCCTCTACCTCTTCCATATAAGGGCGAGCCTCTTCTAGGTTGAACATCTTGGGTTGGGACGGTCCGAATATATCGGCATCCAGCAATCCTACCTTATATCCTTGTAAAGCCAATGCGACAGCCAGATTAGCGGCAACGGTACTTTTACCAACTCCTCCTTTACCGGAAGATACGGCGATAATATTTTTTACTTGCGGTAATAATTTATCCGGTTCCGGGCGAGCTAACTGACGGGCTTTTACCGTGATGTTTCCCTTGATATTCACCTCCGGGCTTACATAGGTTAAGATAGCTGTCTCCGCGGCTTTTACTACGGAGCGGATAAACGGATCATTCGGCTTCTCGAATAATAACGAGAAGGTGACATTCATACCATCGATACGAATGTTGTCTTCTACGAGGCCCATGGAAACGATGTCCTTTCCGGTACCCGGGTAACGAACGTTCTTCAACGCCTCAATAATCAGATTCGGATAGATTGTCATATCTGTTGATTTTTTTAAGTCATTCTTTTATTTACCAGAAGCCAAAGCGCTTCGTTTACTGCGATTAAAGCTACGATAAGGATCTAACTCTATTTCTACGTCAGGTTCCACCAATCGTTCCCTTTCCTCACAAACAAACTTGATGTATTTGATGTTTAATCCACGATCCAGCCATTGTTGCTCGTAATAGGTCTTGATGGATAAGATCTCATCCGCCAGATTGGAATGATATAGGTCGTCTGTACTGAACAATACGGGATAATGGTTCGCTTTTACCATCTCGCACGTATAGGTATACATAAAGTTACTATCCGTTTTTAAATGGATAATACCATCTCCGGAAAGGATTTCCCGATACATTTTCATGAAACGGGTTCCGGTCAGACGCTTATTGACCTTTTTCATTTGAGGGTCAGGAAATGTGATCCAGATCTCGGCTACTTCGCCCGGAGCGAAGAAATAGGAAATCAATTCGATACTGGTACGTAGGAAAGCCACGTTATTCATCCCGGCTTCCAGCGATTCTTTCGCTCCGGTCCACATACGTGCTCCCTTGATATCGACACCAATAAAATTCTTATTTGGGAAAAGCTTTCCCAAACCTACGGTATATTCCCCTTTTCCACATCCCAATTCCAAGACAATAGGATGGTCGTTCTTGAAAAAACGTTCATGCCACTGTCCTTTCATATCAAACCCTTTTTCTTGTAGGGCGGCGAAAGGGTATTGGAATACGTGCGGATAGCCCGCCATATCGTCAAACTTAGCTAATTTATTCTTTCCCATGTCGCGAAGATAATACTTAAAAAAATGCTTTTTACGTTTTTTCTACTGTTTTAGATAGGGGTTTTTATGCGTTGGCGAGTCTTTTGAACATATAGGCTGTCAGAAGTTTTATTTGAAAGTGGAGTTGTAACGAATAAAAAAGGATATGTTGAGAGTATTTTTTAGACGCCCGATATTTAAGAATCCGAGGTTTGTCGGATTTGTTTGGTTTGCGACGGCCCTTGTCGCTTGCTTATTGAAATTACCTGTGGGAAGGACTTATAATAACTTTATGATTTATAGGGCTTCCTTTTTCCATGCGTTAGAGTTGAAAGACCTTTATATATATTATCCGAATGAATACCACGACCGGTTTTTATACGGGATCCCTTTTACGGCTATAATAGCGCCTTTCTCCCTCTTCTCTCCTTATATCGGGATGTTGCTATGGTGTCTCGCGAATAGCTTGCTGCTTTATATGGCTATCCGTAAACTCGGATTGGCGGATTGGAAACAGGCGTTTGTCATTTGGGTATGCTTGAATGAGTTATTTACGTGTGTTCTTATGCAGCAATTTAACATAGCCATAGCCGGCATGATTTTATTCTCGTTTATTTTTATTGAGCGGAAACAGGAGTTTTGGGCGGCGCTAATGATTGTCTTGGGTACGATGACTAAGATTTATGGCATTGTCGGTCTTGCTTTCCTGTTATTCTCAAAACGCCGGATCGCCTTTTTGAAAGGACTTATTTTCTGGGGCATAGTCTTGTATGTTCTTCCGATGTTATATACGTCTCCTCAATATGTGGCAAGTCAATACGTGAAATGGTATGAGGTACTTCTCGATAAGAATGTAGAGAATTTATTTACTCCTTATACAAATATCTCTTTGTTGGGGATGGTTCGTAAGATTTCGGGAGTCAATACGTATAGTGATCTCTGGTTGGTTATCCCCGGGCTACTTTTATTTATTGCTCCTTATTTTAGGATAAATCAATATGATAACCGGCGGTTCCGCATGCATTTTCTTTGCTCTACTCTTTTGTTCATGGTTCTTTTTAGCTCCGGAACAGAGAATAGCGGATATTTGGGAGCCATGATAGCCGTCTGCCTTTGGTATATAGGTACGCCTACCCGTAAGACGACTCCTGGCTTGAATACGGTACTATTCGTTTTCTGTTTTATTCTTACATCCCTTTCTCCAACAGATATATTTCCCTGTTATATCCGGAAAACGTATGTTATTCCTTATGCGTTGAAAGCACTACCTTGTGTGTTGATCTGGTTTAAGATCGTATGGGAGCAATTGACATTGGATTTTTCAGAGCCGCTTCATCGGCCGAAGACTCTCCCGGGTAAAGAGGAGGCGATCGACCTTATCTTGCCTTGTTATAACCCACAAGAAGGCTGGGAACGTTTGATGATCGAGAAACATGCGGAATTGGTAAAGATGCTTAAAGGTCGCTCACTTCGTTTTATCGTCGTGAATGACGCTTCGAAGAGAGGATTTACGAAGGATGCGGTGGGACGTCTTCTGGAGGCTCTCCCTGATACGATGATCGTAAGTTATGATACGAATAAGGGAAAAGGAGCCGCTGTTAGGGCTGGCTTGTCTCATTCCACCTCATCCATTACTTTATATACGGATTATGATTTTCCGTATGAGGCGGATTCTATCTGCCGGATGGTAGAATGGTTGGAATCGGGATATGATGTCGTTATCGCCGTGCGGAATCATACTTATTATACCCATTTAAGTACTCGAAGAAAGATTATGAGTTATGCTTCCCGTATATTGAATTTTACGCTTCTAGGATTAACGCATACGGATGCTCAAGGAGGTTTGAAAGGTTTTAACCAGCGGGGAAAATCGTTTTTGGCCTCAACTCAGGTGAATCGCTTTTTATTTGATACGGAGTTTATTTATAAGGCTTCGCAGGAGTCGGATGTACTTATTAAAGACATGCCCGCTGATTTGCGGGATAACGTTCATCTTCCCAATATGCGTCGTGGAGTCCTTGCGGAAGAATTAAAGAACTTATTTTTAATCGCTTGGAGAGGGTAGGAGGATTACAGGGTTGTTAATAACCCTGTTGAAAACCCTGTGAATAACGGAAAAAGAACAAAAGAAAAAAAGAGATACCTATTAATAGGTATCTCTCTCTTTTTGCTCTTCCTCTTGGACTTGAACCAAGGACCCTCTGATTAACAGTCAGATGCTCTAACCAACTGAGCTAAGGAAGAATTTTTTCGCTCTTTCAAAGGTTATTCCGTAACCCCTTTCTGAAATTGCACTGCAAAAGTACGGGGTATTTTCGAAATATGCAATATCTTTGCGAAAAAAATTACGAAAAAATGAATACAATAGGTTTAGGAAACGCTTTGGTTGACGTTTTATTGAGGCTTGAAAATGATGATGTCCTATCGGAAATCGGTATACAGAAAGGAGCTATGGATATGATTAACAGGGAACAAATGATCGCTATCCGTACAACTTTAGCTGGCTTGCCACGTACGCAAACCCCGGGAGGATCTGTCTGCAACACGATGCGTTCGATGTCTTCTTTAGGGGCGAATTCCGGTTTTATCGGTAAGATCGGGGATGATTCGATCGGCGGATTTTATGAGGATGCGTTGGAAAAAGCGGGTGTCACTTCCTATTTTATCAAGACGGATGGACTTACAGGTAGCTGTACGGTGATGATTTCTCCGGATGGGGAACGTACGATGGGGACTTTCCTTGGCCCGGCCCCGACAATAACCCCGGATGAGATCACCGAGGAGATGCTAAGTAAATATCAATGTATTTATATAGAAGGTTACTTGCTCGTAAACGAGCCGTTGGTTCGTTCTACGATGGAGAAGGCTAAAAAGTTGGGCTTGAAAGTAGCGCTGGATTTGTCGAACTTCAATATCGTGAATGCTTTTAAAGGAATGCTGGAGGATATCATTCCTAAATATGTGGATATTTTGTTCTCTAATGAGAGTGAGGCTGAGGCTTTTACCGGGCAGAAGGCTGCTGAGGCCGTACATACCTTGTCTGAGTTGGTAGAGGTCTCATTGGTTACATTGGGAAAGGAAGGTGCCTTGATCGGTAGTCATGGTCAATTTTATTCTGTCCCGGCTGAGGGGGGCAAGCCTGTTGATACGACTGGCGCCGGTGATAACTTCGCCGCCGGATTCTTATACGGTCAATCCATAGGAGCGTCTTTGGTACAATCCGCACGCATCGGATCGATGTTGGCGGGCTATGTGATCGACGTGGTTGGCCCGGAGATTCCGTATGATAAATGGGAACAAATAAAGTTAAAAGTAAAAGGGATATTGGCTTAGGCGGCGTATTATTCCTTACATTTATGCCGTTAATTAACTAAATATTGTATGTGCAGATTGGTTCAACGAAGAGGAATTATAGGTTTATTTTGCTTGCTGTTCGTCGCAAGTAGCGTAGTGCCGGGATGGGCGCAAAAAGATAACCGCTTTGAGGTGAGTAAGAACCTAGACATTTTCAATTCTTTATTGAAAGAAGTAGAGATGTTCTACGTGGATTCAGTGGATGTGGATAAAACCGTTCAGCGGGGAATCGAGGCAATGTTGGCTGGTTTAGATCCTTATACGGAATACTATCCTGAGCAAAAAACGGAGGAATTGAGTCTGATGACGACCGGCGAATACGGAGGTATCGGTTCCTTGATCCGTCAGCGTAACAATGAGGGAGGCGTGATGATTGCCGAGCCTACCGAGGGAATGCCGGCCGATTTAGCGGGTCTGAAGCCGGGCGATCTGATCTTGGCGATCGATACGATCGATGTTTCCAAGGCGACAAACTCCCGGGTCAGCGAGTTGTTGAAAGGAGTTCCCAATACGAAGATGGTTTTGACGATCCAACGTCCGGGCGAGAAGAAACCCCGGAAGTTCGAGATTACCCGTAAGCAGATCACGACACCTCAAGTTACTTACTACGGGGTTAAGAATGACAGTATCGGTTATATTTATTTAAAGGCATTTACTATCAAGAGTGCTCAAGAGGTGAAAGAGGCGTTCTTGGACTTAAAGAAAAATCATAATATCAAGTCTTTGGTACTGGATTTGCGCGGTAACGGCGGCGGCGTGCTGGAAGGTGCCGTACAAATCGTAGGTATGTTCGTACCGAAAGGCAGCGAGGTGCTTTCAACGAAAGGAAAGATCAAGCAATGGGATCGTACGTACCGAACCTCTACGGAGCCTTTGGATACGGTAATGCCGTTGGCTATATTGATCAATGGAGGTACGGCTTCCGCCGCTGAGATCGTATCGGGATCTTTGCAGGATATGGATCGTGCCGTGTTGGTGGGACAACGTTCGTTTGGTAAGGGGTTGGTGCAAGCTCCTCGTGACCTGCCTTATAATGGGAAAGTGAAAATCACGATGAGTAAATACTATATCCCGAGTGGTCGTTGCATCCAGCAAATCGATTATTCGCACCGGAAAGAGGATGGTAGCGTGGCGGCTATTCCGGATAGCTTGACTTCCGTATTCTATACGTCCAAGAAGCGTCCGGTTCGTGATGGGGGTGGCGTACGTCCGGAGTTTGAGGTGAAGGAGCCGAAAGTGCCTACCATGATGTATTATTTGGCGGCGGATACGGTCTTGTTCGACTTCGTTACGGATTGGGCACAAAAGCATAAGACAATCGCTCCCATCGAGGAATTTACGGTTTCCGATGAGGATTTCGAAGCTTTGAAGCAATACGCCAAGTCCAAGAATTTCACGTATGACCGCCAAAGCGAGAAAGTATTGAAGAACTTGAAAGAAGTGGCTGAGTTCGAGGGGTATCTGGAGGAGGATTCTACTGCGTTCAAGGAATTAGAGGCTAAGCTGACTCCGAATCTGGAAAGAGATTTCGATCGTTTCAAGGATGAGGTGAAACGAGTAATGGCCGCCGAGATCGTAAAACGTTATTATTACCAACGAGGAGAGTTGCAAGAAAGCTTGAAAGATGATCTTGTATTGGAGAAAGCGTTGGAGGTATTGGGCGATCCGGATTTATACAGGCGTACATTGAGCGTGCCGGTTGAGTTAGAAGCGGCCACCAAGGGTACCGAATAGGCGGGTTTCTGCCGATGCCCATTCAAAGGGCCTTACAATGCCCATTCAAGCGAGCTTACGATGCCCATTGTCAGCTCCCTTGAATGGGCATCGTGCTTTTCCCTCTTTCGCCAGTCTGTTTGGGGGCTTTGAAGCGGATATGCAATACGACCAATTCCGAGACGGTTCCCACCCGATAAGGAGGTCCTGCTATACCAATGCCGGAAGATACATAGAATTGCGTAGGTCCTTTCTTATAATATCCGTACGGGCATTCATACACAAGTTTCATCAGTAGGGGATAAGGCCATAACTGTCCGTTATGCGTATGTCCGTGCAGTCCCAAATCCACCCCATTCATATTCATCTCGGCGAACGACCAAGGTTGATGATCCAAAACGATAATCGGTTTGCCGGTATCCACCCCTTCCATTAACGAATGAAGCGATTTTCGTTTCTTATGGATGAAATCATCCCTCCCTATCAAATAAAAAGTTGAGTCCGGTTGGACCACCGAGTCTATTAGTAGCGTACCTCCGGTCTTTTGCAGCCAACGATATTTGGCGTTCCGGTTTGCCCGGTATTCATGATTCCCGTAAACGATATATACGCCCAACGGAGCTTTTAATTGTTTTAAATCATCCTCGATGTGGGCGTTTTCCGCAAACCGGGATTCATAATCCATGATATCCCCCGCTAATACCACCATATCCGGATGCTGTGCGTTGCTGAGCGCCACATATTTTTGTACCAAGTCCTTCCCGATAACCTCTCCGATATGTAAGTCGCTCATCATGACAATAGTCAGGCTATCCCGATCCCCCGCGGCTTTGGGCAACGTGATATATACGTTCTTAACAATCGGATTCATTACCGTATGGTATGCGTGAATCATTAAACCGGTAACACCGAATACGATAAGAAAAAACAGGGTTAGCTTGGTTTGTTGCCAATGCCCTTTCATCCATTTGGGGAACCATGGCTTGATACGTTGGGAGAGCCTGATCAACTCAAGTACCAAGAGAGATAAAGTGATATAAATGGACGCTATATACCAAGTGTTACAGATGTATTGGATCGTGATTATCACGTTATCAGGTAGTTCATTCCTAAAAATAAATCCGAAAAAATAAAGCGATAGTTCGAGTACGAAAAACAAGATAAAAGGAATCCGGCAACTTTTCTTAGGAGGAAGCGCTTGATATCCTCTCCAGAAAATATACGGATTTAGTAATAGCTGCGCTACGATCGATTGAATAAATACTTTCATCTTTACTCTTTGAATGTAATATTGAACACCACCATCTCGCTGTCCGTCCCGATACGGAAAGGCGGTCCCCACAAAGATAAGCCGGATGAGACATAAATCGTACTATTTCCGATTTTTTTAATCCCGTAACTTAATTCGAACAGATGATCCACGATCCAGTTCATCGGCCATACTTGTCCTCGATGTGTATGTCCGCTAAACTGTAAGTCTACGCCAGCTTCTTCCGTTTTCTCTAAATCGTAGGGTTGATGGTCTAGTAAGATAACAGGTTTGCTTTTATCAAGGTTCGCGGTAAGCTGACCTAAAGTTTTCCGTCCTTTGTTATGCCGGTCGTCCCGTCCTATGAGTTGGATCTGATTGGGCAAGATAGCCACGGAATCCCTTAAAAGTACGATGGGCGTCTGCGCTATGAATTTCTCGCTCTCCTCTATGCCACTGATATACTCATGGTTACCCGGTACCATATAAACGCCTAATGGAGCGTATATCTTGGACAGTTCCTCTTCCATATGCTCGTATCGCAGAGGTGCGACACTGTTGTCTATCAAGTCTCCACCGATAAGAACGATGTCCGGGCGTTGGGCGTTTATCATATCCACATATCCGGCAAGCATCGTCTTGTTGGTAGCGTATCCTAAGTGTATGTCGCTAATGGCTACGACCTTCAGCGACTGTCCATCGGTATCGGCCGGTTTGTTGATAACCATGTTGATAACTCGTGTATCAGGATGTTGGTAATTATAGTTTCCATATCCTAATAAGCTGAGTGTTAAGAATAAGGATAAATAGAATGAGTATTTGAAACGTAGGTGGAAAAGTCGTAAGATATCAAATGCCAACAGGGCCAATACCATGTATAAAGTGAACACGAGCCATCCTGTTCCTACTTGGGAAACTGTTTGAGCGAAAGAAGCCGGCATATCTAGGTTCCTGAATAGAAAACTACTGAAGAATGATAAAGCTCCTCCCCAAAAAACAATGGATAACAATACTTTAACTCCGGTAGACTGGCTTTTCAAAGCCTGTTTTCCCTTTAGATAAATATAAATATTCCCTGCAAGATACAGGATTGGAAGTATGATAAAGAACGTCCACATCTCAATTAATTTTCCGCGAAGATAATGAAAACTCTTTAGGTAGCAAACGCTGCACGCTACGTCCCTATAGGATCGATATAAATTCCAAACAATAAGTTTGGTAATGAAAAGAATTATATAATATACTGATTATTAGTATGCTAAAAACAGGATGATCTTTTACTCAAAATATGTACGTGTTTTTGGGAAAAGTCGTACGTGTTTTTCAAAAAAGTCGTACGTGTTTTTCCCGAATCATGTGATAGGGAACAAGGGCGTATCTAGAAATCTACAATAAGCCCCCCTTAATTACGATGAGGAGAGTTGGTCTTTTTTTGATAATATATATCCAACTCCTTTTACGGCATCTATTGAAAGTGTGGTATCTTTTTCCAATAATTTGCGCAAACGCGAGATGCTGTTGTTTAGGCTATCATGAACTTCTTGCCCATCCCATATTTCATGAAAAAGCTTTTCTCTGCTTACTGGCTGATTTAATTGCTCGGATAACAGATAGAATAACTTGAAATCTTTAGGACTTAATGTTTTTGACTGTTCTTGTTTATAGAATAATTTATGAGTGGAGAGTTCCAGTTGGTAATCTCCAATAGATATACTATTTGATATCGGACTGCCCTTTTTACAAAACCTTTGGATTAGGAAATCTATTTCTTGTATATCATACGGTTTTTTGGTGTAATGATTAGCTCCGGCTTCATAGCAGCGTGTTATTTCCTCCCCTTCGTTGTGGGAAGAGGCTATCAGTACAGGCAATGAAGGATGCTTTGAACGAATAAAAGGCAAATAATCCAATGCGTTTTGATTGCCAACTTCCAGATCGAGAAGCAGGATATTAGGGCAGTCTTTTTCTATCATGTCTTGAATACCGCTTAACGTGTTGGCGTAGCAAACCTCGTATCCTTTGCTTTGTAAGGCCATTGAGATGATCGATCCAAGGTTTAGGTCATCTTCAATAAAGATCACTTTCTGTTTATCTTCCATATAGTGTTATGAGTTTTCGGCCGGCAAGTTAATAAAAAACGTTGAACCTACATTTTTCTCGCTCTGAAAAGTTAGGGAGCCGCCCATTTCTTTAGCCATTAGCATTACGCTACTCAAACCTAATCCATATCCCGGTTGCGCTGGCTTGTCGGCTTGTTTCACCCGGAAGAATTGTTGTCCGAGTTTCTTCTGGGCTTTCTTGGGGATTCCCCAACCAGTGTCTTTTATGGCTATTCGGTAATGGTTGTTTATCATAGTCAACGTTACGGTGATTCGTACATCGTCATCCGAATATTTCAATGCGTTCTCTAGCAAATTCCGGAGGCAACGTTCCATACGAACGGTATCGGCTTGTATCATGTCGGGGAAATTCTCGCTTTTCTCAAGCTTGAACAAGGGGATCTTGTTAGGATAGAGCCTAACTATCGCTTGGTAGGTTTGCTCAATAAATGATTTAATTTCTATAGGTGACCTTCGTGTGCTCTCTTTTCCATCCGCTGTTTTCAGTAGGGATAGCATGGATTCGATGATCTCTATCAATTGTCGGATTTGTGTTTTTCCGATATTTAATATGTTAGCTTTCATCGGCTCTTTCTCTTGGCTAGCGATAAAATCTATAGAGGCATATGCTGTGTTCAGCGGGGATTTCAAGTCGTGGATGGCGCTGTGAACGGCTATTTCACGGTCTCGGAGTTGGGCGTGGGCTTTACGTATTGTTCTTAATAAATAATATAGGCAGCTCGCCGAGGTAAGGATGATTAGACAAGATACGGTAAAAGCCAAGAGCATTCGTTGGACAATGTCAGAAAGTGGTAATTTAACGAAAGCCTGTACATATTGTAATCCTTGCGTTCCTATCGGGAGCCTTTCTGTTTGGAACTTATAAAATGAAAGGTTGAATTTTTTTCCTACCGTATTTACGGTTTGCCGGGTAGAGTCTGATATTTCTATATAAGATATTGCTTGTAAATTGTGATCAGTTAATGTTTTATTGAATAGGCTGTCTAATACATTTGGTTTTAAGGGTTTATTCGCATTACGTAGACCGTCTTGTATACGTTGCGTTAATAGGTCGGCATAGTTATCTTTTAGATTCCGATTTTTTATTTGCGGTATAGTTATAGTGTCCCCTTTTAGCTTAGCTCGTTCTTCCGGGGTCATATCACTAGCTCTTCTTATGATTCTTTTGGGACTGTTGGGGTCTTTCGGTTTGTTGCTAACCATTCGCTTGGACATTTCTTGCTTGATAGCTTCTTCGAATAGTTCTTCAAGGACTTCTTGCGTTTTATATTTTTCAGCGTTATATATATTGTATAGCCAATATCCTTGGGAGAGTATTAATACTAGCAACATAATGGCCGCAATATATAAGGAGTGTTTCATGATAGATTCGTTATTTTGGATGTGAAGATAGTGAATAATCTTAAAAAAAGATGCGTTTTTCTCGTTTTGTTAGCTTTTTGTTAGATAAAAATTAGGTGTTTGTTAGATAGAGTACGAAATTTTACTTATATTTTTGAGACAGACTAAAAAGCATATAGACATGGAAACTGGTGATTTGTTGTCGAAGGAAGAGCTTTCCGCCATTAAGGGTGGAGGATGGGTTTATGATGAAGAGACTGACGAATGGTATTGGATTGAGGATGGGAGGAAGGTTCCTTATTCTTTCAATATACATGAAAAATATTAAGCTCTTATAAAGAGCCTTTATTGTTTAACTATCAAATTCTAAGTATTATGGATACAAAAGAAAAAGAAGAGTTGTTTAAACTCGAAGTTGAGAACTTATCTCTATTAGAGGGACGTGAAATCAAAGGTGGTGGCGAAGGTAGTGGCAAATCTTGTACAAATCCAGGATGTGAGGACAGTGGTGACGATTGTACAAATAGAGGCTGCAAGTGAAAATATTCGGTTAGGATAGAAGTTGATGGAGGGTGTGTCAAGTTTAATAAAACGGATGATGATAATTCAGAACATACGGACTTTTTTTATAGATAATAAATAATATCTGTGTTTGTTGGAGTTATCTGCATTTGGTAAATACAGACTTTTGATTCACACCCTCTATTGAAATATTAAAAGATCATGAAAAGTAGCAGATATAATTTTATATTAGAAAAGGAAGACTTCTTGTATTGTTTTAATGCCTCTACATTTAAGTTTTTTGTTCTTAAGAAAGAGTATAAGAATTTGTTGGAAAGTTTGTTATCTTCACCTGATGATAAATTGATGGATCTTCCGAATTTTAAGAATTTATTATTAGAAGGGCGTTTTTTATTGGATGATTCTGAAAATGAGTTGGACTATATTTACAAAAGGAACCAAAGCCAAGTAGATCGCCTAGATTATAAACTAGTTATTCTTCCTACATTCTCTTGCAATTTTAAATGTTGGTATTGTATTCAATGTCATAAGCGTGAATTTATGGCAGAGCAAGTTGTTGAATTGGTAAAGAAACATATTCTTTATATGATTCAAGAAAAAAAAATCAGATCATTGAACATTGAATGGTTTGGAGGAGAGCCTTTGCTGGGCTTTGAAAACGTTATATATCCAATAACATCATATGCAAAAGAATGTTCTGATCAAAATAATATTCCTTTTTCTTCTAGTGCGACAACTAATGGATATCTTTTTACGAAAGAGATGTTGATAAAAATGAGAGGCTTGGATGTGGTTGGTTTCCAAATTACATTGGATGGTATGCGTGAATTTCACGATAAGGTTCGTGTGGCTCCTAATAAGTCTTCTTTTGATGAAATATTAAAACGTATAAATTTGATTTGTGATATTCTTGAAGATGCAAACGTCAAAATTAGAATCAATTATGATGATAAAAATTTTGATCCCAATATATTTCTAGAACAGATCAGCAGTCGAATCGATGAAAAACACAAGCAGCGAATATCTTTTCTTCTCCGTAAAGTTTGGCAAGTGGAAAACTCAGATGAAAATAAGGCGAAAAATATCTACTTTGTACAAGAGGCTAAGAAGCAAGGGTACAAAGTCTCTCCTCAAACTTATTTGAATACGAATTACTGCCGTTGTTACGCCTGCCGAAAATATTATAATATGATAGCGCCTAATGGTAATATTTACAAATGTACGGCCCAAGAAGATTATTCGGAAGATAGGGCATTGGGGCGACTGAATCCAGATGGGAAAATAGAATGGCTGATCCCTGATTTTGAAGAGAGGTACTTTGGCTATCGTCCGTTTGAGAATGAACAATGTAGAGAGTGTAAATATCTTCCATTGTGTTGGGGAGAGTGCCCTCGTTCTTTTGAGGTCGCTAATTTGAGGGCTTCGAAATTCAAATGTGTTAAATCCAGACAGAACGATATGTCTTTCGAGGAATCCATACTCGAATATTGTGTGTCTAATAGTTAAACTAAATTATTATGAGAGTACTGATCGTCCTTTGTAGCCTTTTTACTCTATTTTCTGTGGAAGCACAGAAGAAAATCGTATTATCCGGAATTGTCGTAAATGCGGAATCTGAAGCTTTGGTGGGTGCGAATGTGGCTTTGTACAATGCGACTGATTCGACCTTGATCACAGGGAAGGCATCGGATGCGAAAGGAGCATTCAAAATAGATTGTAAGCTGATAAATCGTTGTTACTTGCAAATTTCTTTTCTTGGCTATAAAACACAGAGACTCGGCTTGGTAAATGTCTACGAGAATCAAGAATTTGGAAAAATTATACTAGAGACAAACGAGGTGATGACGGATGAAGTGCAGATAATAGCCTCTCAACAAGTGCAGGAGTTGGATCGAATGATTGTTTATCCGGATCGTATACAGGTGAAACAGTCCGCTACTCCATTGGATTTATTAGCAAATATGATGTTGCCGGGTTTGGATGTCAATACGGTAGAACGGACGGCGACAGCGTTGGATAAAGCCGTAGAGTTCCGTATAAACGGACGAAAGGTAAATGTAAAGGATGTGGATGCTTTGACAGCCTCAAACATACAAAAGGTGGAATATATTGATAATCCGGGTTTAGAGTACGGAAAGGGGGCGGGAGCGGTTGTGAACTATATTACGAAAGAACCTATAACGGGATTCTCCACTTCCGGTAGTTTGCTGAATGCCGTTTGGGTTGGATTTGGAAATGATTTCTTGAACATGCGCTGGAATCACAAACGGTCTGAGATTGGAGTGAGCTATAATACGATGTTCAGGAAGTATAAGAAACGGTCGAATGATCAAACCAACCGATATTTCTTTCCGGATCAGACAGAGATCCTTCGGGAATATATGGGTGAGAATACGCCATTCAAATCACAAGAACACAATTTGAATATCTCGTATAGTTTGATGAAAGAGAAAGATTATCTATTTAGCGTGATAGGTCGTATGGCTTATAAATATAATGAAAAAAATTATTTGGCGAACATCTATGAAAATGGAGCATTTAGCAGTCGCCAGGGAAGCGAGCGGAGTACTCGTGATATATTGCCGGAGTTGGATATTTATTTTTCTAAACAAATTACGCCTCGTCAAGGTTTAAGTGTAAACGTGGTTGGAGGTTATGTCAGTTCTGATTTAGATTATTGGTATGAGGAGGAGGAGAGGGATCGTTATTTTACTTCATTTAGTGCGGATGGTTCCAGATATAACCTTATCGGGGAGTTGAAATATAATGATCGGTTTTCCAAGAATCATAGTTTGTCAATTGGAATCAAGGAGAGCCATTTTTGGGAAGAGGATCGCTATTCTAATGAATCGGGAGTTCGGGAAACGGATAACAACTATCTCTACGCTTACGCTCAATTATCAGGAAATTTCAATAAATTCATTTATAATGCTGGTGTTTCCGGGGCTATGAGTCGTTATGGCCAGTTAGATAGAAACTGTACTTTTTGGTCTTTCCAGCCTGCTATTAGTCTGGGGTATCGTTTCTCTAAGACATCATTGCTTCGTTATAATTTTGAACTATCTTCGGAAGATCCTCAAGTAGCTTATCTGAATGACGTGGTACAGGTTGTGAATCCATATTTGCAATCACAAGGAAATCGAAACTTATCAGCTTATAATGCGTATGAAAATTCATTGGTTTACTCGTTTACACATAAGAAGCTTAACTTGCAGTTGTCCGGCTATCATTATTATATGGACAATCCGGTGACTGATCATATTTATTATGATGATAAAGCAGGTATGTTTATCAATAGCTATCTTAATCAAGGCTATATGCAGCGTTATTTTTTGATGGCATATGGCCGTTACAGTGGTCTGTTTAATAATATATTGACCTTATCTGCTCGATTGAGATATTCGCATTATAAGACTTCCGGAGAGAATTATCGGCATCATTTGAATACGTTTAGTGCATCGTTTCAGGCGAATATTAATTACAAAGATTTTTCTTTGCTTCTTACTGCGGATACCCGAGATAAGTACTTGATGGGGGAACGTTTGGAATATCGATCATTATCATCAATCGCTATGTTACAATATAGCAAGAAACATTTCATCGTTGGATTGGGCTTGTATTATCCTTTCGCAAAGCAATGGGATGCTGGAAGCGACTTGTTATCTTCCATCACTCCACAAAAATCATGGACTACCATTAAGGACAACGGCAGGATGTTATTTGTGCGTCTTAGTTGGAATTTCTTTTCTGGCAGGAAGTATAAGAGTGGAAAGAAGAGTTTGAATAATGAAGGAGGTATGCCAGGATTATCAACGATGCCAGTAATTGATTAATTGTGAGATTCCCTCATATCAAACAACCCGACTCCATGGAATGCGGTGCCACCTGCCTCCGCATGATCGCCAAGTTCCACGGCAAGGAGTATTCCGCCGAGACGATGCAGAACCTTTGTGTTGTCACTCGGGAAGGAGTCTCTATGTTGGGTATCGCTGATGCCGCCGAGTATATAGGATTTCGTACGATATGTGGACGAATGACCTTGGGGAAGATGGTGGAGCAACGTCCCTTCCCTTGTATCCTCCATTGGAACCAAGATCATTTTGTCGTATTATATGACGTTAAAAAGAAACAGGATGGGAAATCTGTTTTTTATATAGCTGATCCCGGTAAGAATTTGTTGCGTATTGATGAGGAAGAGTTTCGTAATGCGTGGATCAGTACCCGTTCGAGAGGGGAGGAGAAAGGCATATTAATGGCCTTGCAGCCGACCCCCGCTTTTTATGAGCGGAAAGATGAACGTCATACGGGAAGGGATCCTTTTCATTTCCTTTGGGGGTATATGAAACCTTATAAACGTTTCTTTATCCAGTTGTTGCTGGGGCTTGCGCTGGGAAGCGTGTTGCAATTAATCTTTCCGTTTCTTACCCAAGTGATCGTGGATAAAGGTATAGCTACTAAGAATCTGAATCTGATCTATCTGATCTTGGCGGGACAGTTGATGCTGGTCTTGAGCCGTGCCTCGGTGGACTTTATCCGTCGCTGGATATTACTGCATATAAGTGCGAGGGTGAATATATCATTGTTATCCGATTTCTTGATCAAACTGATGCGATTACCCATGTCGTTTTTCGATACGAAGATGACGGGCGATCTCTTGCAACGCATCCATGATCATGAGCGTGTGGAACGTTTCTTGACGGCGCAGACATTGACGGTGCTTTTCTCCGCTTTCAGCTTTGTGGTGTTCGGTGGGGTATTACTTTATTATAATCGATTGATATTCTTTATTTTCGTACTAGGTAGCGCTTTATATGCCGTATGGGTGACATTCTTCCTTAAAAAACGCCGTTTGCTGGACTATACTTATTTTGAGCAACGGGCCCGTAATCAATCGAAAACCATGCAGTTATTGAATGGTATGCAAGAGATCAAGCTTCAGCATTGTGAGCGCCGTCGGCGTTGGGAGTGGGAGGATATACAAGCGGACTTGTTCCGGACAAACATCGAATCGATGCGGCTGCAACAGAGTCAGGAGGCCGGCAGTATCTTGATTAATGAGGTAAAGAATATCGTGATTACGGTGATTGCCGCTACGGCTGTGATTGGGGGTAGCCTGTCGTTGGGTATGATGTTGGCTATACAGTATATTATCGGGCAGTTGAACGCTCCGGTGGAACAGTTCGTGCAGTTTCTTTATAGTTGGCAAGACGTGAAGATTAGTCTGGAACGGATGAGCGAGATCCATGATCGGGAAGAAGAGGAGACGCCGGAACGTATGATAACCGGTTTTGACGGAAGCGATAGGGACATTGAGATTCGTAACGTGACGTTTCAATATGAGGGCATCCATTCGCCGAAAGTCTTGGAGCGGATAAACCTTAAAATACCTCGAGGCAAGATTACGGCGATCGTAGGAACGAGTGGTAGCGGGAAAACTACCTTGATCAAGTTATTATTGGGCTACTATAATCCGGTAGAAGGTGATATCCGGGTGGGTGGAAATGATTTGCGATCTTTCAGCCTTTTATGGTGGCGTGACCAATGTGGTGCGGTGATGCAAGACGGTTATCTGTTCTCTGAATCGATCGCACGCAATATTGCTGTAGATGACGGTGAGATTGATAAATCTCGCTTATTATTGGCAGCTCGTATCGCCAATATAGAGGAATTTATCGAGCGCTTACCCTTAAAATATAATACGGTGATAGGTCCGGACGGGCAAGGCGTAAGCCAAGGCCAGCGTCAACGGATCTTAATAGCCCGTGCGGTTTATAAGAACCCTTCTTATCTCTTTTTCGATGAGGCGACGAATTCGTTGGATGCTAACAATGAACGTGCTATAGTGGAGAATCTGACGGACTTTTACCGGGGCAAGACGGTAATCATCGTCGCCCATCGATTAAGTACCGTACGCAATGCCGATCAAATAGTCGTTCTTGACAAGGGCCGTATTGTGGAGGTAGGCACCCACGACGTGCTGATCGATCGCAAGGGTGCTTATTATAACTTAGTAAAGAATCAATTGGAACTAGGAAACTAAAAATATGTCAACCTACAATGAGATGAAGAAAAAAGCGGAATCGGATCAAGACCGTATCGAGTTGCGTAGCGAGAAAGTCCGCAACATGATCGGCGAGATGCCTTCCTTCCTGATTCGTTGGGGGAATACGATTTTGGTGGTTATATTCGTGCTGCTGGCTTTGATTGCTTGGTTTGCATTGTATCTCGGCGGTTGGAATTAGCGGACGAGGTTGATGAACTTTTGCAAGAAGGATTAATTCAGCGTTTTGAATATACCCATGAATTAGCCTGGAAGGTGATGAAAGATTATGCGGAATATCAAGGTTATACGGATATTCGAGGTTCGCATGATGCTATACGTAAGGCTTTACAAATAGGGCTTATAGAAGATAAACGATGGATGGAGACAATCGAGGATCGTAATTTGACTTCTCATAATTATGATGACGATGTAGCTTCTGAAATTTATGAGAATATCGTACAGGTTTATTATCCGCTATTTTGCCGGTTTGAAGAGAGGATGTTATGTATATCGGAAAATGGGACTAGATGAAGCTGTAAATGAAATATGGATTGAGTGACATAGAATTGAATAAGTTGCGTGAGTTTTTCGCTCGATACGAGGATATTGAGGAAGTAATACTTTACGGTTCGCGAGCTAAGGGAAACTTTCATAAATTGACGAATATGGAATTGGTTGATCATATTCGGAGAGTCGGAATATCTATTTTTTGTAGAGATTGTTCTCAGCCTCCTGCGTGAGCGGTCTCGTAAGCCCACAAGATGATTCTCGGGGGCTTACGTGAGTGCTGACGTTATTTTGCGTATCCTACCGGATGATTGATCATCGGGATTTGGGAGTCGGATAGCTTTAATATCTTCTTCAACGCATCTGCCTCCATGCTGCCGCGGGGAACCGTTACCAAGCCACATCCGGAGCAGAACAAGGCGATATTCTGAGAGACTAGCCCGGCATCTAAGGCTCCAAAGCGCTCACGTAATTGTGGTGTACCTACATTGCCGAATTTGGAAACATCAGAAACCATCAATAGACAAGCGGGAGCTGAGTTCACGGAGGTTTGCTTTCCTCCGATCAGTGGACGGTGATCGCCTTCCGCTACCGGGTTCAGTTGATGGGCTTTCGGATCATACAGATAAGCGCCCTCTTCCATCAATACGTAGACATCCACATCTTGCTTATTCAAGGCGGAAGCGGCGGTACGTTTCCCATCCTCCCGGTTGATACCGATAGCGGCCCACATCAAATCGGAAAGATCTTGTAGGCTGAGTTTCTTGTTGGCAAACTCGCGCTCGGAGTGACGGTCTGCCAAGGCTTTCATTACCGAAGTGCCCCGGGTCTTGTCGGGAGTATTCAACTTAATGGCTTTTAAACTCTGGGCCTGCATACCGGTCAAGCCCAACATCAAAGTGGCTAATACACAAAAGATAGTTCTCATGACATTGTATTTTAAAGAATTACGAATGCAAAAATAACAATATATTCGTTTTCTCAAAGATTCCTAGGATTATTGTGCAACCTGTTTTACTTGATGTCCGTCTATATATGAAAAAATACTCTTTTTTCAGACTTCTTTAGAAGAAAAAGGAAATATGAACATTATTAATGACTTTATTTGTACGATGAAATCGTAAATAGTGTAATTTGCAGTAAAATGTATTATTTTTATAGTAATAGATGAACGTATGAAAGAGAAATTATTTACCTTATTTTGGGTACTGTTCCTTGCGCTTCCTCTGTATGCGCAGGCTGATAAAACCGGTTCCTATTCAATTAAGGGACAGGTGTTAGACTCGCTGAGTAACGAGTCCGTACCCTATGCGACGTTGAGAATTGCTTTTGCGAAGACCCCCGAGAAACCGGTCAAGCTTTTAGCGTGTGATGTGGATGGTAAGTTTCAGGCGCCATTGAGTAGCGCTGGCAAATATATCATCTCTATGCAATCTATAGGAAAAACTCCTGCCGAGAAAATATTTACGATCTCGGATAAACAGAGGAACTTGGATTTGGGTAAGTTATATATGCAGGAGGATAACCAGCGGCTGGGGGAAGTGACGGTTACGGCGCAGAAACCTTTGGTGAAGGCTGAGATTGATAAACTTACCTATAGCTTGGAAGATGACCCCGAGGCACAGACCAACAATACGTTGGATATGTTGCGCAAAGTGCCGATGGTAACCGTGGATGGAGATGACCAAATCCAATTGAAAGGTTCCACGAACTTCAAGATCTACATGAATGGTAAACCCTCTAACCTGTTGAGTAATAATCCTGCTGAGGTATTAAAGAGTATGCCGGCCAATTCCGTGAAAAACATAGAGGTGATCACAGACCCGGGCGCTAAATATGATGCCGAGGGTATCGGTGGTATTATTAATATCATTACAACGAAAAATGCTTTACAAGGATATACTGGTACGGTTCGTGTGAACGGTAGTTCGTTGGGGCGTGTAGGCGGTGGTGGTTATGTATCTCTAAAAGCCGGAAAATTAGGACTTACCGCCAACTATAACTATAATCGGGAGCGGGACCCATGGAATGACGCTAACTCCGTACGGGAAGATTTGCAAAATGACGGGGAACACTTCTTGACACAAAATGGACGTAGAAAGAGCCGTGGACCGTTCCAATTCGGTTATTTGGAGGGAAGTTATGAGATCGACTCTTTGAATCTATTGACCGTTGGCGCGAACTTATTCCGTGGCGAGATGAAAAGTTTCTCGGAGTATAACGTGAATATGCAGGATATCGATCATAATCCGGTCTACAGTTATAACCGTAACTCGGAAACGACAGAGACATTTGGTTCTACGGACGTGAACGTGGATTACCAGCACTCTACCCATAAGAAAGATGAGTTGCTGACGGTCTCTTACCGTTTCAGCCATTCTCCGAATGATAGTAAGGATTATACGGAATTAGAGAATGTCGTGAATTACAATCCTTGGCTCGGCTATCCGCAAAATAATATCAATAAGGCTTCTACGAATGAGCACACCGGACAGGTGGATTATACGACTCCTACATGGAAGGACCAGACCTTGGAGGTTGGCGCGAAATACATATTTCGCCAGAGCCGGAGTAATACAGATCGTACCGCTTTCAACGATTCGCTGAATATATGGGAAGATGTTACTTCCAAGGATAGCCATTTCCGTCATACCCAACATATCTATTCCGCTTATCTGGGCTATTCGATGAAGTTTGATAAGTTTGGCGTGAAAGCGGGTGTCCGTGCGGAAGGAACTTCTTTGGATGTGAAATACGAGATGGCTCCCGATATGAATTTTGACACCCATTATTTCGACGTGGTGCCAAACGCTACGATCTCTTATCAACTGAGCATGGCGCAACAGCTTCGCTTGGGATATAATATGCGTATCCAGCGTCCGGGTATCTGGTATTTGAATCCTTATGTAAACAATGCGGACCCGCAGAATATATCCTTCGGTAACCCAAATCTGGACTCAGAGAAAAGTAATAATATTAACTTGAACTATAGTATGTTCGCCCAGAAATTCAGCATTAACGCGAGCGCTACTTATACGTTCGTGAATAATTCGATCGAGCAATATACCTTTATCGATCCGAAGAACCCGGGTATTTTCCAGACTACTTATGGTAATATAGGAAAGAAACAATCTACGGGCTTGTTCGTATACGCAAATTGGAACCCGGTCCCTTTGTTCCGTATTTATATGAATGGAGGTGTGGATTATACGGATTTGAAGAGCGATATGAATGATATGGCGAACAGTGGTTTCAGCGGTCGTATATTCGCCGGTACGCAGTTTAATTTCCCGATGGATTTTCGCTTGAACTTGCATGGAGGATATTTCTCTCCTTGGATTCAGTTGCAGGGTAAACGTTCTCCATTCTATTTTACGGGAATCTCCGTAAATAAGGATTTCTTGAAGAAAAAGCTCTCGGTTCAGTTGTCTTTCCAGAACCCGTTCTGGAAACGAATGAAGATGGAAAACACTTCTTCAGACGATACGTTCTTCCGCCGTGAGACCAATTACCGAACGATGCGCATGTTACAAGTTAGCGTATCCTATCGTTTCGGTACCTTGAAAGATGCTATCAAGAAAGTAAAACGCGGTATCAATAACGATGATGTGAAGAGCGGCGGCTCTGGCGGCGGCGAGCAGCAGATGTAAGTACAGGATTGAACACGGAACACATAGCGATACACTGAGGTATATAGTATCAGTCCGTGTGTTTCGTGTATTCTGTGTTCAATATAATAATTAAACCTTTTCTTTTGCCGTCTTCTATATACTTTCTATCTTTACGATCCGAAAAACAGTTGGAGAATGAAGAATAGACTATTTGTTAACAATAATACCATTATACTATTCCTTTTTATTATAGGAAGTTTCCTATTCATAGAGTTGAATTTTCGGTATTGGTATCGTTTTCTGGAGCAGTATATGATGTTTCAGACTACCGGTAGTTATTTCCAAGACCGATTGGCCGAACCGGGTGGATTGAATGAATATGTGACTGAGTTCTTATCGCTTGCGTTTATCCATCCTTATGGAGCTTCGGTAGTGATCGCTTTATTATTAGGACTGATCTCCGGCTGTTTTTTCCTTTACTTAAAAGCTTGTGGGGTGCGTGCCTCTATGTTGGCGGCTATTCTTCCCTCTTTTTTAATTTGGATCTATCCGCAGGAGTCAATCGCCTTGTTGACGATGCTCGCTTTCGTGCAGGTTCTTGCGTATTTGTATACTTCAATCAAGATTGATTGGCTTCGTTATCTCTTAGGCTTCTTGTTTTTGGGGGGCTCTTATTTTTTTGCGGCACCCGCTAATTTATTGTTGGCCTTATTGATCGCGGTTTATGAGTGTTGTGCTAAAGAGGATAAGGCTCGTTTTGGAGTAGCCATTATCGCTATCGCTTGGGGAGGTTTGCTACCGTTGATCGCCATGCGTACGGTTTATATTCTTCCGATGCGGGAAGCTTTTTTCAGCAAACATCTATGCCATCCCGAATATCCGATACCTAATTCTTTAGGATATATCATGCTTGCGTATCCTTTGATCGCTTTCATTCTTTATTATGTAAGGAGCCGGGTTTTCATCCGTAAGGAATCTTGGAAACGAATCGTTTCTTACGTTTTTCTTTTGATAGCGATGGTCGCCGGGATTCTCTATAAGAAAGATCCGATGGAGCAGGCCTATCGGTATGATTACTATGCACGGCTGGGAGAATGGCAGAAGATTGTCTCGCACGCTCGTGCGCATTCTGTGCGGGATATGGATGCCTTGATTTATCTGAATTTGGCTTTGTCGAAAACCGGACGTTTTACTTCCGATTTGATGCGTTTCCCCCAGATCGGTGAGGGTGGTTTTATTCCGCACGATCCGAAAAGCCGGATGGGGTTGATCGAGGCGAGTGAGGTCGCTTGGCAAGTCGGGCAAGTGAACGCCGCCCAACGTTTCGCCTTTGTGGGGGTATTAAGTTCACAACGTTGCGTGCAACCTCGTTTGATGAAGCGTTTGGTGGAGACTTATCTGGTAACCGGCGAATATCGTGCGGCGGAGAAATATATCAAGATACTGGAATCGAACCCGCATTACCGGGATTGGGCAACCGCTCAACGTCCATTATTGGACTCCGTGGCTTGTGCGTCGGAAGATTGGATAGCGGCAAAACGGGCGATGCTTCCGATTACCGATAATCCTTTGGACCTGACCTTGATCTTTCCGAACGCATTGGCTTTTTTGATCGACGATCATGCCGATAACCGTCCGGCTTTCGAATATGGGATGGGATATCTTTTGGTTTATAAGGATTTGATGACTTTTATGCATTATATGGAATTGATGAAAGAACGGGGTGAGGCATTCCCGGTGCTTTATCAAGAAGCTATTTGCTTGTTCTTCGCGGCCGTACAGAAAGATCCGGAGGCGTTCCGGAGCTTCCCGATCAGTCAGGAGGTGCAGAATCGCTTCCTGCAATTCATGAAAGTGGCACGCTCTATGCCGCCGGCAGCCTTGAAGCAACAGTTTGGTGATACCTATTATTATTACGCTCAATTTATCCCGACTCCTAAACGACAATAATACATGGATAATACAAAGAAAAGAAAGATCGTCCGAAATTTTGTGATCGGATATCTAATAATACAAGTTCTCACTATAGTCGTATATTTAGGCTTTTGGTCCTTGCATCCGGAAGGCATTACGAATGTCACGAACGAACGTATGTCCCCGCCTCCTATTTTTCCGGATTATAATGGGACAACTATACCTTATAATATAGCTCCGTTGAATTTCCGGATAAATGTACCAGCGGATGAATGCTATGCGAAAATAGAAGGTAGTGAGTCGGAAGTATTTGAATATCATGGGACAAATACGATCCGTTTTAAGATGAAGGATTGGATTCGCTTGACACGCGCGAACCGTGGAAAAGCCTTTTTTGTTACGATCGCCACGAAGATAGGTGATGAGTGGACTAAATGGGCACCATTCTCTGTCTATATCAGTGATCAAGCGATCGACTCTCATTTAGTATACCGTTTGATAGAGCCGGGATACGAGAAATGGCATATTGTGGGTATTTATCAGCGGAATTTGGAGTCGTTTGACGAACAGCCGATTATCCGTAACGATATGACTGGCTATAATTGTATGAACTGCCATTCGTTCTGTATGGGAGATCCAGGGCAGATGATGTTCCATATGCGTGCGGCGAATGGGGGAACTTATATTGTTCAAGACAAGAAAATCAGTAAATTGAATACGAAAACGAATGGGACGATCAGTAATATGACGTATCCTTTCTGGCATCCTTCCGGGCGCTATATCACCACATCGGTAAATGATATCAAACAGTTTTTCCATTCCGTGAAAGAGAAAAAGATGGAAGTGTTCGACTTGGAGTCCGATGTGGTGGTGTATGACGTGAAAAACAAAGAAATCCTTTCGAAAGCCTCATTGATCACAAAAGATGCATTCGAGACTTTCCCCGCGTTCTCTCCGGATGGTAAATGGCTTTATTTCTGTACGGCCCCGGCCCAGAAGATGCCGGAGAATTATGATAAGGTACGTTATAATCTCTGCCGTGTGGCGTTCGATCCGGATCGTGGCGAGATCAGCTTCCCGATCGATACGTTGGTACATGCGGATAGCTTGAGCTATACATTTCCCCGTATCTCTCCCGATGGGCGTTTCCTGATGTACACGGAAACCGCTTATGGGCAGTTCCCTATTTGGCACCCGGATGCGGAGATCCGGATGATGGATTTGGAGAATCGGACAGCGATGGATATGTCCGCGTTGAATAGCCCGGATACGGATAGCTATCATTCTTGGAGTAGTAATAGTGATTGGGTCGTATTTAGTAGCCGCCGGGATAACGGTTTATATACTTTACCTTATATTTGTTATATAGGGAAAGACGGTAAGCCTTCGAAACCGTTCTTATTGCCTCAAGAAGATCCGGATAAGTATGACTATCAGTTGTATTCCTACAATATTCCGGAATTGACGAAAGGCGCCGTAGAGGTCAGCCCCTATGAGATCCAGCAAGTAGCCGAGAAAAATAAACCGGAGCAGGTTCGGTTTAAATGACCGGATCTATTTATATTCGCGTATAAATAAGAGATAAGATGACAAAAGATATTATAGCCGAATCTGTACAAAACGATTTACGGTATTTGCAATTGTTGGCACGGAGTTTCCCGACGATCGCGGATGCCAGTACGGAGATCATTAATCTGGAGGCGATCTTGAACCTACCGAAGGGTACGGAGCACTTCTTGAGTGATTTACATGGCGAGGATCAAGCCTTTAGCCATGTGCTGAGAAACGCTTCCGGTGCCGTAAAGCGCAAGGTGAACGAGATTTTCAGTAATACGCTCCGGGAATCCGAGAAGAAGGAGCTTTGTTCCTTGATTTATTATCCAGAGGATAAGCTGGAACTGATCAAGAGCCAAGAGCAAGATCTGGAAGATTGGTATCAAGTGACCTTGAATCAATTGGTACGTGTTTGCCGGAACGTGTCCTCCAAATACACCCGTTCGAAAGTACGTAAGGCTTTACCCAAGGAGTTCTCCTATATTATTCAGGAGTTATTGCACGAGTCTTCCGTAGAGCCGAATAAATCCGCTTATGTGGATCAGATTATTTGTACGATCATCTCCACGGGACGTGCGGACGATTTCATTATCGCTATGTGTAACTTGATCCAACGGTTGACAATCGACCTGTTACATATCATCGGCGATATTTACGATCGGGGTCCGGGCGCTCATCTGATCATGGATATCCTTTGCGATTACCATAATTTCGATGTTCAATGGGGTAATCATGATATCTTATGGATGGGAGCCGCTTCCGGTAATTTGGTAAGTATCGCCAACGTGATTCGTATGTGTTTACGCTTTGGTAATATGGCTACCTTAGAAGATGGATATGGCATCAATCTTTTGCCGTTGGCCACTTTCGCGATGGAGGCGTACGGGGATGATCCTTGTGCGTTATTCATGCCGAAAACAAAGTTCGCCGATAATGCAATGGATGAGAAGACCACCCGTTTGATCGCCCAGATGCACAAGGCGATCACCATCATCCAGTTCAAGCTGGAGGGTGAGATCATCCGCCGTCGTCCGGAGTTTGAGATGGATGACCGGATGTTGTTGCACCATATCGATCTGAAGTGGGGAGTGGTTCATATCGATGGAAAGGATTATACGCTTAAAGATACTAACTGGCCTACTTTAGACCCGAAAGATCCGTATCGTCTTTCTATTGAGGAGGAGGATTTGATCCGAAAGATCTTGCATTCTTTTGAGAGCAGCGAGAAGATGAAAAAGCATATGCGTTGTTTCTTCCGGCATGGGGGAATGTATCAGGTTTGTAATTCCAATTTACTGTTTCATGCCTCTATCCCGATGAATCCGGATGGGACGTTTAAGTCAGTACGTATCTTGGGGCAGGATTATAAGGGCCGTGCTTTGTTGGACCGTGTAGACCAACTGATCCGTACGGCTTATTTCAAGACCGGGGAGCAGGAAGAAGTGGAATATGCGCATGATTATATCTGGTATCTTTGGGGCGGCAAGGACTCTCCGTTATTCGATAAAAGCAAGATGGCTACTTTCGAGCGTGCCTTTATCGAAGAGGCCGAGACTCATAAGGAGGAAAAAGGCGCTTATTATACGTTACGAGAGCAAGAGAAAATTTGTGATAAGATATTGGATGAGTTTGGGGTGACCGGTATGCATCGGCATATCATCAACGGACATGTCCCTGTCCGTTCCAATCAAGGTGAGAATCCCATCAAGGCGAATGGCAAGATGTTGGTAATCGATGGAGGCTTCTCCCGTCCGTATCATTTGGAAACCGGTATCGCGGGCTATACATTAGTATATCACTCCCGCGGTTTCCAGCTTGTGCAACACGAACCCTTCGAATCCCGGGCGAAAGCGATCGAGGAAGGCTTGGATATCAAATCCACTACGATCGTGGTAGAATTAAGCTCCCATCGCCAGATGGTGAAAGATACGGATAAGGGTGCGGATCTTCAAAGCCAGATCAAGGACTTGGAGAAACTGCTTTATGCGTATCGGAATGGGTTGATAAAGGAGAAGGAGAGGATGGAGCGGTAGTTCCTGACAGATAGGGTATCGGACATACTGTAACGCTCCCCTAATGCCCATAAGCATTTGGGCACACGTTCATTCTTTCAAACGCCTAGTAGGTAAGAGCGCAATATTCAAGATCGGGGGACAAGAAGAGGCAAAGAATCTACTACATTGATCCTCATATAAAAAAGGTCTATGGTATTGACAAATATCCAATAGAATAATAGAAGATACAAAACAAGCAACGCCCCGTCACAGACTTACGAATAAGTTGGTGACGGGGCATTACTTTCTAAGAATGTCTTCACTTTCAACATCAATAGAATCCGAAAACCTTTGTCACCTGTTGACCGGTAGACGCAAGAGGACCTGATAGAGTAACCGTACAGCCACGTGATCCTCCTGTCTTGAAGAATATTTCACATAAATGGCTATCAGAGATATAAGATGATATACCATTACCGGAGACAGACCAATTATAGGAAGATAATACGGGATTACTTACGACAATTGTAAGCCTTGTGGGTGTATTGTATCCGGGAATCTGGTTTGCGGTCATCAACTCAATCTGCCCGGAGAAAGTATCACCTGTAAAATATCCTTCTAGCATCAGAGGGTCAGAAGCTCTATACGCTTCTTGGGAGGCTTCCACATAATTAGCGGGCTTTTCCGCATAGTTCGCAACGGCGACGAGTAACATCGCAAGTAAAATCAAATACTTCTTCATGTTCGTATTATTTTAAGATTATACAAAAAGGGCTAGACGAAACCTAAAAAGTCTCATCTAGCCCATAGAATATTTTAGAATGCGGGATAACCCGGGTTCTGTTTTAAGTTCTGGTTCGTTTGCCATGCGTCTTGAGAGATCGGGAAGATATTCATGTAGTCTTTCCCTTTCGTTTCAGATTTCAGCCAACGAGCGTTTTGGAAAGTTCCAAAGCGAATATTGTCTTGACGTGCGTGGCATTCCCATGCCAACTCGAACTTACGTTCTAAGGCGATCTTTTCTAGATCTACGGATGCGTAATTGTGGTTAGAGTTACCGTAAGCACGTTCGCGGACCGCATTGACCAAACGTGTAGCCTCCGCATTGTTGCCTCCTGTGCGTATCAAACACTCTGCTTTCATCAAATATACATCAGCCAGACGGAAGATATGGAAATCATTCTCCATCGCATTAGTTAAGGACTTATCGAAAGTCCATTTGTTACAACGAGCGCCGTCTTCTTGGTTCACGTCACCCCAAATCGTACCATCACGTTCCGTTCCGGGGATAACTGTAACTTCCGGAGTGTGTATCAAAGGACGGTCGTGTGCCGTGATCAACACTTTCCCAGTAGCAGGGTCGATACTTGGACCTACTAAGAAAGAGCCTTCATAGCGAGGATCTTCCTTGTCGAATAGCAATACATAATCCGGCTGTGCGCAAATACCGTTCCATGCGCTGAAAGTAGCTCCAAGAGGTATATTATCTTTATAGTGCAAAGTACGGTAATGTAATTGATTTTGCCATTCCGTATCGTTCGCACTAAAGCAGCAAGCCAAGATAGCTTCTCTTGATTGTTGGTTATTTACTTGGAAATTTGTTTTCCAGTTAGCCTCTAATATATAAGGAAGCCCCATCACGACATCACAAGCGTCAGCGGCCTCTTTATATCGAGGAGAGTCTACGCCCCAAGCCTCTGCGTTTAGGTACAACTTTGCCAATAAGGTATAAGCGGCACCTTTCGTGAATTTTCCATAACTAGCGTCAGAAACATCTTCACGAAGCAAGTCCTTGATCTCGTTTACCTCTTTAACCAACCAATCATAAACTTCCTTCCTTGTTTTGCAAGTGGGCAGTTCTGTGTCATTGTAATCTATACTCAATGGAACATTTCCCCAATTATCCATCAGGTAATAAATCCAGAACGCACGTACACCGCGGATTTCCGCTAACGCTCTAGCTTTTGCGGATTCTTCCAATGCGGAAGTACTAATAGTCTCGTAAATTAAGTTACAAGCAGAGATCGCTTCCGTAGATCTTGACCATGCGTTTTTCACGGCTGAGGTATTCGCAGTCCATGCGTGCATGTGTAACTCACGATACTGACCACCATCATACCAGTCACCACCTTTACGGGTAGGTACGACCGCCATATCTCCTGAGCATTCCGATAAAGCAATACATGCGTCAGAGAAATATCTTTTAAATGTATTGTATGCAGGGCCAATGATCGAATTGATTTCACCATCGGTTTTACCGAAGTTTTCTGCTGGAATCTTATCATACACCGTTTCATCCAAATCCGTACAGGAGGGCATGGAAAACATTAGTGCAGCACCAGTAAATAATGATATAATTGATTTTTTATTCATAATTAATAACGATTTAATTTAGAAAGTTAAATTAACACCCAATGTGAAGGTACGTGCCTTCGGGAAGAATTGACGAGGCTCAATACCCGGAGACAAACCAGCATCCGTATCGGAAGATTCACCACGGAACAATTCAACCTCTGGGTCTAAACCTTTGTATCCAGTAATTACGAATAAGTTCTGAGCGGCGAAATAAAGACGAGCTTTATCCAACCAATTAATCTTCTTCGTATCGAAGGTGTAACCTAAGGCCAAGTTATCCAAACGGATGAACGAACCATTCTCCAAATAATAAGAACATACGCGAGAAGATTCTTTCATCGTATAAGTCAATTCATCATCTAATGCGTTTGTACCGATCAAGTACGTATTATTCGCATAAGCCGCACGCGGGTTGTTCAATACCTTGTTGCCGATCGTTCCACGGAAGAAGAAGCTGAAATCCCAGTTCTTCCAAGTGAAATTATTTTGCCATCCAAATGTCAAGTCTGGTTGTGCGTCTCCTACGTATGTGCGGTCATCGTCCGAGATCTCACCATCACCGTTCAAATCCGTAATGATATATTTTCCGTCCTTGATACCCGTACATTCCAGCATGAAGAATTGTCCTACGGGACGGCCTTCCTCTACTACGTGAGAAGTTACGCCGGAAGCACCACGGATCCATGGATCGCCTGTATAAATACGGTCTGTCGTATAAAGATCGCTTGACAACTTCGTGATTTCATTCTTATTGTGGGACAAGTTCAATGACATATTCCAGTTGAATGTCTTGTTACGGATCACATCTAAGTTTAACAAAACCTCGATACCTGTATTTTTCATATCACCTACATTGGCTTGCATACGGTCGTAAACATACGGAGGAGTCGGAACCTTGTAAGTATAAAGCATGTCTGATGTACGTTTGTCATACCATTCGATTGTACCACCTAAACGGCCATTGAACAAAGAGAAATCTAAACCGATGTTTAACATAGCCGTAGACTCCCATTTCAAATCCGGGTTGGCATTCTGGGAAATCTTATAAGATGTAGCCCAATTACCATTGTCATAATAGATACCGGACATGCCATAAAGCTCCATGCTCTTATACGGCTGTAAACCATCTTGGTTACCGGTAACACCGTAGCCCGCACGTAACTTCAAGTCATTGATCCAGTTTACGTCTTGCATGAATGCCTCTTGTGAGATACCCCAAGCTGCGGAAACAGAGGGGAACGTACCCCATTTATGATTCGCACCGAACTTAGAGGAACCATCTCGACGGACGGTAGCCGTAATCATATAACGCTCGTCATAGCTATAGTGAGCGCGGGCGAACATAGAGATCAATTTGTAGTAGTTCTTACCAGACTCAACGTCGCCTGTCTTTAATCCGGCTCCGGATTGCAAAGCGTTATATGACAAATTGTTGATCAAAAAGTTGCGGTTTTGAGCGAAGAAATAAGAATATGTGTTATCCTCCCAAGAGTAACCGAGAATCGCATTCAATTTATGTTTTTCGTCCGCACCAAAAGACTTATTGTAGTCCAAAGTCCACTCCATCAAGTTACGATCCCATGCCCGATTACGTTTTTGCGCAAAGCCATTATTACCCTGTCCGACCGTCGTACGAGAGTCGTCATAGCGGCTATACTCATTAGAGAAACGGCTCTTATATAAATTTGCCTTGATGTTCAATCCGTTGATAATCTCAAATTGGATATCACCGGCACCATAAAAATAAACGTTGCTGTTTTTTCGCTCATTCAGATTTTGGTTTTGAACAGGATTACCTTGGTCATACTCCGCATTAACTTTCGTGAAGTAAGAACCATCAGCGTTATAAACTGGGTAAACAGGCAACATGCTGTATGCCAACACGAAGTTGTCACCATTCGGAACATGTGAGTCTGTCAAGGTAGCAGATCCAGCCAAACCAATACGCAAACGGTCATTGATCGCACGCTGCTGGAACTGGAAGCGGAAGCTATGGCGTTGCATATCGTTATCGCGCATGATACCATTTCGATCCAAATAGGTATAGGACGCACGATAGTTGTTCTTAGAACCACCACCAGACAAAGAGATTGAATGGTTCTGAGAAACTCCGGTACGAGTCAGTTCATCAAACCAATCTGTGTCGGCACCATATTGGTCGTATACGCTATAGTCTAGACCTTTGCTATTTGCGTAACCTCTCCATTCGTCCGCATTCATTAAATCGGGCTTATTGGCCATCTGATCAAAGGCAACATAACCATCATAGCTGATTTGTGTCTTGGAGCCAGAACCTCTCTTGGTCGTAATCAATACTACACCACCAGCGGCACGAGAGCCGTAGATAGCGGCGGAGGAGGCATCTTTCAAGACGGAGATAGACTCGATATCGGAAGGAGCTACCGTCGACATATCACCACCGGGAATACCATCGATAACGATTAACGGACCTTGGTCGTTCTGCAACGTGGATGTACCACGCAAACGCATCGTAGATCCACGCGTCACATCACCGGAGCCGGAAGTGATCGTCAAACCAGCTACCTTGCCTTGCAACAAGTCGGAAGCGTCACGTGTGATACCTTTGTTAAAACTTTCTTCGGATACGTTCGCCACGGATCCTGTGATCTCCCTACGGGTCTGCGTACCGTAACCGATCGCCACGACCTCTCCTAAGTTTACTACGGATGGAGATAACTTAATCTCTACCGTGCTACGTCCTTTAACACTCTCTTCGATCGTGTTATAACCAATAAAGGATGCTTGAAGAACAGCCTTTTTTAAATCATTTACGGTAAGACTGTAGTTACCGTCCATGTCAGTGATAGTACCATTGGTAGTTCCCTTTTCTACGATGTTCGCACCGATGATGGGTTCGCCAAGTTCATCTAGTACTATGGTTCATCTAGTACCATGGTTTAGAATCATGCTACGTATACTTTGTTAATATCAAACATATTCAATATTTTTCCGTAATAAAAAATCAAGCATGGTAGCATCTAGGTATATCAGGTACCATATGAGTATTACACAATAGAGTGAAATAAATCAATCATCAAAACAAAGTATGGATGGTTTTATGTAATGTTTTTTTACATTATCATGGTTTAATTTTAAAAAAGTTATTATATTTGCCTCGAAAATTCTCAATTGTGTTTGTGAATTCAATGATTGTTAACCTAAAAATTAAGTAATTATGCAACGAAAGAAAACATTTGATTCTTTCAGACGCTGTAAGGTAGTGATACTTTCAGTGTTGATGTCTTTTTGCATGACAGCGGCTTTTGCCCAATCTGGCGCTGTTAAAGGAAAAGTTCTAGATGAACAAGGTGAGCCCATCATCGGTGCGAACATTGTAGAAAAGGGTACTACCAATGGTACGATTACCGATATTGACGGTAATTACACTCTAACGCTTAACGACTTGAAAAAAGCCGTTCTTCAATTTTCTTTTATTGGTTATAACACTTTGGAAGAAGGTGTTAAAGGACGTAACAAAGTGGACGTTAAATTAGCTCCATCCGTAGTAAATTTGGGTGAGGTTGTTGCGATCGGTTATGGTACGCAGACTCGTAAGGAGATTACCGGATCTGTAGCCAATGTCTCCGAGGAAAACTTCAACAAGGGTGTTAATCGTGATGCTTCAGATTTGCTACAAGGTAAAGTGGCTGGTTTGCAGATTACTTCTGGCTCTGGTGATGTGACTCGTAGCTCTCAGATTCGTTTGCGTGGTACTTCTACCTTGCAAAACGATCAAGGTCCTATGATCGTTATCGATGGTGTTCCCGGTGGTGATATGTCTACGGTTTCTCCTTCAGATATCGAGTCTATTTCCGTATTGAAGGATGCCTCCTCCGCCGCTATCTATGGTTCTCGTGCCGCAGGTGGTGTTATCTTGATTACGACCAAGAGAGGTTCGGGAGCTAAGACTCAGATTAATTATGATGGTTATGTGACAATGGATAAGGTTGCTAACAAACCGGATATGCTGAATGCTTCCGAATGGCGTGATGTGAACAAACAATTGGGTAGTGACATCTCGCAATATGACAAATATAACGCTGATACTGATTGGTTCGGTGCTTTATTACGTACGGGTATTTCTCAGAATCATGCCTTGTCATTGTCTGGAGGTTCTTCCAAAAGTAACTATCGTGCGTCTTATACTTACTTAGACCGTAAGGGTATCGCTCGCGATAACTGGATGAAGCGTCACAGTTTCCGCTTCCAATTCCAGCAACGAGCTATCAATGATCGTTTGCGTATTGGTTTGACGGGAGCTGCTACTTTGACAGATATGCAAGCTACGTTTGCCGACTATTTCATCGCTGCTTACAATAATGTTCCGGTCGTTCCGATTTACAATGAGGATGGCTCTTATTTTACGGGTAACGACAACGCTTATAACCAAGGTAACATGGTGAAAGCCCAAGATGAAAACTACAAATTATTCAAAAATAATTATTTCTATGGACAAGGCGATGTGCAGTTTGAAGTAATTGAGGGCCTGAACGTAAAGGCGAACTTATATAAGAGTCGTTATACTAGCGATTATAGCCAATGGGAAAGCCCCGACAATGCGTTAGGTGGTGGTGCTGGAAACTCTTTGGGTGATAGCTCGAATGGCTATGCCAAGAGACGCAACTTCGTATGGGATCGTGAGTTGATGGAATGGACGGCCGACTATAACAAGTCTTTCGGTGCGGAGGAAAAACATAAACTGAACGCTTTGCTGGGTTATTCTTGGGAAACCAACGGTTATCAGTCGCAAGAATCTTTGGCAACACAGTTCTCTGTAGCATCTATGGGTGCCAACTCTATCCAAGCTGGTAACGATTTGAAGATCGGTAATGTGACTTCCAGCAAGAATGACTATAAATTGATCTCTTTCTTTGCTCGTGCGCACTATAGCTACGATGAGCGATATATGATCACCGCTACGATGCGTCGTGATGGTTCTTCTAAGTTCGGTGCTAATCATAAATGGGGATGGTTCCCGTCTGTATCTGCTGCTTGGGGTATTTCTCAAGAGGCCTTTATGCAGGATATCAGTTGGTTGAACGACTTGAAGTTGCGTGCTGGTTATGGTGTGACAGGTAATCAAGATGGTTTGAAGCCTTATAAGAGCTTGGAGTTGTATCAGCCGTATGGTACTTATTATAACGGTGGTGGTACATCTACCTCTTTCCGTATCACGCAGAACCCGAACCCGGATTTGAAGTGGGAATCAACTGCTATGTTTAATATCGGTGTAGACTTCCAGTTATTTAACGGTCGCTTGGGCGGTACGGTAGAATATTATAGTAAGAAGACTTCCGATATGCTTTATGACTATGCTGTACCGACTCCAACGTATGTGTATAAAAAGATCGCTGCCAACGTTGGTGATATGAGCAATAAGGGTATCGAGGTCATGTTGAACTTAGACGTGATCCGAAACAAGAGCTTTAACTGGAATACTTCTATTAATTTGTCTCACAATAAGAATGAGATCACGAAGTTGTCTAACGACCTGTTTTCAACAAGCCGTGTTTATGTAGGTGATCCGTGGATCCGCGGCGCTTCCGGCGTGACTTCTCATGTGGTAGAGGAAGGCTATCCGGTCGGTCAGTTCTTTATGTTGAAATGTAACGGCATTGATGAAAACGGTAAGTTTATTATGGAAGATGTCAATAAGGATGGACAAATCTCGGACGATGACCGTACATACGTAGGTGATTCCCAGCCGGATTTGACATTTGGATGGAACAATACCTTCACTTGGAAGAATTGGGATGCCAGCTTCTTCTTACGTGGGCAGATCGGTGGCAAGTTGTTGAACAACCCGCGTGCCGCTTATGGTAATAATACCTATGTAGCCGGAGCTAACGCTATGAAAGGTGATGACTTGATGTTACTGAGAGAGAATTCACGTGTAAGCTCATATTATTTGGAGAATGCCTCTTTCGCCCGTTTGGATAATATGTCTATTGGTTATACATTCAATACGAAGAAGATTGATTGGCTAGACAAAGCCCGTATTTATGTAGCTGCTCAGAACTTGTTCGTAATCACAAGCTATTCCGGTTTGGATCCGGAAGTGGAGCTCTTCCGTGGCGAGGCTAGCGATACGGATGCCGGTCTGTCACCGGGTATCGAACCGCGTAACTATATGCCGAAGGCTCGTTCATTTACATTTGGTGTTAACTTATCATTCTAATTTTAAATGCATTCGTTATGAAAAAAAGAAATATAATATCGTTCTTGACTGGCACGGCTCTCCTTTTTTCTATGCCAGCGTGTACGAACTTGGATGAAACGGTATACGATAATGTCCCTGCGGATTCATTCGGTTATACTGATTCGGAGATCAGTGTGTTGGTAGGGACCGTGTATAAGACATTGAAGAATTATCCTGCGGATGGAAATTTTATTGCGCTGGATGTGATGTCGGGATCTGATGCTGTTACTCCTACCCGTAAGGGTGGCGACTGGTATGATGGTGGTCAGTATCGTGAGATCTACATGCACACATGGACTTCGCAGACTTCTGTGATCAAGGGAGCGTGGTCTACGGCTTCTGAGGCTATCGGTACTTGTAATGCCAACTTGAAGGTAGTGGAATCTTCTGATTTCTTATCGGACGAACAGATGTCTCTATATACATCTGAAATCCGAGGTATCCGTGCTTTTTGGATTTACAAGATGATGGACGATTGGGGCAATATTCCATTGGTTACTGATTATGCGGACAAGGAACTTCCGGTTTGCCAACCTCGCCAGGCCGTGTTTGATTGGTTGATTAAAGAAGTGACAGAGATTGCGGAAACTTGTCCGGGTCGTGAAAATGGTTATGCTAAGTTTACGAAAGGTGCAGCTTATACGTTGTTGTCTAAATTATATTTGAATGCGGAAGCTTGGGGTGTAAGTTGTAACAATGCTTACCAGATGGCCGCAGAGTGTTGCGACAAAGTGATGGCGATGGGTTATATATTAGAGCCGGACTTTAAGGCAAACTTCTCCTTGACGAACGAGAGTTCTCGTGAGGCGATCTTGGCCGCTCCGTTCTCAGAGACGGATACGGATAAGGATAATCGTTGGCAATTGATGAACCGTACGTTGCACTACAAAGATCAGTTGGCTCTTTCTAACGGTGTTTCTGCTTGGAATGGTGTTTGTGCGCAGCCGGAATATGTTAAATTGTTCTCTGATGACGATCCTCGTAAGGAAGCTACATTCTTGATCGGCCAGATGTATAATGCCTCGACCGGTGAGCCTATTGAGACAGACCATGGTTTCTTGTTAAACCATACGATCGATGTTACTATGTTGGCTGGTACGGAATATGATGGAACAACTTGGGGAGCGGTAAATCAGCATGATGGCGCACGTTGCCAGAAATGGCCGTACTCAACGACTTTGACAGACGCTATGGGTAATGATTTCCATGTGTTCCGTTATGCGGATGTTCTTTTAATGAAAGCAGAGGCATTGCTTCGTAGTGGTGGTAGTGCGTCTGAGGCCACAAGCTTGGTTAATCAAGTCCGTGAACGTGCGTTTGGTGATTCCAATCACAATTACGCTAGTGTTACGCTGGATGATATCCTTCTTGAGCGTCGCCTCGAATTGTCTTGGGAGATGCACAACCGCCAGGATGATATCCGTTTCGGGGCCTATGACAAAGGTATGTGGGCTGCTTCAAATTGTGTGAGAAAGACAGATGATTATTTGAAATTGTTCCCTATATCTCAAGATGCTTATCAATCTAACGATAAATTGACTCAGAATCCGGGTTATCCTGCATTCAAATAAAGACTTTCAGAGCTAGATGAGGTACGGTAGTACTTTGTCTAGCTCACTAAAGTAAGGAAGAATCGTTTATTTCGAGCCAATGTATGTCTTGTCATCAAATTTGAAAGAAAATTTTAGCAATCCATTGCCTTATAGTGATTTCTTGAAAAACGCCCTTTTGATCCTTTTTTGATGTTTCCTTGACACACCTTATTTCCGTGCAGAAACATATCTCCTCTTTATTCTTATTTCCCATCTCAAAATCATGCCCATAGTATAACCGTGACAATCTAACTGGTATAATATAACTTGCTTTTTGGGCTTTAGCCACAGTGTGTCTTTTCTTGAAATAGCTGGTTCTTCTTTAATTTAGTTGAAGAGCTAGTTGAGTAGTAAAATGCGTTTGCGAAATATATCTGGTATACAGTTGATTAAGTCACTCGTAAAAGGCTTTCCAAGTGATTAGTTATTCACTTCCCAAGCCGTAAGCTAACGGCTAGGTATAGCCGTTAGTTATTCACTCGACAAGCCGTTAGTTATTCACTTCAACAGCCAAAAATAGTGTGCTTCTCAACGACCAAAGCATCTCCTTTTGAGAGAATGGAACTGTAAGCAAAATATTGAAATGAATGACTTGATCGAGTTTTATCGAACCAAAACAACAGACAGATGCATTCGTTTGTGAACTAAACTTGAATAAATGCATTTGCAAACATTGTGGTTGCTCTTTTTTCTAAATATTAGTGCTTATTGCAAGGAATAGACTAACTTTGCCTACAACAAGTATAAAAGTTATCCAGTATATGAGTCAAGTGAAAGGAATCCCTTACGGATTATCAGATTTCAATCGAATAAGGAATGGTAATTTCTATTTCGTGGATAAAACGATGTACCTTCCGCTTATCGAGAAGATGCCTAGCTATCTTTTCTTGATCCGTCCGAGACGGTTTGGCAAGAGCGTATTCCTAAGCATGATGCGTACGTATTAACGTATTATGATATATTGCGTCAGGATGATTTTGATGCATATTTTGGAGATCTCTGGATTGGTACGCATCCAACCGGTGAAAGGAATAAGTATCAGGTACTTTATTTCGATTTCTCTAAAGCGGGCTGTTCGATGCCGGGAGCGGACCTGATGACAAGTTTCAATGATTATTGCGGCTTAATCATTAATCAGTTCGCGCATGTGTACGCAGCTTATTATGACGCTGATTTTAAGGAGACCGTCGAGCATATAGAAAGCGCGAAGTCTAAGCTGGCTTACATAGAGGTAAAAGCGAAGGAAAAGGGATATCCCCTGTATCTCATTATAGATGAGTACGACAACTTTACCAATGTGATATTGAGTGAGCATGGGCAGCGAATGTTTCATGACTTGACTCACGCCAGTGGTTTCTACCGGGAGTATTTCAAACAATTCAAGGGAATGTTTGACCGTATATTCATGATGGGGGTAAGCCCTGTGACGCTGGATGATTTGTCGAGTGGATATAATATAGACTGGAATATCTCGGTAGATCCTCGTTTTAATGCCATGATGGGTTTTGATGAAACGGATGTTCGTGAGATGTTCCGTTATTATCAGCAAAACGATATGCTCAAAGGGGATGCTGAGGCTATGATTACGGAAATGAAGCCTTGGTATGATAATTACTGTTTCGCAAGAGAGAGCTTGGGTGACGATCGGATTTTTAACTGTGATATGACTTTGTATTATTTACGTTGGCAAGTTGATTTTCATTGTTCCCCGGGAGAAATGGCCGATAAGAATATCCGAACGGACTATAGTAAGCTGAAGATGCTGGCACGTATTGATCGTGACTCTGTACAGGAGGAAAATCGTATGGGTACCATCGAGGAAATCGCGGCAAAAGGAAAGATCTTGGTGGACTTACATACATCCTTTCCTGCCGAACGGGTAACGGATATAGATAATTTCCGTAGTCTACTTTATTATTACGGTTTGCTTACGATGTGTGGTACTCGAGGCGATCGTTTAAGAATGTGTATTCCTAATAATTGCGTACGTGAGCAATATTTTGGTTTTCTTCGTGAGGTAGGGAGAAGTATAACATAACTCCGCTTTTTTGTATACCTTCGCGCCATGAACAAACAAGCACTGCTTTTTTATCCGTTGTTGGGGGTGGTTCTTTTGGTGCTCTTTGTGGGAGGGCTGGCGTATGGGGCCGTACCGATTCCTTTGGATCACGTGATGGATATTTTGCTGGGGAAGGGATCTGATAAGATCGCATGGCAGAATATCGTGTTGCAATCTCGTTTGCCTCAGGCTATAACCGCATTATTGGCGGGGGCTTCCTTGGCTACCAGCGGGTTGCTATTACAGACATTGTTCCGGAATCCGTTGGCGGGACCTTCCATATTGGGCATTAGTGATGGCGCTAATCTTGGAGTAGCCGCTATCATGCTCTATTTCGGTGGTACGTTGGGGCAGTTCACGGATTGGCCGATCAGTGGATATATGGCGGTAATCCTCGCAGCCTTTGTGGGGGCTTGCGTGATACTGGGACTGATTATCTATTTTTCGGCAAAAGTGAAGAATAATGTCATGCTTCTGATTATCGGAATCATGATTGGCTATCTAGCTTCTTCGGTTATTTCTATCTTGAATTATTATTCATCTACAGACCGGGTACATGCGTTCGTGATGTGGGGGCTTGGTAATTTTTCCGGTGTATCCTTGGAACAATTACCATTCTTTGGAACTTGTGCGTTAATCGGGCTGTTATTAGCGATCTTGCTGATCAAGCCTTTGAATGCCTTATTATTGGGAGAAATGTATGCCGCTAATTTAGGTATCCGGATCAAACGAACACGGATCGCGATTCTTTTGTGTACGGGAGTATTAACGGCTACAACTACTGCTTTTTGCGGCCCCATTTCCTTTGTCGGATTAGCAGTTCCACATATCGCCCGGTTGATGTTAGGCTCTTCCAATCATAAGATGTTGGTGCCAGTTACAATGCTGACAGGTTCCTGCGTTGCTCTTCTATGTAATATGCTGATGGTGGTACCGGGCAGTAATACGATCCTGCCATTGAATGCCGTTACCCCTATGCTTGGGGCGCCTATTATTATTTACGTAATCGTGAACCGGAAGAATATTCAATATTTTAATTAGTGGTTATGGAAAGGATTCCAGTTATAAGGACAAGAAATCTGAGTATTGGATATGTTTTGAAAGGTGGACACCTAAAGTTGGTGCATGATGCCCTCGACTTGAATTTATATCCGGGCGAGGTGACTTGCCTTCTCGGGTTGAATGGTGCGGGAAAGTCTACCTTATTGCGTACGCTGTGCGGCTTCCAGCCCTCTCTGGGGGGCGAGATCGAATTGAAAGGAAAGCCGTTGGCCTCTTACTCGCAAGGTGATTTTTCCCGGATGGTAGGTGTTGTTCTCACGGAGAAGACAAATGCCGGTGGAATAACGGTTTACGAGTTGGTCTCTTTAGGAAGACATCCCTATACCGGCTTTTTCGGACAATTAAGGCAGGAAGATCGTAGGATTATCGAGGAATCGCTTGCTGCCGCCGGTATCGCTCATAAGGCTTATAATTATGTGTCGGAACTTAGTGATGGCGAGCGTCAGAAAGCCATGATCGCCAAAGCGCTGGCACAGCAATGCCCCATCATATTGTTGGATGAGCCGACGGCCTTTTTAGATGTGACAAGTCGGATAGAGACTATGGTCTTGTTACATAAATTAGCGGTAAAGCAACAAAAAGCGATTCTGCTATCGACGCATGATCTTGATTTGGCGATCCAGCTGGGAGACTGTCTATGGTTACAGGAGAAAAGTCGCCCAATGGCATGTGGAACGCCGGAGGACTTGATTATGGGAGGAGCTTTCGAGACTTTCTTTAGCAAGGAAGGAATCGTGTTTGATCCGAATACCGGGAAATTGAATACGGCAGCTCCAACAAAGCTTATTGGGGTTGAGGGGGATTTTATGACTTCTTATTGGGTTGGGAATGCCTTGATCCGGAATGGCTTTAAGCCCTCGTCGGTTAGCGAGGATTATATAAGTGTTTATTGTAATGCTCCGGATAGCCTGCGTATTCAGTTCCCTGCGGAAGAGGGCACGAGAATCGTAGGAAGTGTGGCGGAGATGATCTCAATCATAATTCATAAATCATAAGTTATATATGTCAAATGAGATTACATGGCGGCTGGAAAATGAGAATATAGGCCGTTTGTTGGTACATTACGCGATTCCCGCCGTTATCGGGACCATGGTTAATGCTCTTTATAATATCGTAGATCGTATATTTATCGGACAAGGAGTGGGTGCGCTAGCTATCTCCGGATTGACTTTGACTTTCCCGATACTACTCTTTATGCAGGCATTTGGAATGTTGATCGGTGCGGGAGCCGCTACAAGGGTCTCCATTCATCTAGGCCGTAAGGCGAATGATCTGGCAGATAACGTATTAGGAAACGCTTTCACTTTGACATTCATTATCGGAGCCTTGACGATTATCCCCAGTATGATTTTCTTGGATGATTTGTTAACGTGGTTCGGAGGAAGCGAGCAGACGATACCTTATGCGAAAGACTATTTATATATCGCTATCCCGGGTAATTTGCTGGCTACATTAAGCTTTAGCTTTAATGCCGTGATGCGTGCTTCCGGATATCCGAAAAAGGCGATGTTCACGATGATGATCGGTGCCGTATTGAACGTGATCCTAGACCCGATCTTTATCTTCTGGCTGGATATGGGGATACAGGGTGCCGCTATCGCTACGGTGATCTCCATGGCTGCTGGTGCCGCTTTCGTGATGAGTCATTTTATCAGCAAGGATAGTATCGTACGTTTCCATACGAAATATTTCCGGTTGAAAGGTTCCATTATTTGGAATATATTTACGATCGGCATGTCTCCATTTTCCATGCAGCTGGCGGGCAGTGTGGTTGTGGTGATCATGAACCATGCGTTGAAAGAGAATGGAGGCGATTTGGCGATTGGTGCCAGCGGTATTATTTCCAGTATCGCCATGCTGCTGGTTATGTTGATTATCGGTATCGCCCAAGGGATGCAACCGATTGTCGGGTTTAATCATGGCGCTGGGCATCATGACCGGGTATTGGCTACCTTGCGGTTGTCTATTATAGTATCGACCTTGATTACAGGGGTAGGATGTATCGTCAGTTTATTATTCCCGAGACTGATCGTTAGCGTATTCTCGACGGATGCCGAATTGGTGTCGATTACGGATAATGGATTACGTCTGACGATGCTGGTCTTTTTCGTTGTCGGTTCCCAGATTACGATCAGCCAGTTTTTTCAAAGTATCGGTGTCGCATGGAAAGCGATGTTTCTGAGTCTAAGTCGGCAGGTTTTATTCCTGATACCGGCTATCCTGCTATTTCCTCCGATCTGGGGATTGGATGGCGTTTGGCTAGCGCAACCTTTCTCCGATTTCATTGCGGCGGTAACCGCATGGGGCTTTTTATGGTATCATGTTAAAAACGTGAAAAATAAGGGTTAAAGATGAACTTATGTCGATGTTAATTGTATTTTTATTGTATGTATAAAAGTACTTTTATAGACAAACCTTTAAAAATGAGTTAATATGAAGAAGATTGTATTATTGCTCGCCGTTTTATTATTTGGTGCAGGGTCGATGATGGCACAGCAGGACAAGTCAGCAGAGAAAGCTGCGAAGCAGGCCGAGAAAGAAGCAAAGAAAGCAGAGAAGGCAGCGAAGAAAGCTGCGGAGGAAGCCGAGGCTAACGCATTGTTTGAACAAGCGGTGCAAGCTTTGAAGAATAAGGATTTCGTATTGGAAGCGGATCGTATAGAGTTTAAGCGCGGTAGTTTTGTTTATGTTACTCCGAACACGAACTTCGTTTCGGTGAAGGGTGAGAAGGCTACCATTCAGTTAGCGTTTAATACTCCGGCGGCCGGTCCTAACGGAATAGGAGGTATAACGGTTGATGGAACAACTTCCGGTGTACAGATGAAGACTGACAAAAAAGGAAACGTTATGTACGAGATGAATGTGCAGGGTGTAGCGGTATCCGCTAGGGTTACGTTCCGTATGGCGAAAGGTACGAATAAATGTACTGCCACGGTATCGCCTAACTTTAATAGCAACCGTATATCCTTTACGGGAAATCTCTATCCTTCGAGCGAGTCGAATGTGTTCAAGGGACGTTCTATTTAATGTAGATAAATGTTCATTATAAATAAGAGCGGGCTTTCATCAAGAAGGCTCGCTTTTATTTTCGGTAAACTTTCCGTAAGTTCGCGAAATAAAAATTTAACATCTTATAATCATGCAACTATCCATAGATCAAAAAGACATCGATAAATTTCTGATGATAGGCGATAAAGTATTGATTAAGCCTAAGAATCCACAGAGCCAGACTAAGACCGGATTGTATCTGCCTCCCTCGGTTCAACAAGGGGAGAAGATACAAGCGGGTTATATCATAAAGACGGGGCCCGGATATCCGTTGCCTTCTCAATCTGAGGAGCATGAGGTCTGGGAGAAAAAGAAAGGGGAGGAGGTGCAATACTTGCCGCTTCAAGCCCGTGAAGGTGATTTGGCTGTCTATTTGCAAAATGCCGCTTACGAGATCAATTTTAATGACGAGAAGTTCTTGATTGTTCCTCATTCCGCTATTTTGATGTTAGTGCGTGATGAAGGTTTGTTTGAATAAAGCCTTTTGTTAAGGAAAATAGGGCTATATTCACTTTTTTATCTTATTTTTGCCAGCAAAACAAGACAAACTATCAACAGTACCGATTATAATGAATAAGATTGTAAGTAAAGAACATTTCTCAGCCAACGTGGTGAAGCTGGAAGTCGAGGCTCCTTTGATCGCCCGCTCCCGCAAGGCCGGTCACTTCGTGATCGTGAAGGTTGGCGAAAAAGGCGAACGTATACCTCTTACCATTGCCGGGGCGGATACCGAGAAAGGTACCATCACCTTGGTGATCCAAGCGGTAGGCGGCTCATCCCGTAAGATCTGTGAATTGAACGAGGGTGACTATATCACGGATGTGGTGGGTCCGTTAGGGCAGGCTACCCATATCGAGAAGGTTGGAACGGTTGTTTGTGCCGGTGGTGGCGTAGGTGTCGCTCCGTTGTTGCCGATCGTGGAGGCTTTCCATAAGGCGGGAAATCGTGTGATCGTCGTATTGGCGGCCCGTACCAAGGACTTGGTAATCCTTGAGGAGCAGATGCGCCAAAACTCGGATGAGGTAATTATCATGACGGATGATGGCTCTCTGGGTACGAAAGGCTTGGTGACGAATGGCGTGGAGAGCGTGATCAACCGGGAGAGGGTGGATTTATGCGTTACGATCGGTCCGGCTATTATGATGAAATTCGTTTCCGCTCTTACAAAGAAATACGAGATTCCTACCGTAGCTTCCTTGAATACGATCATGGTGGACGGAACGGGTATGTGTGGTGCTTGCCGTATTACGGTAGGCGGGAAGACCAAGTTCGTTTGTGTGGACGGACCGGAGTTCGATGCTCATCAAGTGGATTTTGATGAGATGATCATGCGCCTCGGCGCTTATAAGGATATAGAGAAGAAATAACGAAACCACGTAATTGAATCATGACAACAGAAGAATTAATCGCTGCTCGTCGTGCCGAACCTTGGCGGGAGGCGCTTCGCAAAAGCAAGAAAAATAAAGAACGTGCGGATATCCCCCGTGTGAAGATGAACGAGTTGGACCCGGAATACCGGAGTCGTACCCGTTTGGAGGAAGTTAACTTAGGCTTGACAAAAGAACAGGCTATGCAAGAGGCCGAGCGCTGTCTGGATTGTCCGAATCCTACTTGTATGCAGGGATGTCCGGTAAATATCAATATACCTACTTTTATCAAGAATATCGAGCGTGGGGAATTCTTGGAGGCCGCTAAGACCTTGAAAGAGACAAGTGCCCTGCCCGCTGTTTGCGGTCGTGTCTGTCCGCAGGAGAAACAATGTGAGAGCAAGTGTATCCATTTGAAAATGGGTAAGGAAGCGGTTGCCATTGGCTACTTGGAACGTTTCGCCGCTGATTACGAACGTGAGAGCGGTAATATCTCGGTTCCGGAGATTGCGGAGAAGAACGGTATCAAGATTGCCGTGGTAGGTTCCGGTCCTGCCGGATTGTCTTTTGCCGGAGATATGGCGAAGCGTGGATATGATGTGACTGTGTTCGAGGCATTGCATGAGATCGGTGGTGTATTGAAATATGGTATCCCGGAGTTCCGCCTACCGAATAAGATCGTGGACGTGGAGATTGATGGCCTTCGTAAGATGGGCGTACAGTTTGAGAAAGATTGTATCGTGGGTAAGACGATCAGTTATGATGATTTGCATGCGGATGGCTTTAAGGGCGTGTTCGTGGCAAGTGGCGCCGGTCTGCCTAACTTTATGAACATTCCGGGTGAGAACTTTGTGGGCGTGATGTCGTCCAACGAGTATTTGACCCGTGTAAACTTAATGGATGCGGCGAATCCGGAAAGTGATACGCCGGTGCTACAAGGGAAGAAGGTGGCCGTGATCGGAGGTGGCAATACAGCTATGGACTCTGTCCGTACTGCTCGTCGTCTGGGTGCTGAGCGTGCTATGATCGTCTACCGTCGTAGCGAGGAGGAGATGCCTGCCCGTCTGGAAGAGGTGAAACATGCGAAGGAAGAAGGTGTGGAGTTCTTGACGCTTCATAATCCGATTGAATATATAGGTGATGAAAGAGGCCGTGTGAAACAGATGCGTTTGCAGAAGATGGAATTGGGCGAGCCGGATGCCTCTGGTCGCCGTCGTCCGGTACCTATCGAGGGCGCTATCGAAACAATTGATGTGGATGAGGTGATCGTTAGCGTCGGTGTATCTCCGAATCCATTAATACCCCGTGCCTTTGGAGGCTTGGAGGTGAGCAAGAAGGGTACGATCGTAGTGGAGGAAGACAGTATGCGTTCCGCTTTAGGCGATGTGTATGCCGGTGGTGACATCGTTCGTGGTGGAGCTACCGTGATTCTGGCGATGGGAGACGGTCGTAAGGCCGCCGCCGCTATGGATGCGGACTTAAAAGGAAAAGTATAATATCTATTAATTCAATAAGGAAAGACGGGTTGTTTAAACGATCCGTCTTTTTTCTTTTATCGTGATACGGAGATTTATGTTTATTATCTATAAGACTAATTCTTGAAATAATCTCTCAAATGTCTGTTCTAGATCGTTGGAAAAACCGGGATGTGGACGTGAGGTTTGGATAGAGGCACTTCTTATGGCGGTAAGCCAACGAAAGCGCTCTGGAATATCTAGGCTAGCTATAGGGCCTCCATCCTTGGCGCCGGAACATATCTTATCGAAAACGTGGAGATTGGCGCACAAAGATTCTTTATCTATATCTGATGTGAACAGACGAAGTTTCTTCTCGTCTACATGATAGCGAGCCTTGATGAATTTAGGCCGTTTACAGAACATGATAAGGCCTACATTGATAAACTCCTCCCGTTCGATTTTCGGTACGATACGGATTACGGCATATTCATATAAGTGTTTGTCTTGCATGTCGAACTTCATTTATAAACGTGTCAGAATGGGCGATTCGGTCAATTAAGAACCGGATATATACATCACGTATCTCTTGAGGCATACCGGGACTATCGTTCCAATGCAACCAATCGTCGGGTACTAGACCTACGATCTCACGAATTTTCTCTTCCGTTAAGATACGTTTGAAATCCTTGTCTACTTCCTCCAGCAGCGTCGCTTGTGGCAATAATACATGATCCTTGATATGGCTGAAAGGACCGATCGCATGTTTTTGCCAATTTACCCATGAGAAATGGAAAAATAAGGAAGCTCCATGATCGATGAGCCAAAGTTCCTTATTCCATACCAGCATATTCGTATTCCGGACCGTGCGATCTATATTTGTCAATAGAGCATCGAGCCATACGACTTGTGAGGCGAGTTTGGGATCTACATGATTGACTACCGGATCGAAAGTCAAGGCTCCAGATAAAAAATGTAATCCCAGATTGAGCCCTTGACTTGCTTGTAGTAAGTCTTGTATCTCCTCGTCACCTTCCGACCGCCCGAAAGCCTCGTCAAGATTCAGGAAGACCAATTCCGGTACATGGAAACCCAAGCAACGAGCGATCTCGCCTCCGATCAACTCGGCTATCAAGGCTTTTGTCCCATGTCCGGCTCCCCGGAACTTAACGACATATTTAAACTCATCGTCCGCCTCCGCTAAAGCAGGCAATGATCCGCCTTCCCGCAGAGGCATGATATATCGGGTAACATTCGCTGTACGTAATTCCATAACCCTCACTTTAATTGAAGATAAAGATACGATTATATTTTAGAAATAAAAAGCCCCGCTATTCTTTCGAACAGCGAGGCCTTTTGGAAGCGAGCGGAAGACGGGACTCGAACCCGCGACCCTAACCTTGGCAAGGTTATGCTCTACCAACTGAGCTACTTCCGCATATGCAACCGCTTTGTTCTCGATTGCGAGTGCAAAGGTAGTGATTTCATTGAAACCACCAAGCCTTTGCGCTACTTTTTTATTAGATTTTTTTGACCAATTCCCTAAATAGTTGTGTCATAACAGATGCTGCTTTATTAGCCGCTACGATAACATCGGCACCATCATTTACAAAGTCGTCAGCGAAGTGATAACCTTCGTTCGTGATGACAGACATACCGAATACACGCAAGCCCGCATGACGTGCCACGATTACTTCCGGTACCGTACTCATGCCGATCGCATCTCCCCCGACTTTTCCATAGAAAGCGTACTCGGAAGGAGTCTCGAAGGAAGGGCCTGTCAAACCTACATATACACCTTTCTTTAACGGGATAGATCGGGAGGCGGCTATTTCTTCCACATAGCGGATAAATTCACGATCATAAGCACGTGTCATATCCGGGAAACGAGTGCCGAAATCCTCATTGTTCGGACCGATCAATGGGTTCGGCATCATATTGATATGATCCCGGATGATCATCAGATCACCTACCTTGAACGTATTATTGATACCTCCGGCGGCGTTCGAGACCAAAAGGTTCTTGATTCCTAAGAGTTTCATCACACGTACGGGGAAAGTCACCTGTTGCATCGTGTAACCCTCATAGTAATGAAAACGGCCTTGCATAGCCAAGACTTGCTTATCCCCTAGTTTGCCACAAATAAAATTCCCCTTATGCCCGGTAGCGGTAGATTTCATAAAATGTGGGATCTCCACATAAGGTATCACTATAGGGTCTATTATTTGATCGGCAAAAGAGCCTAAGCCACTACCAAGGATAATGGCGGTCTCCGGGTTACCTTCGATCCGGCTAGCTAAATAGGCGGCCGCTTCCCGATATTGTTCGGTTTTAATCATTTCCATATTTAATCAATTTAACGTTTCATCAAGTTATAAGCTATCTCTGCCGCTTTCTCCATAATCTCGTCCTCTCCCGGTACCTTCTTATTCTCCATCAATATTTTACCATCACAGATAACGGTATCCACGCAACTGCCGTTGGCGGCGTATACAAGATTTGAGACGAAATTGAAGTTTGGGGTAAAAGCGGGGGTGTTGAGATCTATCAAACATAGATCGGCTAAATACCCTTCCTTGATCTGCCCGGCTTTTAAACCGAACATAACGGCTCCTTCCGCAGTAGCGGCTTGCAGCATCTCATTTGCGGTCAAGGCTTCGGGATCCTTTCGCCAAGCTTTTCCTAACAGGGAAGCCAGCTTCATCGCCTCGATCATATCCAAGTTATTGGAAGAGGAACAACCGTCCGTTCCCAATCCCACGGTAATACCCAATTGGCGCATTTCCTTGAACTTAAAATGCATGCCGGAAGCCAGTTTCATGTTTGAGGCCGGGTTATGTACGACTTTCACCTCGTGATCGGCCAACATACGAAGCTCGTCATCATCGATGTAAATTCCATGAGCGATGATCAAACGTGGAGAAAGCACACCTAACTCATATAAATAACGTACGGGAGTGAGTCCGAATCTATCGAGAGAGTCTTTCACTTCCCCCTCTGTCTCTGCCAGATGCAGATGGATAGGGATTTGGTGTTCCATGGCGAACTGATGCGCCCATTTCAGAAGCTCACCGGAAACGGTATAGATAGCGTGTGGCCCGATCGAGAAGCGAACCCGTTTGCTGTAGTTATCCACATCTTGGATCAGTCGTTCGTTATGGCGTTTGCATTTCTCCGCCTCTTCTTTATCAAAACCATCGAAGCAAACGCCGGCTATGATACCTCGCAATCCCATCTCTTCCGTCACATCGGCCGTGACACGAGGGCGTTGATACATGTCGAAGAAAGTGGTCGTGCCACTTTTTATCATTTCCAAACACGCTAATTTCGCTCCCCAATATACATCCTCACGGGTCATTTTCGCCTCATTCGGCCAGATCTTTTGCTCAAGCCACGGCATAAGCGGCATATCATCGCCAAAGCCGCGGAACAAAGTCATGGCAGCATGCGTATGAGCGTTCACGAAACCGGGAATGACGGCTTTACGGCTACCATCCAGTATCTTATCGGCAGGAAAGGACAGCCCCGCTCCTATTTGCTTGATCTCTTTTCCTTCGATATAGATATCAATCGTTTTATCGTTAAACAGGACATTCTTTATTAATATACTCATCTTCTTCCTTCTTATTTATATAAACGGTAGAATTCCGCTACCGACTCGATTCCCTTGAAGAAGATATCCAACTCCTGACTCTCGTTGGGCGAATGGATCGCGTTTTGCTCCAAGCCGAATCCCATCAGTACGGTCTTGATACCTAATACCTGCTCAAATGTAGAGATAATAGGAATGCTACCTCCGCGACGAACCGCCAACGGCTTCTTCCCAAATGCGATGCCAACAGCCTTTTCTGCCGCTTGATAAGCCGGCAAGTCGATCGGACAAACATATCCTTGCCCGCCATGGCTGGGCGTAACTTTCACTTTCACATAAGGTGGAGTCACACGAGTTATATACTCCTCAAACATTTGGGAGATCTTGGCATGATCTTGGTGTGGAACCAAACGAGTGGAAACCTTGGCATAAGCCTTTGAAGGCAATACCGTTTTGCTTCCTTCCCCCGTATATCCGCCCCAAATACCACAGATATCGAAAGAAGGCCGACAACTATTACGTTCTAGCGTAGAATAGCCTTTCTCTCCGAAAAGAGAGTCTACCCCGATCGCTTTCTTATATTTTTCCTCGTCGAATGGGATTTGGGCGATCATCTCCCGTTCCGCGGAAGATACATCCTCCACGTCGTCATAAAAACCCGGGATCGTGATGCGTCCATCCACGTCGGTGATATCTGCCATCAATTTGCAAAGTACATTGATCGGATTCGCTACGGCTCCGCCAAAATGACCGGAATGCAAATCGCGGTTCGGTCCGGTTACTTCTATTTCCCAGTAAGCCAAACCACGTAAGCCTGTCGTGAGCGACGGTGTTTCAGCGCTGACCATGCTTGTATCGGAAACGAGGATTACATCCGCTTTCAATAATTCTTTATGTTCCCGGCAAAAATCTTCCAAGCTAGGAGAACCTATCTCCTCCTCTCCTTCGAAAATAAACTTCACGTTACACTGTAACAAACCTTCTTTAATCGCTGTCTCAAAACCTTTTACTTGAATCATGCCCTGTCCCTTATCATCATCTGCTCCACGGGCCCAAATGCGTCCGTCCCGGATCACCGGCTCGAAAGGTTCACTCTTCCACAGTTCTAGTGGTTCGGCAGGCATTACATCGTAATGAGCGTAAACCAATACGGTCGGAGCATTGGGAGATACCATTTTCTCGGCGTATACGACAGGATTGCCTTTCGTAGGCATTACCTCGGCCTTATCTGCACCGGAAGACAGCAGCACCTCTGTCCAACGTTGGGCACATGTCAACATGTCCGGCTTATTCTCATGCTTGGCGCTGATTGACGGAATGCGGATTAAAGAGAACAATTCTTCAAGAAAACGATCCTTATTGGATTCGATATAAGATTTTACTGACATAGCGTTTTATTTTATGTTTATAAATTGTAGCAAATATAACGAAACAGATGGGGATTGCAAGGAGTTTTATGGTATTTTAGCCGTGTTACTGCAATAGGCGTGCAGTAACACGGCAAGGCGGATTGCAGTATACGAGAGAGTTTCATCCCATGATCCATTTAGCTCGTTCACCTAATATACGGTACATGAACCAAGTAAACGCCCATGAGATTATGAAAATCAAAAGTGCCATTATGGGTACTTGCAAAGGTATCGGTAAATCAAACTTCCCGATCAAGATAAAGATCGGACCTACGACAAAGTAATGTACGATATAGATTCCGAAACCATATTTGGATATTTTCGATAGTTTTTTAGCTATGAGAGTATTATGAATACGTACCTTTTGAAGAAGAATAAATACAGCCGCCGTCATTAAGACTACATTCGGACTACAGAAGGTGAAAAATAACTCCATATCCAATTCTGTTGCCTTGGGATTCGCTGCGGCCGAACTGAATCCACTATAGGTTATGGCATAACCAACCACAAACATGGCTGCGCAAATAGCGAAGGTTTTCCAAATATTCCAATTATTACCTTGTTTTAAGTAATGTCCTAATAGGAGATATCCGTTGAATCCTGCGAAATAATAAAACATGCCGAATTGATTCCACGTCGCTTCCCCGTATAAATATTTGCTGATATAGGCAGACATATAAGGCAAGAAAAGAGATACGAACCATATCCCTAAATAGACCCTCTCTTTGGAACGATCCGCCTTCTCGATCCATGCGGAGAAGAATGGCATATACAGATACAATCCGATGAGTAAATAAATGTACCACATATGGTTTTCCTTAAAACTGAAATTGAACGGGATCATGGCGATGTCTTTCAATGCGTCGGATAAGGATTGTGACTCATTTCCTTGCACATAGCAGAAAAACTCACCGATTATCTCTTTCGGCAAACCTAATAGCCCTGTAACCCAAGGGAATATATTGTATAATACAGACCATATCAAAAAAGGAAATAATACCCTATATATTCTCTTTTTATAGAAAACACCTAAAGATTGTTCCCGTATAGGCAATAGTAAAAGTCCCGTCATCATAACGAAAAGAGGAACAGAGGGCCGTAAAAGAGAGCCGTAAACAGCGGCCCAATGTTTATATTCCGGTAAACTTCCGAGTGTAGGTGAGATATAAAAAGGATCTATACAATGTACTCCGATAACCATCAGCATAGCTACGGTTCGTATTACATCGAGCCACACGATATGTGACTGTGTTGTTGCGTTGTTCATGGATTTATGTGTTAAATTTAAAAGATGGGTGACAAAGATAGAGCTTAGTATGAGAATTTTGTTTATCTTTATTGTTAATTTATTGTATCAAGTATTATGGTCAAACGAATTATCATTATTGGCGCTACCTCCGGTATCGGCTATGAGGTTGCTAAGATTTATTGGAAACGAGGATATCAACTGGGATTGGCTGGCCGTCGGGTTGATCGGTTGGAGGAGTTTCGTAAGCAAGATCCGGAGCATATCCGGATAAAGCAGTTGGACGTGACCGCCGAGGATGCCGCTGATCGTTTAGACGAATTAATCCGTGATTTAGGAGGAATGGACATCTTCCTGCTTAGTTCAGGGATCGGCAACCAGAATAAATACTTAGATACTTCCATTGAACAAGCTACGATACAGACGAATGTGACGGGTTTTACACGTATGGTACTAGCTGCTTATCGTTATTTTTCCAGTCAAGGTGGTGGGCATATATCTGTAATCAGCTCTATTGCCGGAACCAAAGGATTAGGTGTCGCTCCCTCCTACTCGGCTACCAAACGATACCAAAATATTTATATAGACGCTTTAGCCCAACTTTCCCGTATGGAGAAACAGCCTATTACATTTACGGATATCCGTCCGGGATTTGTCCGTACGGATTTATTGAAAGACGGCAGGAATTATCCTATGCTGATGTCTCCCCAATACGCCGCCTTGCGTATCGCTAACGCTATAGACCGGAAAAAGAGAAGGGCGATCATCGATTGGAGATACGCTATCCTTGTCTTTTTCTGGAGACTGATCCCTGAATGGCTTTGGGAATGGCTGCCAATACGGAATTAGGATCGGGTATGTTAGAGATTTATCTTTTTTGCTTCTACATTAGATTTTCTCTTGCGCCGGGAGCATGCTGAAGGACTGCGCCGACTATCTGGCAACTATCTAATTCATCACAATCGCCACATGTATTAAAGCCTTTTCCGGATACACATTTGCGTATTTCACAATAATCACTGCAATACGCAAATTTCACTCCGTCCGCACGACACCCCATACAGTTTATAGTTGCGGCTGTAATTTCGGGCGCATTGTTCATGGCGCTCCACTTTTGGGCGGTTTTTTCTCTTAGCTCATCATCATTCTTAACTGTGGCTATGCGGGCATCGCAACTTTCGCAATCTAATCCGCAACAGGCTATCAATTGTTTCATTATTTAGTTGTCAGTTTATTTTCTTGTTTGTTTCTGTCCTTGCTTTTACTTTTCGGCAAACATAATAAAAATTCCTACCTTTGCGCCCAATTACTAATTTTTTAATCTATACAGATGGGTTTATTTATTAAGAAGCCTTTAGCGGATTTGATGACCGAGGCAAATGATTCGGGCAGTAAATCGCTGAAGCGTATCCTTGGCCCGTGGAGTTTGATCGCCTTAGGTGTCGGTGTTATTATCGGTGCCGGATTGTTCTCCATTACGGGTGCGGTGGCCGCCGGGTATACGGGGCCTGCCATTACTTTATCTTTCGCTATCGCCGCCTTGGGCTGTTGTTTCGCCGGGTTATGTTACGCCGAGTTCGCATCCATGATCCCGGTGGCAGGTAGCGCATATACCTACTCGTATGCCACGATGGGTGAGTTGGTCGCTTGGATTATCGGTTGGGATTTGGTGCTCGAGTACTGCGTGGCCGCTACGACCGTTAGCATAAGTTGGAGTCGGTATTTGGTCGTTTTTCTGGAAGGATTCGGAGTACATTTACCGCAAGCCTTGACAGCTTGCCCTTGGGATGGCGGTATCGTGAATATCCCGGCTTTCGTGATCGTGGTGTTAATGAGTATCTTGTTGATACGAGGAACGGAAGGCAGTTCTATCTTCAATGGGATCATCGTATTCTTGAAAGTCTCCGTAGTCTTGGTGTTCGTAGTCTTGGGATGGAAATATATCCGTATGGAGAATTATACGCCTTATATCCCCACTAATACAGGGACTCTAGGCGAGTTCGGATTTTCCGGTATCCTACGAGGGGCGGCTATCGTATTCTTTGCTTTCCTCGGTTTCGACGCTGTAAGTACGGCAGCGCAGGAAACCAAGAACCCGAAACGGGATATGCCGATCGGGATCTTGATGTCATTGGTGGTTTGTACTATATTATATATGCTGTTTGCCCACGTGATGACCGGAGTCGTACATTACTCCGCTTTTGCTGGCCAGAATGGAATCGCTCCTGTGGCAATAGCTATCGATCATATGGGACAAATGGATGCTTCTGGTGTGATTCGTCCGGATTACCCTTGGATGAATCGGGCGATCGTAATAGCTATTTTACTGGGGTATTGCTCGGTTATCATGGTAACGTTATTAGGACAGAGCCGTGTATTCTTGAGTATGAGCCGGGATGGGCTGCTCCCTCCCCTATTTTCCCATATCCATGAGAAATTCCGCACGCCGGCACGAAGTAATTTCCTGTTTATGTTATTGGTCGGTACATTGGCTGCTTTCGTTCCGGCGAGCGTAGCGGGCGAGATGTGTAGTATCGGGACTTTGTTCGCTTTTACGCTAGTTTGCGCCGGGGTATTGATTGTCCGTAAGACAATGCCGGACGCTCCCCGGTCTTTCAAGACCCCGTTGGTTCCGTTCGTGCCTATCGCCGGTATCATAACTTGTCTGGTGATGATGCTTTTTCTCCCGGCTGATACATGGATTCGTTTGGTATTATGGATGTTAATCGGTCTGGATATATATGTCTGCTATGGAATCAAACATAGCAAACTGGAACATATGCAGAAACATCGCTCGGGACAGACCACATTGGATATGATCGGTATTACCCTATCCGTGCTTTGCGTGATTACGGGGCTTTGGCACCAGCAAACCGTGGGATGGGGCGAGAGCAAAGTCTTATTGATTATCTCATTCGTATTCGCTTTTACGCATCTAGCTTTCTATCTTTACAGACTCGGGAAGCAGTTTACGAGCCTTACCCGTTAGCGATTCAGCACGATTATGTCTCGATGGCTCACGCGACTAGTCCCGATGGTCAACGCCATTAGTGGTGAAGGCTTATGCGAGTAGTCGCGTTGACCTTCACCACTAATGGCGTACTATACCACTTCCTTTGATACGATTTATCGGATTCTAGCTCTTAAAAGTAAGCCTCTTATTCATCATAAAATTAACGGCTCCGTAAACGAAAAGTCCAAGGAACTGACCCAAATATTCATTTAGATCGATCACCTCCACCATTAAAAGCAAGAATATGAATTGAGTAGCGTAAGCGCAACCAAAAGCGATTAGGAATAAAGGAATCTCCTTCCAGAAATTACCTTTCCCGGAAGAAAATACCCAGTATTTACTCCAAAAGAAGTTATTCACCAAGGCAGCCACATATCCAGCCATGTTCGACCACAAGTAATTACAATCCAGAATATCCATTAATATCCAGATTACCAATGCGGTGATCAAAGCGTTAGAAGAACCTACAATGGCGAAACGAAGAATACGAACAGATTCCTTCATGCTGTTAATTATACGTTTCGAATGACAAATATACGGGTTTATTTCTATATTTGTGCTGTACTTTTGATCAAGTATGTAACATTCTTAAAACAATTATGAGTATGATTAGACTAAATGTATTTATTCAAGTAAGTGAGGAGAATCGTCCCGCCGCATTGGAGACTGCGAAAGAATTGGTTGAAAAGTCTTTGAAAGACAATGGCTGTATTGCTTATGATATTTTCGAGAGCGCTACCCGTAGTGATGTATTGATGATTTGTGAGACGTGGAAAGACGCTGAATCCTTATCAGGTCACGAAAAAGCGGAGCATTTCGTAACGTTGGTTCCTAAATTGCAAGGATTAGGTGCGATGAAACTTGAGAAATTTACATTTTAAGGGTTTTATGTAGGATCTTATTATAAGCCTGAGCATGCTAAAAAATCATAGTTATGAATCCTTCAACTTATAACTATGAATGAAAGAAAACATAACTATGATTTTTTTAGTGTTATCGTTCGTTGATTGAGATATATTCCCTATCGTCCAAAACGTTCTTGTAAGCCGGACGGATGATGCGTTTTCCGTCAAAGTTCAACTCCTCGATACGGTGAGCGGTCCAACCCACGATTCGGGCCATGGCGAATAAAGGCGTATAGATTTCCTGTGGCAAACCGATCATCTCATAAACGAATCCGGAATAGAAGTCCACGTTCGAGGAAACCCTTTTCTTACTTCCTTTATGCTTGGCGAAACATTCGATCGCTCTTTCCTCTAATAACTCAAGGAAGGCGAATTCCTCAGAGCGACCTTTCTCTTTTGCCAGATCACGAGCTAGTTCCTTTAATACAACCGCACGGGGATCGGAAATCGTATAGACCGCATGGCCGATACCATAAATCAAGCCTGTCTTGTTATAAGCCTCTTTGTTAAGCATCCGCATGAAATAAGTATCGATCTCGTCCACGTTCTTCCAATCCGCGATATTCTCTTTCAAATGATGGAACATATCTACTACCTGAATATTGGCACCTCCGTGCAACGGGCCTTTCAATGAGCCGATACCAGCTGCGATAGATGAGTACGTATCCGTTCCCGTAGAACTAGTGACGCGTACCGTGAACGTAGAGTTATTACCACCACCATGTTCTGCTTGCAATACCAAGAGCAAATCCAACGTACGTGCGTCCAGATCCGTGAAATCACGTTTCAGCATGTGAAGGAAATTTTCTGCGATCGATAAGTTCTCGTGCGGATGACGGATGTGTAAAGAACGCCCCTGTGTGCTATGACGATAAATATTGTAGGCATAAGCGATAATCGTCGGGAACTTAGAGATCAATTCAATAGATTGGCGCATTAAGTTATCTCGGGAGGTGTCGTCCGGGTTTGCGTCGAAGGTATACATCTCCAATACGCTACGAGCCAATATATTCATGATGTTCTGTCCTTCCAGATCCAGAATATTCATCTTGGTCTTTTGCTCCAAGGGCATATTATCGTTCAACAGTTCTTTAAAGGCTGATAATTCCTCTTTATCGGGGAGTTTACCAGAAAGTAATAAATAAGCCACTTCCTCAAAACCGAACCGTTTTTCCTTGATGAAATCATGCGCTAAATCCTCTACGTCGTAACCTCTATAGAATAACTTACCGGGGATCGCTTTAAGACCGCCCTCTGGCAAGCGTTCGTATCCTACTACATTACCGACTTGGGTCAATCCTACTAACACGCCGCTACCATCCTCGTTACGAAGGCCACGTTTCACATTATACATCGGGAAAAGTTCGTTGTCAATCTTGCAAGCCTCTCTGGCAGCCTCGGACAATTTGTAAATTAAATATTCTTTCTTCAACATGACTATACTAATTTAATTGTTTCGATAATAGAGATGATACGATCACCAAATTCTTTGGTGCCGAGAGATTTGCCGTTCGGCATAAAACGAGCCAAGTCATGAGTGGCCTCTCCAGCGGAGAAAGCTTGCTCCATAGCAGATGTAATCAGGTTAGCCGCATCACTCCATCCCATATATTCCAGCATCATCACGGATGATAATAATAAGGAAGAGGGGTTTACGAGATTCTTTCCCGCGATATTCGGAGCGGTTCCATGTGTTGCCTCGAAGATCGCATGACCACTGTTATAGTTGATATTAGCGCCGGGAGCAATGCCAATGCCACCTACCATCGCCGCTAATTGATCGGAGATATAATCGCCGTTCAGGTTCAAGGTAGCGATCACGGAATATTCTTCCGGAATTAATAGAGTGTTTTGCAAGAAAGCATCGGCTATGACATCCTTGATAATGATTTTACCGGCCTTTGAAGCTTCCACTAAGGCGGTATTGGCCGCTTCCTCGCCTTGCTCTTTCTTGATCTTCTCATATTGAGGCCATGTGAAAGTGAGATCCGCAAACTCCCGTTCCGCTAAAGCGTATCCCCATAGTTTGAAACCACCTTCCGTGAATTTCATGATGTTACCTTTGTGTACCAAAGTCACGCTCGGTAACTGATGCAATATCGCGTATTCGATAGCGGCACGCACCAGACGCTCCGTACCTTCCACAGAAACCGGCTTGATGCCGAAAGAGGAAGTTTCCGGGAAACGTATTTTCTTCACTCCCATTTCCTCGGTGAGGAACTTCAATAACTTTTGTGCCTCCGGAGTCCCTTGTTGCCATTCGATTCCGGCATAGATATCTTCCGTATTCTCACGGAAGATATACATATTCACTTTTTGCGGCTCCTTTACCGGAGATACGACTCCTTTAAACCAACGTACCGGACGGAGACAAACATATAAATCCAACGTCTGACGGAGGGCCACATTTAATGAACGGATACCTCCACCAATCGGAGTTGTCAACGGTCCCTTAATACCGACGATGTATTCACGGAATGCTTCCATAGTCTCATCGGGAAGCCAACTTCCGGTTTGCTTAAACGCCTTTTCACCGGCTAAGACCTCTTTCCATTCAATGGAACGGGTTCCGTTGTAAGCTTGCTTGATGGCAGCGTTTACTATCTTTTGGCTAACGGGAGTGATCTCATGCCCCACGCCATCTCCTTCAATATAAGGGATCGTCACGTGATCCGGAACGAAAATATGATTACCTTTCTTTGTTATCTTACTCATGATATCAAGATTTTTTTGTTTGTCTTAGTGAGCTGTATTTAAAGCGGAACCCGCCTTGAACCATTTAATTTGTAAATCATTATACGTATGGTTAACCGGGAATGATTCTTGCGTACCATCCGCATGAAGAAGAACGGCCGTCAACGGTTTGCCCGGCTGAAAATCTTTCAATCCGATGATCGAGATATGGTCATTCTCGCGGATCTTGCTGTAATCCTCCTTATTGGCAAAAGTCAGTGCTAACATTCCTTGTTTCTTCAAGTTTGTCTCGTGGATACGGGCGAAACTCTTGGCTAGGATCACTTTTACATTTAGGAAGCGGGGCTCCATGGCTGCATGTTCCCGGGAAGAGCCTTCACCGTAGTTTTCTTCCGCTACGACGATCGAGGAAATACTATTTGCCTTGTATTGTTTCGCTACGGCAGAAACTGCTTCATATTCATTGTTCAGTTGATTCAATACAGAGTTTGTCTTCCCGTTGAAAGCGTTTACGGCTCCCATCAACATATTATCCGATATATTTTCCAAATGCCCACGGAAACGTAACCATGGACCGGCCATCGAGATATGATCCGTCGTACATTTACCTTCAGCCTTGATAAGAAGGGGCATATCCGTGAAATCCTCTCCATTCCAAGGAGCGAAAGGCTTTAATGCTTGTAGGCGGTTGGATTCCGGATCGATGTTCACCACTACGTTCTTACCCGTAGGTGCCAGATAGCCGTTATCCTTTACCTCGAAACCTTTCGGCGGAAAATCCGTGCCTTTCGGTTCTTTCAGTTTCACAACCTTACCATCCTCTGTCTTCAATGTATCGGTCAAAGGATTGAAACATAGATCACCTGCGATGGTCAAGGCCAGTGTCAGTTCCGGAGAAGCGACAAAAGCATGTGTATTCGGATTACCGTCCGCACGTTTAGCGAAGTTACGATTGAATGAAGTAACGATCGAATTCTTACGGGTATTATCATCCGTATGACGTTTCCATTGTCCGATACAAGGACCACAGGCATTCGCCATAATGGTTGCGCCAATCCGTTCAAAATCACCGATAATACCATCTCTTTCCGCCGTATAACGGATTTGCTCGGAACCCGGGTTGATGATCAAGGGTGCCGCTACCGGTATTTTATCCTCATAAGCTTGGCGAGCAATGGATGCCGCACGGCTTAGATCTTGATAAGAAGAGTTGGTACAGGAACCGATTAATCCGACCTCCATCTTTCGGGGATAGCCATTCGCTTTTACTTTTGCGGCAAACTCCGAGATAGGCGTAGCTGCATCCGGCGTGAACGGACCGTTGATATGCGGCTCCAATTCGGAAAGGTTAATAACGATTACACGATCGTAAAACTTATCTGGCTCGGCACGAACGTCCATATCCGCTTCCAGATATTCACCGATAGCTTCGGCCCAGCTCGCTACCTCGTCACGTCCCGTGGCACGAAGATATTGAGCCATTGTATTATCGAATGGAAATAAGGAAGTCGTCGCTCCTACCTCGGCACCCATATTACAGATCGTAGCTTTTCCGGTCGCTGAGATTGAGGCGGTGCCCGGACCAAAATATTCGATGATAGCGTTCGTTCCACCTTTTACGGTTAAGATGCCCGCTAGCTTAAGAATCACGTCCTTCGGCGAGGCCCAACCATTCAAATTACCAGTTAACTTAACACCAATTAGTTTCGGCATCTTCAGTTCCCATTCCATTCCGGTCATGACATCCACGGCGTCGGCTCCTCCTACTCCGATAGCGACCATTCCAAGTCCTCCGGCATTCGGGGTATGTGAATCAGTTCCTACCATCATACCGCCGGGAAACGCATAATTTTCCAATACCACTTGATGGATAATGCCTGCTCCGGGTTTCCAAAAACCGATTCCATATTTATCGGAGACCGATTTCAAGAAATCATAGACCTCGCTATTGCTTTTGGTAGCCGTATCGATATCCGTCTTGGCTCCCATATTCGCTTGGATCAAATGGTCGCAATGCACGGTAGCCGGTACTGCGGATTTTTCTTTTCCGGCGTTCATGAATTGTAAAAGCGCCATCTGAGCGGTGGCATCTTGCATAGCCACACGGTCGGGACGGAAATTCACATAATCCTCACCTCTTTTGAAAAGGCGAGTCGAGCTTTCATCGTATAGATGCGCATATAAGATTTTCTCGGCCAAGGTCATCGGGCGACCACCGATACGTTCGCGGGCTGTGTCCACTCTTCTGGGGAAATTCGCATAGAAATTTCTAAGCATGTCAATGTCGTACACCATATTCATATTCGTTTTTTATTGTAAGCCTTTTCGCAAATATATTTATCTATAACCAGCTAAAATGTAATAAATAAGACATCTGCCAATGAGTCTTTGTTTTTATTATCAACAAATATATAATATAATGAAATACAATTTGTTCGATAATTTCTATGAGGTTATAGAGGTTATTTATAATCTCCCGGATAACTTAGAAAAACGGGCTAATCGCACGTTTATTAATAAAACGTACCATTAGCCCGTTTTGTTCAAGCCTTGGAGCTGTTTTTTCTACTTATCGAGACTTTCTTTCCATCTTTGGGCATAACTATGCAAAATAGATGCGATACCCTCTCCGATCCGGACATAATCTTCCCGTTTAAGGTTGGCTAAAGATGCGCGGATAGACCACTCGGGAGCATCAAAACCTCCTCCGTTCAGTAAAACCAAGGAAGTTTCCTGTGCCAGACGGAAAACGACATCCAGAGGTTCGTAATTCTTTTTTAGATATTCCACGAAATCATCCCCATAGAATTTCTTAGCCCAGACAAGCATATCGATCTCACTATAATATCCCGCACGCAAAGGGTCGTCTAATAAGGTGAATCCGGTGCTTTCCCACAATGTGTGTAAACGCTCGTGGATCATATCCTGCATCCTTTTCTTATAGGTATTTTCCGCATCTAATAGAGCGAAAGACGCAAACAGAGACATTTGTGTTTGCTGTGGCAAGGAAAGACCGGCCGTATGATTCAAGGCTACTTGACGGCTATCGGCTACCATACGATCAATAAAGCGGATATCCTCGGGATGTAAGGATAGACTGCTATATCGTTTTTTTAGAAGCTCCTGTTTATCTCTTGGCAATTCACGGATCATCCGGTCGTAAATATTATCTTGATGTAAAGCGATTACCGCCAATCTCCATCCGGTTGCCCCGAAATATTTGGAGAAAGAGTAGACACATAACGTATTCTTTGGTAATTCGGCCATCATCGAGCGAAAATGCGGAATAAATGTCGCATACACATCATCCGTAATAATCATGAGGTTGGGATTGTCGTTCCGTACGATCTCAACGATCCTATTCATCAATGCTTTTGTCAATCCGTATGAAGGCGGGTTGCTCGGGTTTGTTATGAAAGCGGCTTTCACGCTAGGATCTTTCAGGACATCTAAATCTTTTTCTTGATATTGCCACGTGTGATAGCCGTCTTTTGTCATCTTCAAGGCTTTTATCTCTATGACATTAAAAAGATAACGAGCCTGTTCCGGAATCTCTATATAAGGAGTGAATACCGGAGCGAAGAGAACGATCTTGTCTCCCTTATTCAACAAGAAATTCTGTTGCAAGGAATCGAAGATATAACACATGGCGGCAGTTCCGCCCTCGGTAGCGAAAAGGTCGAATATTCCCTCAGGGGGCTGGTTATCACATAATTCTTGGTCTAAATAATCCCGCACGAGCATTTCCGTATATTTCAAGATACGATCGGGAACCGGATATTGATCACCAATGACACCTTCCGCCCATTCATATACAAGTTCATTCTCATCTACACCTTTTTCCGTGACCAGATATTCATAGGTACCCTTCAATAAAGTAGCGCCGGGAGATTGCGCATGTTTCTTTAGAAACTGTACGAAGCGAGACGCGATCCTTTTGCGGTTGGGAACCCCTGCGGCTCCGGCCATCTCATCTGCCAATTCGGTTTCCCGCAGGCATTCCTCCAAGGCGAACTGCCCTAATAGGAAGAATGCCTCCCGTGGAACCGTACTGATCCAGTTTGGATTTCCCCTTCCTGCGTTCAGCATGATGTGCGTACTTTTACGAGCGCTTTCATCCGCTAACTCTATCAAGATGTTTTTTAGCTCGAAAGGGCTAATCTCCGACATCTTTTTCTCATATTCTCTCGTGACATGTATTTTCTTCTTGTCCATACATTATATATATTACATGATTAGCACAATAACGACACCCCAGATGATTAATAAAGTATTACCCACCGCATAGGTAACGGTATAGCCTAAGGCTGGAGTCTCACTTCCTACGGCATCTTCCACCGCTCCTAATGCGGCAGTTGTCGTACGTGAACCCGCCGTACAACCTAAAGTAATAGCTGGGTGGAACTTAAAAACGTAACGTCCCATCAGAATACCGATGATAAGCGGGATAGATGTCGCTAAAGCACCGATAATAAATAAACTTATACCGACTTCCTTCAATCCGGTCACGAAACTGGGACCCGCCGTGATACCGACTACGGCGATAAACATATTCAATCCCAAATTATTTAATATCCAGACGGAAGGCTCCGGAATACGCCCGAAGGTCGGATGCTTAGAACGAAGCCATCCAAAGACGAGCCCGGCTATCAAAGCACCTCCACTCGTACTTAGGCTAATCGGGACACCCCCGAAATGAATCGCGAGCGAACCTAAAATTCCCCCTAAGAAAATACCGATACCCACGAAAATCAAATCGGTCTGATTGGTTGGGCGATCGGGATATCCTAAAGCCGTCGCCGCTTTATTTACCTCTGATTTCATGCCTACCAATTCCAGCATATCACCGGAATCTATCACCGTAGCGGCCAAGACCGGGATATTGATACCCGCACGCCTTACGGACTTGATGCTAACACCATGCATGAACGATTGATTGCGTAAATAGCAGATCTTTTTCCCCACGTATTCCTTATGGATCACTAGTACGGGTAACGTCTCTGCCGGAAAATCAAGCAATTCAATGTCATTGACCTCGTCGCCAATCCAGTTCTCCTCTCCGATCACGAATTCCCGGCGACCGCTTAGAACAACCTCATTTCCGGTATGTAAAACCAAATCCGGTTTAACATCGGTTACTACATTATTAATACGGACACGCTCCACGAACAAATGCCGTCCCAATTGGTCTAAATATACCTCCAACTGCTTTACGCTTTTGCCATCCTTGAACCATTCATTACTAATCTTATAGGCCCGGAAAGTTACCGGACGGGCGGCTGGCATAAAGCCCGGTTGCTCGCTCTCGTCGTTATTTCCCATTTTAGCCTCTAGCTCTTTACACGCTTTTTTCACGTAGTCGAGTCCTCCTAAAAGACGTGGCCCGATATCACTCACTAACCATGCGGATCCTGCCGTACCGAAAATATAAGTTACCGCATAGGCCACGGGCATTACATTTACCATAGCACTTTTATCCGTATCGCTAATATTCATCTGTCCGATCGTATCTTCGGCAACTCCTAATACTGCCGACATCGTCTGGGAGCCCGCCAATAATCCTGCGGCCTCGCCTGCGTTATATCCCATAAGTTTCGCTAACAAAAAAGGAGCGATCAAACAATATACACATGACGGCGGCGAAAAGCATTTGAGGAAGACCTTCCTTTTTCAATCCCCGGAAGAACTGTGGCCCAACGCTATATCCTACAGCGAAGAGGAACATCAAGAAAAAGACGGACTTTAACGGTCCGCTTATATCGATTTTTAATTGCCCGATCAATACACCGACCAATAATACGCTGGTAACCGTTCCCAGCGTGAACTTCTTTATCTTAAACTTGCCAATCCAGAAACCGAGAGCTAAGGTTATGAAAATAGCTAGCTCCGGATAATGTTGAAGTAAATTAGTTATCCATTCCATATCTATTTATTTGATGTTAAACAAAAAAGATGCTATTGGAACAGGGATTCTTTGAAAGATGTTGTTACTTTTCGGGATTATTTATATAAATTTGCGACCGCTTAGGTGATAGAGTTTGTCTACCGACAACTCTATAAAAGGGAATCCGGTTAGAATCCGGAACAGTGCCCGCTACTGTGAAGCTCTTGAAAAGGAAAGCGTTCTGCTATGCCACTGTCTTAAGAAAGATGGGAAGGTTGCTTTCCGAGCCAGTCAGGAAACCTGCCAAGCGAAGTAATGATTAATTCCTCCCGGGGTCAGGAGTAATTAAGAGGATAGAAATATCACCTATATCTAAAAGATGTTGGAGACGTAATAATACGTTGTCTCCGTGGGATTGATATGTAATCTAATTATTAATATATTCATATGATGAGGAAACACTTACTATCTTTCTTCTTGCTGGTCATCAGCCTAGTTTGTCGTGCGCACGATGGCGAGAATTTTGTAGCATCCGATTTATTCGCCTCTTTACAACCGGGCGATAAGGCCGCTTTATTGATGGTACATTTTGGAACAACCCATGATGATACCCGTGCCTTGACAATCGACGCGATCAATCAAAAAGCGAAAGAAGCTTTCAAAGATGTTGAGTTGCGTGAGGCATGGACTTCTCGCATTGTAATGCGCCGCTTAAAAGCTCGTGGCATAGAGAAACTAAACCCGATCGAAGCCTTGGAAAAGTTAAAGGCTGATGGTTATACGCACATCTTGATCCAATCCACGAATATAATCGAAGGTATCGAGATGGAATCCTTACGTAAAGACGTTGCCGCCATGAAGTCTTCTTTCAAGGAAATCCGAATCGGCAATCCCCTATTGTATACGCCGGAAGATTATGAGGCAGTAATCGCTGCTATCATAAAAAATGGGGCGAAGGAAGGCGCTACATTATTAGTAGGTCATGGCACTTATACTCCAGCAACGGCCCAATATGCCATGTTGGATTATATGTTGAAGGAGAAGGGGTTCAAGAATTATTTCGTAGGAACTATTGAAGGTTATCCTTCTTTTGATACGATGGAAGCTCAAGTAAAAGCCAATGGTACGAAGAAAGTCCTGTTAATGCCATTTATGTTTGTCGCCGGAGACCATGCGAAAAACGATATCGCCGGTGATTGGAAAGAGGAACTGGAAAAGAAAGGCTACGAGGTAAGCGTATTTATGGAAGGTCTGGGACAGAATCCGGATATTCAGAAGATTTTCATCGAGCACGCCCGTTTTATGGCTAAACATAAGATGATTGATATCGTCGACAAGAAAAAAGCTTATGCGGTAGAAAAGGACTAATATGCTAAATACATGAAAAGAGTTTTGACAATCTTACCGTTGACAGCCTTATGTATCAGCACGATGCAGGCACAACACAAGAATGAGTACACGAATTTCGCCGATACGACATTCAATATTCAAGAAGTCGTAGCGACCGCCGCACGCAAGCCACGTCCACAAATCACGAAGTTGGACGTACCTATGAAATATCTTCCTATTTCAATTAATAGCATTACGGCGAGTAGTTTGGAGTTGAGAGGTATCCGTAATATCCAAGATGCGGTACGCTTTATGCCGGGCGTACGATTCCAGACATCTTATGGCGCATTTCAACAATTGTCGATCCGTGGTTTCGATCATTCTATCATGATGATAGACGGTATCCGCGATGAACGTTCGGCAATAAACAACTCTTATCCCGTACCCGATCTATCCTGTATCGAGTCTATTGAATTATTAAAGGGACCGGCTTCTGTACTTTACGGACATTCAGCCGTAGGTGGAACCTTGAATATCGTTCGTAAATCCCCGTCAGAGAAACAGAGCGTTAACGCCCGATTGGCCTACGGTAGTTACGAGAATAAAGAGGCGACGCTTGGCATGGGCGGTAAATTGGTCGGTCCGGTCAATTATTACGCCAATGTCAACTTTTCCGATCAAGAGGGCTGGCGTGATAATGGCAACCGTCGCTTTTCCGGTTATCTGGCATTGCAAGCTAAAATGACGGAACGTGACCTATTAGATGTTCGTGGAGGTTTTAACTGCGACTTCTATGGAACGGAGATTGGTCTTCCCGATTTAATGGCAAATGATGTATATAATGCGCAAACAGGACAGTTATATCTCCATAAAAATGATATGCTACCGGGACTTGACCGTGAGGCTCGCTACAATAACGAGTCCGACTTTATGAAGAATCACGCTTGGAACATATCGACGCAGTACACACATACTTTTTGGAACGGTGCGAAACTAACAGATCGCCTTTCTTACAATAACGACGATATCAACTATTTTGGGACGGAAGCCCTCGACTATCTCGAAAGTGATGATCCGATCTATGATCATTATTATATGAAAAACGGCCAGAAAAAATATATCTGTTTGGACAGTGTATATCTTTCTTTCCCGCTTCGCTTCTCCCATATCTCCAAGACTGTCGCCAATACGCTCGAGTTGAGCGGTAAATTCAAGACGGGTGAGATAAAGCATACGTATATGGGAGGTTACTCTTTCGTCGCCTTGAATCGTACCAGCTATTCGGGCTATAATTTAGGGGATGATGTTCAGGGTCCCGGCCTTTATTCGCATGTATCCGTTTATGATCCGCATAGCATGGGATATATGACCAGCAAATTCTCTAAAGCAACGGTTACGCATCATTATTCCAACAGCCTTTATCTTCAAGATATGGTTGAGTTCAACGAGCAATGGAAGGTATTAGCCGCTCTACGTTACGACTTTTTCCGTTATATGTCCGCCAGCGCTACAACTCCTACCGGACGACGTGAGTATGAGGAACATTCAAGCTTCAATATGATAAAGAATAAGGCGTTGACTTATCGTTTCGGAGCGGTCTATCTGCCCCATCCGAATACATCCATTTATGCTTCTTTCGCTTCTTTCTTCAAACCGATCCGTACGTTCTATCAAGATAATGTCGTTTATGTAGGAGGTGATGGAAATCGTTTCGAGCCTGCTCGCAATGAGGAAGTATTTAAGCCGGAGAAAGGATACCAAGCCGAGGTGGGGCTTAAATATCAATTGAACAATATATTAAGCGCCAATGCCAGCTTGTTCTATATCCGGAAGATGAACAGTACGGCTACGTTGACCAACAACTATCAAGTGGAGGTAAACGGCGAGACTACCACGATGAGCGTAATCGGACAGGTGGGTGTACAAGATTCCAAGGGTTTTGATTTTGATGTCACTCTTTCTCCGGTAAGCACCTTAGCGCTGACGATCGGTTATGGATTGAACGACTCCAAGATCCGGGAGATGAAAGAAATAAAGGATCCGGAATTGATCGAGGCTATCTATGGCAATAACCCGGATGAGACAAAGCAACAATTGAATAGCCAAGAAGGAAACTGGCAGAGCAACGTACCGAACCAGACTTTCTACGCATACGGCAGTTATACCATCCCTCGGGGTGTCTTGAAGAATCTGGAATTTCACTTGAGTAGCAGTTATACCGGTAAAGTATACCGTAATACGTCAAACAACTCTTGGTTCGATCCGTATTGGGTAACCGATTTCGGTATGTCTTATTTGTTGAACAACAATATTCACCTTACATTCAACTTGAATAACTTGTTTGACAACAATTATTATAACCAAGCGCTCGGACAACAGATGGTGCCAAGCATGCCTCGTAATTTCCAAGTGGCTATCTCCTATACATTATAATATATAGAACATACGCTCATGAATCTATTGACAAAGATCATGCAATTTATACACAGGATACTGGGCACGGCGCTCAGTATCCTGTTCCTCGTTTGGTTCCTATCGGGATTGGTAATGATCTACCATACGTTCCCGCGAGCGGATCGGGCCGATAAACGGGCGAAGATGGATATTCTCTCTCCGGAGAATCTTCCTTCGTTAGACCAGATAGAGAAACGTTTACCGCAGAACGAGCGGATAAGCCATGTTACCTTAAACAGCTATTTGGGACAAACTGTTTTTCATCTCCGGACGGAGAAAGGGAGCTATGGTATTCCTGCCGACTCGACGGAAAGATTACCCGTAATCGACTGGAATCATATCCAACGTGTGGCATCACTATGGAATACCTCTTCCATAGCGAAGGTAGATTCCTTGTACACCTTGGACCAATGGATTCCATTCGGTCGTTTAAAAGAGGAATTTCCGATCTATAAATTCCATTTCGCCGATCCGGAACGACATGAATTATACATATCCTCTAAATCCGGGGAGGTTTTGCAATATACGGATAAAAACAGTCGTTTCTGGGCTTGGCTCGGGGCGATCCCTCATTGGGTCTATTTCACTTCCTTGCGGCAAGACGCTGAATTATGGATAAAGGTAGTTGTCTGGTTATCCGGAATCGGGTGCGTTATGTATATCGCCGGGATCTATTTAGGAATACGGGATTTCCGGTTAGCGAGGAGACGTCATTTGATTTCCCCTTATAAGAAGTTCTGGTATAAATGGCATCATATTCTTGGGGTGTTATTCGGTTTATTCGTCCTCACCTTCTGCTTTAGTGGTATGATGTCTTTAGCTCGTGTACAGGATTGGGGGTTGAAAGCCAAGCTCGATATAAACCCGGTTCAAGAACTGCGGAAGATGGCTCCTTCCCCACTCGATTATCCGTTGGATTACAGGGCGGTCATACAAGCCTATCCCGGCCAGATCCGTCAATTGGAATGGAGTAGTTTTGGTGATATACCCTTTTACATCGTACAAACAGACACGAAGGATATTGTCGTGAACGCAAATAAGAGTGACGGGATATCTTTATTGAACCTGCGACCGGAAGAAATCCGTTCCGTATTGTCTCAGATACATGGTATCGGGACCACGGCTGATATCAAACTGTTGGATGCTTATGATACGTATTATATCTCACGAAAAAGGAATTTAGAACTCCCGGTCTGGAAAGTATCTATTCAAGACGTGGATAATAGTTGTTATTACATTAATCCCCGTAATGGACAATACCGTTATGTAAATACGCCGTCTCGTTGGAACCATTGGATGTATCCGGCATTGCATAGCTTGAATCTGAAATTCTTGGTAGATCATCCGGTCTTATGGAATATCGTGATGTGGGGAACCATGTTGGGAGGCACGTTCGTTTCCTTATCCGGTGTATGGCTTGCGATAAAATATATCAGGCGAAAAGCGAGAAGAAAGAAGTAAAGCCTGTATATTTGTATTATATTTATTGAGAACATTGTATTATAAAATAGATTTGAATGAATAAAGGCAAGATTATAGTCGCCGGAATCGGCCCCGGTAGCGAGGCCGATATAACGCCTGCGGTTTTGGCCGCTATCCAAAGCTCGGATGTCATCATAGGATATAAATATTATTTCCGTTTTATCACCCACTTGCTTCGTGAGGGAACGGAATGTATAGATACAGGTATGAAACGTGAGCAAGCTCGTGCCGAGCAAGCTTTCGCTTATGCCAACGAGGGAAAGACGGTTTGCGTGATCAGTTCCGGTGACGCCGGTATTTATGGCATGACTCCTCTGATTTATGAGATGAAGAAAGAATCCGGAAGCGAGATCGAGATCGAGTCGTATCCGGGCATCAGCGCTTTCCAGAAAGCTGCGTCCTTGCTTGGCGCTCCTATCGGACATGATTTCTGTGTGATTTCCCTCTCAGACTTGATGACTCCTTGGGAACTGATCGAGAAACGGATTCGTGCGGCGGCCATGGCCGATTTTGTTACGGCGATCTATAATCCAAAAAGCGAGGGACGTTATTGGCAACTCTATCGCTTAAAAGAATTGTTCCTGCAAGAACGCAAGCCGGAGACTCCGGCCGGTTATGTACGTCAGGCCGGACGGGAGGAGCAAGAAGTATTCGTCACTACGCTCGCAGATCTGGACCCCGAGCAGATCGATATGTTCACGGTAGTCTTGATCGGAAACTCACAAACATATCTTTCCGGGAATCATATGATCACTCCCCGGGGATATTATGGCGAGATCAAACAAAAGAAAATGGATACGGGTATCGGACAGGACATCATGATCCGTAGTTTCCGTACGATCGAGAAGGAATTGAAAAACCAAGAGATCCCGTTGGATAAGAAATGGGCGTTACTCCATGCCATTCATACGACGGCCGATTTCGATATGGAAAATATCCTTTATGCCGACCCGGATGCTGTCTCTACATTATATAATAAGATCAGCGGCGGGGAAGTTCCTACGATCATCACCGATGTCACGATGGCTGCTTCCGGCATTCGTAAGGGAGCTCTGCAACGTCTGGGTGTCGAGGTGAAATGCTACCTTCAAGACGAGCGGGTCGCTGAGATGGCTTCGAGCAAAGGAATTACCCGTACCCAAGCCGGTATTCGTCGGGCCGTGGAAGAGCATCCGACCGCTCTGTTTGTCTTCGGGAACGCCCCGACCGCCCTTATGGAATTATGCGATTTAATACGTAAAGGTAAAGCCACTCCAGCTGGCATTATCGCGGCTCCGGTAGGTTTCGTACATGTGCAGGAATCCAAACATATGGTGAAACCTTTTATCGGTATACCGAAACTAATCGTGGAAGGTCGTAAAGGAGGTAGTAATTTAGCGGCTACGCTAGTGAATGCCATCCTTTGTTTTAATGACGCAGAACAATTAAAGCCGGGAAGAGACGTATGAACCGATTTTATGTCATAGGGCTGGATGATAATATGCGGCAATACTTTCCGCCGGAGATATTGGAGATAATCTTGTCCCACCGGGTGTTCTCCGGAGGCGTGCGGCATCATGAGATCGTACGTTCGCTCTTGCCCGAGAAAGCGGACTGGATCGATATAAAAGTTCCGTTGGACGAGGTCTTCGATCGCTATCGTTCGTACGACGGTCGGGAAAGCATCGTTGTATTCGCTTCCGGAGACCCTTTGTTTTTCGGATTCGCCGTTACGATTCAAAACCGATTGCCGGATGCGCAAATCCGCCTGTACCCGTCATTTAATTCCTTGCAACTCTTGGCACAAAATCTATTGATGCCTTACCACGATATGCGGATCGTCTCCCTTACCGGACGGCCTTGGCACGAGTTCGATCGTGCCTTGATCGAAAGTGCGTCTAAGATAGGCGTGCTCACGGATCGGGAACATACGCCTACGACTATCGCTCGCCGGATGCTGGAATACGGCTATGATAATTATACCATGTTCGTGGGAGAACGGTTAGGAAATACCGAACGGCAGAGCATCCGCCAATTCAGTATACAAGCTGCGGCAATGAATAATTTCGTTCATCCGAATTGCTTGATTCTCCGGAAAGAGCGTGACGGGCATTCCCGTAAGTTCGGCCTGCCGGATTTCGCGTTCGAGCATTTGAGTGGGCGGGAGAAGATGATAACCAAAATGCCGATCCGTTTGTTATCTTTAAGCATGCTGGATCTGAGAAACCGGGAACGTTTTTGGGATATCGGCTTTTGCACGGGTTCTGTCTCGATAGAGGCTAAATTGCTGTTCCCGCATTTGCATATCACGAGTTTTGAGATCCGGGAAGAGGGACGAAAGTTAATGACTGAGAATTGCCGTCGTTTTGGGACTCCGGGTATCGAGGCTATAATCGGAGATTTCTTATCGGTGGATTTATCAGCGTTGGAGGCTCCGGATGCAATCTTTATCGGCGGACATGGCGGGAAATTAGTGGAGATCCTTATGGTAGTTTCCAAAAAGATGAAAGAGAACGGTGTCATCGTCTTCAACTCCGTATCCGACGAAAGCAAAGCGCTTTTAGAGGAAGCGGTCCGCCAAACCGGTCTTCGGATATCCGCCCAAACCCGTATCACGATTGATGATTTTAATACGATTACCGTGAATGTTATTTATAAATTATGAGTACAATATCAATTATTCCAATATCCGATAGCAGCCGGGTGCTTGCTGAGCGAATTCTTGCTTCTTATCCCGAGGCGAAGATCTTACCATTCGGCTCTTTCTCAAAAGAGGTTTTTCACGAATCCAGTAGTTTGGTATTTATAGGAGCGATGGGAATTTGCGTACGCAGTATCGCTCCCTTCGCGGAAGATAAACATACCGATCCGGCCGTGGTTTGTATAGATAGTACCGGCAAATACGTGATTCCTGTCTTATCCGGACATATCGGTGGAGCGAACGATCTTTCCAAAGAGTTAGCGAACCTATTAGGAGCCGAAGCGATTATTACGACACAAAGCGACAACGCAAACCTATGGGCGCTTGATACATTAGGGAAGAAATACGATTGGACCTTGATCGTCAAAGATAGCAATGCCGCCATCTCCACTTTTGTCAATGGAAAACCGACAGCGCTACTCCTTGATATACGAGATAAAGGAACGGATTATTTGGAGCGTACGGTCCCGTCTCATGTCTCTATCTTTTATTCCTTCGAGGCGATACCGCAGCAAGACTATGAGTTATTGATGATCGTCAGTCCCCAACAATACGATACATCCATCCCTACGATCACCTATATACCGAAAGTCCTCCACCTAGGAATGGGTTGCCGCAAGGATATGCAAGGCGATCCTACGGTCGTTTACGAACATATTAAAGATGTATTGCGTGATAAACGCCTATATCCGGAAGCTTTGGCGGATGTAAATACAATCGATTTAAAGAAATGCGAACCGGTGCTGACATTACTGGCTTATGGAGTTATGGAATGCCCTTTCCACACCTATACATCGGAGGAGCTGAAAGATATCCCGGTACCCAATCCCTCGGAGAAGGTACTGGAGGTAACCGAATCCCCAAGTGTATCGGAAGCTTCCGCCATTTATGCGGCTCATGGCGGTCCGCTTTTGGTCGAGAAGCAAAAAGCGGATTTAGGGAAAGGAAATGAATATACCTTTGCCGTAGCGTTAGATCGGACGGCCTGCCGCAAGGGACATATCGAGATCGTAGGAGCCGGTCCCGGCGATCCGGACTTGATCTCTATCCGCGGACGGCAAATGTTGGAGAAAGCGGATTTGATCCTGTATGCAGGAAGCCTCGTCCCGAAAGAACTTACCTTATGCGCGAAGGCAGGCGCTACGGTGCGAAGCTCGGCGGATATGAATCTGGAAGAACAGTTCGCGTTGATGAAAGAGTTTTATGATAAAGGATTGTTTGTCGTTCGTTTGCACACGGGCGATCCTTGCATCTATGGAGCTATTCAAGAGCAAATGAATTACTTTGATCAATACGGGATGGATTATCATATCACTCCGGGTATTTCCTCTTTCCAAGCCGCCGCCGCCGCTCTTTATTCCCAGTTCACGATTCCGGAGAAAGTACAAACGATCATCCTCACTCGTGGCGAAGGACGTACGCCCATGCCTGAGAAAGAGCAACTGCACAAACTGGCTCAAAGCCAAAGTACGATGTGTATCTTCTTAAGCGCCGGTGTCGTAGAGAAGGTCCAAGAGGAATTATCGCGACATTACGCTCCAACCACTCCGGTAGCCGCTTGCTATAAATTGACATGGAAAGACGAGCGGATCTACCGTGGGCAACTGAAAGATCTCGCGAAAATCGTAAAAGAGAATCATCTTACACTGACAACATTACTTGTCGTCGGGGATGCCATCGATAATCGCAAGGGTCTATCCCGCTTATATGCGGATGAATTCAAACATCTTTTCCGTAAGTAATGATACTGATCCTTGGAGGAACGACAGAAGGCCGTGTGGCTGTGCGGGTAGCGGACGAGGCAGCCGCTACCTATTACTATTCTACGAAAGGAACTTTGCAATCCATTGAATGCGCGCATGGAATCCGTTTGACCGGAGCCATGAATGCGGAGGAAATGGAGTGTTTTTGTCGTGACCACGCGATTAAGCTATTGATTGATGCGGCACACCCTTTCGCTCAAGTGTTACACCAAACGATCGAAAAAGTATCGAAATGTTTACAGATTCCGGTGATCCGTTACGAACGTCGGTATCCACCTCGTGATGAGGACTTGATTTGGTGCGATAGTTATGCAGACGCAATTCACCAAATGGAAAACAAAGGTATCCAACGGCTACTTGCCCTCAGTGGCGTGAACACCCTTGTCCCGCTCCGCCCTTATTGGCGATCGCATACCACTTGGTTCCGTATATTGGAGCGGGAGGAATCTTTGTCGTTGGCCGAGAAGCAGGGCTTCCCCCAAGAACGTCTGGTTTTCTATCGAGAAGGTGAGGATGAGTTAAAGTTGTTGGAGCAACTCCATCCGGATGCGATCTTGACAAAGGAAAGTGGTTTCTCTGGCTATTTTACGGATAAAGTGAACGCTGCCCGCCAATTCGGAATACCAGTATTTGTCGTGAAGCGTCCCGCATTACCGGAAACTTTCTACCGAGTGTATGGTGAAGACGGATTGCGCAAACAAATCGAACGCCTATTACCCGAATTCTTTCCCTTGAAAAGCGGATATACGACCGGAGCTTGTGCTACCGCCGCCGCAAAAGCTGCTTTATTAGCCTTATTAACAAGGGAGGAACAAACAGAAAGCCAGATAACATTACCCTCGGGAGAACAGATAACGTTGTCGGTAGCCTATACCGAATGGGCCGGGTGTTCCGCCACCTGTACCGTGATCAAGGAGTCTGGGGATGATCCGGACGTGACGAATCATAGCCGGATCCGGGTTACTGTTCAATTATCTCTCGATGCATCCGGTTGTGCCATCGTCGTGGCAGAGTCGTGCCACGGTGATGGCACAGCTGTGCCAAGCCGATGGCACAAGCGTGCCACGGTAATGGCACAAGAAGAATATTGTCAAGAAACAGAAAGCGACGATACGGGAAGAGTCATCTTCCAAGCAGGTGAAGGAGTCGGAACCGTGACCCTTCCGGGACTCGGCTTGAAAGTCGGCGGCCCGGCTATAAACGCCACGCCCCGTAAGATGATCCGGCAAGAGCTGATTCCACTCCTGCCCTCACCCGATTCCGTCGCTATTGTCACGGTCTCGGTTCCCGGTGGCGAGGAGTTGGCGAAACGTACCTTCAATCCGAAACTTGGAATTATCGGGGGAATCTCCATTATCGGGACATCCGGAATCGTGCGTCCTTTCTCATCGGACGCTTTTATCGCCTCGATACGGAAAGAAGCCAGTGTCGCCAAAGCGATAGGTTGCGAGACGTTGGTTATTAATTCCGGGGCGAAGAGTGAACGCTACCTTCGGAGCTTATACGCTTCTTTGCCTCCACAATCATTCGTCCATTACGGGAACTTTATCGGAGAGACGCTAAAGATCGCTGCCGATTTAGGTTTCAAGCAGGTTATCTTAGGTATCATGATCGGCAAGGCGGTGAAACTTGCGGAAGGTTTCCTGGATACACACAGCAAAAAAGTCGTCATGAACAAAGGCTTCCTTCAAGATGTAGCGAAAGAAGCGAAATGCGAGGAGGCGACCGTAGATGCAATCAATCGGATTACGTTGGCCCGTGAATTATGGGAGCTTCTTGCGGAAAAAGAACAAAATCGTTTCTTCCCATTACTTTTACAAAAATGTAAATCGTATTGCGCTCCTATCCTTCCCGACGGCGAACTAACCTTGCTGTTAATATCCGAAGAGGGCAAGGTCTTGTACCAATCTTAGCTGTAGAGACGCAGCACGCACGCTACGTCTCTACACCCCCCAGACTGTAATAGCATTTCTTTTTAGCTGTTTATTCTTTTTTATTAGGGATTCTTTAAGAATACATATTAGGAGGATTTCGTACTTTTGCCCTCTAAATATTGATTAAAATAATGTTTAGATATCTTTTAATTTATATGGCCTGCCTTCTATTAGCCTTTTCCGTAAAGGCGCAAGGTATTTCCAATGACACGATTCCGAAAGAAGTGCTGATGCTGGACGGTAAGCCTATGACCGAAAAGCAAATACAACGTTATCATAAACAATTACATAAAGACTCCATACGGGCCAACAAAAGGATCTGGTGGTCTATCCTTGGCGGACCGTCTTACACGCCGGAAGCCTCCTTTGGCGTAGGTGGCGCGGTTTTGGCTAGCTTTCGCTTAAACAAGAATGATACGATATCCCAACGATCGTTTATCCCTGCGGGATTTAACATCACCTTAAACGGGACGTTCGTTTTTGCCGGTGCCGGCACCTTATTCTTCAACGAGAATCGCTTCCGTATTTATATCAGTTACGGTTATCGGAACGAACCTTCGCATTATTTCGGGAAAGGCTATGAGACGATCGAGCAAATCGAGAAGAGCGACTCGACAACGAAATTCCATAAGAGTTCTTTCCAACTATATCCCCGTTTCGTATGGGAAGTTAGGCCTCATTTATATACGGGTCCTCTTTTTGATATTAATTTCAGCAAATCAGATGATATCAACCCGGTGATGGCCGAAGATCCTTATTTCAATAAGTTCAAACGAGATTATGTCAATATCGGTGTCGGCGGCTTGATTCAATACGATACACGAAATGACGTGGCGACCCCAAGTTCCGGTATGTTACTAAGCGCGATCGCTAAAGTGTATGGAAAGTATTTAGGCGGTGCATATAATTATGAGATGTTCGAGTTAGAATACCGCCAGTTCCAGCAAGTATTTCGTCCTCGTAGCACCTTGGCATGGATCGCCAAGACACAAATCGGTGTGGGAAACGTTCCTTTTACGGAGCTTCCTTCGTTTGGCTCTCCTTTCGATCTTCGCGGATACTATTGGGGCAAGTACCGTGACAAGACCATGGCGTATGGGATTCTGGAGTATCGTCATATGTTCGGCAGCGTGGAGAAATATAAGAGCGGTAATTTCTGGGCGAAGTGTGGTTTTGTTGGCTGGGTCGGCACGGGTACGATCGGAAACGCTCCTATCGTAGACTGGAATAAATGGAAGTTCAACTACGGCGTAGGCTTACGTATCCAAATGCAACCCGGCAAGAACTTCCGCCTAGACGTAGGCAAAGACCCGAACCAAAAAGGGATGGCGGTTTATATGAATATGACGGAAGCCTTCTAAAACCAGAAGGCTCCCGTCTACGATTTATGGAAGTATAACCTTGCGTTAAAATTATCGTTTAAAAGCCGGAAATATCTTAATATCGATTTTTTTCACTAAGTTTGCGTCGTCGAAGGGGTGCCATACTATATGGGCTGAGATCATACCCTTACTACTTGATGCGGGTAATGCCGCCGTAAGAAAAACGAATGTTAGATGGATAAAAATGAAACGTACCGTTATCCGGTAGCTTTAACGATTGCGGGCTCTGATAGTGGCGGTGGTGCCGGAATACAAGCGGATATTAAGACTTTTTCCTCGCTGGGGGTTTTTGGAGCCTCGGCGATAACGGCTATAACCGCTCAAAACACACAGGGAGTGCGAGGGATCCAAGCGATCTCTCCCGAGATTTTGAGAGGACAAATCGAAGCTATTCTTGAGGATTTCATCGTAGATGCCGTAAAAATAGGGATGCTACATAACAAGGATGCCGTAAAGGTCGTATCTGAAACTTTATCTTCCTTCCAACAGACTTCTATCATTTTAGATCCAGTGATGATATCCACGAGCGGAAGTAAATTATTGGAGGATGACGCCATCCGAACCATCATTGATGAGTTGTTCCCTAAAGCGACACTGCTTACTCCGAATATTCCCGAGACGGAATATCTTTCCGGTATAAAAATCAATAACGAGGCGGATATCTTACTTGCCGCCCGGAAATTGCAGGAAAAAGGATGTAACGCTCTATTGATCAAGGGGGGGCATATTCCCGGAGTAGAAACGGTGGATCGGTTATTTATCAATGAGAATAATCCGATTTGTCTGGTCTCGCCAACAGTGGAGACCTTCAATACCCATGGAACGGGCTGTACGCTATCGTCCGCCATCGCCGCTTATATGGCACTCGGCCATTCATTGGTGGAAGCCGTACGATTAGCCAAGGAATATATGAATAACGCGCTCGTTCACGGGGCAAATGTATGCATGGGAAAAGGGCACGGACCTGTAAACCACTTCTTCTCACCCTCTGCCCTTCATAAAATCCGATGGAATCATGAATAAGCTGGTCGTAATTACTACACCTTATTTTTTCGCGGATGAAGCTTCTTTGATCGAACTTCTATTTGCGGAAGGAATGTCTCGTTTACATCTACGTAAACCGGATTGTAAACGTGATGAATTGGAGGGCTTATTGGATAACATCTCTCCGGCCTATTACGACAGGATCGTTCTTCATGATTGGTTTACCTTGGCAGAAGAAAGGGCTTTAGGAGGAGTCCATTTGAACAAGAGGAACCCGGAAGCTCCACCTTTATATAAAGGCAGTATAAGTCGTTCTTGCCATAGTCTGGAAGAGATTATCGAGTATAAACCGGTATGCGACTATGTATTCCTTAGCCCGATCTTTCAGAGTATATCCAAAGAAGGATATGGTAGCGGATTCTCCTTAGATGGATTGCGAAACGCGAAGGGCATCATCGATGATAAGGTGATTGCCTTGGGAGGAATCTGCCCGCGGACAATAACGAAATTAAAAGATATCCCCTTCGGCGGTGTCGCCGTTCTCGGGGCCCTTTGGGGAAACGATCCCTCCCTTCTTGTTGCGGATCAACTCATAAAACAATTCAAACGATTACAAGTATGGCCTTAAATTATTATTTCGGATATGATGAGAATGGAAGAGTCGGTCGGAGAACAACCGGATTACGCCCTCCTTTTGGTAGGAGTAACCGCTTGATGTTTATAACGCATCGTACGCCTAAATATACGGAATGCGACGAGGTACGCATGGCAATCCAAGGAGGGTGCTCATGGATACAGTTGCGCATGAAGGATGGGATTTATGAGGATACCGTACGTACATGTGCCACTATCTGTGCGGAAGAATGTGAGCGAATCGTGGATTTCTGCGTAAACGATGATCTGGAGGCTGCCGTGACATGTGGCGCTACGGCTTGTCATCTGGGTAAGAATGATATGCCCTTGGATATCGCTTGGGAAGTACTGAGAGACAAGTTAGATTCCAATGCCATCTTCTATATCGGGGCTACGGCGAATACCTTTGAGGATATCCGGCTGGCCGTAGAACGAGGCGCCTCGTATATCGGACTAGGGCCGTATCGCTTTACGGGTACCAAGAAGAATTTGAGTCCCATCTTAGGCTTGGATGGTTATCGTAAAATAATCGCTCAATGCAAGGAGGCTGACATTGATATTCCTATCTTTGCGATAGGTGGTATTACGCTGGAAGACGTAGGCCCTTTGATGGAGACAGGTATAACCGGAATCGCTGTTTCGGGCGCGATTATCAATGCTTCCGATCCCGTGGAGGAAACCCGCCGGTTTATAGAGGAAATCAATAAGTACTAAACTAAATACATATGGCTACTAAAAAGAATATGCGTATTTCCTATCCGTCCTCGGAAAAGATTTATGTCCCGGGCGAGATCAATAAGATCAAGGTTGGTATGCGTAAGATTAAATTGTTGGACACGGTAACCTTGGATGAGCATGGAGAGCGAATCTTCAAGAAGAACAATCCGGTAATCGTTTACGATACGAGCGGCCCGTATTCCGATCCCAAGATATCGATTGATATCGCTAAAGGACTTCCTCGTATACGTGAGGAGTGGTACGGTAAGCGTAAAGATGTGGTTCAATTGCCGGAATTGACTTCCGCTTATGGCCGTGAGCGATTGGCGGACGCGAGTCTGGATTCCCTGCGTTTCCCCAAGCGATACTTGCCTTTCCGGGCTAAAGAGGGTAAGAATATCACCCAGATGTATTACGCGAAGAAGCGTATTATCACTCCGGAAATGGAGTACGTGGCGATTCGTGAGAACCAGCAAATCGAGGCTTTGGGACTGAAGTCGTATATCACGCCGGAGTTCGTCCGCAAGGAAATCGCCGCCGGTCGCGCGATCATCCCGGCGAATATCAATCACCCGGAAGCCGAGCCGATGATTATCGGTAAGAAGTTCTTGGTAAAGATCAATACCAATATCGGTAACTCCGCTCTTTCCTCCGGTATCGACGAGGAGATCGAGAAGGCGATATGGAGTTGTAAATGGGGCGGAGACACGTTGATGGATCTCTCTACCGGCGATAATATCCATGAGACGCGCGAGTGGATTATTCGTAACTGCCCGGTTCCGATGGGTACGGTTCCTATTTATCAAGCCTTGGAGAAGGTGAATGGTAAGGTAGAGGACCTTTCTTGGGAGATCTATCGGGATACGTTGATCGAGCAGGCGGAACAGGGCGTGGATTATTTCACGATCCATGCGGGTTTGTTGCGTAAACATGTGGAGCTGACGGCGACTCGCCTGACGGGGATTGTCTCCAGAGGCGGATCGATCATGGCCAAATGGATGCAGCTTCATGACGAGGAAAACTTCCTGTACACACATTTCGCCGAAATCTGCGAGATACTAAAGGCATATGACGTAGCGGTCTCTATCGGAGACGGGCTTCGCCCCGGTTCTATCTATGACGCGAACGACGCGGCACAATTCGCCGAGCTTCACACGATGGGAGAACTGACGAAAATAGCTTGGGAGCAGTTCGTACAAGTGATTATCGAAGGCCCGGGCCATGTTCCCATGAATAAGATTCATGAGAATATGAAGGAACAACAGTATGCCTGCCATGGAGCGCCGTTCTATACGTTGGGCCCGTTGACGACCGATATCGCTCCTGGATACGATCATATCACGTCGGCTATTGGTGGCGCGCAAATCGCTTGGCATGGGACGGCTATGATCTGCTATGTTACGCCGAAGGAACATTTGGGATTGCCGAATAAGGAAGACGTGCGTAATGGGGTGGTCGCTTATAAGATAGCGGCGCATGCCGCTGACTTGGCGAAAGGGCATCCCGGCGCTCAAGTACGTGATAACGCGTTGAGCAAGGCACGTTTTGATTTCCGCTGGAAAGACCAGTTCAATTTGTCCTTGGACCCGGAAAGGGCTTTACAGTATTATAAGGAGAGTGCTGTTACGGATGGAGAGTACTGTACGATGTGCGGTCCTAATTTCTGCGCTATGCGGTTAAGTAAGGATTTGCAAGGTTGTAAATAAAATACTGTTTTGAGGGGATGAGACGGGGCATGCCCCGTCTCTACAATTGAGTGATTTGTTTTCCGCATTCGTAGCCTTCCTCATATAGTTCTTCCAGTTTCTTTGTGTCGCTTCCGGTACGGCCGACTTTAATCGGGCTTTGCGGACGGATGACGAAGGCTTTTCCTTCGGCCTCCAGTTGGTCTATGTAATCCAAGACCTCGTTGTACTGCCGGTATCGTAGTCGCAACTGTTCCCGGATCGCCGGGTATTTGTTATAAATAAAGCCGGGAAGGTAAAAATCTTTCTCTTCTTTCCGATAGCCTTTGTTACGGGTAAGGATGATGACGTTCTTGGAGAAGCCGTCGGCGATAGCCCGTCGGATAGGGATAGCGTCGCATACGCCTCCGTCGACCATCGGTATCCCGTCTACATACGTAATTGGACAGAGGATCGGTAATGTGCAAGATGCTTTACAAATATCCACCAAACGTTTCTTATCTTTCTTCTCCTCGAAATATTCCGCTTTACCCGTCAAGCAATTGCTCGTGACCATAACGAACCGATCCTTGGACTTGAAATAGGTATCGTAATCCAACGGATAATACAAATCCGGATAGACATAAAACAAGAAATTCAGATCGATATATCCCCTCCCCCGTAAGAAATGACGAAGACCTATGTAATTATATTTCTTCAATAGGTCGATATTGCTAAAACGGGAGCGTCCCCGCTGGCGGGAAGCATACGAGATTCCGTTACTTGCGCCCGCCGATACTCCGATCGTATAAGGAAACCAAATATCATGATCCATAAAATAATCCAATACTCCCACCGTAAATATGGCACGCATTCCGCCACCTTCCAACACCAAACCTGTCTGACTATCTATTTCCATATATATACCTCTGAATTAAAAAAGCCATTGCTGGGTTCCCACCAAGCAATGGCCACAAAAATATAATAAATCAGCGATAAATAATAGTTCCTTTTTAGAATTTACTTGGTCACTTCGTTCACTAAGGGACGGCCTTCCTCGAAATCCTTGATGTTCCGCAAGGTAGTCTCGGCGATATTATGCAGAGCCTCTTTCGTGAAAAACGCCTGATGGGAAGTAACGATCACATTGTTGAACGAGAGCAGACGGGCCAAGACATCATCATCGATAATCTTATCCGATTTATCCTCGTAGAAATAGTCTCCCTCCTCCTCGTAGACATCCAATCCAGCGGCAGATACTTTCTTGGTCTTCAATCCCTCGATCAAGGCGTTGGTATGAATCAGTAACCCGCGTCCCGTATTGATAATCATTACGCCGTCTTTCATCTTGGCGATCGAATCGTCGTTGATCAGATAACGGGTCTGGTCGGTCAACGGGCAATGCAAGGAAATGATATCGGACTCTTTGTATAACTCGTCTAAAGAGACATAGGTGATCCCTTCCTCCTTGGCGAATTTCTCATCCGGATACAGGTCGTTTGCCAATACACGCATCCCCAATCCTTTTAAGATATGAATCAATATCTTGGCGATCTTTCCGGTACCGATAATACCGGCGGTCTTGCCATGCATATCAAATCCCATCAAGCCATTCAAGGAGAAGTTGCCATCTCTCGTACGCCAGTATGCCCGGTGTATCTTACGGTTTAACGATAACATCAAGGCCAACGTATATTCAGCGACCGCATAGGGTGAGTAGGCCGGTACGCGTACGACCGGTAATTTCCCCCTGGCGGCATTCAAATCCACATTATTAAAACCGGCGCAACGAAGCGCCAACAGTTTCACACCATTGGCAACCAAAGCGTCTATTACGGCGGCATCAGCTGTGTCGTTCACGAAAATACATACTGCGTCTACCCCTTGGGTTAAGACGACATTATTGATATTCAAATGTCCTTTATAGTAACGAATATCGAACTCATACCGCTCATTGATCTTATCGAAAGAAGCGATGTCGTAGGGTTTAGCACCAAAAAACGCGATCTTATACGCCATATAACTTTAGTTTTTTAATATAACTATATTAAGCCCTTGATTGTTTATCGAAAAAGAAATCCATTCGTTTAATTATAGTACTTTTGTCCGCTGGGTAACAATATAGATGAGCATGAATCAATCCCATAAAAGATCTTTTATAGCAGTTCTTATTTTTATTGGCTTTCTCTTGTTTATGGCATTTTGGGGCATCGACTTGATCTTAGGGGCGTATGCGGGACATAAATTGAGTAAACTTGCCGAAAGGCATCATCTTGACATACGCTATGATAAGATCCGGTTGATGGGGCTGAGTACCGTACGTATGGAGGGATTGACCGTTATCCCGGTTGACGCTGATACGTTGATACATGCGGACAGGCTTCAAGCGAAACTGGAGCTTGGCAGATTATTGCTACTTACCCCTTCCATAGAGAGTGTACAAGCGGATAATTTGCATATTCATTTTATTAAGAAGGGAGAGAGAGCTAATTTTGATTTCCTTTATAAACCATCGAATCACCCAGGTGAGCCAGTGGAAACAGCTGTAGATGATAAGGAACGGGATTACGCACGCAAGGCTGAACGCTCCCTTAGTCTACTTTTCAATTTATTGCCCGGAAATGCCTTGGTACATGATTTATGTGTTTCTTATAGTAATAAAGGAGATGAACTAATACTAGAGATACCCGAACTCAATCTTGCTAACAATCAATTCTCTACGCATATAAACAGCACGGAGAACGGAGTTCGTAGCGAATGGATTTGCGAAGGCTCTCTCTCTGATAAGGAGCGACTCGTGAAAGCCCGTCTCTACGCCGACGAGCATACGAAGATTCCTCTTCCTTTTCTGGAATATCGTTGGGGGGCATCGGTACGTTTCGACACCTTGGCCTTCGAGCTTAAGGGACCTAAAATAGAAGAAGACATACAATCCTTACTCGGAAGCGCCTATGTGAGCGGGCTTACCATCCACCAAGAGCGTATATCTCCGGACACGGTCTTACTGGATAAAGGCTCTATACACTTCCGGACAAACATCGGTAAGAACTATATCGAATTAGATAGCGTCAGTGATATCCGGTTTAATCATCTGGATTTCCATCCTTATCTGAAGATCGTTAAAGATACCAGTTGGCAAATCACGGCCTCTGTGAATAAAAGGGATTTCCCTGCGGATCAACTGTTCTCCTCCCTGCCTAAAGGCTTATTCTACAATCTGGAAGGCCTGAGAACAGAAGGTACCCTCTCCTATCATTTTCGATTGGATCTGGATTTCGGACAGGTAGACAGCTTGATCTTGGAATCTACTTTGAAAGCGAAGGGCTTCCAGATCCTTGCCTATGGGAATACGGATTTGCGGAAGATGAATGAGCCATTTGAATATACTGTCTATGAGCAAGGCGAGCCGGTACGCTCTTTCGAGATCGGTCCGGCGAATCCCTCTTTCCGCCCGTTCAACGCCGTATCCCGTTATCTTCCTTTAGCGATCATGCAGAGTGAGGATGCCGGCTTCTTTTATCACAACGGTTTTATTCCAAGCGCTATCCGGGAATCGTTGATACAGGATATCAAGGAACGACGTTTCGCCCGTGGCGGCAGTACGCTCAGCATGCAATTGGTGAAGAATGTATTCTTGAGCCGTAATAAGACGATCGCCCGCAAACTGGAGGAAATGTTAATCGTATGGCTGATCGAGAGCAATCATCTGACCTCTAAAGAGCGGATGTTTGAGGTTTATCTGAACATCGCCGAATGGGGTCCCATGATTTATGGAGCCGCCGAGGCCTCACGTTATTATTTCGCGAAGGAACCTTCCCAATTAAACCTTGCCGAGTGCATTTTTATGGCCAGTATTATCCCCAAGCCCAAACAGGTCCGCTATTGCTTCGACGGGTTGCGGTTGAAACCGTATTATGAGGATTTTTACAGGGTAATACTGGATCGCTTGGTAGATCGCGGACTTATATCTTCGGAAGAGGCGGTAGGGGTAACGCCGGAGTCTGTCGAAATAACAGGTCCGGCTAAAGAATACCTGACGGCTACCCAAAGTCGATCTCCACGCTCGTCCCAACCCCTAGATCAGAAATAATATTCACCTTCGCCCCATAGGTGCTCAATATGCGTAGCGAGAGGCTTAGCCCGACACCATGCCCGGCGTATTCCCGGGTATTGCTCGCCCTGTAAAAGGGTTGGAAGATTCGTTTCAATTCCTCGGGAGGAATGCCGATACCTCGGTCGGATATGGTCAAGACACTGCCTCGAAGCCGCATCTCTACCGGTTTATCGTCCGAATACTTACAGGCGTTGCTCAAGATATTCTTGATCGCTATCTTCAATAAATAGGGATTGGCACGGATCATATAAGAGAAATTATCCGGGGAGAACGAGATCCGGGCCGAGGAGAACTGCATCAAGAAGTCCGCTAGGAAGATCGTCTCCATCGCGCTTTTCTGGATCTCCTTATCCCCGTGCGACAGGAACAGCAGGTGTTTGATCAATTGTATGATACGGCTCGTCTCCGTGGCGATACGTCTTAATGCCGCTTGGTATTCCTCCGGGGAGCGCTCTTTCAGCAGGCTGATCTCGCATTCGCCTTGAATGGCTGTCAGCGGATTGTTCAACTCATGCGAGGCGTTGCTGATAAACGCTTTCTCACTTTGGTAAGCAGCGTCGATCCGGTCTACCATCCGAGTCGCATATAGCCTGCCGACAAAATAGATCAATACCGAGCTAACCAATATCAATCCCAGCAACAGCCAGCCGATCCGATGCTGGATATCCATCCCATACTGATTCCCGGAAAGGACAATCACGATGAAATTCCCCTCGTTGTCCGGATAATACAAAGCCGCTCCCATTTGCGTATCGTGCTTGAAGTGAACGATATCCTCTTGGTATAGAGATCTCACCTGCGTGGCGTCCAGATAACGGGACAGCACTTGCCGGGTCTCCAAGCTATCGGCGTTCAGCAATATCTCGGTAGCGACGGGAAGGGTTTCCTCGTAACGCTGTTGGATACGGGCATAGCTCTCGTCGTCGGTCTCGTCCTTCTCCCAATGCTTCTGTGCCGTGGCATAGGCTTTTTCCGTCAGGTAAGAATAGTACAGGCGAGAGATATAGCTCGTGGAAACCCAATAGAAGACAAGCGTCACGACGGCTATCACGCCTATGGTAATGGCCGAGTAAAAGAGAGCGATCTTGTTTCCTGTCTTCATGCTTCCATCATATAGCCCACGCCCACCACGGTATGGATTAGCTTAGGTTCGAAGTCCTTGTCTATCTTCGTGCGCAAATAATTCACGTAGACATCAACCACGTTCGTATTGGTATCGAAATCCTTGTCCCAGACATTCTTTAGCAAGTTCATCCGGCTCAAGGCCGTTCCTTGGTTCTGTATGAAATATTCCAAGAGCCTATATTCCTTTACCGTCAAATCGATGACCAGCCCATTCCGTATAGCCCGATGGCTTGGAGGATCTAAGACCAGATCTCCGCACCGGAGAGCCATATGGACGGATTCGTTTCCCGATCGACGTAATAACGCCTTTATGCGGGCCTCGAGCTCTTGGAAGCTGAAAGGTTTTACCAGATAATCATCCGCCCCGGCATCCAGCCCGCTAACGATATCCTCGGTGGTTCCCAAGGCGGTCAGCATGATCACGGGAGCATGGTAACCGAACCGTTGCCGGTACTGTTTGCAAAGTTGCAGGCCGTTCATCTTCGGCATTATAATATCCAGAATCAGCAATTGGAAATCGTTCTTCTGTGTCAGTTCCCAACCAGCGGCACCGTCATAAGCGACATATACCTCATGCCCGAACTCCCGCAAGCCTCTTTCTATAAAAGAGGCGATGTTTATCTCGTCTTCTACTAATAATATCTTCGCCATTGTATCGTATGTATTAATAAGAATGTCCATCATTAGTAATGCGTACTTAGGGTGATGCTAATCGTATCACAGAGGTGAAACGTTCTTTTCACGGTTGTGATACGATCGTTTCACCTCTGTGATATGATCTTTTCACAGCCGTGAAAAGATCAGTAAGTATAATCCTTTCGCATAATAACTCCAGTCGCCCTCCCTAATAGTTCCGGACTTTCTTGCTACAAATATAGCAATTACAACCTACGTTGCACTAATTTACCGTTCTTATCATAAAGCATTCGTCGATAAAAAGCCTCCACCATCAGCGGGAAGACAAAGAGGGTGAAGAACGTGGCCCCTATTAATCCGCCAATGATCACGATCGCCAAAGGACGCTGGCTTTCCGATCCGATACCGTGGCTCAAGGCGGCCGGAAGCAGGCCGATAGCGGCCATGGAGGCGGTCATTAATACGGAACGTACCCTTGATTTCACGCTCATCTTGATCGAATCTTCCAGAGGATGCCTCTCCCGCAGGTTATTCTTGATGTCCGATATCATGATCACGCCATTCTGTATACAGATACCGAAGAGGGCGATAAAGCCGATACCGGCGGAGATCGAGAAGTTGAAACTCGTGATTAATAGGGCCAAGATACCTCCGACAGCGGCGTAAGGCACGTTCAATAAGACCAGTCCGGCATCCCGGGCGTTGCCGAAAAGGACGAATAGGATCACGAAGATGATCGCTATACTTACGGGGACGACTTGGGCCAAGCGTTTGGTAGCCCGTTGTTGGTTCTCGAAATCTCCGGTCCATTTCAAGGTATAGCCTTCGGGGAGCTTTACCTGCCTCTCCACTTTCCGCTGGGCTTCAGCCACGGCGCTACCCATGTCGCGGCCCCGGACCGAGAATTTCACGGCGCAGAAACGAGCGTGGTTATCCCGGTAGATAATCAACGGGCCGGTAATCGTATGGATATCCGCCAGCTCGCGGATAGGAATCATGGAACCATCCTTCGCCGGAACCAGTATCTTGCCTATCTCATTCTCGCTACGGCGGAAAGCGGATTCGTAGCGGACCATGATATTGAACTTACGCTCGTCCTCATAAAGCAGGGAGGCGCTCTTACCTCCTATCGCCATCTCGATAATGGATTGTACATCCTCCTTGGCCACGCCGTAGCGGGCTAAACGAGACTCGTTCAACTCGATCCGCAGCTCCGGCTGGCCGATATTCCGGATAACGCCCAGATCCTCGATACCGTCTACGGTCTCCAAGACCTTGAAAACCTCTACCGCCTTTTTCTCCGACTCGTATAGATCTTTACCGAAGACTTTCACGGCGATGGAACCTTTCACGCCGCTGGCCGCTTCCTCTACATTGTCCGAGATAGGCTGCGAGAAGTTAAAATCCACGCCCGGATAGATCGCCAGATCCTCTTGCATCTTCTCGATCAGGCCCGCTTTCGAGCGTTCGCTTTCCCACTCTTTCTCGGGATATATATCCACATGAAACTCGATGTTGTAGAAACCTGTCGCGTCCGTGCCATCGTTCGGCCGGCCGGTTTGCGATAAGACCTGACGAACCTCCGGATAAGCCGCCAGCTTCCGGCGCATCTGGTTGGCCAACGTAACGGATTCATCCAAAGATATACTTTGCGGTAAGGTCGCACGGATATAAATAGAGCCCTCGTTCAGTTGCGGGAGAAACTCGCTGCCCAACAAGGTGAAGCACCAGATACCTACGGTGGCTACCAGCGTGGCGAACGTGATTGTCCGCTTCTTACGGGCGTGGCACCAGTCGAAAATACCGATCGACTTCCGATTGATCCACGCAAGGAACGGATTATGTTTCTCACGCACCTCTTTCTTTAATAGCATGGAAGAGAGGACGGGTACCAATGTCAACGTAAAGATCAACGCTCCCAACAAGGCGAACCCCAAGGTATAAGCGAGCGGGCTGAACATCTTTCCTTCCACCTTCTGGAAAGAGAAGATCGGGACCAAGGCTGTGATGATAATCAGCTTAGAGAAGAAAACCGCTTTCGCACGGTCCTTCGCCGTATGACGGATAATACCCATCTTACTCATCAAATTAAAAGCGGGCATGCCGACTTCACGGGCTTTCCGGTCCAATGCCACGAAAAGCCCCTCCACCATCACGACGGCGCCATCGATAATAATACCGAAGTCGATCGCTCCCATAGATAAGAGGTTGGCGCTCATCCCCATCGCCCGGAGACAAATAAAGGCGAAGAGGAGTGCCAACGGGATAATGATCGACACGATCACCGTCGTACGCCAATCCGCCATGAAGATTAATACGATGAAAGTTACCAGCAGAATACCTTCCGCCAGATTATGTGTTACGGTCTTGACCGCCAGATCTACCAGATTCTCACGATCGTAGAACGATACGATTCGCACGTCTTCCGGCAAGGCGTTTTGTTGGATATCCTTGATCTTATCCTTCAAGGCGGTGATTACCTCGCCGGGGTTCTCCCCTTTTCGCATGACAACGATGCCTTGTACGACATCATCTTCCTCCATGCGGCCCACTTGCCCTAGGCGGGGAAGACTGGATTCGTGTACGGTAGCCAAGTGCTTGACAAGGATTGGCGTGCCATTGATATTCTTTACGACGATATTCTCGATCTCTTTTACATCGTTAATCAAGCCAATACCCCGCACGACATAGGCTTGCGAGCTTTTCGTGATCACGTCGCCGCCTACGTTGATATTACTTTTCGCGATAGCGTCATAAAGTTCCAAGGTCGTTACCCCGTAACTGATCAGTTGATTCGGGTTGACGCTAACCTCGAAAGTCTTTACTTCTCCTCCGAAGCTGACGATATCCGCTACACCGGGTACGGCCCGCAACTTCCGCTCGATCACCCAATCCTGCAAGGTCTTCAATTCCCGGACGGAACGCTTATCGCTACGTAATGTATAGCGGAAGATCTCGCCGGTCGGGCCGTATAAGGGCTGCACTTCCGGCGTGACCCCTTCCGGCAGGTCGGCGTCGTTCAAGAGATTATAAACTTGCTGGCGGGCGAAGAAATCATCCACCTTATCTTCGAACATCACGTTGATGACGGAAAGACCGAAAAGGGTCGTGCTCCGGATATCCGTCTTTTTCTGTACCGGGTTCATGGCGATCTCGATCGGGATCGTGATAAACTTCTCGATCTCCTCGGCGCTCCTGCCCGGCCATTGGGTGATAATCGTCACCTTCGTATTCGTCACATCCGGAAACGCGTCGATCGGCGTATGGATAAAGCTGGTGATACCGGCGATTACGGCGATCGTGGTACAGAAGAAGATAAAGAATTTGTTCCGGAGGGAGAACGTTATGATATTATCTATGAATGTGTGCATATCGTCTGGTTACTTTAATTCGTTATACACCAAAAGAGCGTTCCGATCTACGATCCGATCCCCATCCTTCAAGCCGGATCGCAGGTAACAGAACTTCTCGGTTTGCTTATACACCGAGATCTCACGCATTTGCAAATATCCCTCCTTCGAGACATAGACAACGTATTCTTTACCATCCTCGAAAATCACGGCATGGGCGTTTACGCAAGGCATACTTTCTCCTTTTACCGCGCTCTGTACATATACGTTCGTAAACATTCCGGGTTTAAGCATATACTTCTCGTTCCTTAATTTGACTCTTACGCTCATGGTCTTACTTTCTCGGTCTAGCATATGATAGACCTTATCGATCGTTCCCGTAAACTCCATATCCTTATAGGCCAAAGTGGTGATACGAACGGTAGCCCCCTCTTTTACCTTGCTGATATCTCCCTCATAGACATCGGCCATCACCCAGACATCGTCGAGACCGGAAATGGTAAACATCTCCTCCCCTTGATCAGAACGGATCTGCATATCCCGGTTTATATTCTTATCGATGATAAAGCCGGAGACCGGCGCTTTCACCACATAGGTAGATGGGTCTGTTATGTTATAAATAGAGTACATTTCTTGGATACGTTTGGTCTCGGCCTCGGCATCGGCTTGCTCTTGCTGGGCTTGCAGGAAGTCCCGGTCGGAAGCCATACCGCTCCGGGCCATATCTTGGGTAGCCTCCAAGTTACGGTTAGCGATAGCCAGTTGATGCTCGGCCTCCTTTCGCTGCTTGTCGATATCAGCGATCTCTCCGCTCCGGATCACCGCTAGGACATCCCCTTTCCCTACGTAATCGCCAACTTCCGCATGAACGGAGGTGACATTTCCACCAAATATCGGATACACATGGGCCACTCGCTCTGGATTGAAACTGACACGGCCATTGAGCAACAACTCGTTGGTTAATGGTGTGTCACGAACCGTATCCAGTGTTATAATCTCCTGTAAACTGTCATTTAATAGTAAAAGTTCCCGGGTATCGACCGAGGTGGTCGCCTGTTTCCCGCAGGAACATACCAAGGGTACTAAAAGGATGCATGTGATTAGATGCTTATTCATATCGTTTGATTTGCTTTTAATAGTTGAATACATGGCTACCCGTTACGGTATTTACCTCCTCCAAGGCCAGTAACACTTCTTTTTGAGTTTGGTAAAGTTGCAAGCAGGTTGTTTTGTAGGTCTCATAATAATCGATAAACTCAAGGAGACTGATATTCCGTTTTTGGAAATTCAAGTTCACGCCTTCGATAATCAAGGCGAAATCCTTCTCCAATCCATAGTTCGAGGAACGATAAAGCTGAATCGCCTTTTCCAATCGGCCATAGCTGGTGAATAATTCATTCTCGGCCTGGCGGCGTGCGTATTCTTCCTTATGGGCCTTTTGAGCGACGGATATTTTCGCCGCCCGGATATTTCCTTGATTCCGGTTAAATATAGGAAGGGAGACGCTCAATCCGATCGCCCAATAATCATTGATAAAGTTACCGGCCTTATCATACGTACCCTTTACGCTCACTTCCGGGAAAGCGAGGGAACGTTGTAATCTCACGTCCGCCTCCGAAGCCTTGACGCTTACTTGCGCCAACTTAAGATCCGGACGTTCGTATAATAAAGAGGTCAATTCAGAGAAAGGGACGGAGTCCATATCGATCTGGTTCAACACAGACTCATCGAATATTGGCTCGAAGGTATCATTGCCGGATAATCCTAATAAAAGCCGCATGTCTCCTTGAAGGGAGATAACTTGGTTGGCGATATCATTCCGCTCCTGTCGCAAAGAGAGCAATAGGGCCTCGATACGGGACTTCTCTAATAAAGAAACATTCCCTTTCTCATTCTGCTCCTTGAGAACCTCCAGCAGATGAGCCAAAGAATCGATCTCACGATCGTAAATGGATTGGGATTTCCGGGTGAAATAAAGCGTTACGAATTTCTCCTTCAACTCGCTCCGGAGGGTTCTTAATACTTCCTCGAATTGGTAAAGGGCCATTTCCTTATGGATCTTCTCCAAACGGACACGTTTGTTTCGCTGTCCGGCGATATAGATCAACTGTTCCACCTCTACGATCGTTTCCCCTTGTTTCCCGAAATCAAAGTAATGCCCGTTCAACCGGTTATAAACATTTTGCTCCAAAGAGACCACGGGATTCTCGAAAAGTTTGGCCTGTACTACTTGGGCCTCGGCTATATCGATATTATACCGTTCGGCTATCACTTCCAGATTGTGTTCAGAGAAACGTTGCTCGGACTCTTTCAAGGAGAGGGAGACAACAGAGGCTTTCGCCCCAGAGAAAAGAAGAGATAAAAAAAGTAAAAGAGTGACTTGTCTGTCCATTTGCGTTAAATTTTACGCAAAGGTAGAAGTCACTCTTTTATCGCTTATGAATATTTAGTTAGAATACTCTTAGGCCAAATTAGAAATTTATTAGAGAGATTTAAAGTATAATATTGTTTTCTTTAATCCTTCCTCCAAACAAACCGTAGGTTCCCACCCATCTAATTTCTCTTTGGCCAACGTAATATCGGGCTTACGTTGCTTGGGATCGTCTCCCGGCAACGGGCGGTATACGATCTTAGAGAAGGAGTTTGTCAAACGGATCACGATCTTGGCCAACTCGTTCATCGAGAACTCTCCCGGGTTTCCGATATTTACCGGGCCGATAAAATCATCCGAGGTATTCATCATACGAATCATCCCCTCGATCAAATCGTCTACATATTGGAAACTACGAGTTTGGTTTCCATCCCCATAAATCGTAATGTCCTTATTTTGTAATGCCTGTATAATGAAATTAGAGACGACACGGCCATCGTTCGTACTCATATTAGGCCCATACGTATTAAAGATGCGGATGATTTTAATGCGAACCTTGTTTTGGCGATGGTAATCCATAAATAAGGTCTCGGCGCAACGCTTGCCCTCGTCATAACAAGAGCGAGGCCCTATCGGGTTGACATTTCCCCAATAGCTTTCCGGCTGCGGGTGTATCATGGGATCTCCATACACCTCACTGGTAGATGCTTGTAATATCTTAGCGTTCACCCGTTTTGCCAGACCTAACATATTGACCGCTCCTAACACGGATGTCTTGATCGTCTGTATCGGATCTATTTGATAATAAACTGGAGATGCGGGACATGCCAAATTATAAATCTCATCGACCTCGGCTTGGAACGGTATAGAAACATCATGCCTGATCAACTCGAAATGTGGATTTTTCAGCAGAGGAATCACATTCTCCTTACTTCCCGTAAAATAGTTATCCAGACAAATTACTTCATTTCCTTCTTCTAAAAGACGGGCACATAAATGAGAACCGATAAAGCCGGCGCCCCCGGTGATAAGTATTTGCTTCATTATATTAAATTTATTTCGTGAATTTCACCCTATAAGGTGGATCCGGACGTAAATAATCTATATCCAGATAAGGAATCTTAGGATAGATCAAGTCCAGATAGCGGAGGTCTAAGGGGCCGGGAACGACTTCTATCCGTACCTTAGCGACACCTTTATCGATAAAATCCAATATCTCGGCGGCGCTCGCTGATACATCAATGATTCGTTTTCTATAACGAGGTCCACGATCCGTTACGCATACAATGGTACTTTTCATATTCTCCAAGTTCGTGACTCTTAAAAAAGTACCAAAAGGATACGTACGATGCGCGGCGACTAATTCTTCTTTATCATGAACCCTTCCACTGGATGATTTCCTGCCGTGGAAACGATGATGGTAATACGAAGCAAGTCCTTCCTCCTGTGCCCATATTCCTTCTCCACACTTAACTGCGGCAAATATAAGTAATATGTAGAACAAGCGGAAGGACATGTACCTTTTTTAATCAATTATTGAAGCATTTTTCCATTATATTCTCCGTTCAAAGTCCTTAGAAAAACAACGATTTTTTCAACTTCTACATCATTGATCTCCTTTCCGATCTGGAACTCATGCATGATACGGATCGCATCCTCTACAGAGGCTACCGTTCCGTCGTGCATGTACGGATAAGTCAGCATCACGTTACGAAGTGTCGGGGTTTTGAACTTATGACGATCGGATTCTTTCTTAGTCACGGCATAGCGTCCGTTATCACCGTCCGTCAACCCTGTATTCCGGTAATCGAAATAGCTGTTCTTGATACCCATGAACTCGTAAGATTGACCACCGACATTTACACCAACGTGGCAAGTAGCGCATTTATTGTCCTTGAATAGTTGATAACCCTCTAATTCTTCCGCTGTAAGCGCGTTTTTATCTCCCATCAAGTATTTGTCGAAACGACTCGGCGTAAGCAAGGTCTTCTCAAACTCAGCGATAGCGTCCGTGATCGTAGATTGAGAATAACCTTCCGGATACACTTCCGTGAATTTCTTCGTGAAATCCTTATCTTGCGCTAAAGCCTCGCAAATCTGGTCGAATGAGGTACAACCCATTTCCACTGGGTTTAATGGAGGACCAGCCGCTTGCTCTTTTAGGTCTGCCGCACGTCCGTCCCAAAATTGAACGAAATTAAGCGCCGCATTATATACGGTCGGAGCGTTAACACCACCGAACTGTCCATTAATACCTTCCGAATATTGCTTACGGTCTACACCACCTGTGTTCAATCCGTGGCAAGTAGCGCAAGAGATCGTATTGTCCGCAGACAAACGAGTATCATGATACAGGGCAAAACCCAACTCTACCTTCGCCGGATCTGTAGGCAAGCTCTTCATTAGAGGCTGAAGAGGCTCATTCTTAAATTCTTCCGCTACGGTTTCGGTCGTGAAACGATCTTTACGGACATTCTTCGCCCATGAAATGATCACCGCTTTCTCATTGTCGTCAAGGCTGGTTCCCCAGTGCATCGGCATATGGGAATACTTAGCCGGGGGCATAGAGCCGCTTAGGGCCGTATTCTCCACCTTCGCCAAATCAACCTCTGAAACGGGCTGCCCGTTCTCCAAGGCTTCCACCATAGCAGTCAAGTCCACATAGTGAACGGCCTCCTTCATGTCTGCCTGTACAACGGGACCGATCAACGGTAAATTACCGTAAAATGGCAGAGGCGCATTTTCAGAGTGGCAGGCCAAACAGTCGTTTTCCCACAGGATAGAGGCCACTTGCTTACCTTCATTGTCGGCAAATTTCTTGTATTCGGAAGAACCGCACGAGGTAACCGCAAAGGCTAAAGCGCAGAGTCCTACCGGTAATGCCGTCATTTTAGCATAAATTGTTTTACGCATAACTATATTTATTTAGATTTATTAAGTGCAAATATAGAACAATTCACTTACATGTACCCTAAAAGCCTTGGATTTCATTGATCAGTTTTATCTATGGGAAGATAAATAGAATCTATGCGGTAGGCTTCCATCCGCAGCATCGCGGCAAGCTCCTTCCTATAATGCCCAGTATGAGGTTCTAACAATGGGCAATATAAGGATGTTACAATGCCCATTATAAGCAGCTAACAATCGCAGTTATAAGCAGCCGCCAATCGCTATGTGGATAATCCGATTTTTTTATATAGCTTTGTCTCATTATGTATAATCAATAAATTATAAGGCAAAGATGTTTAAGAACAAAGTTGTATGGATTATCATCGCTATCGTAGCGATATTATTCTTTTGGGTGAAAGGCGTGTATAATAATATGGTAACTCAAGACGAAGGCGTGAAAACCGCATGGAGCCAAGTTGAGAACCAATATCAACGCCGTATGGATTTGATCCCGAATCTGGTAAATACGGTAAAAGGATACGCCGCGCATGAGAAAGAGACTTTAGAAGGTGTGGTCAACGCTCGTGCCGAGGCGACGAAGACTACGATTGATCCTTCTAACCTTACTGAGGAATCCTTGAAGAAATTCCAGTCCGCACAAGGTGAGTTAGGAAATGCCCTCTCCCGTTTGATGCTTGTTTTAGAGCGTTATCCAGACTTAAAAGCGAATCAAAACTTTATGGAGCTTCAAGCGCAATTGGAAGGGACCGAAAATCGTATCTCAGTAGAGCGTAAACGTTTTAATGAGGTAGCTCAGTCTTATAATACCTATATTCGCCAATTCCCGAACAATATTTTGTCCGGAATGTTCGGCTTCCAATCGAAAGCTTATTTCGCCGCTGAATCCGGTGCGGAAAAGGCTCCTAAGGTAGAATTCTAATAGCCATTCGCTGAATGAGTGAGATAAAGAATATAAGATCTAGACGCAAGTGTCCGGTAAGCCTTTTATGGATCAGTTTATTGCTGGTTGGTTTTGCCTCCTCTATTTTCGCGGCAAAGGATTATTCGATCGAGACCATTCCGAACGTACGTCTTTCCAACCGGTTGAACCATGTCAGTAATCCGGATGGTATCATTACCCCGGATGATGCGGCACGTATCAATCAATTATTAAATGTAGTGGAAGATAGTCTCGGTATCGAGGTAGCTGTCGTTGCCGTGAATAGCATCGGTGATCATGATGCCCGGATGTTCGCTACGGATTTATTCAAACATTGGGGATTGGGACAAAAGAGCAAGGATAATGGTTTATTGATCCAGTTGGTGACGGAACCTTCCCAACGTTCGGTCGTTTTCGAGACGGGATATGGCATCGAGGGTGTCTTACCCGATGCGATTTGCTACCGGCTCCAGCAGCGGTATATGATGCCCGATCTAAAGGCCGGGGATTATAGCGCCGGCATGTTGAAAGGAGTCATGGCGGTTACCAAGTATTTAATGTCCAGCGACTATGAACGGGCAGGCATGACTGGCAACCGTTCTTCTTCCTCGTCCGATGATGATTTTATGTGGATATTCGTGGTGGGGATTATCGGGATGATCGGTTTCTCGGCATTTATCGCATACTTAAAGTATCGTCCGAAGGCATGTCCCCGTTGTGGAAAGAAAACCTTTGTGTATATGGGGCAGCAGGTGATCCGGGAAGCGACTCGTTTCTCGGAAGGTCTGGCCGAAGATGTATACCGCTGTAAGAGTTGCGGGTATACAGAGAAAAAAAATCGTACCATCGACCGCATACACCGAGGAGGAGGTGGCCCTATTATTATGGGTGGCGGTGGTGGTTTCGGAGGTTTTAGCGGTGGCGGCTCTTGGGGAGGTGGAAGCTCCGGGGGTGGCGGTTCGATCAGTCGTTTCTGAAAATACGATTATTCGCATTATTTTATACAAGCGGTCACGTAAAACCTTATGTGACCGCTTGTGTTTTCGTATCTTATTGCTCTTTCAGATAGTAGTCGGAAAGTATATCCCGTACCTTCTCGGGAGTAACCCTTCCATAGACCTTCCCGCCGATCATGACCACCGGAGCCAATCCGCAAGCACCGACACAGCGTAAGCAATCCAAGGAGAACAAACCGTCCGGTGTAGTCTCTCCTACCTTTATTTCCAATTGACGTTGCATTTCTTCCAGAACATTTTCCGCGCCACGCACGTAACAGGCCGTTCCCAGACAAACCGAGATGGGGTATTTCCCCTTGGGGGTCATCGTAAAGAATGAGTAAAAAGTAACTACGCCATATACCCTTGAGACCGGGATATTCAATTCGGCGGCGATAACCTGTTGGACTTCCGGTGGTAAATATCCGAACAAGCCTTGGGCGGCGTGCAAGATATTGATCAACTCCCCGGGATCGTTGTTGCGTTCAGCGCATATCGCATGTAGCTCCGCTACTTTTGTTTTAGGCAAATGTATCTCATTCATGGCTTATTTACTTTTTTCAGTTTCTATATACATACCGATTACTTCCTTACGATCTATGTAATGTGTATGCAGTAATTTGTGGGCTTTCGGTCCGCAAGGCTCTCCCAAATACTCGCTGTATAATTGCTGGATATACGGATTCTCATGGCTCTTGCGAAGCGGTTTGTTAGCGTCTTCCCGGTAAAGAGCGGCAGCACGCCGGCGAAGTACCTCCATACGGCCTCGGTGGAACGGTTGTCCGCCACCGCCGATACAGCCTCCCGGACAAGCCATCACCTCGATCGCATGATAAGGAGAGGTACCGTTCTTCACCTCCTCGATCAATTTGCGGGCATTCCCCAGACCATGAGCGATACCGATCTTTACCGGAGTCCCATTAAAATCGATCGTAGCGCTACGAATACCTTCCAGCCCGCGTAACTCCTCGAAATCCACTTTATCCAGATTTTTCTTCGTATATAATTCATAAGCTGTACGGCAAGCGGCCTCGATAACACCGCCGGTAGTACCGAAAATCACGCTCGCTCCGGTAGATTCACCCAACGGGCGATCGAACTCACCATCCGGCAGTTCATTGAAATCTATATTTGCATAACGGATTAAACGGGCTAACTCACGGGTATAGATCGAATAATCTACATCGGGATTACCTTCCACGCTAAACTCCGGGCGGCTAGCCTCATACTTCTTCGCCAAACAAGGCATGATAGATACGACTACCAAATCCTTACGGTCCACTCCCAACTTCTCGGCGAAATAACTCTTGGCGATCGCTCCGAACATTTGCTGCGGGCTCTTGGCTGTAGATAAATTATCCCGTAACTCGGGGAAATGTTGTTCCACAAAGCTAACCCAACCCGGACAACAGCTCGTCATTAACGGTATTTTCACCTCTTTGTCTCCATTTAGGTAACTACCTAGGCGATGTAATAATTCCGTTCCCTCTTCCATAATGGTCAAGTCGGCGGCAAAGTCCGTATCGAATACATAATCAAAACCCAATTGACGCAAAGCTGAAACCATCTTGCCTGTAACCAATGTACCCGGCTCATACCCGAAATCACGTCCCAACGCTGTGCGAACCGCCGGCGCTGTCTGGGCGATAACAATTTTAGTAGGATCGGCCAAAGCGTCCAAGACCGGCTGTTGCGTATTACGTCCGCTAAGTGCGTTTACAGGACAGACGGATACGCATTGTCCACAATAAGAACAGGTACTTCCGGCCATATCCCGTTCGAAAGCTGTCGATACGGCCGCGTTAAATCCACGGTTCACGGCAGTCAAGGCGCCAACCGTCTGTATCGTATTGCACATGGTCTCACAACGGCGGCACATGATGCATTTGTTCATGTTCCGGACAATAGAAGGGGAACGATCTATCGTAAATGTAGACATTTCTCCCTTATACCGGATCTCGCGGATTCCTAGGTCGTGCGCAATCTTTTGTAACTCGCAATGTCCGTTGCTACTACATGTCAGGCATTCCGCCGGATGATTCGAGAGGATCAGCTCCATCACCGTCCTGCGGGCATTCATTACCCGAGGGGTATGTGTCCGTACGACCATACCTTCCGTACATTCCATTTTACAGGATGGGGCTAAATTTCTACGTCCCTCGATCTCTACGACACAAATACGGCAAGCTCCCGGATTATTCTCATAATGCAAATCCTCCAGTTTCATATAACAGAGTGTCGGGATATGGATACCTACACTTTTTGCCGCATCTAAAATGGTGGTTCCTCTCGGCACTTCCACCTCTTTATTATCTATGATTAATTTAATTGTTTCCATGATTGTAAATGAATTTAGTGGACATAAATCGCTCCGAACTTACACTTCTCCATACAGGTACCGCAACGGATACAAGCTTGCGGATCGATAATATGAGGAATTTTCCGTCCACCTGTAATTGCGTGCACCGGACAAACACGGGCACAGAGCGTACATCCTTTACATTTCTCCGGATTGATGAAATATTGAGTAAGTTCCCGGCATTGATGAGACGGACAACGATGCTCCCGGACATGCGCCAGATATTCATCGTAGAAATTATCCATCGTAGATAAAACCGGATTCGGAGAAGTCTGTCCCAAGCCGCATAAAGCGGTATCCTTAATCACCATCGCCAGATTCCTTAGACGGGTCAAATCCTCTTCGGTTCCGTTTCCACTCGTAATTTTCTGCAATATCTCATGTAAGCGTTTATTACCGATACGGCACGGTGCGCATTTACCGCAAGATTCCTCGACCGTAAAGTCCAGATAGAACTTAGCCATGGCTACCATACAATCATCCTCGTCCATGACGATCATACCTCCGGAACCCATCATGGAACCAGCGGCAAGCAAATTATCATAATCGATAGGAAGATCAAGATGCTTTTCTGTCAAGCAACCTCCTGACGGGCCACCGGTTTGCACAGCCTTAAACTTCTTTCCATCCTTGATACCTCCCCCAATTCCAAAGATAACCTCACGCAAAGTCGTACCCATAGGAACCTCGATCAGACCTACATTGTTTACCTTTCCAGCCAAGGCGAACACCTTTGTTCCTTTGCTTTTCTCCGTTCCGATACTACTGAACCATTTAGCGCCTCTTAACAAGATCACCGGGATATTCGCATAAGTCTCTACGTTATTTACATTGGTTGGACAACCTTTATACCCGTGTTCACTAGGGAACGGCGGCTTTACGGTAGCCTCGCCTCGCAAACCTTCCATACTGTGGATCAAAGCGGTCTCCTCTCCACAAACAAAAGCTCCGGCACCGTACCGGATCTCGATATCGAATGAGAAATCAGTCCCAAATATATTCTCGCCCAGCAATCCATATTCTTTCGCTTGCCGTATGGCTATTTTCAAACGTTCAACGGCTAGCGGATATTCGGCACGGATATATACCAAACCTTTGTTAGCTCCCGTACAATATCCATTAATCGCCATAGCCTCCACAATCGAATGCGGGTCGCCCTCCAATATGGAGCGATCCATAAAAGCGCCCGGGTCGCCCTCGTCCGCATTACAAACCACGTATTTTTGAGGTGCTTGTACCTTACGGGTAATCTGCCATTTCAAGCCTGTGGGGAAACCACCGCCCCCACGACCCCGTAAACCACTATCCATGATTTCCTTGATTACTTCCTCGGGAGTCATTTCCACAAGGGCTTTTCCTAACGCTACATAGCCGTCACGAGCGATATACTCATCGATATTCTCCGGGTTGATAAAGCCACAATTTCGAAGGGCGATTCGTAGCTGTTTCTTATAGAATCCGATATGCTTGGAGTCCGGAACCAGCTCACGGTTCTCTGGATTCATATAAAGTAACCGTTCCACTTTACGGCCTTTTACCAAATGCTCCCGTACGATCTCGTCCGTATCCGATGGTTGAACTTGTACGTAAAAAGTGTTATCGGGGATCATCTTAACCACCGGACCCTTCTCGCAGAAACCGAAGCATCCGGTACGGATCACTTGTGTATCCTCTAATCCGTATTGCTCGACGGCGGCTCTCAGATTCTCGATGATCTGCTCGCTTTGTGATGCACGGCAACCTGTGCCACCGCACACCAATATATAATTCGTGTATTGTGCCATTTATGTAAGATATTAAATTTCTTATTCGGGTTTTACGGTGGTGTAAGTTACAGGAATGATGCCGTCTACCAAGATACCCTTACGGATATACTTATCTATGATCTCTTCTACTTTTGCCTTATCGACATAACCGAATACCAACGGCTCCTGACCCGGAAGCTTGATTTCGATAGTCGGTTCCGCATAACAATAGCCCATGCATCCGGTTTGAGTTACCAACGCATCGATTTTCTGCCGGTCTAAAACCTCGATAAAATAACTCATTATCTCCTTGGCTCCGGCAGCTATACCGCAAGTGGCCATAGAAACCTTAATTTGTACGAGCTGATCAGGGGTATTGCTTTTTTCACGCAGATCCAAAGACGCACGAAGAGATTCACGCATTTTCTTGAGATCATCTAATGTCTTTACTTTGTTCATGGTCATATTCTATTATTTAAGGAAAACACCGTAATGTCATTTGCACAAACATACGGAATCTCTTTCAAATAATATCATATTTCCGTGAATTTTTCTTCGACACGTGATTGAGATATCTTGGAATTGGGAGGTACACTATGGGTGAGCCAGATGTTACCCCCGATAATAGATCCTCGGCCAATAGTGATCCGTCCTAATATGGACGCGTTGGAATAAATGGTCACATAATCCTCGATGATCGGGTGACGGGGCAAATCTATCGGAAGTCCTTCCTCGTCCAGCGTAAAACTCTTGGCTCCTAACGTCACACCTTGATAAAGGCGGACATGGTTTCCGATAATGGCGGTTTGTCCCACGACAATACCCGTTCCATGATCGATACTGAAATATTCTCCGATCTGCGCCCCGGGATGAATGTCGATCCCGGTTTGCGAGTGTGCCATTTCCGTAATGATACGCGGGAGTACCGGTACGCCTAGCTCGAATAATTCATGAGCGACCCGTTGATGTAAAAGCGCATAGACCGCCGGATAACAGAATATAATCTCACTCACGCTCTTGGCTGCCGGATCACCATCCAAGATGGCCTTTACATCGGTGGACAGTAAATATTTGATATGAGGAATCCGGTTAATAAAAGCGATCGAGATCTCGGAAGCCCGGTCCTTGGAATCACAACAACGCTCTACCTCAAAACAAAGTCCATTATATATTTGCTCTTGCAAGAGATCATAGATCTTTTCCAAATAGACTCCCGTATAATATTGGATAGAGCCTAATTGAGCCTCTTGTTCCGTACCAAAGAATCCGGGGAAGATAACCGTACGTAATAGGCGCATGATCTCATGCAACGTAGCGACTGAAGGCGATGGCTTCTGATGCAACGGGATATATTTGTATTCCGGTAGATCAGGAGCCGACAGCCGTTCTACGTTCTTCTGTATCTGTTCTAAAATCGCTGTTCTATTCATCTTTAATTATCCCAAGTAGGATCGTAACTGATTAATGAGTTAGAGGCATTGCCCAAACCGATATAGATATAATTATCCAAGACATACATGCAATGTACAGACCTGTTAGCCGCTGGTAACTGGGATTTCTGGCTCCAGTTCTGAGAGTCCGGATCATAGCGCCAAATATAACCGTCCCCGTCTACGCCATATACGTAATTACCATAAGCGATAGCACATAAAAGCATCCTTCCGGGGAACGAAGCCTCCTTTTCCCAAGCTACAGCGTTCTTGTCTGTAGACCAAAACTGTGTCGTATATTCCAAAGAAGGATCCGCTTTATTAATAATCCCCAGTCCGGCATATATACGGTCACCAATTACAACGGATATTCCGCCGTATTGTTTAATCGGGAAATTAGATTTCTTGCTCCAAACGAAAGCGCTCGGTTCATAAGTCCAGACTTCATCGATTAGTTCGTTACCTCTACGTCCACCTATGAGGAACGCTTGATCTTCCATTCTGCAACATGCCGCCCGATACATACCTTTAGGCCGTTGCTGGTCTGTTTGTACGGCGCTCCAAGAATTATCGGATGTGGAGTATACATATAAACTGTCACATATCTTTCCCGTGTTATCCAAACCACCAAAAGTCCATAGGCCAAATCCGATGCTGAAACATGCTTGGCCCGATAATTTCTCAGGCTGAGACCTTAAGGGCAACCATTCTTTCTTAGAGGTCATATATCCCCAAAACTCATCGGTGTATTCCCTACCCGTGTCACCGCCTAACAAGAATCCCGTGCTATTAGCCAAGGTACAGAAAGAGGTAGATCCCGGTATCCGGAAAGCTCCCTCAAACCTTGCCCCTGCTCCAAATATATCCGGAGTTTGGAAGCGAACTTCCTCTCCGTAAGCGATACCATTCTTATTTTTAGCGTAAGCCCTTAAATAATAGCTCGTGCCTCCTCTCAATTCCTTTATCGTACCCGTAAACGCTTGTGTACCGGAAGAAAGAGCTACCGCTCCTTCACAATTACCAAAGGCCGGACTAGGACTAGTTCCCCAACATACACCGGCCTCTGTAACCGGTGAGGCACCTTCGGCTAAGACCTCTCCTCCTACCCATGCGGTACCGTTTTTAATAGTAGACACCTCCTTCGTATTGACTGTAGGCAACTCACTTTCCAGAATCGTATGGATACCTTCGCCTGCGCTATAGGTAGTACCTAAAGCGTTTGTCGCATAAGCACGTACGTAATACCCTTTCTGCTGTTGCATATCATAGATTTTCCCGGCAAATTCTCCGATACCCGCTCCGCAAATAATCGTATCCCCATTTTCTATTGTCGGCGATTTATCAGCACTAAAGCAGAAACCACATGCCGTGATCGGAGAATCTCCCTCGCTTATTATTTCCATGGAGAACTCCGCATAGGTAAACTCTGTCGCTATTTTCTTGAATTTGTTATCATCTAATACAGGACGACCATTCGTGGTCTTAAAGGTCTCGACTTTCGCCCCGTTATACTCACCATATTTACTTTTTGCGTAAGCTCTAACGTAATAGGTAGTTTCCGGTTTTAAATCGGAGATCGTACAATAGAACGAATCGGCTTCCATGTCTATACGAATCGTAGAGTCGGATGCTGAAGGCTCCGGATTCAGCATTAAGTAAATACCCCTTTCCTCGATTTCGGCTTCCCCTTGTTTGGTTATCATACCTCCACATTGAACGGAAGTAGACATCACGTTGACTGGCAATAAGGTCTTAACGCTTCCTAATCCATCTTTCGTCTTAAAAGGTAAAATCTCTCCATAAGCGGTATCTACCGCATTGATCGCATAGGCCCGGATATAGTAATCCAGATCATTGGTTAAGCCCTCGATCGTAGCCTCATATTTTACCTTACGCTTGGATACGGCTTTTTTATTTTTCTCTATCACAGTAAAGGTAGATTCCGTGCTCCAACAAAAACCGGCCTCTGTCACGGGAGCGCCGTTTTCTTGCAAGACCTCCCCCGATACTGTCACGGAACTAGCCGTGGACTTCAATATCTCGTCTGTCTTAACAGACGGTTTTTTAGCGTTTCGAATGCCACCATCTATATCCGGATCATTCACGCATCCGGCCATTAATAAAGCCGCAAATAGAATAGAGAAGAGTGAGTATATATGTTTCATAAATAATCAATATTAAAAGAATACACCTAAGCCAGCGTTTAGATCCAAGTACTTAAAATTAACCGTATTGCATCCAACGCTAATAAATACAGAGTTCGTTATTTTCATCATCAAGTCAACCTCGGCAGCGACCCCTTTGTATGAGGAATCAATATTCCGGCACCATACCTCTCGTGTACTATCGTAGTTTTCATAGGAATGGGTCGTGAACGAATGTAGTAAAGCTCTTTCACCATATCCCAAACCAACGGAGGCATATAACCACGGAAAGCATTTTACGATTAAACCGGCCGTTCCGGCTATACTATTTGTCTTCGAGGATTTACCTGTATTAAGCTCATAAGATTCCCCTTCCGAATTAGAGAACTTAATAATCTGCCCTTGGTTATTACATTCGTCCGTATAATTCATAAAAGACATATTCGTCTTGAAACGGACATACCAACCGAAGCGTTGCCCCATACCTCCTACCGTGATTCCATAAGGAGATTCGATCGAATACGAGTATCCCGCGAAAAACTCCATTCGTTTCTTAGGGGATACCGCCGCGGAATCTATCGGTTGGGCCTCCGGTTCCGCCGGCTTTAACAACATCTCTTGGTATTCTTTCCAATAGGTTGCTAGCTCCTCACTTTTAGGGGTTCCGATACCTTCCGAATAATAAATGATTAATTTAGAGATGGCATCCGGATCATCTTCCGTAGCTTTGACCGTCAGGCAGTTTAAACATTTATTCATCAAGCTACGCATGGAAGGCCGCATTCGCTCGTTAGAAAGCCAAATCGTAGTCAGCTGATCAATACTGTATGCGTCGCATTGCGATACGCCTTCTTCGTACCACATTTTAGCGTCACTATAATCAAGACGTTTCATCGCTTCATCTCCCTTACGGTTGTATTCCGTACGCTGTTGCGCCAGCAGTCCGAGGGGAAATACCGCACATATCATCAATATCCAAAGTCTTTTCATATAATTAGGTAAATACATGTTTAGTTGTTCATAATATTACAATCAATAATAAGTAAGGCCTTCGCTAATCAATGATCCGTCAGAATTATAAATATCAAACAAATTGTCTTCCCGTTCAAATGCTCGGCCGTTATCCGCGATACCGACACTTAGGTATTTGCAAGGAATACGTTCCTCGGCTTTCGAATCGATCGCCCCGTATCTGTTATTTGACTTCTTACGTACGATCTTATATCGTCCGAAAGCCATTTTCTCCTCATACAGGGCCTTTTTGTCCGCTATACGTTTCTCCTCGGTTTTCTCATCGCAAGCGATGATCAACCGGACTACCTCTTCCGTAAGTTTCGTATCCTTTGCCTCCGACAAATCTTTCTTAGCTCCCGAATAATCAGCTTTGGCCATTTTTTCCTTACCGGAGGCGATTAACGAGTTATATTTCTCATTCATCTCATTTTCCGATGGCTGATCCGGGAGAACATTCTCTTCTATCGTATGCTCTGTTTCCATAGGTCGTTTCTCTTCCACTTTAGGCTCTTGTTTCTCCGCTTCCTTTATCTCAGAGATAGGAGGTTCCGTATGTAGAACTGGGTGATCTGGCATTTCTACTTCTTTTGAGACATTGCTATCCGGCTCCACAGCTGAAGGTAAATCAATACTCTCGACAACCTCTTTTGTGGGCCTATTGCTATGCACTAAAAGAGCCGTAGCGGATCCTACAACGACAAATATAGCGATTCCGATAGGAATTATTTTCTTTTTGGAATTATTCTTTTCTGTTATTGGCTCCACGGCAGGTGGATTAGCCACATTGACAACAGTCTTTTCATCATCCGATCCTACTAATTTAGAATCTACAGGTGATGAATAAACCACCGTTGTTTCCTCATTCACAATCTCGGGAGATGGACTTGGGACAACCTGAACTTCCTTTTCCGCTTGAGAAAAATCCAAAGACGCCAACATCTCGCCCACCGTCTCAAAGCGATCCGCAGGAATGATTTGCATCGCTTTTATGATAACAGCCTCTGTTTTCGGGCTGATCGCCGCATTGATTTCAGAGGGGTTTCGCAAAGGACGTGCGGCACGTAGTATAGATTCCGTAGGGATTGTTCCCGTTAACAGATTATACATCGTGGCTCCCAAGGAATAAATATCCGGACGGGGCGAGAACACTTGTGTTCCTTCGTTATCGTATTGCTCTATGGATGCGAATCCTTTAGAAAGGGTTAACATCGTAGTGCTGGTCTCCTCCTGCTCGATATCGTAACGTTTGCTGACTCCGAAATCGATCAAGCGGGCGTTCCCGTTCTTATCGATCAAGATATTGCTAGGCTTGATATCCAGATGCAAGATACTCTTATCATGAACGAATTGTAACGCCTCGCCAATTTGCCGTACATATTTAAGGACCGTAGCTTCGGGCAATATCCCGTTTTTCTCAAGCATATATTTTAGCGAGAAGCCGGAAATATACTCCATGGCAATATAAGCCGTATTGTTTTCCTCGAAAACCTCCAACACATTTACGATATAGGGATGGTGAACTTCCGATAGGATCTTTGCCTCTTTGATCAGTTTTTCCTTGAACTTGTTAAATAAGACCTTTCCCGTCTCCGAATGTACTTTTACGGCTTGGGAACCGGGTTCTCTATAACAATAATCCTTGAAGAAATATTCCTTGACACAGATAGGGACCTCCGTCTTTACAGTGCCTAAAGATCCTTTAACCTCTGTATACCAAACTCCTCTGTAGGTTATGCCAAAACCACCTTGACCAACCACATGAGTAAGTCTGTATTTTCCGTTTTGAAGAAGATGTCCGTCTGGCAGATTCATAACCTTGAATAATTCCATTTAATCTGCCAAAAGTACGTTATTTATATAAAAGAATAAAGAAAAGAGAGAATATTTTGCTTAAAACCCATGCTATCTTCCACTTTTTGAATAGGTATGATATAAAAAGAAAAATTATCCCGGGTCTTGCCGTCACAGGCTTCCATGAGGGCGTCCTTTATTTCCGGAACAGATAAACGACCATTAAATATCTCTGCGATCTTTTCATTCTTCAGTCTTTCAAGAACCCCGTCCGTACAAAGAAGGAGGAAATCGTCGGGTTGAATATCGTTCAAGGTAATAATGTCCGCTTCTGTTGGAGTATGAGTGCCTTGTATAGCCCGGATAATCACATTCCGCTGGGGGTGGGTTAACGCTTCTTCCGGAGTGATCTTACCTAATTTAACCAACGAATTTACCAATGAATGATCTTCTGTTTGATATAAAATCTCCCCCTTCCTCAGATGATAGATCCGGCTATCTCCGATATGAGCCAATACGATTCCGGAAGAAGCGATATAGGCCATGGTGAGCGTAGTAGCCATGCCCATCGCTTCCGGATGCTCTTGAACATAGGAGTCGAAACAGACTTCCGCATAATGTACGGCTTTATGGATAAATTCAGGCGTGGGATCATCCTTTAGGAACGTAGAAAAGAAAGTTTGTATGGACTCGCAAGCTAATGAGCTGGCTACCTCCCCTTTCTCGGCTCCACCCACACCATCGCAAACCATGAACAATTTTTGGTCAAGGGTCACTTGTTCGGGAAGCGGGTAAATGGAATCCTCGTTATTCGATCTGCCTCCTTTTTCCGTAATAGCACATGGCTTACCGATCGTTATAATCATAACAAATGAGTTTTATTCATTAAAACGTAAGACGGTGCGACCAATAATAATCTCGTCATTATCATTGAGCACGACCACCTCGCCATTCTCTAGGTAACTGTTATTATATAACGTATGGTTTTTACTATTATTGTCGGTAAGGAAATGTTTATATCCTCCTTTTGAATCTTTTTTCACCTCAATGCAAATATGCTCGCGACTCATCGTGCGATCAGACGTGATAATTGGCATCGTAGCTTGTGAGGCGTTCGACTTCCGGCCAATGACAACCTTCCCTTCGTGAAGAGGAAACGCTTGTTCAGGTGTATCGGCGTCTGGAAGAACCGTCAGTCTGCCGATTCCAGTCTTGACAGGTGTCACTAAAATCGTATCGGAATCGACTTCCTGATGATTACTTTTCTCGGATAATAAGGACAAAGGAATAGGCTCTTTGCATTTCGGACACTTAAAGGAGGTAATGCCGAGGGGAATCTTCCCCTCGTCTACCTTTAATCCTACATGGCAATGTGGACATTTAACCGCGATCATACGATAAACGAAATATCTGCGCCATCCATATCCGTAGAGTACAGATCCATCATATCTGTATCGGAAAGCATAACCGTATCGTCCGCCAATGTTATAAAGTCTGAATGATCGAAAGACTCGATGCTACTATCGTCTATAACTATGGCGTCGCCTAGGTCGACACCTCCTCCTTCCACGTCTATTATGACAGCATCCGCTGGCATGACGTCATTGCCGTCTAAAGTTACGAATGTATATTCCTCTTCTTGCATAACCTTTGTTCCTAATATATTAATATTCCGAAAACAAAAGTACAAAAAGCAATGGATTAATAAACTTGTTATTCTCTCTTATAATCAAACATTTGGGTTTCATGTACAAAAGAGGCTGTTTTACTATACGAAAAGAAAAGGCTCATTCTCTCACCCATTTGGCCTTACAGGAAGAAACTGGGCATTGCTTTCGGTTTTTCAATGATTCCCAAGGGATCTCACCCAAGAATGTCCCACATTTCGGACAAACATAGTCTATCTTAAATTGATTGGCGATATCCTGCAATTGCTGGGGAATCTTGGCCGACTGCTTGGCTCCTAGATAGATTCCTACCGTAGGGGCACAAATCGTTATCAAGAGGCTGATGCCGAATAGTTCCGGGCTACCTTTCCCTAAGAAGCCTATCACGACCCCCACTATTCCGGGCAAAGCAAATGGTAAGGATTGAAATAATCTGGTCTTAAACTGATTAGAGGATTGAATCTTGACTTTTGCTTGAATATAATCATCGTAGACTTTTTTCAATGCGGCAAATTCATCGCTATAATCATTATTGTATTTAAGCACCTCGGAAAGATTCAAGACATAGCTATCCCCCAAGCGAATATGATCCGTAGGAGTAACACGTTTCTTTATGATCTGGGCTCCATTCACGAACGTACCGTTAGTAGATCCCGTATCCTCCAATAATAAGTTGCCACCATCCTCACGTATCAGACGGGCATGATGGCGGCTTACATGAGGATCGTTTGCAATAAAATCGTTGTCTTTTGCTTTTCCTATCTTTATAATCATAGTCTTATTCCTTTTCCTCTTCCTCTTGAGGCTTTCCCATCTCCTTCTCAAGATTATCTTTCAGCACTTTCAACGGATCCTTGGATATTACCAACTCTTTAGGCTTACCCTCTTCCGTCAATAATAATAAACGCTGCTTAGGGAGATTTATTTGTAAGATATGATTTTTATTTATGATATGACTTTTTCCGACACGCATTAATATCTTGTTACAACCAGCGACCTGCTTCTCTAAGATCTCTTCTATTTTTCCGATATTTATAGCGAAGGTAAATTGGATGCCATTTGACAACAATAGTTTCGTATAGTTCCTGTCTGCTTCAAAATAAAGGATCTGACCAATCTTAATGCGCAACAACTCATCCCTTGTTTTTATAATTAAATACCGCTCCATACGTAGAAATTGTTTTTTCGTTTCTCTTTCAAAAACAAATATACGGTATTTTCTTTATTTAATAGGTATCTTTTGGGGGAAAGATTGGTAAAGTGCACCAAAAACAAGAGCCTTTTCCCTGCTCAGAAGAGACACCGATACGCCCTCCCAGCCTTTCAATTATATTTTGGCAGATAGAAAGTCCAAGCCCTATGCCTTGCTTTTGGTTTCGTCCTTTATAAAAACGATCGAACACATGAAGTTTTATTTCCTCCGACATTCCTTCCCCCGTATCGGTCACGGATAAAAGAACCTCGTTCTCCATGGCTTGATATGACAAGATGATGCTACCTATAGAGGTGTACTTAATTGCGTTTGTTATAAAATTGCCAAGAACTTGTTTCAAACGGATACGGTCGGAGCGTAATAAAAAGGAATCCAAAGATTCCGGATAGGTCAAAGCTACCCCTCTCGATACTTTGATCTGGAAAGATGCTACCGTTTCTACAATAAGTTGTCTTAGATCAAATTCCATGAAATCAAAGGTCATGGTACCAGACTCGAGCTTAGCCAGATCCAATACATCATTAACGATACCCAATAATAACTCATTATTGGTCTGAATAAGATTAATATACTCTTGTCTTAGCTCACCATCCTCTTCATCCCCTAAAAGAGAAGAGAATCCGACAATAGCGTTTAATGGCATGCGGATCTCATGGCTGATGTTTGCCAAAAAGGAGGATTTCAAACGCTCTGATTTCTCGGCCTTCAGCATTCGTTCTTCCATCGCTTTCAGTTCAGATATATCATAATTCATCAGTAATAGGATGGGGCTTGATTTCTCCAGACCCGCCTCCATTATATCCAGACGAACCCATTTCCATCCCTCGCCATCCCTGACCCGGACTTCCCCTTGATCATGATCAGTTTCTCCGTGGACAAGTCGGCTCAAGGAAGTTTTCAAGCATTCACGGTCTTCTGGCTTGACATTGGAATATATGCCTACTATCTGGCTCAATGGAGTTCCCGGAACTTCACCCATATTCAGATACCATTGTTCCATCGCCACTCCTTCCCCAGTGGACAAATCATACTTTGCGCAGCCGATCTTGGCACGATGACTTATCTGAGGAAAAAAAGGCTCGAACTCTATGCCTAATGTCGTTTTCATATATATCCGTTCTCATTATATTTATGCAAAAAGAGGGTTTAACCATAAAAAACGAATGAATTAATCGTTCGTTTTAATTAGTCGTTTATATCGATTATTTTATAGGGAACATATAGGTTTAGTAAAATACCCCAAAAACCGCATCAAAATTATATTCTAAAGTCTTTTTGACTTTCATAAGTAAATGTTTTTTGCGATATTTGCAAACGACTAATTAAAACGAACGATTAAACTAGTCGTTTTGTTGCCTTCCCCACCACTTCAATATCCTGATATATAAGATTATACCATATGACTATAAAAAAATAGAGGGTAGATTGATCACTCAATCCACCCTCCTGTCTATCGTGTGCTTAAACTATTAAAAATCAACCCCTTGATTAGTCTTCTAGAGCCGCTTGCGCCGCCGCAATACGAGCGATGGGCACTCTAAAAGGTGAACATGATACGTAATTCAAGCCAACTTTATGGCAGAACTTAACGGAAGAAGGCTCACCACCATGCTCGCCGCAAATACCACATTTCAAATCCGGACGGATGGCACGACCTTTCTCAGTTGCCATACGAACCAGCTGTCCTACACCATTTTGGTCTAGTACTTGGAACGGATCGACCTTCAAAATCTTCTTCTCTAAGTAAACCGGTAAGAAGGAAGCGATATCGTCACGAGAGTAACCAAATGTCATCTGAGTCAAGTCATTCGTTCCGAATGAGAAGAATTCAGCGCTGGAAGCGATACGATCCGCTGTCAATGCCGCACGAGGAATCTCGATCATCGTACCTACCTTGAATTCGATACGATCGCCAACTTCCTTGAATAGCTCTTCGGCCGCGGTACGGATCACCTTCTCTTGTTCCTTGAATTCATATAAGATTCCTGTTAATGGTACCATGATTTCCGGTTTAGCCTCAATACCTTCTTTCTTCAAATCCAAAGCGGCACCTAAAATGGCCCGAGTCTGCATTTCCGTAATTTCCGGATATGTATTACCTAGACGGCAACCACGGTGACCCAACATCGGGTTATGCTCGCAAAGAGATTCCACACGTTTTTGGATCTCCTTAACGGACACGCCCATTGTCTCAGCCATTTCCTCTTGACCTTTCAAATCGTGAGGAACGAACTCATGCAAAGGAGGATCGAGCAAACGAACGGTAACAGGACATCCGGCCATAGCCTTGAAGATACCCTTAAAGTCCTCTTTCTGATAAGGAAGGATCTTCGCCAACGCTTTCTTACGACCTTCAGCGTCCTCGGCCAAGATCATCTCACGCATAGCTTTGATCTTCTCACCTTCGAAGAACATATGCTCCGTACGGCAAAGGCCAATACCAACGGCACCGAAGCTACGAGCGATCGAAGCGTCGTGAGGCGTATCAGCGTTTGTACGAACTTGCAATTTTGTATATTTATCGGCTAAAGCCATTAGCTCTGCGAAGTCACCTGACAACTCTGCCGCTTTCGTCTCGACCTGTCCTACATAGACTTCCCCGGTCGTACCATTGATAGAGATATAATCACCTTCTTTCAAAGTCACGCCATCAACGTCTACAGTCTTATTCTTATAATCGATGTTCAAGGCACCAGCACCGGATACGCAGCACTTCCCCATACCACGAGCTACAACAGCGGCATGAGATGTCATACCTCCACGAGCGGTAAGGATACCTTCGGCGACAGCCATACCGGCCAAGTCTTCCGGAGAAGTCTCAATACGGACCATGACAACCTTTTTGCCATCGGCATGCCATTTAGCGGCATCATCAGCGAAGAATACGATCTGTCCGGTAGCGGCACCCGGTGAAGCCGGCAAACCTTTTACCCACACTTTCGCCAGTTTCTCGGCTTTTTTATCGAATACAGGGTGAAGCAACTCATCTAATTTATTCGGCTCGATACGGTTCAACGCTGTTTTCTCATCGATCATACCTTGATGCAACAAGTCGATAGCGATTTTCACCATAGCGGCACCGGTACGCTTGCCGTTACGGGTTTGCAAGAACCAAAGTTTACCCTCTTGTACGGTAAATTCCATATCTTGCATATCCCGATAATGATCTTCCAATTTCTCTTGGATAGCGTCTAATTGCTTATAGATTTCCGGCATGGCTTCTTCCATGGACGGATATTTAGCGATACGTTCTTCTTCTGAGATTCCGGCACGTTCAGCCCAACGTTGTGAACCGATCTTCGTAATCTGTTGCGGGGTACGGATACCTGCTACAACATCCTCACCTTGAGCGTTAATCAAGTACTCGCCATTGAACAAGTCCTCACCATTACCCGCGTCACGAGAGAAACAAACGCCTGTAGCGGAAGTATCGCCCATATTACCGAATACCATGGCTTGTACGCTAACCGCCGTTCCCCACTCGTCTGGAATACCTTCCATCTTACGATACAGGATAGCACGCTCATTCATCCAGCTATTGAACACGGCACAGATAGCGCCCCACAATTGCTCATAAGCGCAAGTCGGGAAATCCTGTCCGGTCTGGGCCTTAACGGCTGCCTTAAATTTAGAGACCAATGTTTTCAAGTCTTCAACGTCAAGCTCGTTATCTAACTTAACGCCTTTCGCTTTCTTTACTTCCTCGATGATCGCCTCAAACGGATCGATATCCTCTTTGCTTGTCGGTTTCATGCCTAATACGACATCTCCGTACATTTGAACAAAACGACGATAGGAGTCCCAAGCGAAACGAGCGTTGCCCGTCTTACGAGACAAGCCTTCCACTACCTCGTCGTTCAAGCCAAGGTTCAATATCGTATCCATCATACCCGGCATGGACGCACGGGCACCGGAGCGAACTGAAACTAACAGAGGATTGGCAACATCACCGAACTTAGAGTTCATTAACGTTTCGATATTAGCGATCGCCTTCTCAACATCCGCTTTCAGCAACTCTACGACTTTATCTTTGCCTAACTCGTAATACTCTATACAAACTTCTGTTGTAATCGTGAATCCCGGAGGAACCGGTACACCAATCAGATTCATCTCGGCAAGGTTAGCGCCTTTACCACCCAGCAGATTTCTCATATCTGCCTTACCTTCGGCTTTTCCATTTCCGAACGTGTAAACTCTTTTTCTTTCCATATTCGACAGTATTGAATTTAGATTCTAGTTTTGTTGATTTCAACTGTTATATTGCTATCTCAACTTTGCAATGCTGCAAATATATGCTATTTCTACTTTGCAAGCACGAATAGCGTTAAAGATTTTTACATGTTTTACAACTATTCTTTACCATTTATATCCAGCAAATGCTTACATTTGCGTGCGGAAGTTTGTTGACGCTTCCATTTCCCATCGGATTTCCCGCCTATCTCTTTGCCCCTTACATATAATATATGATCTTTTTCTTTTATTTGTCTATTTATTTCCAATAGGAAGACTCAGGAGTTTTTTGCTGAAGAAACTTTAGTTTCTACAGCATGAAACTAAAGTTTCTCCCTAGTGGAACTAAAGTTTTTCTATAGCGAAACAAAGTATTTTTAAAAGATGCGCAAAGATAATGCAACCATACTAAAAATCAAATAGTTATAAAACATATTTTTTAGTAAGGTCGGAAAAGAAAGCAAAGAAAAGCATATTTGGAAGGGAGTTACGTTACCAAATCGTAACTCACCTCCAAAAGCTTTTAAATGGGGTATAATAGGTTAATTTTCAATATATTGCTTACTTTTGCATAACTTCAAATAGCTCAACAGTAATTAAATTTGTAACTAAAAAAAGTTGAGTTATGAGAAGTACATTCAAAGTGTTATTTTACACAAAGAACCAGTCTGTGAAAAACGGTAAAGCACCTGTGATGGGCCGTATCACCATTAACGGAACCCAGGCAGGTTTCAGTTGTAAGAAAGAAGTGTCACTTACGTTATGGGACGTCAAAGCGAACCGGGCAAAAGGTAAATCCGAAGAAGCCCGTACTCTCAATCAGGAACTTGATAATATCAAGGCCCAAATTACCAAACACTATCAGTATATTTGCGACCATGACAGTTTTGTCACGGCTAAGAAGGTCTATAACCGTTACGTCGGTTTTGGTGGGGACTATCACACGCTTATGGCACTTTTCAAAGAGCAACTTGAATCGTATAAGGAAAAGATAGGTAAAGGAAAGGCGGAAAGCACTTACCGTGGACTGGTTGCCGACTATAAAAGTCTCCTGCTTTTCATGAAAACCAAAAAGGACATCGAAGATATAGCTATTGATGAACTTGAAAAACCGTTCATTGAAGATTATTACACATGGATGCTCGGAACGGCTGGAAATGCAAACGCTACGGCTTTTAACCGTGTCAACACCCTGAAATGGTTATTGTACATCGCACAGGAAAGAGGCTGGATAAGAGTCCATCCGTTTGTATCCTTCGAATGTGTGCCCGAATACAAAAGACGTTCCTTTCTTTCCGAAGAGGAACTGCAAAGAATAATTCATGTGGAACTCAAATACAAGCGTCAGCGTGCCATGCGTGATATGTTCCTATTCATGTGCTTCACAAACCTATCACAGTAGTAGCGAGAAAGAGAAAAGCAAGGTAATTAATTGAATGATAGAAGCTTATGTTTCTTGGTGTCTTGGGGTGTCTGATAGTGAAATTGCAGGAAAAAGCAGATTTAAGCAAACTTTCCATTTCTAAATCGTTACCCATTGCAATGAGAGAAAATCACAGCAAACCAATGACCTCAAACGTCTGGTTATAGCGTTGTTTGTCTGCTTGTTACATTGTTCAAATAACTCATATTGAAAGTAATTTTACGAACTTAAAATGTGAGCGTTATGAACAACGAACTGAAAGTGTCCTTTTACCTCAAACGGGAAGGAAGTACAGAAAGAACAGAAGTAAACCCCGATGCCGTTTATCCGGTTATCGGAAAAATCATTATTGGCAACTCTATCGCCCAATTCAGTTCCAAACTGAAAATCGAAGAACGGCTTTGGAGTGTTAAATCCGGTCGGGCTACCGGAAAAAGTCGTGTAGCCGTTGAACTCAACAGAGAGATTAATAAAATTAATCTCTCCATACACACGCATTACAGGGCTATTTTAGAGCGAACCGGAACAGTTACAGCCCAAGAAGTTAAGAACGCATTTCAAGGGATTGCGACCGCACAAAAAACACTGCTTACTCTCTTTGATGAAATGATGCAGGATTTCCAAACACGCATCGGAATAGACCGTTCCCAAGCCACTTACCACAAATATGTTACCATCAGAAAACAAGTCAAACGTTTTCTGAAAGTCAAGTATAATGTTCAGGATATACCCCTGAACCAGTTAGACCTGACCTTTATCGAAGCGTTCGATTTTCATTTAAGAGTGGAAAGAAAAATGACGGATGAAACAGTTTCCGGTACTATGTTGGTGCTTTTCAAAGTCGTGCGTATCGCCCTGCATCGGAAATTGATTATCAATCCTCCTTTCTTTGGCTACAAGTTGAAGAAGCCCGATTTCAAAATACGCTCACTCACAAAAGAAGAGTTTCAAAGGCTTATATCCACTCCGATAGAATCCAAAAGCCAATGCTTTATCCGTGATATGTTCGTATTCGCAGCCTTTACGGGGCTTCCTTACATTGACCTGAAACAACTTACTTGGAAAGAAATTATTACCGAAGAAGATGGTAGTCTGTGGATTTCCACCGACAGACAAAAAACCGGAATACCATTTAATGTTAAATTGCTGGATATACCCGTACAGATTATAGAGAAATACAAAGGACTGGCAAAAGGAGAAAACGTATTTCCCATGTTAGGACCGGGACGTATTAATTATGCGCTGAAAATTATCGCTAAACTCTGCAATATCACAACCAAACTAAGCTTCCATGTCGGGCGGCATGTTTTCGCTTCCGAATTATGCCTTTCGCAAGGCGTACCCATTGAAAGTGTCAGCCGGATGATGGGGCCAAGAATATTCAGACTACCCAACGCTACGCACGTGTCAATAATGAGAAGATAGGCAATGATATGAAATTGCTATCTCTCCGTATCTCCGATAAATACACTTATGTCGAACAATAAATTCCATATAACAATGAAAACAAATAGAAGTACTTTCGCTATATTATTCTACCCGAACACCAGTAAAACCAAGAAATCAGGAGCTTGCCCGATAGTCGGGCGTATCACTGTGGATGGTAAGAACACCACATTCAGCACCGGATTGGAAATAATGCCCGACAATTGGGATAATCAAATAGGGGCTGCAAAGGGACAATCTAAGGAATTAATATCTATCAATAAGCAAATAGAAAAGCTTCATAAAGAAATATCTTCCCATTATAACAATATGGTGAATAACAATGGTTACGTTACTGCCGAAGCTCTTAAAAATGCGTTACGTGGTATCGGTGTAAACCGTAATACCTTGATGCAGGAATTTGCCGAACTACTCGATGAAAAACGGAAAAGTATCGGAATACGGATAACTGAAAGTACATTTCCGGTATATACCAATGCCTACCGACACATGAAAGAGTTCCTCCAAGAAAGGTATAATCTTTCCGATTTGCCTTTTGGAAAGATTGATACTCCATTTGTAGAGAGCTATTTCCATTATCTGAAAATTGATTTGAAAATGACACCCCGAACAGTTAAAACTAATATGAATCCATTTCGTCAAGTTGTTGTAAGGGCTTGTAATAAAGGAGTTCTACGTCAGAACCCGTTCTTTGATTTTGTCCCTGAACGGGTAATTCCTAAACGTCCGTGGCTCTCTAATGACGAGATACAACGAATGATGCAAGCCAAGCTCAAACTTGCCACATGGCGTTTTACCCGTGATATGTTTATTTTTTCGACCTTTACAGGAATTTCAATCATTGATTTACGAAATCTGAAACATTCCAATATTCAGGAAATGGAAGACGGTAGCCAATGGATTATTCTTGACAGGCAAAAGACCGGAACAACTTCGTATATCCCACTGTTGGATATTCCTAAACGTATTCTTGAAAGATACAGAAATACGGAGTTTGCCGGAACAGATGGGAAAGTTTTCAAATTACAGCACCATGTTTCTATGAACTGGCAACTGAAACGTATTGCTAAGGCTGCCGATATAGACAAACGGCTGACGTTCCATATGAGTCGTTTCTCGTTTGCTACGACCGTCTGCCTGACGCAAGGTGTTCCAATAGAAAGCCTTAGCCAAATGATGGGACACCTTTCAATAAAGACTACTCAAATCTATGCGGAAGTTACCCGTACCAAAATCAATGAGGATATGACTAACCTTGCGGAACGGATTGAGGGTAAATATGAACTGGCAGAATAAGCAACTCCCAAACCAATATATTTTTTCCTTTTTTTCTCTGATACACGTTCACTATATGGAAAGAATAAATAAGGCAACACTTTTTGTAAATTTACTCTTTTTCGGGACGAAAAAGGAAGAAATTTACAAAAACCGCTTGCGGCTCGGTGTTGCCGTTTTATTCTTGGAATATACCTTTGTGTTCAGAGAAAGAAAGGATTAACTAAGATTATTCCATTGAAAATAAGATATTAGATTGGTTATCGCTATTGCGTAATTTTCGCCATCTATGGAATAAAAGCCTAACTTCTTGGCAAATGCACTGCTTTTGATGTTGGCACACTCAATGCCGATATAATTGAAACCATATTTCCGGGCTACTTCGGTCAAGAACCTAAGAAAGTGTGTTCCATGTCCTATCCGCTCTTTAATGAAACCCAATCGGGCGATAATCAGGCAATCAGGTGGAAAACGACTTTCAATCCTCCTGATACGCAAATACAAATCTACCCGGCTGTTTCTCCGGGTGGCAATTATATTATCCACCGTCAGGCAAACGAGTGATTTTCGATACTTGAACCGTTCCATCAGATAGCGGTCTATGTCGGCTCGTAGTTCTTCGTATTCAATCATCTTCTTATTCCTTTCTTCTTTTTCTTCTTACGTTTCTGTGCCTGTAATTCTTCCGCTAATGTTGCATCGTAGCTGCTGCCATCTCCCAATGAAAAGATAGATAACAGAGAATCGCCGCTCTTATTATCTCCCTGATTAAAAGAATGATACTCATTTCGCTTGCTATCAATATTGCAAGAAATCATGTTTTCTTTTTCACCGGATTGGAATACTTCTTTTTTATTTTCGCCAGTAAAATGTTGTTTTGGTTCTTTCAAATCTTGTTCCTGTAATTCAATCTGTTCGGAAATAGAACCGTTCTTCATGGTATTGGCATACTCAAAGGATTCTGATAATTGGCGGTTATAGCCGAACAGTTTATCAAATCCTTGCTCTGCCTGTTGGAACAGGTTCACACGGTCAAAACCACCTTTGATAACTCCGTTCTTGGTGTTCTTGTGGTTGGTTAGTGGAGATAGCTTCTTTTTATTAGCTTGGTCTTTCCGGCTCACAATCAAATGGCAGTGCATATTCAGTTCGTTATCGGAACGGCTACGGTCAAAATGTATCTTCCCGTAAAACTTTATATCCGCTTCGGATAGTCCTTTGTTGAAGTTCTTGGCGTATTCAGGAATAAAGACTTCCCGAATATACCGTTTCATTGCTTCGGCTTTCTCTTGTTCAGTATTCCCCATTGCCCGAAGTTCACTTTCCGATGGGCTGACATGGATGGCAAAAAACTTTGCATCCGTTTTCAACAGTTGCCCGATATTATTATCTATATCCTTAATAACCTTTGATTTGTAGATATTATCATCCGTCAGGTTGAAAAAGCCATCGGTATAGATACCCTTTTCCATCCGTTCCAAATCTTCATGCTCCATATATGAAGCTAATTGGCGGCTACTTCCTGCATTGTTGTATGTTCCGCTTGATGGTGGGGCAAAATCTATGTGCATGGTTCTATGTGTTTATCAGATTAATGATTTCCGCTTTTAAGTTCTCTTTCCGTTTGCTATCCATTACTCCACAAGCGGACAGTTCCGAATAGAGTTGTATCAGTTGAAGTAGCTTCTTGTAATCCCGTTGGTGTATTTGATAGAGTGCGTTTAGTTGCTTCCCTTGTTGGTTGATTATATCGGCATGTTTGCCAAATTGCTCACTTACTTTTTGTAGTACGGCTGTTTGTTTCCCCTGACTGGATTCCAGCTACGAAAGAATAAGTGTTTCCAATGTCTTGCCAATGGTATCAAACCGAACTGCAATAGAATTAGCGGTTCGTATCATGGGATTCAGTTATTCCTCCTCGTAGTGTCGGATGAAGCGGATAATATCGTCCTGCCGTTTGTTAATTTTCGCCAGTTCCGATTTTACGGATTCCGGTGATTCCGATGGGTTGATACAGGCTTTATCAATATAGACAAATGCCAACCGGACTATTTCCCCTTTTTTCATCGAATAGCGTTTACAGAGCTTATCTATTAACTTACTCGTTAGTCGGTCTATTCCGATGGTGGTAAGTGTGGGTATATTATTGGTCTTATCCATGATTATAACTTTTTTATAAAGAAAGTGATATTCATTCAGTTGATTATAAGCGAAATACGTTTTCGACTTATAATCACTGTTATAAACGGTTACGAATGTAACCTCTTAAAGCCGAAGGCTTTGCCCCGCAGGGCAAGAGGGAGAACAGGACAAAGTCCAGTTCCCTCTTGCTTCATTTAGCGAAACGAGCCGAGCCACAAGGCGAGGCGGTTTCTGCTAAATGGGGAGCGGTGGCACATCATCAGGCGGTAACATTACCCGTCTTGTTTTGCAGTGGTTTGCTTATCGAGTTGGTTTTCCTTTTTGAACCGTTCATAGGTCTTACTTTCGGCATTTTCTTGAATAAATGTCCGGATGTCTGCTGCACGGTAATAGGTCTTATGGCTTATCGTGAAATAAGGGAGTTTGCCACTTATCCGATACCGTTGCAGGGTTCGGAAAGATACTTTTAGCAGGAAAGCTAAATCCTGATTGTCGAGTATCTTATCATTTTCGTCCAATACCTTGTCAGTATTGATAAGCGATTTCAGGTCTTGCCCGATTTCAGAGAGTTTTTTAGATAGTCGTTCCATCCACTTGTCGAAGTTTTCGTTGTCTATATACATTTTGCTTCATTTTTTAGTTGAACATTAAGTTTTCCAATCGATTGATGAAGCAAAGGACGGAAGAATAAGGAAATAAAAATAGAGGAGTCCGGTATTGACCCCTCTATATTATAAATGCAAATTATTATTTATCAACCTGTTGCAAAATCATCTTTTTTCATCTTTATTTTTCAGTACTTCCGCTTGTCGTTTCTTATATTCTTTAATAAGGACGGCTTTTAAAGCATCCAATGTTTTGGTGAGATTACATGATTTGCGTTTGAATAGTTCGTTTTGACGGTCATAGATACCGTTAAAACTAAATCCGAAAGCCTGTTCAAAGACATCCGAAAAAGCAATGATAGTTGGATGCTTGCCTGTGTTGTCGGTGATGCCACCCAACAGCATCAGGGCTGAAAGAATTTCGGTCATACCCATGATTCCGAGATTAGGAAACTTAGGTATAACCGATAAAGGTGATTCAAATGTCAATGGAGTTGCCGAAGGAAACGATTTGGGATGTGTGATTTTGAAATTTAGTAGTTCCTGTTCTGCGTTAATAATCGCCAGTGTCTTTTGTAAGAACCGCTTTTTAAGCGCATTTTTCCCCCTGCCCGTAAAGAGATGCTGTTTCAAGTGAAGCTATCTCAATACGGGTAGCTACAAGAATCCGGTAAGTAGTTGAATAATCCTCTCCATCCCCCACTATTCTTATTTGTTCGACAAATTCACCATAGGCATTTTGCATTTCTTGGTTAGTTACTTTCTGTGAGGTTTCAGACAATAGTCCAAATATCCTCGTTTGTAATAAATCATTCATAAGCAATCTTTTTAGAGTAAATGAATTGATTATGAAAAATGCATTTTTCAAATTGATAGAGAATCTATTTTTAATCAATTTTCAACAACTTAGTAAATCGGGATTCTACGCATATGCTCATATCTGTTGTTAAAAATTTGCCATTAAAAAAAACTGAAAATATAGTGGCTGGAGTAGGTACGGCTTGTGCCTGTTCCATTGTTTCCAACTTTATTACTTTTAGTGGAATATTATGTTCTTGTGCTAACACCCAGAGAGAACCATTTACATAGTAATCTGTAAAAGGACAACGATTTGTGTAATATACAACCAGTCCATTCTTTTCTTCACACTCTCCACTCTTTACACATTCCTTAAAAGATGGCGGCGGTGCATTATTATCGAATTTCAGCCCTAATAGTGAAAATCCGTTTGGCAAATTTTCAATAATATTGAATCCTTGTTTAAGTAACCATTTTGTATCACTCATAAAGTGAAACTTTTTTGTTCCAACAACCGTAACCAAACCATTTTTACCTTGTGTTTTTGCATCCTCAATAGCGGATTGAAGCAATGCTTTAGCGTGCCCATTTCCCTTATATTGTCCTGATACCCAAAAGCAATTTATCATCAAATAATTGGAAGCATCAACCGGAATCCAAGCCTTTTCAGCAGGGACATATTCTATAAAAACTTTTGCTCGTGCATCTAATCGTCTGAAAATATATCCATTATCAAACTCTTTTTTTAGCCATGCTTTTTTCATTTCATAGCCTTTTAAACATTTTTTATCGGAAAATGCACAGCAGATATGTTCTGTATCTATATTTTCTTTTGTAAGTGTAATGTATTTTGTTTCCATGACTTAGAATAATGATGGTTGTTCATATATTTTAGGCTCGTAAAATCTCATTTTAGTTTCTATCCCCAATTTGATACATAGGTTATAGAATACATCTGACAGTTTCTTATAATCGTAACTGTAACAATCATATCGTTCACCAAATGCTGATTGATATTTAGCTTTTATTGTGGGGAACTGATTGTCTAATGCCATATAGAAATATTCTCGTGACCCTTTTCGGAGTGTCACACCAAACATAGGTAGTATATAAGATACACCCGAATCCTTTGCTTGTCTGATTATTGTTTCTATATTTTCTATTGTATCATTGATAAAAGGTAATATAGGCATTAATGTAACTCCTGTATAAACACCTTTGCCTGCTAACACTTTCATCGCATTATAACGCTCCGATGTGGGTGGTGCATTAGGTTCAATTTTTTTTGCAAGCGAATCTGTTGCACTGGTTATTGTAAAACTTACGGCTGCATACGTTTTTGATATTTCCTGTAAAATATCTATATCACGCTCTACTAAATTACTTTTGGTTATTATATGGACTGGGAATTTATATGAAGCAATAATTTGTAGAGCATTCCGGGTTAATTGCAGTTCTCTTTCCATTGGCATATATGGGTCATTCATAGAACCTGTACCTATGGTAGCTCTGTTTTTACGTTTACTTTGTAATTCCTTTGTCAGTAATTCTAAAGCGTTTTGCTTAACTAATATTTGCGATATATCTCCAACTCTGTAACATTCGCTTCGTGTATCACAATAGATACACCCGTGTTGGCATCCCCTATACAAATTCATGTTATAAGTAATGCCAAACCAAGTATCTTGTTCCCTTAGTTTCGATAGAATTGATTTTGTTTCAATATATCGCATAATCTTTTTATTGTACTTTCCAACGTTTAAGTGTTGGAAAGTAAATTTTCATATTTGTAATAGCGTCCTCTTTAGTATAAACTACCTCAGAATCTTTGTTAAACTCATCTACAAATTGCGCACAATGCTCTATCATTTGCTCCATTGTGCAATCCATCGTAAATGCTCCGTCCTTAAAACAATAGCAGCAATATTCCTCATTTCTGCTTCCTTCAGAGTTTGTTCCTAACTCGTCCTGATTTTGTAGCGGCATTCCGCAACTTTGGCAATACTTGTTCTCCATAAATGTTCTATTTTATTGGCATATAAATTTTTGTAATGTTTTCTTTGCTATTTTCAGTTCTATAACTAATATATTCTTCAAAAGCCATCCCATGCCGTATGGTGTGTTCAAAATTCACACTAATATTGTTATATAACTCTTGTAGCCCTGAACAACTCCCCTTTAACGTGTAAACCGCATACTTACCTTGTTGCAACCGAATTGTTCCAAACTCTCCAGTTGGAACAATCTTTTTTTTCACCGATGCACAAGCATAAAATCGGCATTGGTTATAGTTAGTTACGTTTGGGTCATCAAAACTCAATCCGATAAAACGAGTTTCAAGTGTTAAGGCTTGATTGTCTTTTAAAAACAGCATCAATTTATTCCATGCTATTTCATAAGGCTCTGCTTCACCATACTTTCCAAATATGCGAATATAGACCAACTCCAATCCTTCAAAATAGCATATTTCGGCTTGAAGACTACTTCTATTTCCACTACTTTGTACGTAGCCCTCTAATCGAGATTGTAACTCATTAATGTATGCTTTAGGAGATATACCAAACTGTTTCTTAAATGCTTTTGAAAAAGACTGTGGATTATCATATCCTACCATTGATGACAATGTTGTCAAGCTCATTTCTTCGGTTTGCATATATAGTACAGCCCGTTCAATACGTTGCCTTGCCACATAAGTATATAATGATTCATTTAGGGCAGAACGCATAATACGAAGTAATTGCCTTTGAGATACGTTTATTTTATCGGCAATGACATCCAACTGTAAAGGCAAATGCAGATTTGCACTGATATAATCAATAACCTGATTAACCTTTTGCTGATATATGTTTTCAGTACTATTTCTCATTGCTTCTGTTATTTGCAACAAAATTACTCATTTTGCTATGAGCAAATGTTGTCCAATCTCGCCAAATTAATATTTTATTCCCAAAGGAGAAAATATATTAGAAAATAATCGTACTTTTGTGAGAAAGTTATTTGAAGCAATGGAAAAACACAGCAGACTAAAGAAGTTCGCTCGTTTCTATATCGTTACCCATTGTTCTTTCTTTTTCTTCTAAATATCTATTTATCAATAGATAAAACTAAAATATTCTACTGTTTTCCTGTACTTGTCTATAAATTCCTTTATTTTGTTACCTGTTTGTTACTCAAATGCTATTGGGTAACAAAAAAATATCTATATAAAGAGGCAAGAGAGTGTTTAACTTTTGCTTGTTAGACACTCTCTTAGATGGTTAATTAAAAATTGTATTAAGTTAGTTCCCTTTTGAATAGAATGTTGCCTAATAGTTTTATTCACAGTGATTTATTGAATTGAATGGGGTTTCACGATAACTTTTAGGAAACCAACTTCTTGTATTATTGGCTATTCTTACCAACATAAGCATTACCGGAACTTCAACCAATACGCCCACTACGGTAGCCAGCGCAGCACCGGACTGTAAGCCGAAAAGAGAAATAGCCACTGCCACCGCTAATTCAAAGAAATTGCTTGCTCCAATCATTCCGGCAGGTGCGGCAATATTGTGGGGTAATTTCCACCACTTCGCCCAACCGTAGGCTACGAAGAATACCAGCACCGTTTGCAGCACAAGCGGAACGGCAATCAGGGCGATATGCAGCGGATTGTTCAGTATCGTTTCCCCCTGAAACGAAAACAGGATGATAAGCGTTAATAGTAATCCGTCAACTGTATAGTTATCGAACTTGCGGACAAAGACGGTATTGAAATAGTCTATTCCTTTGCGCCGGATAACTGTTATACGGGTCACTATTCCGGCAGAAAGCGGAATGACAACAAACAGTACAACTGAGAGTATCAACGTGTCCCACGGGATAGAAACGCCACCTACACCCAACAAAAATGCCACGATAGGAGCGAAAGCAACCAATATGATTAAATCGTTGACCGCAACTTGTACCAATGTGTAAGCTGCATCACCTTTGGTTAAATGACTCCATACAAACACCATCGCCGTGCAGGGTGCAGCACCTAATAAGACCGCCCCGGCTAAATATTCTTCGGCTAATCCGACAGGGATTAATGACTTGAAAATAACGTAGAAGAATAGATAAGCTATTCCAAACATGGTGAAAGGCTTTATCACCCAATTCGTCACACAAGTAATAACAATCCCTTTCGGACGTTTGCCAACATTCTTGACACTCTGAAAATCTACTTTCAACATCATGGGATATATCATTAACCAAATCAGGATAGCCACAGGTATAGACACGTTGGCATATTCAAATTTGCTCAATGTTTGCGGTATTGCCGGAAGCCATTGCCCGATGGCTATCCCAATGACGATGCACAAGGCTACCCAAACGGTCAGGTATCTTTCAAAAAATCCAATTCCTTGTTTCTTTTCCATAACGACTGCCCTTTATTTTAATTGCGGTTTTAACTCTTGCAGGTAAAAATCGTAGAAACGCATTTTTATTTCATCCCGCACCCGAAGAAATTCACTGTTAATAAACTCCGGTGTCCCGGTCGTTTCCGATGGGTCGTCAAATCCAATGTGCAATCTGTTCGTAACCTTGCCTGTAAACATGGGGCAGCTTTCATTTGCGCCACCACATACCGTTATCACATAGTCCCATTCGTGCCCTAAATACAGGCTTACGTTTTTGGGGATATGGTTGGTAAGGTCTATTCCTGTTTCAGACATAACTTTTACTGCCATCGGATTAACCTTTTCTGCAGGTTTTGTTCCTGCTGAAAAGACATCCATGTTTTTATCGAATGACTGCAAGAAACCGTGTGCCATTTGGCTACGGCAACTGTTGCCAGTGCAAAGGATTAAAATCTTCATATTCTTATAAGTTTTTCCATTCAATCAGGGCAGCATTACCCTTTGACAATTCTTCTACTTTCTTAATCCAAGTCAATTCACTTTGCGCTTTTGCTTGCAGAAATGAATTTTCTGTATTCGTCAACGACAAACAGGCGTTTACCACCCACCATTTGTTATTAATCCCGGCACGCTGCAAATCCTTTTGTAGGCGTTCCGCTTCAAATACAGGTGTGGCTTCGGGTAAAGTGACAATTACCACTTCCGTTTCCTTTGGATTGCGCAAACGAGGTAATAAATTGGCTACTGCCCCAGTTACTTCTCCTTGTGTACGTTCCACTTCTTTGTGATAGCTTTGGGTTGCATCCAAAAGCAACAAAGTGTGTCCGGTTGGTGCGGTATCAATCACTACAATTTCATTTTCCGCTTTATCCACAATTTCGGCAAAAGCCTTGAATACGGCGATTTCTTGCGTACATGGTGAACGTAAATCTTCCTCTATATATTCCATATCTTCGGCAGTCATGGTTTCGGCTGCTTTGCTACGAACTTCGTTCTTGTATTTTTCCAATACTTCCGCTTCGTCTATATGGCTTACTGTGATACCTGATTGAATGGCAAAATCATAGTTCAGGTGATTTGCCGGGTCAGTAGTGGTAAGATGAACCTTTGCGTCGAGCTTTGTTAATCTTAGGGCTATTTCAGTGGCTAAAGTTGTTTTCCCTACACCACCTTTTCCCATTGTAAACACTACACGCTTGCCGGAGGTATAGAGGTCATTTACCAATTCATCTATACTTTTAGCATCGGTGATGGGCTGATAACAGGGATTATCCGTAAGGCTGTCACTATACAGCATACGGCGGATATTAGCAACATTCGATAAGTTGTAAGAACGTAAAGGAACGCTATACATGGGATATTCAGATATTGCAACAGGCATACTTTGTAACGCCTTTTGCTGCCTGTCATGCAGTTGTTGTGATACATTGTCCGCTTCATCTAATTGTTGCAAAATGCCATTTATCACCAATAGCTGATTTTTAATTCCCAACAACTGTAATTCATGCGAAGAACGGGCAGCTTCTTTCAATGGGGCTATTTCAGGACGACTAACTAACACTAACCGTGTTGCGTTTGTATCGGACAATGTTTCAACCGCTTGTTTGTAGATGCCCTTTCGTTCTTCCAAGCCTGATAATTGTCCCAAACAAGATGCGCCATGTGTACTTTCGCTAATAAATGTACTCCATGCCGATGGGAGTTGCAACATTCGCAATGTGTGTCCGGTAGGTGCTGTATCGAAAATAATGTGGTCGTATTCCTTTGCTTTATCAGCATCGGTGATGAAGTCTGAAAACTCATTAAAGGCAGCGATTTCTACCGTACAAGAGCCTGAAAGTTGTTCTTCCATATTCTGAATAACGCTTTCAGGTAATTGCCCCCTGAAAGGTGCAATCACACTTTCCCTGTACTCTGCTGCTGCTTGTTCGGGGTCAAGGTTTACGACCGTCAGCCCCGGTACTTCTGAAATAGCTGTACCATGTCCGTTTAAGGTCTGATTGAAAACATCTTGCAGATTAGAAGCCGGGTCTGTACTGATAAGAAGAATTTTCTCCCCTTTATCAGCTAATCCCACTGCCGTAGCGCAAGCGATAGATGTTTTTCCTACTCCACCTTTTCCGGTGAAAAATAAGTATTTAGTTAGTTCTATATCGGATAAATTAAATGCTTTCATTATTCTGTATATTAATTTGTTCAACGATTATTTAACGGGCATCAAGTCTAAATTAATCCCCGTCCATTCACTCATTTGTTTGGTTGTGGGATAATCTTTAGAGACTGCAATTTCACCATCCACCAAAGTAATAGGCAGTGCTTCTGCACCATTCTTTTGAAGATATTGGTTTACAGTCTTGTTACTTACATAAACTTGCGGTTCGTCCCGCAAATTATGGCGGGTAACAACAACACCCTGTCTTTTCAATGTTTCGATAACAACAGCTATCCTCATTAATTCAGGATTAATATTTGTTCCACACAAACCCGTAGGGCAGCACATTGCAGGGTCAAAAATTTCTATCGTTTTCATACTGTCTTTTATTTTAATTAATACATTGTTTATAGATAAAGAATGACCGCATAATAAATTCCTATCGCAATAAAGAGGATAGCAACAATTTTGCGAAACCATTTTTCAAAGATTTGTACTCTGTTATAAAACTTGCCTAATCCGGCAACACTATACGCCAATATCCAAGCAACGAGGATTACAGGTAGCCCCGTAGCAATAGCATAAATTACAGGTAAAAGATACCCGCCTGTTTCTGCTGCTGACAAAGGCATAAGCATACCGAAATAGAAAACCCCACTTGTAGGACAAAAGGCGAGAGCGAACAAAACTCCTAATAACATAGCTCCCCAACTGCCTTTTGTTTTCTTCTTTAGACCTTCTCCGCCAATATTGATTTTTGGTATATTCAGCTTTATAATATCAAGCATGAATATTCCGATAATAATTAGAACCGGAGCAATCAACATTTCGCCGTATTTACTGACTGCCTTTTGAACCATGAACATACTTGCACCCTCACGAAGAATAGGAATAAGAACGAAACCAAGTGCTGTATAAGTTACTATTCTGCCGAATGTATAAAGCAATCCATTTATGAATATACGGTGATGGTTTTCTATATCCTTACTGATAAATCCTATTGCCGTTATATTGGTTGCCAAAGGACATGGGCTAATTGCCGTTAAAATACCTAAGATAAAGGCTGTAATAACAGGAAATGTGCTATTGTCTAATAGTGATTGAAGAAAGTCCATCTTACAACTGTTTTAGCAATTCGTCAATCTTGCTTTTTATTCCCTCTTTAAATTTATCCGGCGCATTTCTCACATTGGAAAAACTGAACTCTGTCAGGTTATTTACGGTTTCTTTTCCATCTTTCCAACCATTCACAAACAGTGACGACCAAGTTACTTCGTACTTATCTGCAATTTGCTCATTTTCCTTTTTGGATATGTCTATCACCTTAAAGATGATTTTACCGTTTTCCTTTTCTTTGGAATAAAGGCTATCTAAAAGAGCTACTGTATTAGCTTCTATCGCCCGGCAGGTTATGCAACGTTGCGCACCATGAAAATATAAAACCTCAATACGATTAGATTGCTTTTCTTCTGTCGCTGTCGCTTCTGCTTTACTTTTAGAACCATTACTACAAGCCATTAAAACGAACACTGTAATCAGTAGATAAAATAACTTCTTAATAGTAAATAATTTATTGGGTTATCAATTCTTTCACTTCTGATAGGGATAATCTTTTTCCGGCAGATACAACCTTTCCGTCAATAACCAAAGCCGGAAGACTTAAAATGTTATATTCCATGATTTTCAATAAATCTTCTTCCTTGATTAACGTTGCATCGCTACCCAGCTCTGAAATAGCTTGCTTTGTGGTTTCGTACAATGTCTTACAGCTCGAACAACCAGTTCCTAATACTTTGATTTCCATTTTTCTATTCTATATTAAAGTTAATACATTAATCGTGGTTCGTAGAACTACGAACATTATTTTCAAAAAAATGTGCTGTTATCCACAGCACGATGTCCCCGTACATTTACAATCACCCAAAAATGAAGTAAATAATTTACGAGCAAGTTCCCAATTCTCCTGATTGATACAGTACCTAACTTTAGGTGTTTCTATTTCTCCTTGAATTAATCCTGCTTCTTTCAACTCTTTCAAATGTTGTGAAACGGTCGCTTTAGCAATGGGCAGTTCTTCGTGAATATCTCCGAAGAAACAACTTTCTTGTTTCGCTAAAAAAGTAAGAATAGCCATCCGTGCCGGATGCCCCATTGCTTTAGCAAAACGAGCTATCTGTTCCTGTTCCTCTGTGTACTGTTTAGTTTTCACTTTCTATCTCCTTTCTTGTTTGTTGTTCGCAAAACTACGAACATTATTTTACATAACAAAATAAATTAAGTTTTTTTTTCGGTTAGCTGAAAATCGAGTTTAAGTTTATCCCTTTGTTTATATATCCAAAACGGACTAAACTTATTTGTACCGACAGCAAGATAAGTGCTAGCGAAAAGAAAAAGATTTTCAATAGCTATCAGCTGTGTTTCCTATCCTCTTATCAGTAAATTGAAGCAAATCCCAAATATGAAATAAGCTACATAGCAGAAAACGGAAACACCTAGGGAAACAAGCAGTTGTTTCATGAAAGACTTTTCCTGCCGCATATAATTGTAATTGAATGTAGCGCCCACAAAACCGAATACGGCGCCGATCAATCCCCCTAAAAAAATGAGTAACACAGGCAGTCCGCCCACGATATACTCTCGGGTAGACAACCGCTCCTCCAAATCGATTTTCTGTCCACGGAATACAGCGACGTGAACAAAGTCAAAGCCATAGACAATCTTTATCTCTTCCTTTTCCCCATTGGTATTAGTCACATAGTATTTCGGATTGAATCGTCCTTGTCTTTCGATTTCTCTGCCGTCTTGATATAAACGCTGCTTAAAAGGGCCGTACTCCAATTTCAAATCGCTTTGTACGCCTTCCAACGTAAAATTTAACTCTCTCGCCATACTTGTTTGTTTTAGAATTAAGTCTATTTACAAAGATAAATAAAAGCTTTGATTTCCGTTGCTCATGAATTCTTTATTTATACATTTCTTCATCCGCAAAAAGCCTTGACTGCATCAAGCAACATTGGCCTTCTTATGCGTATCAAGTCCTATAAGTTTAGTTTTATTCCTTATATTTGCGAATACGTTGAATGATAGACTCTCTGTAATATGATAACAACAATCGCCCCATGGGGTATGAATTGTTGATTTGGGCAAAACGTGGTGAATTACATGGAACAGCGTTCGTTACGCTTTGAAGCTATAACCATCATATATTTATCTTAATTGCAGGATATACGTTTACGGGGAAAACTTATTGGCTCAAAGGTGATCAAGTTGTCTATTTCAGTATAATAATTATTCATACTTATGGAAAAGGAACAAACGAATGAAAATAGTTGGGAATTTCATCTGACAGATAAGATCGCCCAGCTTTCCAAAATGACCTTGGAAATGCATACGGAGTTTTGGCTTAGTACACTCCAGACATGGTTTCGTGGCTATCAAACACCCGAAGAGTATAAAGCGACGATTTGGGGGAGGGAGGTAGACCTATGCATCTCCATCGCTCCCTTGGAGACACCGACCGAGAAATTACCTATCATTGAAGAGAAATCGGAAAAAGGTAAGAATGAGCTGCTTCCCCCGGAACAGCAAGCCTACGTAGACGAACTCAAAAAGAAGATAAAAGCTCTCAAAAAACTCCTGCCGCCCAAGGTGGACGAAGCGTTAGAGCAACGCTATTTGGATTACATGAACGCCGAGAGGATTAAGGCAATCATTCAAGACTGTACCAAGATATGGAGTAATCCGGAATTGTCCGTTGAAGAAAAAATCAGTCAGCTCATTCCTTATAAAATTGAATTATATGACCTTGTGCGTAATGTCCAACTGCCGGATGATTTGATGCGTGCGGATACGAATATTTCAATTACAATGGCCACCATTCAATTCTTTGCACAAAGCGTAGAGAAAAATGCGAAGAAAAACAAAATAAAAACACCCAAGCAGGTACGTCAATTAGTGAAATTTACCAATGACATCATTACTCGCATGGATGAGGGTCAGAATAAGCTAAACGGCGTTGAGCGAGATATGACTAAGGAAGAGTCTAAAGCCTATGATGCTTATCTTGATATAAAGATTGGAGCAAGGTCTGCCCTTCACTCGTTTGAAAAACGATTGGAGTTATATGAGCGACTTTGGGAAATGCCCTCGGTTTCTATCGGTACTAAAATTGAATGTTTGAATGAGACCATTAAACTAATTAGGAAGCAATGCGGTAAAAACTTGGAGCCCCGTTGTCCGCACGAATCCCTTATCCGGAAACATCTGAAAGCTATTAGTGGCTATATGAATAAGCTGGAAGAGGAAGGGGAAGCGATATGGCAATTGCGCATGGCCGACGAATTGCTCCCGACAGCAAACGCATGGCGGGAAGATTGTGAACTTCCGGCATTGTCCAGAGAGGAGTTTGCCCTCCAAGTAGAATTGCAATCTGTTCATATAGAGACCAAGGAGAAAGAATACGGCTCCATCCATTACGAACTGGAGCTTTTTTTCCAAGACACGGAAGACACTTTCGCCGGCCACTTCCTATATGCTGATATTGAGGACCATGAGGTGAAGGAGATAACGTTAATGGGATAGTTACATTCTATGTTTGTCCACAAGGATTTGCAAGGTAAAGTCTCTTTACGATACTTTTGGGGCCCGTTCGATTGTAAGCAGGCTCCTTTTTTTGTCGATACCTCCGGCGTATCCGGTTAGGCTGCCATCGCTGCCTACGACACGGTGGCAGGGGATGATGATACTGATCGGGTTATGGCCTACCGCTCCTCCGATCGCTTGTGTAGACATGCTCGGGATACCTTTTTGCCGGGCGATTTCCCCGGCGAGCTCCTTGTAGGTTACGACTTCGCCATAAGGTATTTTGCTCAATAAGTCCCATACCGCAAGTCGGAAAGGCGTATCCTCCAGATGGATAGGAGGGGTGAAGCTGGGAATCTTACCCATGAAATAGCTATCCAGCCACTCTTTGGTTAACTCGAATATCGGCAGTTCTCTTTCTTGATGTTCCGCCGATAAAGTGGTGGCAAAATATTTTTGCCCGTCGAACCATAATCCTGTCAGGTGGTCACCATCGCTAGCTAGGGTTATTTCTCCTAAGGGAGATCGATATTTGTCGGTGTATTGCATGATGTTTATCAAATAAGGGCGTAAGTTAGAAAAATTTTCGAAAGTAGCCAATATCTAAGGGCGGAAATGAGATAAGGAATCCTACTTTTATTTATATTTGCATAGTGAAATTTCGTGAACGGATAATACTTCAACATTTTTAAACAATGATAAAATTATGATCTTAAGTAGAAATTTATCAGAGGCGTTCAATGCCCAAGTTAATGCGGAGATGTGGTCTTCGAATTTGTATTTGTCAATGTCCGTGTATTTCCAGAAAGCAGGGTTGAACGGTTTCGCCCATTGGATGAAGAAACAAGCGGCTGAGGAATTGGAGCATGCTCATAAGTTGATCGATTACGCCTTGGATCGTGGCGGCGATATTACGATCGGCCAGATCAACGTGGTTCCGACAGGCTGGGGAAATCCGTTGGAGGTATTCGAGCATGTTTACAAACACGAGTGCTATGTATCAGAGTTGATCGACAAATTGGTTGATATCGCTGAGGCTGATAAGGATCATGCTTCCCGTGATTTCTTGTTCTGGTTCGTACGCGAGCAAGTAGAGGAAGAATCTACGGCTAAAGAGATCGTGGATCAATTGAAGAATTATGGGGAATGCCATTACGCCATTATGGATCATAGATTAGGAAAGAGATAATAAATTTCCGTCGAGAAATATAAAAAGGCTGTATCTTCACCGGACGCAGCCTTTTTTGTCGTATTTTTACCCGGTAAAGTCAGTAAGGAATACTTATAGATAAATAGAAAATATAAATATGAGATTAAGCGATGTATGGTTTACGGCTCTCTCGGAAAACGAGTCAGGGCAAATGATTACCGTTTACGGGCGGGACGAGTTGAATGAGTTCACCGAATCCGGTAAGTTCAAGGAACGTGTCGAGATCACTTGGAAATACGAGGGAGATGGGAGAGGCCTTCCTAGCGATGACCTTGGCGAGAAAATGGAGGCCGTGGAGGAAGCGCTTCGTAAGGCGATGGAAAAGAAAGACAAGCTGGCTATCCTGACGGGTGTCTATACCGGAGGAGGAGAGAAGGTCTGGGTGTTTTACACACGTACCGTGCGTGTATTCGGCGAACGCTTGAATGAGGCCTTGGCTCCTTTCGAGTTACTGCCCATCTCTATTTATACCGAGATGGATCCGGATTGGGAAGAATATAAGGATATGTATGAGATGAAAGAGTGGGCGGTGGATTGAGATCCTGTGCTTCGAGTTTGGCGTGAAAGGTATCTTTTTGATTGAAATACCTTCTTTTTTACGACACGGCTCTCTGGCTATAAAAGCCAACGAGCGTAAGCGGGAAGCGCGAACAAGCTGCCACCACCGCTTTTTAACACGATAAGCGTCGCTTTTTAACGAATATATACGTATCAACCTACACATATGGCTGTATCAACTCACACATATAGCAGTGTCAACCCACACATATAGTCGCGTCAAGCTACACATATAGTGGCGTAAGCCTACACATATATAGGCATCGGCCCTCGCATGCGGTAGCGTTGGGCATTATTACCGCCTTACGACCGTAAAACATGAACTAGGGTGAATTATTTCGGCTGGAACGAAAGGCCGTTTTTTAGCAAACAGCTATCAAACAGAGAATTGCTGTTTTTTTCTCTCGAATTTGGAAGCGAGACGCACTTGGGTACGGAATAATCGATTCTCCGGGACTTCAGATTACAAGTTGTCAAAAAGACAAATGTGTCACTTGTATCTATAGTTCCTCTGCCATTTCCCGATAACCATCGGGGGAGAGATGGTTAATGTATATTAAGACTGTCACTCATCTTTTCATCAAGATGGATGAAAATCTCGGTGGATGTGCTTTCTATGTTGACGATATTAAAATACGTAAGAACTGCACTTGGTAGTACTTTCTGAGCTAATGTATAAAGTTTATTCGTTTCCATAGAGCAAAGGTAGAGATTTTAAATAGATGAAAATAATTATCCCCACCAATTATCAACTGATCCTATAAAAACTCTATTTCTCCAATAATTATACATTTGGCTTATAATTAATCGAATTTAACAACATGACTTTTCGGAAGAAAAGCTTGGTTATAATTTAGTTAAATAAAGAAAAGAGCTATCTCGTTCGTGAGAATATAGGTAGCTCACTATTTATTGGTGGTAGACTTGTGCCAATCGGCGATAGCTTGCCTACGGAATTTCTTTTTGAAATTCTCGCCTGTTTTGTATGTCCTAGGTGATATAAAATGGAAGGTGTGGCAAATTGATATTATCGATATTTGCCACACCTCCCCTTATCACTTACGAAAACTATTTTTCTTTTTACCGGCTCATCAAGAAAGATTTGAATCCCTCGAAATCTTTTGCCAGCTCGATGCTTTGTTTGGTTCCTTCCATGAAGACTTTCAGTTTCGCCGGGATCTCGATATCTGCCTCCAGTATCTTATCGACCGTTCCTTTGAATTTGGCGGGATGGGCGGTCTCAAGGAATAGACCCGTCTCGGTCTCGCTTAGATCGCTGTCTAGTAACCCTTGGTAGCCACAGGCTCCGTGCGGGTCGAGGATATATCCCGTCTCTTTATAGACGGCTCGCATCGTAGAGGCGATTTCCTCGTCCGTATAGCGATGTCCGGAGATCAGTGCGCATATTTCTTTATGAGGATCATTGAATGCGCCGAATAGGTCGATAATACGGGCGAAATTACTCGGATCGCCTACATCCATGGCGTTCGCTAGGGTGGCGACTGATGGGCGGGGTGTATAAGTTCCTGTATTCAGGTATTCCAAGAATACGTCGTTACGGTTGTTTGCCGCTACGAAACGCTTGATAGGGAGCCCCATCCAATAGGCAAACAATCCGGCGGTGATGTTTCCGAAATTACCGCTCGGCACGCAAACGACCAGCTCGTCCGCTTTTCCCAGCTTGTCCAGCTGAGCGTAAGCGTTGAAATAGTAGAACGATTGGGGCAAGAAACGGGCTACGTTGATGGAGTTCGCCGAGGTCAGTTTCATATGACGGTTTAATTCCTCGTCCATAAAGGCGGATTTAACCAGCGCTTGGCAATCGTCGAACGTGCCGTCTATCTCCAATGCCGTGATGTTCTGTCCTAATGTCGTGAACTGGCATTCCTGTATCGGGCTGACCTTTCCCTTGGGATAAAGCACATACACGTGAATGCCCGGAACGCCTAGGAATCCGTTGGCGACGGCGCTTCCCGTATCGCCGGAAGTAGCTACCAATACGTTTACTTGCTTCAATCCCTCTTTCTTTATGAAATAACCGAGTAGACGAGCCATGAAGCGCCCTCCTACATCCTTAAAGGCCAATGTAGGCCCGTGAAATAACTCTAAGCTATAGATATTATCCTTTACGGGTACCACCGGGGTCTCGAAGGAGAGCGTATCTTTTACGATACCGTCCAATACCTCCGGCTCGATGTCTTCCCCGAAGAACATCTGAGCTACCGTGCAGGCGATCTCGTGGAAGGACTGGTTCTTCATGTTGGCTATCACCTCCTCGTCCAAGGAGTCGATATACTCGGGCATATATAATCCCTTATCGCCGGCCAGACCTTTTACGACGGCCTCTTCTAGGCTGGCTACAGGGGCTTGTTTGTTTGTGCTGTAATATTTCATGCTCTAATCGTTTAGAAATTCTTTTATAAATTGATCTTTTTCCAGTATGCCATATTTGCCGTTTGATACGGAGAACTCATCAAATGTGGTAACGGAGTCGGGTTGCTCGCCCGGCTTGTAAATCAGGAATGGAACCGGGGTATTCGTATGCGTACGTATGGAGCAAGGAGTGGGGTGGTCCGGAAGGATAGCGATTGCTACCGGCTCGTCCCATTTTTGCGTTTCCTCGTAGATGATACGTACGGCACGGTTGTCCAGATACTCTATCGTCTTGATCTTTAGGTCTACGTCTCCCTCATGCCCGGCCTCGTCGCTTGCCTCGATATGCAGGTAGACGAAGTCGTTTGTCTTGAGGGCCTCAAGGGCGGCGTGCGCTTTTCCCTCGTAGTTCGTGTCGTATAATCCGGTAGCTCCCTCTACGTGAAGCACCTCGAGGCCGGCGTAAACGCCGATTCCCCGGATGAGATCGACGGCGGAGATCACGGAACCTTTCCCGAAGCCGTACATCTCCCGCATCGTTCGCATGGCCGGACGGTAGCCCGGAGACCAAGGCCAGATACTGTTCGCCGGATCTTTCCCCGCTGCCATACGTTTGAGGTTCACCGGGTGATCCTTTAAGATCTCTTGGGACTTGAGGATTAATTCGTTTAATAAATCGGCGGTCTCTCGTGCTTCCGGAACTTCCGGTTTTATCATTAAAGGCCGGAAAGGATGGAGGGGTACGTCGTGTGGTGGCGTGCAATCCAGACGCTTATCGCCTCCTTTGATTACCAATAGGTGGCGGTAGGAGACACCCGTATAGAACTTGACACGGTCGGAACCTAATCGCTCGTTCAGGCATTGGATCAACTCGTCCGCTTCCTCCGTGGAGATATGGCCGGAAGAGTGATTCTTCAAGATGTCGCCTTCTACGCAGATTAAGTTACAACGCATCGCCATCTCGCCGGGCTGCAGGGCGACGCCTATGCTGGCGGCTTCCAATACACCCCGTCCCTCGTATACGGAGGGCAGGTCATAGCCTAATACCGCCATGTTCGCGACCTCGCTACCGGGATGGAAACCATCCGCTACGGTTTTCATCTGCCCGGTTACTCCCAGTTCCGCCAATTTATCCATATAAGGAGTCTTGGCGTATTGCATCGGGGTCTTGCCTCCCAGAGCCTCTATCGGCTCGTCGGCCATTCCATCGCCTAAAATGATAATGTGCTTCATACCTATCGAATATTAGCAATGGATATGATGTCGGCGAATACGCCTGCGGCTGTCACGTCGGCTCCGGCACCATATCCCTTGATGATCATTGGATATTCATGATATCTCTCGGTGGAGATCATGATAATATTGTTGCTGCCCTCCAGTTCATAGAACGGATGGTGGCTGTCTACGGCTTGTAGGCCTACCTCGCAAGCGCCGTTCTCCATCTTCGCCACGAAACGGAAGCGTTTGCCTTCCGCTTCCAGTAGCTGGCGTTTCTCCTCGAAACCGGCATCTGTATCCTTGATATTCTTCCAGAAGTCCTCAAGGGAACCCTCGAAGTACTTTTCCGGGATGAACAGGTTCCGTTTTACGTCGGCTTGCTCCACCGGATAACCGGCCTCACGGGCCAAGATAACCAGCTTACGGATTACGTCTTTGCCGCTAAGGTCGATACGTGGGTCCGGCTCGGCGTATCCGGCTTCCTTTGCCATATGGATCGCCTCGCTGAAAGGAATATCGGCGCTGATCGTATTAAAGATATAATTCAGCGTACCGGAAAGTACGGCCTCCAGTTTCAATATATGGTCGCCGCTATTGATCAAATCGTTCATCGTATTGATGATCGGGAGGCCGGCGCCTACGTTCGTCTCGAACAAGAACTTGATGTCTCGGTGGCGGGCGGTCTCCTTGAGCTTGGTATAATTATCGTAGGAGGAGGAGGCCGCTTCTTTATTAGCCGCCACGACGGATACGTTATTGTTCATCAACGTCTCGTAAAGAGCCGCCACGTCCGGGCTTGCCGTGCAATCCACGAATACGGAGTTGAAGATATTCATCTTTACGATCTCTTCGCACAGATGCTCCGGGTTGCTCTCTTCCCCGTTCTCCTTCAGCTCCTCCAGATAATTGTCGAGGTTGATCCCTTCCCGGCATAAAAGGGCTTTCTTGGAGTTTGAGATACCTACGACATTCAGCTTCAAACCGTTTTGCCGCATCAGTTTCGGTTGCTGGATGCGTATCTGTTCCAATAAATTGCCGCCTACGGTTCCTACACCGGCGATGAAAAGGTTCAATACCTTATATTCGGATAGGAAAAAAGAGTCATGAATGGAGTTCAACGCCTTGCGAAGGTATTTATGCTTGATAACGAAAGAGATATTCGTTTCGGAAGCGCCTTGGGCGCAAGCGATCACGCTGATGCCCGCACGTCCCAGCGTACCGAACAGCTTACCGGCGATACCCGGGGTACGTTTCATGTTCTCGCCTACGATAGCGACGGTAGCCAGATCCTTCTCCGCTACGGTATCGTTCATATCACCCTGCGCACGCTCCAAGGCGAACTCGTCGTTCAATACTTGTACGGCCAAATCAGCGTCGGCGTTACGTACGGCGAAAGTCGTGTTGTTCTCGGAGCTGGCTTGCGATACCATAAATACGCTGATGCCATTCTTGGCAAGCGTCTTAAAGATCCGGTAGTTCACGCCGATCACGCCCACCATACCTAAACCTTGTACCGTGATCAAGCAGGTATCGTTGATGGAGGAGATACCCTTGATGATGGCCTTGCCTTCCTCTTTCACCCGCTCTTTCGAGATATAGGTTCCGGGAGCGGTCGGGTTGAAGGTATTCAAGATACGGATCGGGATATTCTTATGATAAACCGGATAGATCGTCGGCGGATAGATTACTTTCGCCCCGAAGTTACACAACTCCATCGCCTCCGTGAAAGTAAGCCGGTCGATTACGTAGGCGGAGCTGATCACACGGGGATCGGCGGTCATGAAACCATCCACGTCCGTCCATATCTCCAAGGTGTTAGCGTCTAAGGCGGTCGCCAAGATGGAGGCGGTATAATCCGATCCCCCTCGTCCGAGGTTCGTAACCTCTCCGGTTTCCGTGCTGGAAGAGATGAATCCGGGCACCAAGGAAACCTTGGGCAGCGGCGAGAAGGTCTCTTTTATGAGCTTGTTGGTCAAGTCGAAATCCACGATATGCTTGTTGAATTGCTTGACTGTCTTGATATATTTGCGTGAGTCGAATAACTTAGCGTCCTTGATCACGTTCGAGACGATCAAGGAAGATAGGCGCTCGCCATAACTTACGATCGTATCGGATGTCTTGGCGGATAAATCGTTAATCAAATAAACACCTTTGAAAATATTGCTCAATTCATCCAGTAAGGCCATCACTTTCTTCTGGACATCCATGCGTACCTCCTTGTCCTCTATCACTCCCTCGATTACGTCCAGATGGCGGGCGATGATCTCCGATAATTCTTTCTCGTAGGCAAGGTCGCCTTTAGAAGCCATGGTAGAAGTGGCCAGTAATTTATCGGTGATGCCCCCTAAGGCGGAGACAACCACGATTACGGGCTCTTCGATAGCCTCTACTATTTTCTTTACACTTAAGATACTATTCACGGAACCTACGGATGTTCCGCCGAATTTTAATACTTTCATCGATATGTATTTTTAATGGTTCATCGAGGATTGACAATCAAAAAAAGGCTTTTTCATGATTAGCAACCGACAATAACCGATTGATTAAACTTATTTATGTAAAAGGAGAAATAAAAAAGGATACAATACGAGATTGCGACATAGCGTGACGTGGTCTACGCGAATGCTTATTAATAGATTCTAACCCCCCAAGGGGTCATCAATGCCCATGTATAATATGAGGACTCTACACTCATCATTGATTTTGTATGCTACTTATTCTTTTATATTATGGGGGGCAATATTACGCATTATTTTTCATATTGCAAGCGTTTTTGTCAAAAGATTGACTATTTTGTTGTTCAAGGTCCGCCCGGCTCTTGCTTTGGGTCACTAAATAGACGCCGGAGAAAACAAGTGCGGCTGATACTAGTTTCGTTACGCTAAAACTATCCTGACCGATGAATACGGCGATAAAGGAAGCTACGATCGGTTGGATATAATTGTACATGCTGACGGTAGTCGGGCGGATTCGCTTTAAGGCCAGCGGTATTAATAAATAGGGTACGAACGTGGCCCCGAATAATACGAAGAAAATGGCTCCCAGCTCTTGGCCGTCGAAGACCTCTTTATGGAAAGCCGGGGTATTCCAGATGGACTCGATAGCGAAAGGCAGGGTAATCAGCGTGGAGAACAGGAACATCCATTTCATCATCGTGACGGATGAGTACTTGAGTGTTAGTGGCTTGGATACTACCAAATAGATCGAGTACATGAATCCGCTAACCGTAATCAAGAGGTTTCCCCCTAGACTGCTCGCTTGATTGGAACCTTGCGTGGATTGTAGTATTAAGGAGATCGCCCCGCATATACCAAGCAGTACCCCGAACGTTTTCATCCGTGTGATAGGTTCCTTTAGGATCAGGGCCGCCAAGATCATGACAAAGATGGGGACGGCGGTCGCTATGATGGAAGCGTCTACCGGCGACGTGGTATTCAATCCCCAGATAAACAGCCCTTGGTTCAAGCCTACTCCGCAAAGGGCGCAAAGGCATAGAAGTCCCAAGTCCTTCAACGGCACTTTCTCATAGGGAACGAATAGGGAGGTGATCCAGAACATCACGCAAGCGAAGCTCATCCGCATACTGGTTAACGCCTCGGGTTGCACATGCTCGGGGAGTAGATATTTGGATACGGGCATATTAATGGCGAACAGGATGTTGGCCGCTAAAATAAGGAGATGCCCTTTTAGCTTTTCTTGATTCATCATGAGTACGATCCTAGATTGGTATAATATAATGTATATAGGCTTATGTTTTGGTGAGCAAAGGTCTTACTTTTTTTTGTAAATAAGAAATGATCCGTTAGTAAAGTGTTTTACATACGGATCATTGTCTGTTTAGTCAAGGATGCATCCCGTTTTTATTACGATGAAACGGCCGCTCCTCCCATGATATCCAGCAATTCGTTGGTGATGGCTTGCTGGCGGGTTTTATTATATTGCAAAGTGAATTGTTGGATTAAATCGTTCGCGTTGTCGTTGGCGGTCTGCATAGCCATCATACGGGCGGCGTGCTCGGCGGTCGAGGTGTCGAGTAGGATCGTATAGATGGTTAGGTTCAGCAATTTCGGGAAAAGCCGGTTACGCAACTCTTCCGCCGAGGGCTCAAGGATGTAGTCGGTGGCCGTTTCCGCCGCTTCCGTATCCGAGAGGGAAAGGGGAAGATACGTCTTGTGGGTTACGACTTGTGTCGCCATGTTCTTGAAATGGTGATACAGTAATTCCACCCGGTCTGCTTTACCTGTGACGAACAGCTCCATGAGACGGTTCGCCAAGGATACGGCGCTTTCATAAGACGGTTTTTCGCCGATCGTGATGAAATCAGTGTCGAAGCTATAACCCGCTTTATGAAGCTCATCCGCTATTTTCTTGCCGATAGGGTAGAGGCGTACCTCTATTTGCTGGTTCTTATAAGTCTGAATCGTGGCGGATAACTCTTTCCATATATTGGCATTGAATGTCCCGCATAACCCCGTGCTCGAGGCGAATACGGCGATAGCCGCCTTGCTCACCTTACGCTGTTCGGTGTAAGGTGAGTCTAGGTCGCATTCCGCCGAAAGAAGACCGTTTAAGATAGCGGATAGTTTATTAGCATATGCAAGTGTGTGCTCGGTTTGCGTCTGGGCATGATGAAACTTGGCCGACGATACCATTTTCATGGCGGCGGTGATCTTCTGCGTGCTCCGTATAGAGGCGATCCGGACTTTTATTTCTTTCAATGAACCCATAGCTCCTTCGCTGTTTTTTCCAATATGCCTCGTATCTCATCATTGATAACGCCGGTCTTTAAGACATCCAGTACGTCCCGTTGATGAGAGGTCCGTAATTCTTGCAAGAACCTTGCCTCGAACTCATGCACCTTGTCCAATGGAACCTCTTTCAGCAGACCTTGCGTTCCGCAATAAAGGATCGAGATTTGCTCTTCCACCGGCATCGGGCTATATTGAGGCTGTATCAGTAACTGGGTATTCTTCTGCCCTTTATCGATCGTGAAAGCGGTGACGGCATCCATCTCGCCCCCGAACTTGGAGAATGATTCCAATTCACGGAACTGAGCCTGATCGATTTTCAAGGTACCCGCTACCTTTTTCATCGCCTTTAATTGCGCGTTACCGCCTACACGGGAAACAGAGATTCCGACGTTGATAGCCGGGCGGTTCCCTTGGTTGAATAAATCGGTCTCAAGGAATATCTGTCCGTCGGTGATAGAGATCACGTTGGTCGGGATATAAGCCGATACGTCTCCCGCCTGAGTCTCGATGATCGGTAAAGCGGTCAAGGAACCACCGCCTTTCACCTTGTCTCTCATGCTTTCGGGGAGATCGTTCATCTCACGGGCTACCTCCGGCTGGTTGATGATCTTGGCGGCACGTTCCAATAGGCGGGAGTGCAGGTAAAAGATATCACCCGGGTACGCCTCACGTCCGGAAGGACGGCGAAGGATCAAGGAAACCTCACGGTAGGCGACCGCCTGTTTGGACAGATCGTCGTAGACCACCAAGGCGTGTCGTCCGCTATCCCGGAAGTACTCTCCGATGGCCGCTCCGGCGAACGGGGCGAAATATTGCATGGCTGCCGGGTCGGAGGCGGTCGCGCTTACGACAATCGTATAGTCCATGGCGCCTTTCTCTTGCAAGGTGTTCACCAAGGCCGCTACCGTGGAACCCTTTTGCCCGATCGCCACGTAAATACAGTAAACCGGGTTCCCTGCCTCGTAGTTGCTACGTTGGTTGATGATGGTATCGATAGCGATCGAGGTCTTTCCCGTCTGCCTGTCGCCGATGATCAACTCACGTTGCCCCCTTCCGATAGGGATCATAGCGTCTACGGCCTTGATACCGGTTTGCAAAGGCTCGTTTACCGGCTGACGGAAGATCACGCCCGGAGCCTTGCGCTCAAGCGGCATCTCGCAAGTCTCGCCAAGGATCTCGCCTTTCCCGTCGATCGGGTTTCCCAACGGATCGATCACACGCCCGATCATCCCCTCGCTGACATCGATAGAGGCGATGCGGCCCGTGCGTTTTACGGTGTCGCCCTCCTTGATTCGGTCGGTCGGACCTAAAAGGACGGCGCCTACATTATCTTCCTCCAAGTTCATCACGATTGCTTCCATCCCGTTATCGAATTGAAGCAACTCGTTCGCCTCCGCATTATCCAACCCGTAGATGCGGGCCACGCCGTCGCTCACCTGCAATACGGTCCCGACCTCCTCCAGCTTGATGCTGGTATGGATTCCTTCCAATTGCTGGCGCAGGATGGAGGAGACTTCACTCACTTTTATCTGTTCTGTCATACTTCTTCTTTTTTATCTGTTTTCGAGTAGCCCGGTACGGATATCCCGTAGTTGCGTCGCATAGCTAGCGTCTATCCGGTAATTGCCGATGCGTAGGCGGAAGCCCCCGATTAGTTCCGGTTCCACATGGCCGGAGAACTCGATCGTGCATCCCGTCTCTTTCCGCAGCTTGTCTTGCAGGTGAGACTTGACCGCATCGTCTACCGTTACGGCTGTGTCGAATCGTACCCGGGTAATCTTCTTCTCTTTCCGGTACAAATGGATATAAATGTATGCGATGAAGGGCAGTAGTGTCTCCCGTTTATGGGCTAATACCAGATTGATAAAACGTGTATATAGCTCGCATACCTCGATACCTCCCGCCGCCGTAAGCAATTTCACTTTCTCCGGTACGGAAACGATCGGGTTGCTCAAGGCACCCCTAAGCTCCGGCTCCATCGAGAAGCTATCCGCCAACATCTTCATATCATCATATACCCGGCTTTCCTGTCCCTTGTCTTTCGCTAGGGAGAAAAGCGCCTTGGCATACCGGGAAGAAATAGTTCCTATATCCATACCTTACGATTTACTAAACGATACCTCATCCAGCAACCGGTCGATCATCTGTTGTTGTTCCTTATCCCGGCCGATTTTCTCTTTCATTACTTTCTCTGCGATAGCGATAGACAGATCCGCTATCTCCGAGCGGACTTCGCGAATAGCTTTCTCTTTTTCTTCGCGGATACGCCGGGTAGCCTCCTCTATCTGCAGATGTGCCTCGGAGACGGCCTTTTTCCGTGCCTCCTCGATGATCCGCTCCTTTTCGGCAAAGGCTTCCTTCAGGACGGCGTTTTGCTTTTCCTTGGCCTCGGCTAGCATCTTCTCGCCCTCGGCTTGAATATGGGCAAGTCGCTCATTCGCCTGACGTGCCGTCTCTAAGGAATTGTCAATGTAAGCTTTCCGTTGTTCGATTGCCTTGACGATCACGGGAAAACCGTATTTGGAAAGGATCACGAAGACAATCCCGAATGAAACGATCATCCAGAATAGAAGCCCTGAATCCGGTGTTAATAAAGACATAGTTTGTTACTTTTTTATTGGAACAACGCTAAGAAACATACGACAATAGCGAACAATGCCACACCTTCTACCAACGCTCCCATAATCAACATCGAGGTACGGATCTCTCCTGCGGCCGACGGCTGGCGTCCAATAGCTTCAACGGCACCTTTACCGATCAATCCGATTCCGATACCTGCACCTATGGCGGCGAATCCCGCTCCTATAGTGGCTCCCATCTTCGCTACGCCCATCCCGGCTGCCGCTTGTAATAAAATAGTCGATAACATAGTGTTTAATTTTAAATTAGTAACCTTAATAATATAATTCTAATACCTTAATTTCTTTGGATTTATTCCCTTACCTTGGCCAATCCGATATAGTTGGCCGACAGCAGGGTGAAAATATAAGCTTGCAAGCAAGCCACTAACAATTCCAGACAGTTCATGAACGCACAGAACAAGACGGATACGATCGTCATACCGAAATTCACGGCTACTCCCATCGTTACCGTTATGAATATCAAACAGGTTAGCGCCAAGATAATCGTATGGCCCGCCATGATGTTGGCGAACAGACGGATCATCAATGCGAACGGCTTGGTGAATACCCCGAAGAACTCCACGAACGGCATGATCGGCAAGGGCAGTTTCAAGTAGATCGGCGCTTTGGGCCAAAAGATCTCTTTCCAGTACGCTTTCGTGGCGAACAGGTTGACCGCTATAAACGTACAAAGTGCCAATATGCCTGTTACCGCTATATTTCCTGTAATATTAGCGCCTCCCGGGAAAATAGGTATGATTCCGATCAGGTTGTTGATCAAGATAAAGAAAAATACCGTCAGCAAATAGGACGAGAACGGCTTATATTCTTTTCCGATCGCCTCTTTGATCACCCCGTCTTGTATGTAGGAGATGGCCATTTCCATCAATCCGATAAATCCGCCCTGCGCCTCGTTCGGGTGCTTTTTATACCAATGGGCGGTTCGGAGAACGATGAAAAGCAAGAGACCGCAACTGAGGAACAGTCCGCAAACATTCTTGGTCAATGAGAAATCCATCGGGCGAACCTCTTCTCCGGCACTGTTCTTCTCAACAACCTTTCCCGCATGCTCACCTTCCCCGGCGATATAATAATTGTGATGCGTCCGGCCTTGATGTAGATGGGATGACAGGAATAAATCCCATCCTCTTTCCTCGCTTTTTACCAAGATAGGCAGGGGAATCGCAATCTCTTGTCCGTTCCATTCCGTGATATGCCATGTATAGGCGTCTTGAATGTGGGAGAAGACGATATCCTGCACGTCTATCTCGCCGGACGCCGCTTTTGCCGGAGTGAGAAAGCTGAGCCACATCCAGAAAGCGATCCATATGTATTTGTTATCTTTGATTGTACTCATCATCCTTTTCCCTTTTCTCTCTTTTCATTCTTTTCTTTTCAAACAGATATAAAATGTAAGTCTCCAGTCCGAGGTAAATGAAATAGAATAACATCAACGTGAAACCAAATGTCTTTAATTGTTGCCCGACAAACGCCGCATACATCCATAAGAAGACGAAAGCGAGCGTGAACTTACACAACCGGACTAGCATGTACATGGTTACGGTCACATCTCCGTTTTTCCTTTTTACCCGGTCTAGGAAGAAAGTCATCGCCATGGCCATGACCCAGTAAAAGAAGGGAATGGACGGATACCACGAGAAATAGTGTTCCGGCCAGATGGTATATAATAAACCACCCAATGAAACGCCTATTGCCACGTTGATAAACGTGATCAAACCCATTAACCTCATTTTTAATCTGCCATTCATTGTCGTATGTTTTTATTCGACGCAAACGGATAGGATGTCGTCTTTTACCTCTACGAATCCGCTTTGTATCGTTTGTTCTTGTCTTTTGCCGTTTGCCTCGAACCGGATCGTACCCGCCTTCAACGCTGCTATCAATGGGGCGTGATGAGGCAAGATATCGAATGAACCGGCAACTCCCGGGAATGAGACAGATTCGGTCTCGCCTTCGAAAAGAATGCCGTCCGGTGATACAATTTCCAGTTTCATATCGATTAATTTGCTTGTTCTTTCAGCTGCTTGGCCTTCTCCAAGACATCCTCGATGGTTCCTACGTTTAAGAATGCCTGTTCGGGTATGTCATCCGTTTCCCCGTCCATGATCATCTTGAATCCCCGGATCGTATCCTCTATAGAGACCATGACACCGGGTACGCCAGTGAATTGTTCCGCCACGGAGAAGGGCTGGGACAGAAAACGTTGTACACGGCGGGCCCGGTTGACCGTTAGCCTGTCCTCGTCGGAAAGTTCTTCCATACCGAGGATGGATATGATATCTTGAAGTTCCTTGTTCCGTTGCAGGATTTGTTTTACCCGTTGCGCTGTGTCGTAATGCTCCTTGCCTACGATCAGCGGATCAAGGATGCGGGATGTAGATTCCAGCGGGTCTACGGCCGGATAGATACCGAGTTCCGTGATCTTGCGGCTGAGGACGGTTGTTGCGTCCAAGTGCGTAAAGGTAGTCGCCGGAGCCGGGTCCGTCAAGTCATCGGCAGGAACATACACCGCCTGTACGGAGGTGATGGAGCCCTTCTTGGTTGAAGTGATACGCTCTTGCATAGCTCCCATTTCCGTGGCCAATGTCGGTTGGTAACCTACGGCGGAAGGCATACGCCCCAGCAAGGCGGAAACCTCGGAACCGGCTTGGGTGAAACGGAAGATATTATCGATGAAGAATAATATATCTTTTCTTTCTCCCTCAGAGGCTTTGTCACGGAAGGATTCGGCGATCGTCAAACCGGATAAGGCTACGGACGAGCGGGCGCCCGGCGGTTCGTTCATCTGCCCGAATACCAAGGTAGCTTGCGACTTAGCCAATTCATCGTAATCGATCTTCGACAAGTCCCAGTTGCCTGCCTCCATACTCTTCTTAAACTCCTCGCCGTATCGGATGACACCGGATTGGATCATTTCACGCAATAGGTCATTTCCTTCACGTGTACGTTCACCCACACCGGCGAAGACGGAGAATCCGTTGTTTTTCTTTGCGATGTTGTTGATCAATTCCATGATCAATACCGTTTTGCCCACTCCGGCTCCTCCGAAAAGTCCGATCTTACCTCCTTTGGCGTAAGGTTCCAATAAATCGATTACTTTAATACCCGTGTACAAGACCTCTTGGGTCGTTGTCAGATCCTCGAATTTAGGAGGCTCACGATGGATGGGAAGAGCCCCGTCTTTAGTAAGCTGGGCCATGCCATCGATAGGGTCGCCGGTGACATTCATTAAACGTCCTTTGACTTGGTCGCCGGTCGGCATGGTGATGGGCATTCCGTATGACACGGCCTCCATGCCTCGTCTCAATCCGTCGGTCGTATCCATCGCTACGGTACGGACGGTGTTTTCCCCGATGTGTTGCTGAACTTCGACGATCAAGATCTTTCCGTTCGGGCGGGAAATCTCCATGGCGTCGTGGATACGGGGGAGGGTTACTGTTTCTTCTGTCCCATAATCAAAGTGGATATCCACTACCGGGCCGATAACCTGTGAGATATAGCCTTTTATTTCTCCCATAAAGCCTATTTGTTATTTATCTTAACCTATTAAAATGTCGTTGCAATATTACGTTTTATGGCGTTTCGATCCTTGAAAATAGAACTTTTTGTGTCTTTTTGAGATTAGTTAAACATTAAACTATTTAGCTGTAGTTCCGAAATAGACCAATTTGTTTCTTATTTGGACGAATCAGAAAGCTATAGTCAAATTTCTAAGGCATAGATAGATAAGGAGATACGAATTTGCTGCCTTTTTGATAGTAAAGGTGACAGTTCTGTTTTATTTTGTTAATCCATAATAGAGGTGTTTTTAATGGTATCGGATAGTTATTTGTGGTTCTGTTGAGCAAGTGGTGATATTTATGTAATTTTGTACGTCAACAATACTAAATAAACATGAAACGAATTATTGAGATATGCGCGAACTCCGCCCAGAGCTGTGTGGAGGCGGAGGCGGGAGGCGCTACCCGTGTAGAGCTTTGCGCCGGGATACCCGAAGGGGGAACTACACCTAGTTATGGAGAGATCAAGACGGCGAAGGCTCTGACTTCCAAGATCGATATCAATGTGATTATCCGTCCGAGAGGCGGTGATTTCTTGTATACGGAAGCCGAGGTACAATCCATGCTATTGGATATAGAACTGTGCAAGGAGCTAAAAGTGCATGGCGTCGTTTTCGGCTGTCTTACGAAAGACGGGGATATCGATGTACCCTTGATGCGGCGCTTGATCGAGGCGGCAAAACCTCTGTCCGTAACTTGCCATCGTGCTTTCGATGTTTGCCGGGACCCATTCACCGCGTTGGAGCAGCTAATCGAGTTGGGATGCGACCGTATCTTGACCTCCGGCCAGCAATCGGATGCCGTGAAAGGAATCCCCTTGATCGCCGAGCTGGTGAAACGTGCGGACGGACGGATCATCATCATGCCGGGATGTGGCGTACGTGAGAATAATATCGGGAAAATAGAGGCGGAGACAGGAGCGAAAGAGTTTCATACGTCCGCCCGAAGTATCGTATATAGTAAAATGGAATACCGTAATGAGAATGTCCCGATGGGAAGCAGTATCGTGTCCTCCGAATTCGAGACGGTGCAAACGGATCGGGAGAAGGTAAAAGCATATATTTAAGTGCTGGTATAGGCGTGAGCCTGTGTCGGTATTGGTGTAGCCCTACGCCTATACCGGCATCGCCTCATGCCTATACCGGCGTGGGGCGATACCAATACTCGTATGCGGGTGAAATGTTTTTTCTTCCCAAAAAGATTGTTTATCTTTGCGCCTCCATTAGATAAAAGATGCTAAATGTAACAGTGAATAATCGTTTTGGGTTTCACCAGCGTATCATGCTTATGATCATGTTGGTGCTGTTACAGTTTTATTCCATTGGAAGCGATTTCTTTCCGGAGAATATTACCACTACCTCGATGGAAATAGTCGATAAAGAGGCACCCGATGTGTTGTTGGATTTTGACGATAACGCCTCCTTGCGAACGGTACGTCAGGAGCAAGTGCAAATCCGAGCCTTGGAGATCGATTTGATATGGGACTTGTTTACGATTCTGGATTTACATGAATTAATTCATTCCTTGGAACTACGGCAATGCGCCAAGCTTCCTTTATTTTATAACCTACACAAAGCACAGAATTTCGTTTGGTTCTGTTCCTATCTGATTTAGTAGAACTTACCTGTTTCTTATTGTCGCGCATGGGGTGATTCGCCTATGTGCTTTTCGTCGTATTCAAATAATTATAAATCTATAAGTTTTATGAGGATAAAATTGTTTTCTAACTATTTACCCTTACTATGCTTAACGGCTTGTGTATGGGTATCTTGTAGCCAAAACCGGGAGAAAAAGTCCGGGAAGAAAGATCATACACCGGTGATGCGGTTAACCACGACCACGATCGAGGTGCCGCAGTCGTATGTAGCGGATGTACAAGCCGTACAGTTTGTAGAGGTGAAACCTAAAGTGGAAGGATTCGTGGAGGCCGTCCTTGTGGACGAGGGCGAGCACGTGAAGAAAGGGCAGGTGCTTTTCAAGCTTTCCTCGGCGGAATTGTACGAGGAGGTGAAAGAGGCGCAAGCCAATCACAAACAGGCCCAAGCCGAGTTGAAGATGGCGGAGGTAGAGGTAGACCGCATCAAGCGTTTGGTGGAGAAAGATATCATCTCGCCGATCCGTCTGGAGCAGGCGATGGCCGAGGCGGATGTGGCACGCTTGCAGGTGCAACAGGCCAAATCCCGTTTGCAACGTGCGGAGACTAATTTCTCGTACACGACGATCACGGCTCCTTTCGAGGGATACGTGGACCGCATCCCCTTTAAGGTGGGAAGTTTGGTTACGCCGAGCAGCTTATTGACCTCCTTGACGGACGTATCGGATATGTTCGCTTATTTCAAGATCAACGAGAAGGAGTATCTGGAATATAAACGGACGCAGTTGAGCGGTATCGACCAGCCGGAGTATAATAATCTGGAACTGATCCTTTCCGACCAATCCACCTATCGGTATAAAGGGAAGGTAGAGACCGTGGAGGGCGACTTTGAGCGGGGTACCGGATCGATCGCTTTCCGTGCCCGTTTCGCGAACCCGGAACGTTTGCTGCGACATGGCGTATCCGGCAAGATCCGGATGCTGACCAAGATGGAGAACGTGGTCTTGGTTCCCCAGCAATCCACTTTCGAGATTCAGGATTTCACCTATGTATATACGGTAGCGGAAGATGGAAAGGTGAGCGTACGCAGCTTCGAGCCGTTGGCCCGCCACGGTTCTTATTACGTGACACAGGATTTGCCGGACCAGACCGTTATCGTCTACGAGGGTGTTCAGATGATCACGGACGGCATGACTATCAATCCTGATATGGTAGATGGAGCCACGATCCGTCGCCAATTGGAATCGTCTAACGAAATCGAGAATAATAAGTAAGCCCTATGTTTGAAATATTTATCAGACGCCCTATCTTATCGGGCGTGATCTCGGTGGTAATTGTCTTCTTGGGATTGCTGGCGATCAACTCCTTGCCGATCACCCAATTCCCGGATATCGTGCCTCCATCCGTTACCGTTACCGCCCGTTATACCGGAGCGAACGCCGACGTGATGGCGAAAACGGTGGCGACCCCGCTGGAGCGTGCCATCAACGGCGTGCCCGGAATGACCTATATGACCTCTGTTTGTACGAACGACGGTATGTCCTTGACTACGATCTATTTCAAGGTCGGTACCGACCCGGACGTAGCTTCCGTGAATGTGCAGAATCGTGTGACCACCGTGCTGGATGAGCTTCCGGAAGAGGTGATCCGTGCCGGCGTGATCACGGAGAAGGAGGTGAACAGTATGTTGATGTACTTGAACATCATGAGCTCGGATAGTACCCATACGGAGAAATTCGTATATAACTTTGCCGATATCAATATCTTGCGTGAGTTGAAGCGCATCGACGGCGTGGGATTCGTGGAGATCATGGGTAGCCGCGACTATGCGATGCGTGTATGGCTGAACCCAAACCGATTGGCAGCTTATAATATGTCGCCGCAAGAGGTTACGGAGGCGATCCGCTCGCAGAATATCGAGGCGGCGCCGGGTAAGACGGGTATCAGCTCCGACAAGATCCCGCAGCAATTGCAATACGTCTTGCAGTATAGCGGTAAGTTCAGCACGCCGGAGGAATATGGCGAGATCGTCTTGAAAGCCCTGCCGGACGGTTCCGTGCTTCGCCTGAAAGACGTGGCTACGATCGAGTTTGATTCCGAGGATTATAATATGATCTCCATGACGGACGGAAAGCCCTCGGCCTCTATCATGATCAAGCAGCGTCCGGGCTCGAACGCCCGTGAGGTGATCCAGCAGATCAAGGCGAAGATGGAGGAATTGAAGGAAACGACGTTTGCCCCGGGTATGGAATATAATATCTCGTACGACGTATCCCGTTTCTTGGACGCTTCCATATCGGTCGTGCTCAAGACCTTGCTGGAGGCGTTTATCTTGGTATTTGTCGTGGTGTATCTTTTCTTGCAGGATTTCCGGTCTACGCTGATACCCGCTATCGCCGTTCCGGTATCGTTGATCGGTACGTTCTTCTTTATGCAGATGCTGGGTTTCTCGATCAATATGCTGACTTTGTTTGCCTTGGTGCTCGCTATCGGTATCGTGGTGGATAACGCGATCGTGGTGGTAGAGGCGGTCCACGTGAAGATGCACAACGAGAAGCTGCCCCCGTTGAAGGCGACGAAAAAAGCGATCGGTGAGATCGGAGGGGCGATTATCGCTATTACGCTGGTGATGTCCGCCGTGTTTATCCCGGTCGGTTTCATGGATGGAACGGTGGGTATCTTCTATCGCCAGTTCTCGTTGACGCTTGCCGTGGCGATCGTGATCTCCGGCGTGAACGCCTTGACGTTGTCTCCGGCTCTTTGCGCCTTGTTGCTGAAACCGGTATCCCACTCGAAGAAGCAAAAGAAAAATCTGCTGGCTCGTTTCTTTGATGGGTTCAATAGCCGTTATGATTTCTTGGAGCGTCGTTACCGCTTGAATTTAAGATGGTTCTTGAACCGTCGGATGCTGACGTACGCAACCTTGATCCTTTTCTGTCTGGCCACGTGGGGCATGACGTTCGTGTTGCCTTCCGGCTTTATCCCGAACGAGGACCAAGGTATGATCTATGTGAACGTAGACGCACCTCCCGGAGCTACCTTGGAGCGTTCGGAAGCTGCCTTGAACAAGGTGCAAGCGGCTTTGTTGCCGTTGGAAGAGGTGGAGACGATCTCTACCTTGGCCGGCTATAGCTTGATGACCGAGACGGAGGGTGCCAGCTTCGGTATGGGTATGATTAACCTAACCCCTTGGGATCAACGGGAGCAGACGGCGGCGGAGTTGATGAGCGTGTATGCCGATCGTGTCGCCCATATCAAGGATGCGGACATCCAGTTCTTCCTGCCGCCTACGGTTCCGGGATTCGGTAACGCGAGTGGCTTCGAGCTTCGTTTGCAAGATAAGACCGCCGGTACGTTCGCCGAGCTGGATGAGGTTGCCAAGAACTTCGTGGCGAAGCTGAACGCTGATCCTCGCCTGACCGGGGTCACTTCCGGCTTCAACCCGAATTTCCCGCAATATCTGCTCCGGGTGGATTTGGCGAAGGCGGCTAAGCTAGGCATCAACGTGAACGAGTCCATGGAAACCTTGCAATCCTATGTAGGTAGCTTCTACTCCTCCAACTTCGTCCGTTTCGGCCAGATGTACAAGGTCATGTTGCAAGCGGCGCCGGAGTATCGTATGAATCCGGAGGATTTGTTCAGCCTGTATGCTAAGAATAAGGAGGGGAATATGGTGCCTTACTCCAACTTCATGACGATGGAGCGTGTGTATGGCCCGAGCCAGATTACCCGTTACAACCTGTTTACCTCGGCCATGATTACCGGCGAGGCCGCCCCGGGTGTCAGCTCGGGTGAGGCTTTGGCGGCTGTTGAGGAGATCGCTTCCGAGGTATTGCCCCGTGGTTATGATACCGAATGGTCCGGTGTGGCGAAGGAGGAGAAAGAGTCCGGTGGGCAAACATTGGTGATTTTCGCTATTTGTTTGGCATTCGTCTATCTGTTGCTTGCCGCCCAATACGAGAGCTTATTGCTTCCGCTTCCGGTCATCCTGTCGCTTCCGGCGGGTGTGTTCGGCTCGTTCTTCTTGCTGTACGTGGTAGGGCTGGAGAATAACATCTATGCGCAGGTGGCGTTGGTGATGTTGATTGGTTTGCTGGGAAAGAATGCGATCTTGATTATCGAGGTGGCGAACCAGTGCCGTAAGGAAGGTATCAGCGTGATGGGGGCCGCTATTCAAGGGGCTACCAGTCGTTTGCGCCCGATCCTAATGACCTCCTTCGCTTTTATCAGCGGCTTGATCCCGTTGACGATCGCCTCGGGAGCCGGTGCCTTGGGTAATCGTTCGATCGGTACGGCGGCGGCCGGAGGTATGTTGATCGGTACGTTTGTCGGTATCTTCTTGATCCCGGGGCTTTACGTGATCTTCGAGTCGCTGGCTACTTATTTTAAAAAGAGAAAAGAGAAAGAGCAAATTAAAGAAGACGAGTATGTGTATTGATAAGATGAGATATATAATGATAGGCTGCGCCTTGGCTCTGATTGCTTTGGCCGGTTGTAAGACTCCCGAGCTATCGATGGACGAGCGGATCTCGCTTCCGGAATCCGGCGAGATGGGAATGAACGACACTACGTTCGTGAAACCGCTGTCGTGGGATGTCTTTTTCCAAGATACCTTATTGCGAGGCTATGTGGATGTGGCTTTACGCAATAACCATTCCTTCCGGCAGAGCATGGAGCGCATCGCCATGAGCCGCGCGGCCTTGCAGCGGGCGAAAGGGCTTTTGCTGCCGGACGTGAATTTGAACATCGGAGCCTCCGTGAACCGTTTCGGTGAATATACGATGGATGGTGTGGGGAATAGCGAGACGAACGTGCCTTCTTTGCCAAAAGATAAGCATATACCGGACCCTTACCGGGATTTCGGCTTGAGCTTGAGCTTTCAATGGGAAGCGGATATCTGGGGCAAACTGACCCGGAAGAAGCAGGCCGCCGCCGCTCGCTGGATGGCTTCCGTGGAGGCTACCCGTTTTGCCCAGTCGATGTTGATCTCCGATTTGGCGATTCAATATTATGAGTTGATCGGCTTGGACCGGCGTAAGGAGGTGTTGCGGAACGCGCTGGCCAGTGCCCGTCGTTCCCATGAGCTGACCCGCCAGTTGAAGAAGGAAGGGGCGGAGACGCAGTTGGCGGTCGATCAGTTTTATGCCCGTGTGCTGTCGATCGAGAGTAAGTTGCTGGAAAACGATCAGTTGATCGGTGAGAAGGAGCGAGCGATCGCCTGCTTGTTGGGTGTTTTCCCCTTCGAGATTCGCCGGATGGGATTCGATGAGTTGCGTAAGTTGCCGATTCCCTTGTCGGAAGGGATTCCGGCAAACCTCTTGACATTGCGTCCGGATGTACGTTCCGCCGAGATGGGGCTGATCGCCTCCAAGGCGGATGTGATAGCGGCGAAGGCAGCTTTCTATCCCTCGTTGGTGCTTGGCGCCAGTGGCGGTTTCAATGCGTTTGATGTGGGTAAGTGGTTTCATTCGCCGGCCTCTTTGGTGTACGACTTGGCGGCGGGTATCACGGCTCCTATCTTCCGCCGCAATGAGATCCGTTCGATGTGGAACGAGGCGAAGGCTTCCCAGCGTATCGCTTTATCCCAATACCACGAGACCGCTTTGAACGCTTACACCGAGGTGCTCGATCTCTATTGCGCCAGCCAGACCCAAACGGAGCGTATCCGCTTGAAAGAGAAAGAATCCCTTGCCCACCAACGTTCCGTGGTGAATGCTGGCGAGATGTTCCAATTAAGCTATACCGGTTTCTTGGAGGTTCTTTCCGCCGAGGAGCGTTATCTGGATAGCGAGCTGGAGCATATCGATATCGTCACCGATTTATGCCGGAAGAAGATATTGCTATACCGGGCGTTGGGAGGCGGTTGTTGATTTTTATCGTGACGCTATTGTTATTGTACTGCAACCCGCATTGCAGTGTTACTGCACGCCGGTTGCAGTAGCGCTGCACGTGCGTCGCGGTACTACTGCAATACGGGTTGCAGTGAATACTTGATATCGTATGCCTTCGGCTTCGTTGCGATAAATCTAAGGAAGATGTGCTCTTTTCTGAAAAGAAGTGCTTATCTTTGAGGCTTATTGTTATCTTATAGTCTAGGCCATTATGAAATATCTGACTCTACTCGTGTTTTTAGGAATCTCGTTGTTGTGCGAAGCCCAGCAAGATTCGATCGTCCCTTTTGAGAAAGCTTATAAGCGTACCTATAATATCCGGAAAGTATCGGGAGTGAAACCTACGATCGACGGTAAGCTGGATGAGGACTTTTGGACGAAGCAAGGCGAATGGTCGGATCGTTTCGTACAGATTATCCCCTATGAGCGGGCGATCACCCAATCTCCGACCCGGGTGAAACTTTTCTATGATGATAAATATATCTATATAGGCGTGTATTGTAAGGACGCCGTGCCGGATAAGATGAATCGTTTTATCGGGAACCGGGATGATAATAGTCTGGGCGATTTGATCAGCGTCGCTTTCGACACCTACCATGATTATCGGGCGGCGCCGGAATTCAATATCAATCTGGGAGGGAATAAGACCGATTTAATCGTTACCGACAAGTTGGATGTCAATAAGAGCTGGAACGCCGTTTGGGAGGGCCGGACGCATATTGATCGGGCGGATTCCAGTTGGACCGCCGAGCTGCGTATCCCGTTCAGCCAGTTGCGCTATAACCAGCAATCGGAGGATGGCGTTTGGGGCTTGCACGTACGCCGTATCATCCGTAGGAATAACGAGGTGCAAAATTGGAGCATGATTCCCTTGAAGAATAACGGACATGTCTTTTCGTTCGGTAACATGAGCGGCATGGACTCTGTTCCCAAGCCTCGCGGCATCGAGTTCTTGCCGTATGTAATGGGTAAATACAGGCAGGAACCCCGGATAGACGGCAGCCCTTATCAAAAAGGGCATAGCTGGGGAGGAAACGTGGGCTTGGACGCTAAGTTCGCCCTCTCGGATTATACCTTGGATATGACGATCAACCCGGATTACGGGCAAGTGGAACTGGATCCTTCCGTCATGAATCTTACCGCGTACGAGACGTTTTACGATGAGAAACGCCCCTTCTTCTTGGAAGGAAAACATATCTTGGATTTTGCGAACGGTAGCGATATGATGTTTTATACCCGTAGGATCGGCGCCTCTCCCTCTTATACGCCACGGGGTATAGACAATGTAGGTAGTTATGCCGAGACGAAAGAGAATGTGCCGATTATTGGTGCTTTGAAACTGACGGGTACGAATAAACGGGGCTTGACGATCGGAGTGATCGAGAGTGTAACGGCACGTTCCTCCTCCAAGGTTACCCGTAATGGGGTGGAGGATGTGGAAGTCATGGAGCCTTTGACAAACTATACCGTGGCCCGTGTACAAAAGAACTGGAAGGGGAATACCTTGCTGGGCGGTATGGTGACTTCGGTAAACCGTGCCTTGGATCAGCCTTATCTGGAAGATTTTATGGTGCGTAACGCTTTCACGGCGGGTATTGATTTTACCCAGTATTTCAAGAATCGCCTTTATTATATAGATGTAAAGGGAATGTTGAGTTCCTTGCATGGTAGCGCCGGAGCGATCACGGCCTTGCAGAATAGCGTGGCGCATTATTATCAAAGGGCTTCCTCCGCCGATTATCTGGGGGTGGATCCTACCCGTCGCTCCCTGACCGGAACGGGCGGTTATGTGAAAGTGGGACGGAAAGGAAATGCCAAATGGAACTTCTCGGAAACCTTTACTTGGTCGTCACCCGGTTTCGACTTGAATGATATGGGATATATGAAGGAGACAGATTATCTGATGAATGAGACGGAGATCATGTATCGGCAGACCGATATCTGGAAAATATTCCGGTACAACGCCTTTACCCTGTCCCAAAAGAATATGTGGAATTACGGCGGTACTCCTTTTAGCAACAACGCTTCCTTGCGTTGGCAAAGTATGACGATGAACCGGTATGAATGGGATGTCAAGGAAACCTTCGCTTGGAATTGGCTGGATAGCCGCTTGCTGCGAGGGGGACCGGATGTTCGCTTCGGTTCTTATTTCTTAACTTCCGCTAAGTTCAATACCGATAAGGCGAAACGAATGATGTTCATGCTCAAATACGAGGGCGATCATAATTTCGAGGGAAATCGCTTCAATACGATCTCGCCGAGCTTGACATTCCGCTTGGGAAACCATGTCTATTTGTCCGGGCAACTGGATTATGCGTGGAATACGGATGAGATGCAATATGTGGCTACGACGAGTCCGCTTAGCTCGAGTAGCTTGACCCCTTATTATTATGTCATGGGCCACATGGATCAGAAGACCTATGGCCTCACGCTGAAATTACAAGTGAACGTGACCCCTGATATTTCCATTCAATTCTATGGCGCCCCGTTCACCTCCATTGCTAAATACGATGATTTTAAATTAGCGGCGGATACGAAGTCGCATACCTTTGAGAACCGTTTCCAACGTATTGATCCGGATCATTTGACTTATGCGGATGGAGTCTATACCATCGGGGAGGGAGCTGGGCAGATGCCTTTCAGGAACCCGGATTTTAGGTTTAACGAGTTTCGTTCCAACTTGGTAGCCCGCTGGGAATACTTGCCCGGCTCCACGCTTTATTTCGTATGGGAACACCGGATGTCCAACCGGGACAACTGGTATTCCTCCGGCTGGGGAAGTAATCTGGATCGTATGTGGGGACTCCCCGCTACAAATACGTTCATGATCAAAATGAATTATTGGTTCAACTTGTAAATATGAGTGAGATTCATTAGTTTTGTATATTGATAAAGATATAATAAGATATGGAAGAGAAGAATAGATTGACTCGTTCGAATAATAAGATGATAGGTGGCGTTTGTGCCGGTCTTGCGGAATACTTGGATATCGATCCGACGATCGTACGGATCGTGTGGGTATTGATGGTTTTCTTCGCTGGATTCGGCGGACTGTTATACGTTATCTTGTGGTTGGTAATGCCTAAACAACAGATCGGGTAAAGGATGAATTTTGAAATATCGTCTTCGTTCAGTCCCACGGGTGACCAACCCGAGGCGATTGCGGCGTTGTCGGAAGGGATCAAGAGTGGTGTCCCTTTCCAAACTCTTTTGGGTGTTACCGGTTCCGGTAAGACGTTTACGATCGCTAACGTGATAAAGGAAGTTCAGAGACCAACCTTGATACTCAGTCATAATAAGACGCTTGCCGCTCAGTTGTACAGTGAGTTTAAAGCGTTTTTCCCAAATAACGCGGTAGAGTACTTTGTCTCTTATTATGATTATTACCAACCGGAGGCCTATCTACCTTCTACCGATACCTATATAGAGAAAGACTTGGCGATCAATGAGGAGATCGATAAGCTGCGTTTGAGGGCCACGGCTTCCTTATTGTCGGGTCGTAAGGACGTGATCGTGGTCTCATCCGTATCCTGCTTGTATGGTATGGCGGATCCTACGGCTTTCGCCGAGAAAGTGACGCATCTGGAACGGGGTATGCGTATCGACCGGGATAAGTTGTTGCGCCGGTTTGTAGACGCCCTGTACGTGAATAATAAGCTGGAGTTCAAAAGCGGCTGTTTCCGTGTGAATGGCGATACGGTGGATATCTTCCCAGCGATCGAGACTTTCGACGGTATGGCGTATCGTATCGAGTTCTGGGATGATGAGATAGACCGCATCTCCTCTTTCAATCCGTTGACAGGCGAGGAGTATGATGAGCAGGATGAGTTGAATATTTATCCTACTAATTTATTCGTGACCACCCAAGATCGTATCAATATGGCGATTGGCCAGATCGATGTGGATTTGGGTACGCAGGTGAATCTCTTGAAGGAGATCGGTAAGCCCTTTGAGGCGAAACGCCTGTATGAACGTGTCACTTTTGATCTGGAAATGATCCGGGAGCTAGGGCATTGCTCGGGTATCGAGAACTATTCCCGCTATTTTGACGGACGTGCGGCGGGAGATCGTCCTTTCTGCTTGTTGGACTATTTCCCGAAAGACTTCATGCTTGTCGTAGACGAGAGCCATGTGACGATCCCGCAGATTCGTGCGATGTATGGCGGGGATTATGCCCGGAAGAAAAACTTGGTGGAGTATGGTTTCCGTTTGCCCTCGGCGATGGATAACCGTCCGCTTACCTTTGATGAGTTCGAGTCGTTGACGCCTCTAGGCATTTATGTGAGCGCTACTCCCGCCGATTACGAGTTGATAAAGAGCGAGGGAGTGGTGGTGGAGCAGGTGATACGTCCGACAGGCCTGCTAGACCCGATTATCGATGTCCGCCCTTCATTAAACCAAATCGATGACTTGATGGAGGAGATCACGCAACGCTCGGCGAAAAACGAGCGGGTCTTGGTGACTACCTTGACCAAGCGTATGGCGGAGGAACTGACTACTTATATGACCCGCATGGGGGTACGATGTAACTATATACATAGCGATGTAGATACCTTGGAGCGTGTACAGATTATGGACGACCTGCGGAATGGCCTGTTTGATGTGCTGATCGGTGTCAATCTGCTACGCGAGGGGCTGGATTTACCGGAAGTCTCGTTGGTCGCTATCTTGGATGCGGATAAGGAAGGCTTTTTGCGTTCCCACCGATCCTTGACGCAGACAGCCGGACGTGCCGCCCGAAACGTGAACGGAAAGGTTATCTTCTATGCCGATAAGATCACGGCGAGTATGCGACAGACCATGGACGAGACCAATCGCCGGCGGGAGAAACAGATGGCTTATAACGAGGCGCATGGCATTACTCCGAAGCAAGTCATGAAAAACAGTGTATCCATGCTTGCCGAGAAACAACAAACGGCGGAGCCTTACGCTTATATAGAGCCGGAACCAAGCTTGGTAGCGGACCCGGTCGTGCAATACATGAACCGTACGCAGCTTGAGAAGGCGATCGAGCGGACTCGCAAACAGATGACAGAGGCGGCGAAGAAACTGGATTTCATCGAGGCTGCCCAATTCCGTGACGAGCTGGTGAAATTGGAGGATTTACTGAAAACGAAAAAGGATTAGCTTATGAGAAGGGGAATGCTACTGCTCGGTTTTTGGATGTGTGTATGTATGGTGTTTTTAGTGAACGCCCAAGAGCATACATCCCGTAAATTGTATTGTACGGATGAGGATCGTGCTATTTTCGATCGGTATTGTACTCAGATGGAACCTAAGAAGTCGTTACCCCTAGACGAGCTAATGATCCATACCGCCCTTTTCTTCCGGGGGACTCCTTATGTCGCCTCTACCTTGGAAAAGGAGCTGGAGGGCTTGGTGGTCAATCTGCGGGAACTGGATTGTACCACATTCGCAGAGACCGTATTGGCTTTATCCCGCACCCTGTGGGAAGAAAATCCTACCTTTGAGAACTTCTGTGAGAATTTACAGCAGCTCCGGTACAGAGACGGCACGATCCATGATTACACGGATCGTTTGCATTATATGACCGACTGGTTCTATGAGAACGAGCGAAAAGGAATCGTGAAAGATATGGGGCGGGAGATCGGTGGTGCCTCCCTACCTTTGGATTTATCTTTTATCTCTACGCATCCGGATAGCTATAAGCAACTGAAGAACCATCCGGAAAGAGTTCGAAGGATGGCCGATAAGGAAAAGGAGATAAACCTACGTCCTCATTATTATGTGCCTAAACAGGAGATCGAGAAATGTTCGTCCGGAATCAAGAACGGCGATATCCTCTGTTTTGTTACTTCTATCAAGGGGCTGGACGTGACGCATGTCGGGATCGCCTATTGGAAGGATGGACAACTGACATTTATCCATGCCTCTTCTTCCGCTAAAAAGGTAATCATCCAAGCATCCTCCTTACGAGATTACGCCGAGGGGATAAAGAGCTGTAAAGGGGTATTGGTAGCCCGCCCGCTATCCATTCATTGAAATAACTCGAAGGCAAACTTGAATCCCATGCTTTGGTAATGCCAGCGATCGAATCCGGCGAATATCCCGATATTAAAGATATGGTTCCCTATCCCGTATCCGACTTCCGTATAGCTAGGCAAGACCGGTGTCCATAGCTGGCTCCAATAAAAGCGTTCGGAGAGGATATAGCGTGAGGCCGTTTGCATGAACTTTTTCGTGGAGTTGATGCGGAGAACCTTAAATAAGATAAAAGGGCTTTCATACATGAAATGTGCTTGTATATACTTATCGGAGGCATTGAACCACTCGCCTTTCAGTAGATTGAAGACTCCGCCAATCTGATCATCCCACGTATCGGGGAAATTCCTGCGGGTGAAATACCTAAAGTCTGCGAAATAGGTAGACTTCTGTTGTGTATAAAGACCGGCGCTGATATGATAGTTCAATCGTCTGCACAGGCCAAGCATAAGGCTTTGATGCACGTCCGCCTCTATACGTCCGTAATCTCCCGAGCTTTTCCCGACTCCGGGGATACCTCTCGCTATTTCGATTGATATCGTGGGATAGTAAGAATAGACATACTCCTTCCGATATCCGTCCATGCGATAATATTGGCGGGGGGTATAGGAGAAACCGAGCGTGGGCGTAAAGTCATTATAATTTTGGCTAAGTATTTCCTCTACATCATCCCCGGGATCAATCGCCACTTTCTTTTTAGAGGGGATACGGCGATGGTAAGAGATGCCTGTTGTTAATTGAAACCCATTGAATAACTCGATGGAGTTTTTTATTTCCGCATAGTAGTGTTTGAAATACTCAAGGTTTAAATCATCAAAATTGAAGGTGGAATCCTTTAGTTCCTCATTGATCTTTTGGGTGATCTCGGAAGAATAACTCTCATTACTGTTTCCTACCTCTACCGATAAGATTCCCCGTTTCTGCGGCGAGTATTCCCAATCGCCTCCAACCTTGAAAAATATCTGCTTGCGCTTGAATACGTAACCAATCTCCGGACGGAAACGAATCTGTTTGTCACGGGCGAATGTCTTGCTGATACGGAATCGCTGTTTGTAAGTGATGCCGTTACGGGCGGAATAACCCAATTGGAACGGATTTAGAAAGCCGGAATATTTAATACGGGTCGTTTTATAATCCATATTGACCGTATTCGTCAACTGCTCCGTTAGCTTAACGTACTTCTGGAGATCATCGGCCGTATCGATTTTACTTATATTCTGCTCTTGGGCTTTACTGTATAAGTGGGCTTCATCCGGACTCAAGGGATTGTCACGATGGATATTCCAATACGTGGAATCCCTGATAATAGGAACCGTATCGGACGAGAGTTTGTAATAATTGGTCAGGTCCAAGGATTTCCACTTATGGCTTTCGTTGTCCTCCTCCACCCATTCCACTTCCTGATACTTAAAGGAAGAATGGTAGGTGGTTGCCACCGCGTTTCCCAATACCCTATATCGGAGGAATAGATCTGCCTTCTCGGGTAGGATGAACCGCCTGAAATCCCGTCCGTAGCTCATGACTAGGTTGAATTCGGCGAAAGAGTAACGACCGTTCATATCGATCTTGTCGATCGTCCATGACTGGTCGATGACATATAGATCCCCGCATACCAATTTCTGGCTCCATTGCTTCGGCAGGAAACGGATTTTGTAAATCGTCAAGCCGTTGATAGTCTCCAGCCCTTCCAAGTTGAACGTATAAAACTTAAAAGCGTTGCTGGCTATCGGCATGAAGATGGCATCATCGTAAGCGGTGGGGGAATATACGTTCAAATTCAAGAAAGCCAAGGCCTCCTGTTGCTTTTTCCCGTTGGGTATGCTGTTTCCGTTGACCGCCTTTAGATCATGAAGATAGTTCTGCGGGGCGTTAAATTTAGATTGGCTGACCATTTCAAAAAGCATATCCTTATTTTTCCGGTCGATAGGAAAGATATGATGGGCGAGACGTATTAACATATTTTGTTTTAAAATTTCTGTACGTCCTTTGATATAAATCTCAGCCTCGTATTTCGATACCGTATTTTGGTATTGGGCCGCTTTTTCGATGACAAGGTGCATGATCGAGTCCGCCCGTTCTCTCGTTTCTCGATTCCCCTTGCCAAAAGACAGGATCTTATCACTATAAGTATCAGTGCTCTTCGCGAAAATACTTATAGAGATTAAAATCAAGGTAAGTATCGAATATAACTTTTTCAACGATTTTACATTCTTTCCAGACAAACATAATGAATAAATTTCAGTTTAGACGTGAAAGAAAGTAAAATGTTACAATATGGTGTAATTAATCGTACAAAAGTTTTTATTTTATCAAAAGAAAAATCGTATATTTGTGCTTCATAAGTATGTTATATAGCAGTCGTGGTTAAACAGCAAAAAGAAGAGGTCGATTTATCGGCCAGTTTATCAGAGGTGTGGAGGGTTCTGACCGATAAGGAACGTGAGATCCTCCGTAGTAATTCGACGATCCAGCATTTCAAACGTAACGAGTTGATTTATTGCGAGGGCGACGAACCAAAGGACATGATGTGCTTGTTAAAGGGTAAAGTGAAGATTTACAAGGATGGAGTAGGTGGCAGAAGCCAGATTATCCGAATGATTAAGCCTGTGCAGTATTTTGGTTACCGGGCTAGTTTCGCTCAAGAAGATTACTTGACGAACGCTTCCGCATTCGAGGCTTCTACGGTTTGCATGATTCCTATGACAGTGGTTACGGGCCTTTTAATGAGCAATCCGAATTTGGCTATGTTTTTCATCCGACAATTATCCATTGATCTCGGTATCTCGGATGAACGTACGGTTAACCTTACGCAAAAACATATTCGTGGGCGATTAGCTGAATCTTTGTTATTCCTGAAAGATAGTTACGGGCTGGAAGAAGACGGTGCTACGTTAAGCATCTATTTGGCTCGTGAAGATCTGGCAAATCTATCTAATATGACTACATCGAATGCTATTCGCACGTTGTCCACCTTTGTGGCGGAACGTATCATTGCTTTAGACGGTAGAAAGATTAAGTTGATAGATGAAGATCGGTTGAAGAAAATCAGCAAGATGGGATAACGGAATAAATTGAGAGTTGAGAATTGAGAATTGAAAATTAAAGACACGAAAGCCTAATTTTCAATTCTCAATTTTCAATTTACAGGGTTTGTCGTAGACGTACCAAACGTGTCAAAAGATCTTCCAATAAATCCAGTTTTAGCATATTGGCCCCGTCGGATTTGGCTTGGCTTGGTTCCGGGTGGGTCTCTATAAACAGGCCATCCGTGCCCACGGCTATAGCGGCTTTCGCTATCGTCTCGATAAGGGCGGGCAATCCACCGGTCACGCCGGAGGTTTGGTTCGGTTGCTGCAAGGAATGGGTTACATCCATAATGACCGGGAAACCGAATGTTTGCATTTGCGGGATACCCCGGAAATCGACAACAAGGTCGGTATAGCCGAATGTCGTTCCCCGCTCGGTGATCATGACATTATCATTTCCCACGTCCACTACCTTTTGTACGGCGAATTGCATGGCACCCGGCGAAAGGAACTGTCCTTTCTTTATATTGACGATTTTCCCGGTCTCGGCCGCCGCTACCAATAAGTCAGTTTGACGGCATAGGAAAGCCGGGATTTGAAGGACATCGACATATTCGGCGGCCATGGCAGCTTCCGTTGTCTCATGGATGTCGGTAACGGTGGGAATATTGAACGTCTCGCCCACCTTCCGTAAAATCTTTAACGCCTTCTCATCCCCGATGCCCGTGAAAGAATCCAGACGGGAGCGATTCGCTTTCCGATAGGAGCCTTTGAATACATAGGGTATATGCAGTCTTTCCGTGATACCCACTATTTTGTCGGCGATACGTAACGCCATATCTTCCCCCTCGATTACGCAAGGACCTGCCATCAAGAAGAAGTTCTCGCTTTTATTTAGATCGTTTATTGTTATCATAGCTGATTATTTAGAATTCGCATTGTTGTCGCTATTTTTTCTTCGGTCGGTAGAGTGGCGTCTATCCAATGAATCTCGCAACCCCGGCGTTCCATGCCCCGGAACCAAGTCATTTGCCTCTTGGCGAATTGATGGATCGCTATCTCGAGTTGCGAGACCATCTCCTCAAAAGAAAGCTCCCCGATAATATATAAAGTAAGAAACTTATATTCCAATCCGTAATAGATCAGGTCCTCCGGTTTAACACCCGTAGCCAAGATCGTACGAACCTCATCCACCATTCCTTCGTCTAACCGGGTCCGCAAGCGTCTGGATATTTTTTCCCTACGTAATTCCCGGTCGATGTGGATACCGATGATCAGGCTGTTGATCGGATTATATTCATTTACGTCTGGTGCCTGAGTCTTATAATACTCCTCGATCTCGATCGCACGGATAGCCCGCTGGGCGGTGTCCACGTCCGTCTTATTATGTAATATCTTATAAGAGGCGAGGATGGTTTCCAGCTCCTCCAAGGTTTTATTCCTCAAGGATTCCCTTAGCTCAGGATTTTGAGGCACGTCTAATAGCTTATATCCTTTTAATACGGCCTCTATGTACATCCCGGTTCCTCCGCATAAGATCGGGAGTTTACCCCTCCGCTTCATATCCTCATAGACCCGGAAAAAGTCATGCTGATACTCAAATACGTTATATTTATAGCCGGGCTCGCAGATATCGATCAAGTGATAGGGGATTTGTTTTCCATTCACGTTGTAATCGGCCAAATCCTTACCCGTCCCGATATCCATGGAACGATAGATCTGCCGGGAATCAGCGCTGATGATCTCCGTATCCAACTGGGCGGCGAGAGCGGCGGCGAAGGTCGTCTTTCCGGAAGCCGTAGGCCCTAGAATCGTGATAAGTTCATATGATTTCATGATACAAACGTACGAAAAAAAAGGCCATCCTCAAAGAGGATAGCCTTTTCTATGTAGAGTGGTAATAAATTACTTACCAGCGATAACGCGAGCCATCTCACAAACTTTGTTTGAATAACCCCACTCGTTGTCGTACCAAGATACGATCTTAGCGAAGTTAGAATCCAAAGAGATACCAGCTTTAGCGTCGAAGATAGAAGTGTTAGCACAGCCACGGAAGTCAGTTGAAACAACTGCGTCTTCAGTATAACCAAGAACACCTTTCAATTCGCCTTCAGAAGCTTCCTTCATTGCAGCGCAGATGTCAGCCATAGAAGCCTCTTTCTCAAGAACTACTGTCAAGTCAACAACAGAAACATCAGAAGTCGGTACACGGAAAGCCATACCTGTCAATTTGCCGTTCAATACAGGTAATACTTTACCTACAGCCTTAGCGGCACCCGTTGAAGAAGGGATGATGTTCTCAAGGATACCACGACCACCTCTCCAGTCTTTCTTAGAAGGACCGTCTACAGTCTTCTGAGTAGCTGTAGCAGCGTGAACTGTTGTCATCAAACCTTTAACGATACCGAACTTGTCGTTCAAAACCTTAGCGATAGGAGCCAAGCAGTTTGTAGTACAAGAAGCGTTAGAGATAATGTCTTGACCTGCGTAAGTTGTATGGTTAACACCGTAAACGAACATAGGAGTAGCGTCCTTAGAAGGAGCAGACATGATAACTTTCTTAGCGCCAGCTTGGATGTGCTTGCGAGCTGTCTCGTCTGTCAAGAAGAAACCAGTAGACTCAACAACAACGTCAGCGTCAACCTCGTTCCATTTCAAGTTAGCAGGATCCATCTCAGCAGTTAAACGGATCTTGTTACCGTTTACAACCAAAGCGCCGTCTTCTACAGCTACTTCGCCGTCGAAACGACCGTGTACTGAGTCATATTTCAACATGTATGCCAAGTAATCAGCATCCAAAAGGTCGTTGATACCTACAACTTGAATGTCGTTGCCAAAGTTAGCAACTGCAGCACGGAACACCATACGTCCGATACGGCCAAAACCGTTAATACCTAGTTTGATCATTGTAATAAAACTTTTTATGGGTTTATTAATAATAAGTCTTTATTTTTATCTCTTATCCATCGCAAGGAGTAGATATTCATTTTATCCTTGCTTTAACGACTGCAAATGTAGTCATGTTTTTTGTATTGAGCCTTATAATATAGCGAGAAAAAAACTGCCCTCTAACATAAATTAATTGTTGGAGGTTATTTCTTTTTCTTGAATAAGAGATTTGAGAACCATTTTTTCGCTTTTTTGATTCCCCACGTCATAATAAATGGTTGAGCGAGATCCCAAGCGATGGGAATCATACCTTTCGCTATGGATAAATAGTCTGAGATCCCTAAAGCGATGGAGGGTTGTCCGGCCGTTACGGGAGCTGTGTTCTTGTCGTTTGTTTTTGTCGTTGACTTATTGCTAGGGAAAAGGAGAGACGATAGTCCGGATAACAACAAACTTCCGGCGTTCTCCTGTATATAAGAGAAATCCTCATTCAATTTCTGTTCCTGCCGCTTACATTGTCTCTGTATGCGTTCTTTGTCAGAAATCAGTTTCTCCAGTGGGGTTTGCTGGTTGTTCATCGTTTGTCGCATTATTTTTATCGTCATTCGCCGTCATGGCGGCTATTACCTCATTTAATACTTTTGTGCTGATCCTGTCCCTATTCATTATTATAATGCCGATAAGTAGCAGGTACAAGACCGCCACGATACCGAATCCGAACCCGGAGGAGCCGAGCCAATCCCCTAGGAAGAAGCCCAAGGCCAAGAATATGAACAAGATGGCGAAGAATGCCAAAAACAATAATATCAAGCCATATGAGAGAACGGCTATGACTTTACCCGTTCTCTCATATGTACTCAACTTTAGGAGCTCAAGTTTTAACTCCACATAAGCCGATACATCTTCTTTCAGCTCACGGAAGACTGTTCCTGAATCTTTCTCCATACAAAGCTTATTCAGCTACGATTTCTTCTGTTGCCTGTACTACTTCTTGCTTTCCTTCTTTATATTTGGCAAGAGCGGAGTTAAAACCTTCTTTTACTTTTCCGACAACACCGTTCAATTCTTCCAGTAATTGTTCTCTCTTATCTGTCGCTGCCAAATAACCTACAGCGGCACCAACAGCCGCGCCTACTACAAGGCCAAGTAATAATTTTGAATCTACGCTTTTCATAACTTTTTCTTTTTAGAAGTTTCCACTAAGATAACGTATTTATTTGGATTAAGGTTTATCCTTGTCTTAACTTTTGTTGTTAAAAAAAGTTATCCTTTTAAGACCTTCACGGCAACCCAGTTATTTCTTTCGTTATAAGAATCCAATTTCAGCCCGTTTTTCTGACATTCAGCTTCTATCGCCGGGATATCTTCTACATAAAAGCCGCTCATAAATAGGATGCTTCCCTGTTTCATACTGTTTGTATATTGACAAATGTCATTCAGGAGGATGTTCCGGTTGATATTGGCAAAGACGATGTCGAATAGTCCGAATTCCTTGATTTTCTCGGCGCCGCCCAAGGCAACTTGTATGTCTTCGGTATGATTCAGGCGGATATTCTCTAGGGCGTTGTTATAAGCCCATTCGTCGATGTCGATGGCCGCTACCCGTTTCGCCCCTTTCAGCCGGGCTAAGATGGCCAACACGGCTGTGCCGCATCCCATATCCAGTAGCTCCTTGCCTTCTAGGTCTAGTTTCAGCATCTCGCTTATCATCAAATAAGTCGTTTCGTGATTGCCGGTGCCGAAAGCCATTTTCGGGTCTATTATTATATTATATGTATAGCCGGGCTCCGCCTCGTGGAAGGAGGCACGGATAATGCACTCGTTTCCGATCTGGATGGGTTTGAAATAATTCTTCTCCCATTCCTCATTCCAGTCCTTGCTTTCTACCCATTTGGAGGTGTAATCGATCCGGGTATTCTCTAGCGGAAAGTCGGCCAGTTTATCATCCAATGTCTTTTTGTCGTATAAAGCCTCGGATATATATCCCAGCAAACCCTTCTCGCTTTCCGTAAAGCTCTCAAAACCGATTTCCCCCAACTCGGCGGCCAGCACGTCATTGATAATCTCTTTCTCGATAGGGGAGGTGTATGTGAAACTAAGTTCGTAGTAGTTCATGTCGTATCTTTTTGTTTATTTTCTATATTGTCCGCAAACATACGAAAAAATCTGTTGCCTATTCAAATATCACGAAGCCTAATACAATTCCGCATATTCTTTCTCCGCGTCGAAGCAGGGGCAAGCCTTGCGAATGTTGGTGCTGAGTTGATAATGTCCTAAGATACGTGCTGACGGGTAATCACGGCGTAGCTGCCGCAAGAGATCGAGCAGGGTACAACGCTGGGCATACGTCCGGGTATCCGCGGGAAGTCCTCGCTCATCCAATCCGCCCTCGTAGCAAATACCCAGACTGTGATCGTTCCAGCCCGAGGCGTGTGCCCCGATCTGGTTCTCCGGCCGGCAGCGGTGCAGCTCACCATCCCGGGTGATATAGTAATGATAGCCGATGTCGGCGAACCCACGATCCTTGTGTGCGCTCCGAAGCGCTTCCACTGGAAAATCCCGGTCGTAGCGTGTTGCGCTGCAATGAATTACAAGGAGGCGAACCTCCCTGTAATTCTGGTAAAAGCAATATTGTTTCATTTTTATTCTTTTTTTTGTTTGTGTGTTACTTTTCTCTTGAAAGAAAAGTAACCAAAAGTTCAAGGCTGACGCAGACGGGCTACTCGTCGGCCTTCGCTCGCTGTCGCGTCCCAACTCGCTTCGCTCAAACAGGGACGCTCCTGTCGCTCACTTCGGCCGCCTCGCTTTACGCCCGCCCGCTAAGGCCGGATGGAGAGCCGTTCCCGGCTCTTTGAGGAGAGGCCGGCCCCTTGAGAAAGACTGTCCTTCTGGGTAGAGGGTGTCCTCTTTTGGGGAGGTTGTCTTCTTTAGGGAGTGGGAACGGGTGGGGGAGGCTTGCTAAAACAATTGGCAAGCTTGCAGGCCGAAGGCACCTGCGATGGCGGTAGCAACAGCGATGATCACTTTGAGAATGGTACTCCAAACAGACTTCTTCATGATAATTAATAATTAATAGTGAACAATGAATAATGATATCTCGGCTGATATAAGAGGAAAGCGACGCTTTCCTTTGGACGGCCTCAGCGGACGGGCGTCAAGCGAAGAGACCGTAGCGAGCGTGAGGAGCATCCCTGTCTGAGCGAAGCGAGTTGGGATGCGACAGCGAGCGTAGGTCTCGAAGTAGCCCGTCAGCGTCAGCCTTGACCTTTTGGTTACTTTTGGGTCAAGCCAAAAGTGACATACCGATTGGGTGCAAGCCAAAAGTGACACGCTAGATCTCGTCAGGCGATTCCGAGTCGTCCCCTCCGGAAGCGGGCTTCTTGCTGATATCGACAGAGGTCTCCCCGGCCTTCTCCGCACGAAGCACGGCTTGCTGAGCCTTGCGACTGGCCACCGGCTGGAACTCCAGTCCGGCGAAGATGTTCTTCAGGTCCTCACCCGGTATATACTGGATGTTGACACCGGTGATGTTTGTAGATGTGAATTTCTCAAGACTCTCCGCCCCCTCGTTGAGTATCTGTAGACGGAATTTGCCTAAATCGCCGAAATCCACCTGCTTTCCCTCTTGGAGGGCATCAAGCAGGTTCTCGACGGTGGAGATCAATACCGCTACCACGTCCGCACGGCTGACGGTGGTTTGCATGGATACCCGGCGACTCAGTTGCTTGAGCGACAGCTCTCCATTGACCTGTGCCGTGGCGTACGCTTTCGCCGGCTCGTCTTTCTTCAAAGGGTTGGGCCGAAGGGCCACACTGTAATTTAATGCCATAGTTTTAATAATTAAAAATTGATAATTGATAATTGAAAATGGGATCGATCTGTTTTCGATTACGAATGTACGACTTCCGGTTTCCTCCGGAATGAGTCTCGTAGAGGCGGTGTGAAATTGAGGGGAATAAGGTGATAAAAGATGAATATTAGTGGATCGGATTGTTGCCGGATTCGTACTTTTTCAGTATCTTTATTCCTGTAAATGAATTGAAAACACCTATTTTATGCAAACAAACAATGAATATCTGGATGAGTGGCCGGTGCGCCCTTATAGCAAACGGGAGTTGGCCATGGCCTATGCTCCCGATATCAGTCCGTGTTCCGCCCTCAACCGCTTGGCGGGATGGGTCCGGCATCATCAGAAGCTCAGCGATGAGCTGGATGAGACAGGCTACCAAAACCGGCAGCGGATTTTCACCTCCCTGCAAGTGGAACTGATCTTTCGCTATTTGGGCCGTCCTTGAACGAGGGTCTTCCACGTTCGCTTTCGCATGCGTATATCGGCATCGCTTCATGCGTATATTGACGTTAGCCCACACGTATATCGCCGTGGCCCTATACGGGCGTAGGCGTGAGGCGATGCCGGTGTACGTGTGGGGCGTGCGAGTAATGCAAATAATGCAAGTAATGCAGTACCTGTTTTCCCACACACGTGCGTACATACTTAAAAGAAGAGGAGGAAGAGGGATTATGTTTTCTTATAATCCCCTCGTTTTTCTCCCTTTCGGACGATTCCCTGTTTCTGCCAACGTTGCAAGCAACTGCATGCGGTGTTTTTGGGTATCTTCAGCTTCTCGGCTTCTTCCAAGAGGGATTGATAGGTGAAATCCGTATCCAAGGTGATGAAGAGACGTTCTTGGTCGGCCATGCCCCGGTTCTTCACCTCGTTGGCGGGAAGGAACGAGAGTATGTGTACGGCGTGTAGGTACATAGGCTCGGCCAAGGAAAGGACCGCTTGGAAATCATCCTCTTGGATGGAGAGATCCCAGCGGGTGATGATCCCGTCCTTGATGTTGTCGGAGCAGGTCTGCGGGTCTGGCGTGAGCCGGGGCGACTTGCGCAGGCTGGCGGCGAAGTCTCCCGCCTCCTCGCATTCCCCTGTTATTCGCAATAGGGCGACGATCGATAGGATACGTCCGATATTGATGGCCATCCGTACGACGGAGCTGTTCATCTCGTTGCCGGTACCCTTCCGGGAGCGCTCGAACAAGGTTTGGAACACCTCGTTGAAGGAGACGATTTGCGCATCGGTCAAGCAAAGCGAGATCACCCCCAGTTTCTGGATCTCTCTCAAGTGAGCGATCCAGTCCTTGCCCAATTTCTGGAATTCCAGCGACGTGTCGGTCCGCTGTAGACTGAACTGGTTGATCCAGTGAAGTACACGGGGCATATAATAGAACATTTGCCGGGAGAACAATCCGTTCTCGCTGGAAGGGATCAGCGGCTTCACCTGCCCGGGCGTTCCGCTTATCAATACCGACAGGTGGGAGTGCCGCAGCTCCCGATACTCCCGGTCTGTCCGCCGGTTGTAACTGAGTGGGTCGTGATCGAACGAGCTGCGGATCACCTCGCTCCAATGGCCATAATCCGAGGCGATGGAGTTGCTGACCATGTCCGCCTCGGTCTCGCAGATGATCCCCACGCCGCCCGAGTCGATGATATTCTGCAAGATACCGGTACCGGTGTTGTTGCCGGAGAATATAAACATACGGTTGAGAGGCATTTCCGGTTCCTCGGCTTTCGCCTTTTCCCGTCCCAAGGAATTGAAGGAGGTCATCTCTTTCTTATACCTTTTCATCTCCTCCGCCACGGTCGCCCGGATCTCGTCGTGGATCGGTTGCACGAGCATTCGCGTCCATGCGAGCACGCCTTTTCCGGAGGCGGGGGGAGCGACGATGAAGGTTTGCAAACTGGAGAAGAACCATTTGCCTCCATATAGGAACCGCAGCGTCTGGGCGAGCGAGGCGCCCAAGGTGGTGAGCCCGCCCAGAAGGAGTACGTCCCGTTGCTCCCGGCTCTGTCCGAACGCCATGATCTGCCGCAACATCCGGGGCCACTCATGCCCCTCGGGGAAGAAGGGCAGGTGGGTGAACGGATCGACCTGCTCCTCGATCTCGGTCTCTACATTATTATCGCACGCACGTGTGTGGGAAACAGGTGCTGCATTATTTGCATTACTTGCATTACTTGCGTGCGTATCGCGGGGGCGGCTTGGAGGCTCCAAGCGTACGCCCGCCAGTTCGGCCAAGTGGAAGGCCGTACCGAGGTGTATCCTGTGGTCTCCCTTTTTCAAGGAGTTGGAGAAAAGTCGTTCGGCCTTCTCCCGGTTAAACTTCACCGATAGGGAACACAGGGCGATGAAACCTTCTCGTCCTGCCTCGCCGCAATCGTTGGCGATGGCAAACGCCAAGCGTACGTATTCACAATATCCGGGGGCGATATCTACACCCGCCGAACGAACCGCTTCTACTAAGCGGGATAAACTGTCTGACATGTAATTTATGATTTATGAGTTATGATTTCAAATCCTGAAGAGTGCGTTGGGATCATGACATAGGAAACAGGAGCGGACGATGTCTTTGCCGCTCGGGTCTACTTTCCGGGAGCCTCGCGTCTCTCCGTCGCCATACACATATTCCACGTAGTTCATCACGCCTAGGATATGCTCGGAGATATAGGCGGGTGTCTCGTTTCCGGGATGTTCCGGATAGGGGACGAAAGCCTTTACGCCTCGTTCGCTCGGGCTGATGAAGCAGAGAGCGGGGCATAGGTAGGCATCGTCGAACAGCTGTCTTCGGAGGGCTTCCGCCTCCGCGGTAGAGTCCAATCCGTCTACATCCACTACCACCAATCCGCTCGGGTTCAGGAGCCGATCGCTTTTCCGGTAGGAGAACGTCCCGCAAGGCGTGACATACGGTAGCGTTTGCCGTTTCAGCTCGCTGAATCGTTCCTTGTCACCCGTCTCAAGCGGGAGGCGGAGCTGCCGGGTGAGGCGTTCGAGGGCCGGATCGCCGGTGATGAGTCGGGCCACCTCCTGTAAGGTGACTTCTCGACTGGGATATACGGTAGCCGGTCGTGATACTCGTCCCGTTAGGCTATCTTTGACCGGTGAGATCGGGGCTGCGAAAAGGGACATTTTAAATTCATTTTTCATGTATTCTTTTTCTTAGATTAACGGCGGTGAAGGTCGGATTAATAAAATAAAGTGCGGGACGAACAGTTCGTCCCAATGTTAATGGTGTTGACATGATTAAATAAAAGATAACAGAATAAACAAGGATTTAAGGAGGATTTATATGAAAAAAGAAGACGTGGTGGGGGGTATGTTGGCTTATATAGCCCACCTTCGTGAGGTGGGGCGTTATTCCACGGCGAAGAGTTATCTGGACGCTTTACGCTCGTTCAAGTGTTTTTGCGGGATGGAGGAAATCCCTTATGCCTATATAGACAAAGAGAGGCTCTTGCTTTATCAGGCATGGCTGTCGAAGCGGGGCTGTATGCGCAATACGGTGTCCACCTATATGCGGCGAATCCGGCATATCTATAACTTGGCGGTGGAGGCTGGCGAGGTTTCGTATATCCCGAATCTGTTCAAGGGGGTGTTTACAGGCGTGGAGAGCAAGCGGAAGAAGGCGTTGCCTCTGGATAGCTTGCGCTCGTTGATGGGGACTCCGAGAGTTGAGCCGGAGATGCGGAGAACCCAGCTGTGTTTTTGCCTGATGTTCTCGTTCAGCGGGATGGCGTTCGTGGATTTCGCCCATTTGCGGAAAGAGAATGTCAAGGACGGGGTCTTGTCGTACCATCGTCAGAAGAGCGGGTCTTTCATCCGGGTGGAGATCCCGGCCGATGTACGGCTCTTGTTGGATGAGTTGGCGGTTTGCACGGACAAGGACTCGCCTTACCTGTTCCCGTTTCTGAGCGGGAAGAAAACGGGTGAGGCGGCCTATGCAGAATACAACGGCGCCTTGCTGCGCTTTAACCGCGACTTGAGGTCGCTGGCGGAGACTTGTGGTGTGGGTGAGCCGGTCACCTCGTACACGATCCGTCACTCTTTCGCCACGACCTTGAAAGAACAGGACGTACCGATCGAGATGATCAGTGAGCTGTTGGGGCATACGTCTATCAAGACCACGCAAATTTACTTGAAGAGCTTTTCCTTGGAACGTCTGTCGGCGATGAACCGGGCTTGCTTTGAGAGCGTGTATAAACCGGTATCCGAGGTAGGGTAAGAGATTGGCTACTCGGGAAGTAGCGTATTCTTTCATGCCGCGAATGTAGTAAAAAATAACAAATAGCAAACAATCATTAGGCTTTTGTTTGCGCTTCGACCTTGATTCTCCTTAAATCTTCGTTCTTATTGCTCATGTATAGACATGACAATAGAGACGAAATGACCTCGTATTTCCTACGTCATTACGTCCCTTCTAAAAATCGAACATACCTTCTTGTAGAGACGGGGCGTGCCCCGTCTCATCCCCTCAAAATGGTATTTTAAATTACTGTCAGACGGTGGGAGACGGGGCACGCCCCGTCTCTACAACTGGGTGATAACCGTTCTCGCACCTTTTACGCTACTTCCCGAGTAGCTAAATATTCACTAGGTATGGTAATTTTCAGAAATGCCATAATCGAAAACTTAAAGTGCTGTGTGTTAGGCGTAAATAGGGTACGCTTGGCAGGGCTTTGAATTGTCGTTTAATCAGAGGGGAACTCCTCGTATATCTTAGGGAAAAGAGAATCATGCCGACGCGTATTTTGATAAACGATTGCCCGAAGGGGGGCTTGACACAGGCCGGCAAGCGTCATGACTTGAAAGCCGTGCGCTGGTACGTGCTCACGCTTCCTACCGCCGCGGGTGGACGGCGTGACCGGATCAGTCCCTCCAAAGGCTTGGACGTGGAGCTTTCCCGGCGGGAACGTCGGGGAGAGACTCTTTTCGAGTATTTCGCCCCCTCGTACGTGGAGGTGCGAAAGGTGGGTGGCAAGCTGGTCAACACGAGGCGACCTTTGCTGTTCAACTACGTGTTTATCCGTTCTTCGGTAGAGGAAATCTTCCGCATGAAGCAGGCACTCCCCTTGTATAATTTCCTTCCCCGTGTCTCTTCCGGGAGTACGACCTATTTCCCGCACCTCTTGGATCAGGAGATGGCGAATTTGCGCTGGGTGGCGGAGGCTTACTCCAACGAGCTTCCGGTGTACGTGCCGGAGAGTACCCGCTTGTTGAAGGGGGATCGGGTACGCATCACGTCCGGTTATTTTACCGGGATGGAGGCCGAGGTGGTGATCCAGCCGGGCGGCGGTCATAAGGAGGTGATGGCACGCATACTGGATTGCATGTGGGTACCCTTGTTCGAGGTGAAGGCGGGTGAGTACGAGTTGATCGAGTTGAACGCGAAGAGCAAGCACGTTTATACCCATCTGGACAACGACCGCCTGTCGGAGGGCCTGCACGAGGCTTTGGGACGTTACCATGCTTCCGGCAGTGTCTGCGAGGAGGATCGACGATTGGCCGGCGAGGTACTGCGGGGATATGCCTCTTTGCGTGCGGAGACAGACGTGATGCGCTGCAAGCTGTGCGCGTTGCTCCTCCCGACCTATAAGCTGTCGGGCGATGAGGAGGCTTTCGTTCGCTTGCACGACACGATGCGCGGCTTATTGCCTGTCGTGAAAGCACCGCAATCTCGTGCCCTGTTGCTGGTCACCTTGTACGGCTGTACGGATAACGCTCTCTACCGTCGCATGGCACACGAGCTAGTGGATCCTTGGCAAGTCGATCCCTCGCCTAAGAAAAGCAAATTATCTTTGATCCGCCGGCTGGGCGACTATGATAGATGGCTGGGCCACGAATCAGTTGACAGTTGAGAAGTGGCAGTTGACAGTTTAAATCATAATCCAAAATTCATAATTCAAATTTGATGTCTACCCTTCCTTCCGGCGTTCGTTTGGTGGCGTTGCTGAACGACCATTTGTGCGAGATCCTGGAACGTGAGCGTGCGAACCATACCTCCATGCACCTATATTGTACGGGGCCTTACTGGGTTGCCTTCGAGCGTTCGGCCTATCAGTTGCGTCGTGCGTTCCCGGACAGCGAGACCACGCCGATGCGCCTGTTCGGGTATCCGTTTCCGGTCGTGATGGTGTCCGTAACGGATCGCTCGCTGCGTTCGTACGCCCGCAAGCATATCTTGCGGATAGACGAGCCGGATTATAAGCGATTGACCGTCCCCGTTTTCCCCGCGGAAGATTACCGGTCGTGGCACGACCGGGAGGTATCGGGACTGCCGTATCCCCACACGTACGGATTTCAGAGAAATTAATACGATTATCACATATGTACCGACAACAATTCTTTCCCCGTCTGGGTGATTACATCGACACGCTGCTGAAAGTCACCAAGCTGACCAAATCCATCGTCTGCGTAACCGGAGGTATGGGCGGCAGTACCTATAACGCTTTAAAAAAGGTATAGACATGCATTTCAGCATCTATGTCCGTCTGTTGGACCTCCTTTGGGAACATCTGGATGACGAGGATCGGTTCCGTCGACTGGCCCATGAAGCCGTGGAGCGGTATATCGCTTACATGCGGGGGAAGATGGATGAAGGAAAGAATTAATCTTATACGTTAGGATCATGCAAACATCTTTGTTTCTATTATTCGGTTTCCTGTTTGCCGTATCGCTCGGCATGGTGATCATCCCGAGGATCTTGGTGATTTCCCATAAGAAACGGCTCTATGATGTCCCGGACGCCCGTAAGGTACATACGATGCCGGTTCCTCGTCTGGGTGGGCTGTCCTTTTTTCCGGTGATCCTGATGTCGATGTTCTTGGTGATCGGTTTTCGTCTGTACTTTTGGGATATGGACACCTCGAGCTTGTCATTCAATATGCTTTATGAGTACCTGTTCCTGTTCGTGGGCATGACGCTACTTTATCTGGTGGGTGTTTGCGACGATCTGGTCGGTGTAGGCTACCGCTATAAGTTCGCCGTGCAGATCGCCGCTGCGTTTCTGTTGGTACTGTCAGGCAACTGGTTCGACTCGTTGGGCGGTTTGTTCGGTATCTACTCGGTACCGGCTTGGATCGGGATGCCGTTCACGGTGTTTATCGTGGTATATATAACAAATGCCATTAACTTAATTGATGGTATTGACGGCTTGGCCTCGGGCCTGTGTTGTATCGCCTTGTCGGTCTTGAGCGTGATATTCTTTCTTCGTGGGCAGTATGTTTACGCCTTGTTGGCGATCTGTACGCTGGGTATCCTTATGCCCTTTTGGTGCTACAACGTGTTCGGTAACGCCAACCGTGGACATAAGCTTTTCATGGGGGATGCCGGCAGCCTTACGCTGGGCTACGTGATCAGTTTCTTGATCATCCACATGAGCGTGACGAACGAGGTCTCTCCGACATTGTCCAATCCGTACATGGTAATCGCTTTCTCTACGGTGCTGGTCCCGCTGCTGGACGTGATCCGTGTGGTCTTGCATCGCCTGCGTGAGCACAAGAACCCGTTCTTGCCGGATAAGAATCACTTTCATCATAAGTTGTTGCGCACGGGGATGCGGGTGCGGATGGTGATGGTGACGATCCTTGGAATAGCTCTGTCTTTTATCGGATTGAACGTGTTGTTAGCATGGCGGATGAATATAACATTCCTATTGTGTATAAATTTGATTTTATGGTCGTTGCTTCATCTGGCGATTAATTGTTTTATCGTAAAAGATTGAGTACTTCATAGCGTGAAAGCGTTTTATGGAGCACTCAAGAGTGCGGATCGTCATTTTGAGTATTTATGTATTAACTATTTGTGTGATGATGCGCTTTTTTATAGAGGCCTTAAAGAGTAAATTGCGCAACAATAAAACCATTGCCAAGAATACAGGGTATTTGACTATCATAGAGTGTGTACGTATTTTCATGCCTTTTGTAGCCTTACCTTATATCATAAGGACAGTTGGCATGGAGAAGTATGGGATGGTGGCTTTGGCACAGACCATTGTTCAATACTTTATTGTGGTCATTAATTTTGGTCTGGACATTTCTGCGGTAAAAGATGTTTCCGTTCATCGTAATGACAAGCTTGCGTTGAATAGGATCGTTTCTACAGTTTTATTCATCAAGTTAATACTTTTTTTGCTTTGTTCTCTTGTGTTACTAATCGGAATGTTAGTCGTTCCGTTTATGGAGCAGAACAAAATTCTGATGCTTTTTGCGTTTCTAACTTGTTTGTCAGAGCTGTTGTTTCCCGTGTGGTACTATCAAGGGATCGAAAAGATGAAATATATCACCATTGTCCGATCCAGTTCCATCCTGTTCTATACATGTTCCGTATTTATTTTCATTCGTGGCGAAAGTGATTATCCTCAGGTTGCTCTTTTGCAGTCCATGGGGAATGTATTAGCGGGGATGATTTCTTTTTATTGTCTGTTGAGGTTGGAAGGCGTACGTTTAAAGGTGCCTTGCTGTGCGATGGTATGGATAATGTTCTTTGAGAGCGTACCTTTCTGGTTCTCGCGCATATCGGTTATCTTTAATACGAATTTGGCTAAAACTGTAAGTGGCATATTCTTCACGATGGAAAGTGTAGCGGCTTTCGAATTGGCACAAAAGGTTTCCAATGCTGTCCGTATTCCTACCAATATGCTCAACCAAGCCGTGTACCCCCATATCGCTCGAACGCAAGACAAACGTTTTGTAGCACGTTTTATTTGGATCAATATCCTGTTCGCCTTTGTGCTTAGTACGGTCATATTTGTGGTATCTCCGTTATTGGTGTCTCTATTTACGGGGACAAAGATGCCGGAAACTATTTCTTTGATGCGCATATTCTGCTTATACACATTCTGTACGAGTATTACGATATGTCTTGGATCTACGACATTGGTAGCGTTCGGACATCCTAAACCTTTCAATAATAGTGTTATATATAGCACTTTTGTGCTGGTGATTGTCTATTTGTCACTCTATTGGATGAATTTGTTTACTATATATAATTTTGCGTTAGCATTGATTTTAGCAGATGTTTTTGTTCTGTTCTACCGTCTTTATTACTGCCGTTTATATAGGATTTTAATCTTTGAAAAGTCATGATATATATTGTTTTATTCATATATTATGTATTCTTGGCACTATTGTATGATGTTGGTAGGTATCGAAGGTATAGGCGGTTGCATTTCTTTGTTTCGTTAGCTTTGATGATCCTTGTCAGTGGACTGCGATATAGAGTCGGTAGCGATACTGTAGTGTATATGGATGATTTTAAATATTATCCGGATTTGTTCCATTTACGGTGGAATGATTTTTCAGATGTGCGTTACGAACCTTTTTGGATACTGCTTAACGTTTGTTGTAAAACTCTTTGTAATGATTTCTTTTTGGTGCAGTGTGTCATAAGCATGATCCACATAGTCATTTGGGGTAAGTTCGTCAAGAAAGTTTGTCCTACACTTTGTTTTTCTATGGTCTTGTTCTATTATATGTTTGAATATACCAAGCAGAATATGGAAGTGATGCGTGAAGCTGTGGCTTTGGCTTTTTTCTTGCTTGCCATATTAGCCTTGGATGAACGTAAAACTTGGAAAGTTATGCTATATGTTATCACTGCTTTTTTGTTCCACAAATTTTCGCTGGTGGTCTTTGGACTTTTCTTTGGTTTTTATCTGGTCTATTCTTTAAAAAAGATATACGTCTTACCCGTTATTGCTTTTTTTATTATAATGCCTATTGTCCAAAGAGACTGGATTTATACAATTATAGAAAATATTCTTTCATTAGATACTATTTTTACTAAGGGTTTAATCTTTTATGCCACTTCCGATCAATATACCATGATTGAATATAATTGGAAGGGAGTTCTTGTTACATTTCTTGCTATTTATATATATATATTCATGGTTATTCGATGTAAACATATTTTTTCTGAATACATTAAAATAAGTAATAACATCTTTGAGAGTACTATATATTTTTCAGCTATCCTAATTAGTGTCAAATTTTCATTCATGATATTTTATAGACTATATGATTATTTTCAATCGTTTACTAGTTTATTGGTTATTATATGTTTTATGGAATGTGTAAAGAAAATGGATGTCAAGCAGAGAATAGTATTGTGCTTTTTCTCTTTATTAATTCCTGTATATTTTTGCTATAAATCTTATGCCGTTCCTTTTGCCAACAATCCTAATGCGACACAAAGATATATGATATATTATCCGTATAGCTCTGTATTTTACCCCAAAGAAGATCTACGAAGGGAACTCCTAATTTTTAATTATAAGTTATAAATAGTTCATGAAAATCCATATTGTTTTTCTGTTTTGTACTTTGATCTGTATAAGTTGTAAACAAGTTCGATTGGTAGCCTATAGTATATCGGGAACCTATGAAAAACACTCAGCTCAAGGTATGGCTGTGTGGGATAATTATGCCGTATTACTTAATGATCAGGGTCTTTGTCGCATATATAGCCTAGATCGAAAAGAGTTGGCTGGTAGTTATCGACTCGGTAGTTTTCACAAGAATAATCATGCAAACTGTGCCTCCTTTGGTGTGGAATATCCAGAAGGGAACATGACTTTTCCTGCCTTGTATGTATCCGAGTGTCGCCGACCTTATCGCTGTTTTGTGGAAAATGTCAACTTGGATAGCGCAAAGGTTATACAAACACTGCAATATCAAGCAGCAGGAGGAGAAGCACAGGTAGTACATGACTGGATCGTTGATCGCGAGGAACGAAAACTTTATGGCGTGTCCCGTTTACTTGTACCAGACGGAAACAAGGCAAGCGATTCGCTTCGGATTATTCGCTTTCCGTTACCTTTATTGAGTGACGGTAATGTTACACTAACAGCAAAAGATGTAGAAGAACAGTTTCATATTTATCTTCCAAACCTACTTCAAGGTGGAAGCATACGTAAAGGCATACTTTATTTGCCTGTAGGATTGCACACGGGAAATGAACATAGGAAAGATGCCGAACGAGCTATTGTCATGGTGAACTTAAAACGACAACAGGTGACACACATTTTGAATTTGCAAGAAAAACTGATGAATGAACCGGAGGACGTGGATTTCCATGGTAAACATCTTCTGTTATTTTGTGGACAGACAGGTGGTATTTATCGGATCAAACACTAAAATCCAAATATTTAAAAAACATAAAATATATATGAATATTGCAGTTATTTTGTCGGGAGGTATCGGTTCCCGCATGGGTAGTAATATACCTAAACAATACATAATGGTTGCGGGACGTCCCATTATCAGCTATTGTATAGATAAATTCGTACAAAGTAATGAAATAGATGCTCTTGTGATAGCTTTAGACAAACAATGGATCGATTTCATACAACCCCATGTGGCAATGCTCCAACTTCCTGTTTATTATGCCGAACCAGGCGAAACAAGGCAACATACCATTTACAATGCATTAAAGCTAATCCGTTCCCATGGAGGAGTGGATGATGATGTGGTGATTATCCATGATTCCGTCCGACCATTAGTTAGTTCCCAAGTCATACATGACTGTATTTGTGGTTGCATTGCGAACGATGCTGCTATTGCCACTATATCAGTGAAAGATACAATCTACATGTCAACCGAGGGAAATTGCATTACGGACGTGCCTAAGCGAAGTACTTTACATGCGGGACAGACCCCTGAAGCATTTAAACTAGGTAAATATCTTAAAATTCATGAGGAAAGAAGCTATGAAGAAATAGCGGCAGTGACAGGAGGTGCCGAGTTTGCTTTCCGTTGTGGCATGAAAGTCTTTCTATCCAAAGGGGAAGAGATCAATTTTAAACTGACGACTCCAGAAGATTTAGAACGTTTTGAACAGATTGTAAATAGTAACCGGTTATAAAGGTATGATAGAGAATCTCATTATACAGCAGGACATTGATTTTTTTGTAGGGCATTTCCCCTTTGTGGAGCAAATAAAAGAAAAAACGATTTTAGTCACAGGTGCAACTGGTCTAATAGGTTCTGTTTTGATCAAATGTCTGCTACGTTTAAATCAAGTAACAAATTCAGGAATAAAGGTCGTAGCAGTGGCCCGTAATAAGCAAAAGGCATACGATTTATTTGGTAATTGCGAAATCCAATGGATCTGGCAAGACATGACAGAACCTTTGGATTTGTCAACTTGGGACATCCATTATATTATCCATTGTGCAAGTCCTACAGCGTCCCAATTTTATGTGAACTCTCCTGTAGAAACTATAAATACGGCATTTATAGGAACTCGACAACTATTGGAATATGCTTCTCAGCACCTATCAATGAGAGGAATGGTTTATTTGTCTTCTTTGGAATCCTATGGGACAATCAATGACAATTCTGTTCTGGTGACTGAAGATGTAAGCGGATACATAAATCCCATTGATGTGCGCAGTAGCTATTCTTTGGGGAAACGAATGGTGGAGTGTTTGTGTCATGCTTATGCCTCAGAATATCATGTCCCAGTGGTAATGGCTCGTCTGACTCAAGTTTTTGGTGCTGGAGTTTCAAGGCAAGATACAAGGGTTTTTGCCCAATTTGCCAAAAGCGTCATAAATGGACAAGATATTGTGATGCATACTAGCGGCGAATCCGCAAAACCCTATTGCTATACTGTTGATGCGATTATGGCTTTGTTTTATCTGTTGCTAAAAGGGGAACCGGGTAAAGCGTATAACGTGGCTACCCCCAATACGTATATTTCCATTTGCGATCTGGCTTATCTATTAGTAGAAAAGTTTAATAAAAATTGTCGTGTTGTGATTGAGGCAAGAGATAACATGGGATATGCTCCCGTTACGAAATTGAATCTGTCCACGAAAAAACTGGAAGCATTAGGCTGGAAGCCGTTCTTTAATTTAGAAGAGATGTTCGATCGATTGATTAACTATTATAAATCCATTCAATGAGTCCTAAATTATCCGCATCGCTCATGTGTGCCAACTTGGTAAATTTGGAGCGTGATATTCAACTTCTAGAAGAAAACGGGGTTGACTATTTACATATCGATATAATGGATGCCATATTCGTTCCCAATCTGACATTCGGCCCTGATGTTGTCAATTCAATCCGGAAGATTACAAACCTTCCATTAGACATTCACTTACTCATGGAGCACCCACGTGTCGTTGTCCGATCGATGGATATTCGTGAAGGTGACATTGTCAGTATTCATAGTGAATGCAAAGAAAGTATCATGGAGAATGCAGCTTTCATCAAACAGAAAAAAGCGCAATTTGGTTTGGCATTAAATCCAGATACATCTATTGAAGAGGTCAAGAAATATTTACCTTATGTCGATGTAATCTTATTAATGCTGATTGTTCCTGGTTTTGCTGGCAGTAGCATGATACATGGCATCATGGAAAAGGTAAGAGAAACACGCCAATATCTAGATCAACATAGTCATACAAATATAGAAATATGCGTTGATGGCAGTGTGAGTTGTGAAAGAGCTCGATATATGCGCAATTTAGGTGCTTCCATTTTCGTTGGAGGGACAGCAGGTGTTTTCAGAAAAGATATGCCTCTTAGTGAAACAATACCAGCTTTCATTGAAAGTATAACTTAACAAGTTAAAAACAAATGACAAGAAACTTAAGATACTTATGCAAGTTACTGTTGCATCCTCTTTATTTCTTTGGTAGCGTTATGCCTAGAAAAAAAAATAAATGGTTGTTCGCAACACATAATGCCACTTTTTCAGATAACAGCAAGTACCTTTTCTTAAAAGTACTGGAGGAGTATCCTGAGATAGAAGCTATATGGATTGCTAATAGTAAGGACGAATTTCATAATGTACGTTCTAAAGGGTTCAGATGCTATATGTGGTATAGCATTCTTGGATTGTATCATAGTTTTACTGCCGGAGTGTATTTGACAACTGACAGTGTAAGAGAAATTAACAGATATGCATCAGAAGGTGCCTGTTGGGTCTATTTAGGGCATGGCATCGGATTAAAAAAGACAAAATGGTTACGTCCAGAGTCTTACTTTTTAGCACTAACAGGTTATACTTATACGGAACTTGCTACTAAATTCAGACCCAAAATAGAATATTATTTACTGTTATTTCGTGTGCCGGATCTCTGTTTAACCACCTCTTTTGATCAAGCTCAAGAATTTTATATGCCTATGTTTAGGATTCCGATAGAGAAATGTATTTTGACAAATTATCCACGCAATGAAATTTTATCGTGCCCGGAAGAGAAAAGAACTCGCTTCATAGAACGGTATGAACCTAAAGAAACCTGTCGTTTTATTGAGCTAATCAAACGGTTTAAAAAGGTGTATATCTATATGCCTACTTGGCGTAATAACGGTAGTGATTTTTTGAAACAAAGCGGAATCGATTTTAAACGTCTTGAAGAGGCTTTGCAAACTACTCATAGTTGCTTTATTTTGAAGTTACACCCTTTTACCCAAATGGATTTATCTGTCATTAAGGGTTATTCACATATTATTCCTTTTGAAAAGCAATGTGATGTCAATACGATTTTGCCTTATACCAATTGCTTGATAACGGATTATTCATCAGTCTATTCGGATTTTATTCTGTTAGGTAAAGAAATAATTATTTTTCCTTTTGATTTAGAAGATAGTTATAATAAAGAAGCTTATGATAAAGCTGATTTTAAGAATAAAAAATGGTATTCGCCTACTGTTTGTTTTGAAAGTTACAACAAATATTATTTAGGAAAAAGGGTTCAAACTTTTGATGAACTAATCACTTTAATAGCGAATCGTGTAGATTGCCATTTGACCGAAGAAGATCACAGCTTTCTAATGAAGGCATTTTGGGATAGCTATGATAATGGTATTGATTTGGTAGCTGAAATTAAGAAACGTATCCAATGCTGATTATAAAATGATAAGCAACAAATAGGAAAAATTATGAATACGAAAAAAATGTCTGTCTGGGGAAAAGTATTCAGCAGAAAAAAACCATTACAAATTATTACCGGAGGCTTAGAACTTTTGTGGGGCTACCCTTTATATTGTCTTTCCTATATTTTTATAAAGGATAAACGAAAATGGGTATTTGGACATAAAAATGGGTTTGTTGACAATGCTAAATATCTCTATTTATATGCCTTGAAACAAGAAGAAGTTAAAGTATATTGGATCACTCAAGACAAAAAATTACTTCGATGGATGTGCGAACGTAATCTGCCCGCCTATCATCGGTATAGCTTAAAGGGGATGTTTCATTCACTTACCGCATATATGTATTTTTATACTACATCATCTGATGCTATCAACTTTTTCACTTCAGGAAATAGTATACTTGTAAATTTGTGGCACGGAGTGGGTGTTAAAAATTTTATAACGACGAATGCGGGTATAAAAGATAATAGATTGTTCTGTAGAATATTTGCTCCTTGGATATTAAAAAAACCGGATTATTTGTTAGTACCAACTTATTATCAGAGAGGTTATTTTCAACAGCTTTTTTCTATTAAAGAGGATCAATTAATTGATGATATCTATCCTCGCTGCGCTTTTTTGAAACAAGATTTGATAGAAATTGTGGAACATATAAAGCGGTATGAACCACAAGAGGTACCAGAGCTATTGAACAGCTGGAAACAATATGATCGGATTTATTTGTATATGCCCACTTGGAGGGCGCACTTGAATACTGCTTATTTGAATGTAGCATTTCCGAATATGAATAAGCTGAATGAAATATTGAAAAAGGTGAATGCCCTATTGGTTATCAAGCAGCATCCAACAGTGAAGGTTACTAATTTAAATAATCAATATAGCCACATCTATTTCATAGACAATAAATGTGATATATATCCCATCTTGCCTTTCACGGATATCTTGATAACGGACTACTCCTCAATATATGCCGACTATATCTTGATGGAAGACAAAGGAGTTATCCTTTATATGTTTGATTTGGAGGAATATCAAAAGAATGATCTTTCATTGATGGATTACGAAAAAAATACGCCAGGAACATATGCGTACACTTTCACGGAACTTCTGGAAATAATCATCAATAAGAAAGATTGCGGTTTTCCTGGTAGAGATGTAACATTATATAAATGGTGGGGAAATTATAAAGAAAGAAGTATGAGAACTTTATGGAATAAATTATTAACAATTTAATCGTATGGTTACAGATTTAGTATCTATAGTGACACCTATGTATAAAGGTGCAGCTTTTATAGGTGAAACGATTCGTTCAGTACAAGTACAAACATATTCGAAGTGGGAGATGATTATCGTAGACGATTGCTCACCTGATGATGGTGCAGGAGTTGCAGTAGTGAAGAAATTTATGGAGAAAGATAAGCGTATTAGATTAATAGTTTCTCCTGTGAACAAAGGTTCGTCTGGTGCTAGAAATATAGCATTGCACGAAGCGCAGGGTAGATATATTACTTTCTTGGATTCAGATGATATTTGGTCTCCGATTTTCTTGGACTCTCAACTGGATTTCATGAAAGAAAAGAGTGCTGCATTAGTCACTGGCTCTTATCATCGCATTAATGAACAAGGGATACAAGTGTTACAGCCTTTCATTGTTCCTGAGAAGGTAAGTTATTGGGATATACTGAAGTCTAATCCTGTTTCTTGCCTCACTACAATATATGATCGTAAGGTCGTAGGTGAACACTATTTTAAAGAAGAATTGAAAAGTTTACGTGATGATTATGCTTTTTGGTTGGAAATATTAAAGAACAAGGTGGACTATGCTTATGGTAATCCGAAAATCTTGGCATCTTATCGTTTGGTTTCCACTAGTGTTACACGTAATAGGAAAAAGCTGATTAAGCCTCAATTTCTGATTTATTATCAAGTGGAGAAACTGGGACTGCTAAGAAGTATTTACTATTTTATGAATTGGGCTATAAGGAGTGTTTTTAAATATAGTTGATGATGGATTTAATTATAGGTGCAGGTATATCAGGTATCAGTTATGCCAATTTCACGAAGAATGATTTTTTATTGATTGAGAAAGAAAACGAAGCGGGAGGATATTGCCGTACGATTAAACGGAATGGATATGTATGGGACTATTCGGGACATTTCTTTCATTTCCAACATCCGGATATCGAAGAATATGTTTGCCGAAATATATCTCCTTCTTCTTTGTTGAAAGTGGAAAAACACACGCAGATTTATTATAAAGGTGATTATATAGATTTTCCTTTCCAGAAGAATATTCATCAATTGGATAAAGAGGAACTGATAGATTGCCTTTATGATTTGTTCTCTGTAAATCAAGGAAGTATACGATCTTTCAAAGAAATGGTCTATGCCAATTATGGTAAATCAATTGCGGAGAAATTCTTGATCCCTTATAATGAGAAATTGTATGCTTGTGATTTGGATAGGCTAGATATGAATGCGATGGGACGTTTTTTCCCAAAAGCAAATAAGGAAGATATTATCTCGAATTTTCGTTCGCAAGATAATTCCTCTTACAATAGTTCTTTTACTTATCCTAAAGGCGGTGCGGTGGAATATGTTCAGTCTCTGCTGAAGAATGTAGATAGTACAAAAGTTTGCTTGAATGAAGAGCTGTTGGAAATAAACATAGAGGAAAAAGTAGCGACAACTAATAAACGGAAGATAAAATATGATCGACTGATATCAACTCAACCATTACCTTCCTTGTTAGAGCAATGTCGCTTGGGGTATGAATCCAATACTTTTTCATGTAATAAAGTTTTGGTATTTAACTTAGGTTTTGATTCTAAAGGCGATGATCAGAGGAATAGTTGGGTGTATGTTCCCGAAAAGGATTATATTTTTTATCGATTAGGTTATTATGACAATATATTGGGAACAGATAAAATGTCTTTGTATGTTGAAATAGGTTTTCCTGAAGACGAGGTGCTATGCAAAGAAGGCTTGTACTTAGATTGTGTGATGAATGATTTAAAGAAAATGGGGGTGGTAACAACACAGAAGTTGGTTGACTATGAAACTGTCTTGATGAAGCCTGCTTATGTACATATTAGTAAAGAAAGTCAAGAAGCAATCTCTCGTTATAAGAGTATATTGAAAGAAAAAGACATCTATTCCATAGGACGGTATGGAAGTTGGACTTATTGTTCTATTGAGGATAATATATTGGAAGCAAAAGAAGTAGCACTGGGAATTTGATTTTAGATTGTTTAAGAAGTGTAAATTCAAGTCGTTTAAAATTTGGAGGTAAGTATTGACTTTGATTTTTTTGAAGGCAAAAAGTGGATTTCTATAGACAAATAGTCTTGTTGATAAACAAAAAGCGATATCTCTAGACCTTCTGCTTATGGAAAGGTAAGTATTCAATTGCTTCTTTGCCCCTAAAAAATTAAATCTAGATATTCGTTCCAGATTCATAAAAAAGATATGGTAACAGGTACAGATTTTAAGACCCTATGGGATCGTTATCAACGCAAGAGGGGGCCGTCTCTCTCCATCTCCGTTTCTGTCAGATGAACGGCGTAGTGTATGGATATTTCGGATCTGAGAAGTCTGATCGCTGTTCTATGGTAGTGAATGCGGTGTTGAAAACAAGGGTAATAGAGGTGAAAGAGTACTTTCCTGTCATCGAAATTACTTCCAGTCTTTGTCCGCAACAAATCTCCGCAACCAGCTCTAACCTCTTCAAAGATTCGCATGCAGTGCGGTTTACTCATCTTGCTTTTAGTGCCGATGGTTATCATGTCCTGAATGGTGGGATGTCCGGTTCCATTGACCGAAGTCGCATATTTACCATTATAACCCTCTGTGCATAGGGTGAGATCGTAGGTGGGAGCAAGATGCCATTGGCATGTGTCGGTATCACTTTTCTGTATTGTAAAACTGAAATTCTTGCAATGATCATTTTTGTTACCGAGAGTGAGTGAAAGCGTCCCGACTATCTGTTCGTGATACTCTACGATAAGTCGTTGGCTATTTCTTTAGCGATCTCATCCGGGTTGTCTAGTGTATAGCTATCAAGAACTGATAACATATTGTTTGTTTCTTGCATCTCTATTTGGATAATAGTAATATATTGTTAGTAGCAAAGGTAGTAAAAAGCTCAGTATTCCCGTCGTTTTATACATGTTTTTTTAGTGTACAGTTCTGTATGTGTAAAAGTTTGTTCTTTATTTGCTCTGTCTCATTTAATGGCCTATCTTTGTGCTTAAGAATAATGTATGTTCTTGTATATGCGTTTAAGTAAAAAAGAAATACAAGTAATACTTCGTGTCGCTAAGGAAATATATGGTGAGGGAGTGGAGATCTATCTCTTTGGTTCTCGTATAAATGATGAGAAGAAAGGAGGGGATATTGATTTGCTTGTACGTGGTTCCTCGGAGCGAAAAGGCGTATTGGCTCGTATCAGGATGTTAGCTCGTTTGAAATACTTTTTGGGAGATCAGAAGATCGATATAATAGGTGATCACGAGGACTCACCGGTAGCAAGGGAAGCATTAATGACCGGAATACGTTTGGTATGACAAATAAAAAGCAAGAATTAGAACAGCGTCAGCTTTTTTCTTCCTTCATCCCTTGTCCTTTAAATAAAAAACTCTATCTTTGCACTCGATTTTCCGCAGAGGGTAAATAAGTGGAGCCGGAGACGGAGCCCACCCCCGGGACCTAACCTGTTTAAAAGATTTTAAGACAGATGTACGTAATCGTAGAAATTAACGGACAACAGTTCAAGGCTGAGCAAGGCAAGAAATTGTTCGTTCATCACATTCAGAACGCGGAAAGCGGTGCTGTTGTGGAGTTTGACAAGGTGTTGTTAGTAGATAACAACGGTGAGGTAACAGTGGGTGTTCCTACTGTAGAGGGCGCAAAGGTAGTATGTGAGGTATTATCTCCGCTGGTAAAAGGTGACAAGGTGCTGGTATTCCACAAGAAGAGAAGAAAAGGTTACCGTAAATTGAACGGTCACCGTCAGCAGTTCACTGAGGTGAGTATTAAAGAAGTTATTGCTTAACGTTTAAAGGAGAAGAAAAGAAATGGCACATAAGAAAGGTGTGGGTAGTTCTAAGAACGGCCGTGAATCACAAAGTAAAAGATTAGGTGTTAAGCTTTTTGGTGGTGAGGTTGCTAAAGCTGGTAACATCATCGTTCGTCAAAGAGGTACGGTTCATCATCCGGGCGAGAACGTAGGTATCGGTAAGGATCATACGTTGTATGCGTTGGTAGATGGCGTTGTTACTTTCCGTAGAGGAAAAGAAAACAGATCATTCGTTTCTGTAAAAGAAGTTGTTGCTGAGGCTTAAGTTTCTGCGACCAAAGAATAAGGAAAAGGATATCCCGAAAAGGGGTATCCTTTTTTTATTGCCGATGATAATAAACGTTATGAAGTAAATTTTGGAACATATATAAATAAACTTGTAACTTTGCGGTCTCAAACATAAATACAAACATAAAAAACAATGGGTGGTTTTTTCGGAACTATTTCTAATGGAGACTGTATTACGGATTTATTCTATGGTACGGACTACAATTCTCATCTAGGAACCCGCAGAGGCGGTATGGCTACGTACGATAAGGAAGAAGGATTTACGCGTTCGATCCACAATCTGGAGAATTCTTATTTCCGCACCAAGTTTGAACCGGGGCTTCCTAAATTCAAAGGAAATGCCGGGGTCGGTATTATCAGCGATACGGATGCGCAGCCAATCGTTATCAACTCTCACTTAGGAAAATTCGCGATCGTGACGGTGGCAAAGATCAATAACTTGGACGAATTGGAGGATGAGTTATTGAAGGCGAATATGCATTTTTCGGAATTGAGTTCAGGAAAAACGAATCAGACGGAGTTAGTCGCTTTGCTGATTACACAAGGCAAGGACTTCGTGGAGGGCATTGAGAATGTTTACAATAAGATAAAGGGCTCTTGCTCCATGTTGCTCCTGACGGAGGATGGTATTATCGCTGCCCGTGACAAATGGGGGCGTACGCCGATCGTAATCGGAAGGAAAGACGGGGCTTATGCGGCGACCAGCGAGTCCAGCAGTCTTCCGAACTTGGATTATGAGATCGAGAAATTTATAGGCCCGGGCGAGATCGTCCGTTTGCGTGCCGATGGTATGGAGCAGATGCGTAAACCGAATGAAGGGATGCAGATCTGCTCTTTCCTTTGGGTATATTATGGATTCCCTGTTTCTTGCTATGAGGGAAAGAACGTGGAGGATGTCCGGTTTATGAGTGGCTATAAGATGGGGCAGAAGGATGACTCGGAGGTGGATTGCGCTTGTGGTATACCGGACTCCGGTGTGGGTATGGCTTTGGGGTATGCGGAAGGTAAGGGGGTGCCTTATCATCGGGCTATCGCTAAGTATACACCAACGTGGCCTCGTAGTTTTACCCCGGCTAACCAAGAGATGCGTTCCTTGGTGGCTAAGATGAAATTGATACCGAACCGTGCGATGCTGGAAGGCAGACGCATCCTTTTCTGCGACGACTCGATCGTGCGTGGTACACAGCTTCGTGATAACGTGAAGATCTTATATGATTATGGGGCGAAAGAGGTACATATGCGTATCGCTTGCCCTCCATTGATTTATAGTTGCCCGTTTATCGGTTTTACTTCTTCCAAGAGTCCTTTGGAGTTGATAACTCGTCAGATTATCAAGGAATTGGAAGGGGATGAGAATAAGAATCTGGATAAATATGCTACGACAGACTCTCCGGAATATAAGAAGATGGTCGGAATTATCGCCGAGCGTTTCGGGTTGAGTTCCTTGAAGTTTAATACGCTGGAAACCTTGGTGGAGGCGATCGACCTTCCTAAGTGTAAGGTTTGTACGCATTGCTTTGATGGTTCAAGCTGTTTTTAGAAAAATTTTACCTACTTTTATGCCTGCAATGTTTTAATGGCTAAAAAGAGTGAGTTATGACAGTTTTAGATAGATTTTTAAAGTACGTTACGTTCGATACCCAGTCGAACGAGGAGACGGGTACGACTCCTAGTACGCCGGGACAACGTGTCTTTGCCGAGGCTTTGGTGAAGGAATTGGAAGCGATTGGTATGGAGGAGATCTCCTTGGATGAGAATAGTTATGTAATGGCTACTCTGCCGGCTAATACGGACGAGAAAATCCCGACTATCGGTTTTATCGCTCATTTGGATACGAGTCCGGATATGTCGGGTAAGAATGTCCAGCCTCGTATCGTGACTTATCTGGGTGGTGATATTGTCTTGGATGCGGAAGAAAATGTTGTACTATCTCAATCGATGTTCCCTGAGCTTTCAGATTATAAGGGACAGGATATTATCGTAACGAATGGTAAGACTTTATTAGGTGCCGATGATAAGGGAGGTGTAGCCGCTATCGTCGCCTCTATGCAATATTTGAAGGATCATCCGGAGATCAAGCACGGTAAGATCCGTATCGCTTTTACCCCGGATGAGGAAATCGGACAAGGTGCCGATCATTTCGACGTGGAGAAGTTCGGTTGTGATTGGGGATATACGATTGACGGTGGACAAATCGGTGAGTTGGAATATGAGAATTTCAATGCCGCCGGCGCTAAGATTATCTTCAAGGGCTTGAACGTACATCCGGGATACGCCAAGGATAAGATGCAAAACGCTTCCTTGCGTGCGATCGAGTTTGCTTCTTGGTTGCCGGCCGAGCAACGTCCGGAGCATACGACTGGTTATGAGGGATTCTTCCATTTGACCGGTATGACCGGTTCGGTCGAGGAAGCTACTCTATCTTACATCATCCGTGACCATGACCGGAAGTTGTTCGAGGAGAAGAAAGAATTGCTTCGTACGTTGGTTGATAAGATGAATGAAGCGCATCCGGGATGTGCGCATTTAGAGCTTCGGGATCAATATTACAATATGCGCGAGGTTGTGGAGCCCCAGAAACATATCGTTGATTTGGCGTTTGAGGCGATGACCTCCGTTGGGGTAGAACCGATCGTGAAACCGATCCGGGGAGGTACGGATGGTGCCCGCCTGTCGTTTATGGGATTGCCTTGCCCGAATATTTTCGCGGGAGGCCTGAATTTCCACGGACGTTATGAGTTCTTGCCCGTTCGTTCGTTGGAGAAGAGTATGGAAACAGTTATAAAAATCATAGAGCTATCGGCTCGTAAATCTTAAATGCAATAATTACATGAAAACAACTCCGTTTACCGACGTGCATATCGCGTTGGGCGCAAAGATGCACGAATTCGCAGGTTTCAATATGCCTATCGAATATTCCGGAATTATCGACGAACACATGACTGTAGTGAATGGTGTAGGTGTGTTTGATGTTTCCCACATGGGCGAGTTTTGGGTAAAAGGCCCGAACGCCTTGGCTTTCATTCAAAGCGTAACTTCTAACGACGCTTCTGTCTTGCCGCTTGGTAAGGCTCAATATACTTGCTTCCCGAATGACAAGGGAGGTATCGTGGATGACCTTTTGGTATATCATTACGAGCCAGAGAAATATTTGCTGGTCGTAAACGCCGGTAATATTGACAAGGATTGGGATTGGTGCGTAAGCCATAATACGGTAGGTGCCGAGTTGGAGAATTCTTCTGACCGTACGGCTCAATTGGCTATCCAAGGCCCGAAGGCACAAGAGGTTCTTCAACGTCTTACTCCGGTTGACTTATCTTCTATTCCTTACTATTCATTTGTGACGGGTGAGTTCGCCGGTTGCAAGAACGTGATTATCTCCAACACGGGGTATACCGGTGCGGGTGGCTTCGAGTTGTATTTCTATCCGAGTGATGGGATGACGATTTGGAACGCTATCTTCGAGGCTGGAAAGCCGGAAGGGATCAAGCCGATCGGTTTGGGAGCACGTGATACACTTCGTCTTGAGATGGGCTTCTGTCTGTATGGAAATGATTTGGATGATACGACTTCTCCGATCGAGGCTGGTTTAGGCTGGATCACGAAGTTCGCCGAGGGTAAGAACTTTACGAATCGTGCGGAATTGGAGCGTCAGAAGAAAGAGGGCGTAACCCGTAAGTTGTGTGCTTTCGAGTTGCAGGAAAAGGGAATTCCCCGTCATGGCTATGAGATCGCCGATGCGGAAGGGAATGTAATTGGCGTGGTTACTTCCGGTACGATGTCTCCGGTATTGAAGAAGGGGATCGGTATGGGATACGTGAAACCTGAGTTTGCGAAAGCTGGTACGGATATCTTTATCAAGGTGCGTAATAAGAACTTGAAGGCTCAAGTGGTAAAGGCTCCTTTCCGTAAATAAGAGATAAGGCTATCTATAAATAGTTCGAAGGCGATGTTCCTCACGGAGCACCGCCTTCCTTATTATAGAAAAGTTGGACATGATTAATATGTTGTTCCTTGGAAAATGTTCGATTGTGAGTACGGAAGTAGGGTACCGGTCATTCTCAAGTTTCTACCGGAGAAGTTCGGGTCTACGGTAACGGTCGCGTTGTTTGTTCCGTTGGTAAGCATCAAGCTAACGGTAGCGGAGATAAACACACCCTGTACGTTCATGTTCAGATAAACATTGCCTTTGTCATCCTGCTTGGTCTGGATATTGGAGGCGCTACCTTGTACGGTGATACCACCTAATCCGTTAGGACCGGGATACGGAGAGTTGGACGCGATCTGGACCATAGCCTGTCCGTCATTCAAAGATACGAAGTTCGTATTTGAATTTACGTAGAATACCTGTCCGTTCATCGGTTGTATGTTGTTAGCCTCCAATACGAATGATTGGTTGTTGATAGCTTGTACAGCGGCGTTAAACTCTTCTTGGCCTTCTACGGCATCTTGTGCCAGACGCTCTTGTTTCTTGATTTCTCTCTCTACTTTTTTGGCTTCCTTTGTTATCGATTTTTGAGCCATTACTTGTGTCATTCCGCACATAGCGACAGCGAGAACGACGATAAAAGATACAATTCTTTTCATACTTGATTTAGTTTTAAAACGGTTTTAAATTGTATAGATTAAACAGCGTCGTCGCGAAAAAGTTCCTGCGGCTTATCCTTTTTATAGATACAATAACATTTCCACGGAGTATTTATGTTAAACAGAAATCGTACATTTGTAAATAAAGAACATAATACGATAGAATATGGATAAAGTACGTTTTGGTGTAGTCGGAACCAATTTCATAAGTGATTGGGTAATTGCCGGAGCCCGGCAGGATGAGCGTTTTGAACTGGTAGCTGTATATTCGAGAACTCAGGAGACGGCGGATGCTTTCGCCTCGAAACATAATATACCGTATACGTTTACCTCCTTGGAGGAGATGGCGAAAAGCCCGTTGATCGACGCTGTGTATATTGCCTCCCCGAACTTCCTTCATGCCTCCCAGAGTATTCTTTGCATGAGCTATGGCAAGCATGTTCTTTGCGAGAAACCCTTCGCTTCCAACGCGAAAGAAGTACGTGCGATGATCGAGGCTTCCCGTACATATAATGTCACGTTGATGGAGGCGATGAAGCCTACGCTTACGCCGAACTTTCTTGCCGTGCGAGAGAATCTTGGGCGTGTAGGTACGGTTCGTCGTTATTTCGCCTGCTATTGCCAGTATTCCTCCCGTTATGATAAGTTCAAGGAAGGAATCGTGTTGAACGCTTTCAAGCCGGAGTTGTCTAATGGGGCCATGATGGATATCGGTATTTATACGGTCTATCCGATGGTTGTCTTGTTTGGTCGCCCAAAGAAGATAGACGCCTCGGGCATAGTCCTGTCCTCAGGAGCGGACGGGCAAGGGGCCGTGAATTTCTTGTATGAGGGGATGAACGCCACGGTGCTTTATTCTAAGATCGCCAACTCCGCCTTGCCTACCGAGATACAAGGGGAGGAGGGGAACTTGACCTTGGACCGGATCAATATCATCCGTAAAGTGACGTATTCTCCCCGTTTAGCTCCGGCGATGGGAAAAGGCCCGGAACCGGTTCCGGAAGACCTAAGCGTGGTCGCCGATAAGGATGAGTACTATTATGAGGTAGCGGAATTTATCAACCTCGTCTTGTCTGGCAAGCGGGAGTCAGAAATCAATAGCCTTGATAATTCTTTGATTACATTGGAGATTATCGATGAAGTACGCCGGCAGTTGGGAATTGTGTATCCGGCGGATTGATAACTCTTCGTGATTTTCCTCTTTTTCCATCGGGGTGAAAAACTTTTTCCACCGTGATGAAAAAGCTTTTTCACTACGATGGAAATCCTTTTTCATCACGGAGAAAAAAGGGTTACTTGTATTTTTATTACCTTTGTGTCCTTAATTGTTTAGGATGTACATATATAATTCAATACCCCATATAACGAACACGCTAAATCTGGGAAAGGACCTATTGGAGGTCTTATTTGAGAAAAGAAAATCATTACCGTTTCGCTATGATTATGCGTTGGATATTATCGATGAGAATAAATTGAATATCCTGATCGAGCGTGAGGTGATCCGCAGGAACGGCCCTTATATCGAGATGGATGAGCATTATCTCTCTTTCTATGAGCTGCTTCTGGAGGCGAATGAGGAGATTTCTACCTCGGTGATCGATGAGAATATCCAGTTGGTGTATCAATTGATCGATTATTATGGCAAGGAGGATAACGATTTGCGTAAGCTGGGTTATCTGCGATCGGTCAAGGCGCATTTGCGGAAGATCGGGAAGATCTTGGTACGTAACGTGGTGTCCTTGCAACGGGTGATCGATAATACGTTCAAGAACGAGCCGAGCTATAAGGTGAAGATCGCCAAACTGGAGAATCTGGACGCTAAACGAATCGAGATCAACCGCCTGATCGTGGAAGTGGAGAAGCTGCTGGATCGGGAACGGACTCCCTTTTTCGCCCAAGTCCCGGACGAGGAGCTGTTGACGATCGCCCGTGAGTTGAAGACGGAGTTATTGAGCGCTGGCCATAGCTTGATCCATTCCCAACAGGATATCATTGATTACTTGAACCAGATCCGTACGCAGGTGGGTTTTACCCGTAAGCTGCGTCGTATCAAATATCTGCGGGAGCAGTTTGAGTTACAGGAGAACACGAATGTACGGGAGGTGGTAGATGCGGAGCGTTCCGTGGTATTGGAGGGCGTGCAGCCTACCTTATTCAAGATTTCCATTCCTTATTTGCAAACGGACGAGGCGCTGGATGTCATCTTGAAGGTGGCCGACGGCATACGGCCGGACAAGGTGATCCACCGGCAGGAGCTAGGCGTGATCTCCGCCGAGCAGATGGAGAATCAAGAAGTGGGGGAGGCCGCTATCAATACCCGGAAGATGATGGATGTTTTTAGCCGGACCGGAGGGGATTTGTTCTCTTTCGTGATGGGCTACGAGTATAACCGGGAGATGGATTTCGAGGCGAAGGTTACGTTATTTTGCCGTTTACTCTCCCTCTATGAAAATGAGTTGGAGATAACAGACCGTTTTGGGCATACGGAGCATATAGAATATGCCATTATTCAAAGAACCTAGTTGTAGAGACGGGGCGTGTCCCCTGTGATGAGACGGGGCACGCCCCGTCTCTACAACTGGATAAAATAAAACAACAATAATAAGGATGATAGATAATTTACCGGTACAGACCGCACAGATCTATGATTACCTGTCGAAAGGTAATTTTCTGTGCTCGAATACAAGTGTAAAGGAGTTGAGGACACTCTTCTCGGTCGTAGAAGATAATTTTGAGCGTTTACGTGATTATTTCTCGCATATCAATTTCGTGTTGGAGCAGGGGAATAATTACTTCTACTTCTCCCGCAAGGAGCCCCGGGCTACCTTGGAACAAAAGCTTCAGCGTTTCTTCGCTTGGATCGATATCATGGACTTCTTCTGTACGTACGATACGGCCTTCGGGCCCGGTTTCACCTTCTCGCCGGCGGAGATATTGGTACGTTCCCGTATCGACATGGATCTAGAGATGAAGCTGGACGGGTTGAAAAAACATACCGGAGGCAAGGAAAAACGCAAGGATATCCTCGATACCATCTTGGACAGGATGACGAAAGAGGGCTTTATCGAGTGCGTGAGCGATATGAACGGGACGTGGAAAGTGCTCTCCTCGTGGGATTACCTCACGAAGATGATCCATAGTATTAACATAAAGAACGAAGATGAGATATCTCAATAAAATAGTATTTATAAACAGCGCCGCTATCCGTTACTCGGAAGTACAGCTGGATGGAAATATACATTTAATCGGAACGCAGGGAGTGGGGAAGAGTACGATCCTCCGTGCGATCCTTTTCTTTTACAACGCCGATACGCAGCGGCTCGGAATCCCGGTCGAGAAGAAGTCGTATCAGGATTATTATTTCCCTTATGCCGATTCCTCGATCATCTACGAGGTAGCGAGGGAGGATGGTTGGTTTACGGTACTTAGCTATAAGACGATGAACCGTATCTGCTACCGTTTTATCGCCTCTCCGTACCGGCCGGATCTTTTTATCGACGAGGAGGGAGCGCCTTATCCGTCGGATCGTATCCGCTCGGTGCTCGATAAGAACGGTATCAAGTATAGCGGGGCGATCTCCACGTATGAGGAATACCGGAATATCCTCTACGGAAACTCGGATAATAAACGGGATTACTCCTGTTATTCCTTGATGGAGAGCGGCTCGTATCAGAATATCATCCGTACGATCCAGAACGTCTTGCTGAATTCACGCTTGGAGGCGGATTATATCAAGCAGACGATCATCACCTCCTTGAACGAGGCGGATAGCGTGATCGACTTGAGCCGTTACCGGAGCCATCTATCCGGTTTTGAGGCGCAACTGAATGATATCGGTGTTTTCCGTGAGCCGGGCATGGCGCGGAAGGCCGCCGGGATCTCCACCTTGTCGGACGATATCCGTAAGCGGGATTTACGGATCAACGATCTGTGTCGCCAATTACGCGGGGCTTATCTGGAAACGGAGCGTATCTTGCCGGAGTTGTCCCGGAAGATACACGAGCAGGAGGCGGTCAAATCGGATTTCTATAAGCAAAGGGATAAGCTAGACGCTGAATCGAAGAACCGGACAGCCACGATGGAAGGCGAGTTGGCCGTGCTGAAAAACGCCTTGTCGGAGGCGGAAGCGAAACGGGTTTTCTATGCCGGGAAAGATATCCAGACGGCGATGGATCGTTGTAACAAATTGGAGATCTTACAGCAGGAACAGGAATCCTTAGTCGTGGAGAAAGATTTGCTTTCTTCCAAGAATAAAGAAGCCTCGGTCTTGCACGCCAATTTGATCGCTAATCTGAAGAACGAGTTGGCCGGCTTCGAGAACGAGAAACAGAAACAATTACTGGCGGCAGAGACCGAGATCAATGCTTGTCGGGAGGCTCGCCGGGAGTATTATCGACGGCTACGGGAGGAATCGCGCCATGCCGCCTCGGAGGAGAAAGAGCGTTTGTTGGTGGATCGGGAGAAACGTACGACGGAGGTCGCCGCCTTGAAGATGCGTATCAAGACCACCCGGGGGCAGTCGGGAACCTCGGAGGAATTGGAGGCGGTCAAGGGGCGTCTCGGCAATTACGATGCGAACCGGAAGGACTTGGAGCTGAAGATCCGTGAGCTGAAGTACGAGTTGAACTACCAGACGAAAGAGTTCGAGACCGCCGAGAAGCATTTGGATGAGGATTATCAAAAGCTAGCGGAATCCAACGAGATGAAGATCGAGGCCCTGAGCGCTAAGCTAGTGGAACTGACGGAGTTCTTGGATAACCAGAAAGATAGCTTCTTCAACTGGCTGTCCGAGCATAAACCTGGCTGGGAGCAGACGATCGGGCAAGTGTGTGACGAGCGCCTGCTTTACGGGAAAGAGTTTACGGCGGAGGTAGGCGAGGGAGATACCTTTTATGGAATCCGCTTCACCTCCGGGATTCACCGGAATGTCAAGACTAAGGAGGATTACTTGACGGAGAAGAAGGTGGCCGAGGAAAAACGTGCCGGAATCCAGCGGTTTATCGCTACGGCGCGGCAGGATTTGGAGGCGGCTAAGGAGAATCTTCGCAAGCAATATCAATCCTCGGTGAAGCCCATCAAGGAGGATATCTATCATGCGGAATATGAGTTGGAGCAACTGGCGGTCCGCAAGAAGGAAGACGAGTCTCGTCTGTCGGCCTTGCGGGATCAGGCGACCCGTCTGAGGCAGGAGGAGATCCGGCGCTTGGAGGAGGAGTTGAACGCTGCCGAAGCCGTCCTTTCCTCGATCCAGCAGGAGATCGCCACGCTTCAAGGTAAGATGGACCGGGAACTCGCTTCCTTGGATGAGCAAGAGAAAGATGAGTTGGCTGCTTTGGATAAGGAACTCTCCGTCGCAAGGGAAGCTATCTCGGAGGAGATCGCACGCAAGAAAGCGGAGTTGGAAGAGCGCAAATCCGGATATGACAGGGAGCAATTGGATAGCCTGACCGCCAGTGGTGGCGATCCGAAACGTTTGGAGGAGATCCATTCCCGCTTGGCGTATATCGGTGGGGAGATTAAATATATCAACGAGACCAAGGCATTGATTATCGAGTATCTGAAAGATAAACGAGAGATGCTGGATAAGGTATCCGACTGGACGACGGAGAGCCTGCGCTTGCAGCAGATCATCCACGGGGAACGGGAGGAATTGAAAAAACGTCTGGCGGACGTGAACCGGAGTATCTTCAAGGTAGATGCCGAGTTGAAGGAGCTGAAGGAGGCCAACCGGAAAGCGTTGGAGAACCGGGAGGAATATCACCGCTCTACCCTGTTGGACTGGTTTACCTCTAGGGAATCCATCTTCTCTTCCATGAACCGTACCGATACGGATGGCGATTGCCGTTCCTTGGTACGGGAGATCACGATCCGCATCAGCGAGCAATCCCAGAAACTTTCCGAGCTGCGCAAGGAGATAACCGCCTACACCGGCAATTTCTCCGAGGATAATGTGTTCGCCTTCAAGACGAGCTTCTCGGATGATAAAGAGTATATGGATTTCGCTTGCGACTTGAAGGAGTTTATCGACGAGGATAAGGTCTCGGAATACCAATCGCGTATCAATACCCGCAACTCCGATATCTTCCGGCAGATTACGGCGGACACGAAAAGCATGGTCTCTCAGGAAGGTAATATCCGTGGCGTGGTGGATCAGATCAACGCCGATTTCAAGGAGAAGAACTTCGTGGGGATTATCCAGTGTATCGAGATGCGTATTGATCCGAGCCAGAACAAGATCGTCAATCTGTTGAAGGAGATCAAGCGATTCAACGAGGAATATAGCTGGGATTTGGGGCAGAACCTGTTCGCTTCCTCGGCCGACGATACGGCTACCCGGGAGAAGGCGACGACGTTGCTACGTGAGTTGATCAAGTCGATGGACGCTTATTCCGGCAACTTGATCCGCTTGGCGGACTTCTTCGACCTTAAATTCCGGGTGATCGAGAACCGGAATGATACGGGCTTCGTAGAACGTCTTACGAACGTAGGCTCCGAGGGTACGGATATCTTGGTCAAATCCATGGTGAATATCATGTTGCTGAACGTGTTCAAGCGGAACGCCTCCACGGTATTCTCTGATTTCAAGCTCCATTGCATGATGGATGAGATCGGGAAGCTGCACCCGAACAACGTGGCGGGTATCTTGAAATTTGCCAACGACCGGGATATTCTCTTGATCAATGGTTCGCCGACCGAGCAGGATGCTCTGTCCTATAAGCACATCTATAAACTGGAGAAGGATACGGATAGCTTCACCCGGATTCGCAGGGTGATTACGCAGTTCGATTAGTTACGATCTATGTTAGGGCCTCGGTTGATACGGGTGAGAGACGAGGCTCTCTCATAGGTCATAGATTAGGCTCTCTTATGGGTCATAGACGAGGCTCTCTTATAGGGGTAGGTGTCTCGTCTATGGCCCATAAGAGAGCCTCGTCTATGACTATACCATTGAAAAAATGTTAAAGCCCTGCGATCTCATCCAGCCAAAGCGTAACCATTGCGTCGCTCGGCATTCGCCAGTCTCCACGTGGGGAGAGGCTGATGGAACCTACTTTCGGGCCGTCCGGCAGGCAACTGCGCTTGAACTGTTGCTGGAAGAAGCGGCGGAAGAAGGTATGGAGCCATTTCTTGAGGGTGGCATCGTCGTAGGTTTCCCCGAATGCCCGCTTCGCCAAGAAATAAATCTTCGCGGGTGAGGCTCCGAAGCGTAAGAAGTGATAGAGGAAGAAATCGTGCAGCTCGTACGGGCCTACCAAATCCTCTGTCTTCTGCTTGATATTCCCATGCTCGTCGGCGGGAATCAATTCCGGGCTGATCGGAGTGTCTACTATATCTAATAACGTGGCGCGGGAAGCCTCGTCTACCTTGTTATTGGCCACCCATTCCACCAGATATTTAACCAATGTCTTGGGAATGCTACCGTTGACGCCGTACATAGACATATGGTCGCCATTGTAAGTAGCCCAGCCCAAGGCAAGCTCCGAGAGGTCTCCCGTACCGATCACAAGGCCGTTCTCTTGGTTTGCTACGTCCATAAGAAGTTGGGTACGCTCGCGGGCTTGGCTGTTCTCGTACGTCACGTCATGTACATGGATGTCGTGATCGATATCCTTGAAGTGTTGGATGCAAGCCTCCTTGATGGAGATCTCCCGGAGGGTCACGCCAAGGGAGCGTATCAAGTCGCAGGCATTGGTATAGGTACGATCCGTCGTTCCGAAGCCGGGCATGGTGATGCCGATGATCTTATCCCGTGGGATCTTCAAGGCATCGAAGGTCATGACGGTGACCAGTAGGGCCAAGGTGGAATCCAGTCCCCCAGAGATGCCTACGACGGCGGTTTGGGCGTGGGCATGGAGGACACGCTTGGCGAGTCCCGCTACCTGTATATGGAATATTTCCTCGCAACGTTCTTTCAAGGCATCGCCGGAAGGGGTAAAGGGATGCGGGTCGATTGCCCGGGTCAAATCCAGTGTCCGGTTGGGAAGGCTGAATGAGACTACGGTGCCGTTATCCATGTTATGGTTGAGATAACCCTGCATGAAACTGGTGTTGATCCGTCGGTCGTTCTGTAAGTTCTGGATATCGATCTCGCTGATAACGAGTTGCTCCTCCATGGAGAAACGCTCGGATTCCCTTAACAACGTGCCGTTCTCCGCTATGATACCGTTTCCCGCGAATACGAGGTCGGTACTGGATTCCCCGAAACCGGCGGAAGCGTAGACGTATCCGGCGATACAACGTGCGGATTGCTGGCAGATCAAGGATCGTAAGTAAGCATGCTTACCGATCAACTCGTTGCTGGCGGATAGATTGAATATCAAGTTCGCCCCCTGCATGGCTAGCTCGGAGCTGGGAGGGATGGGAACCCAAAGATCCTCGCAGATCTCGATACCCACACGTACCTCATCATACTCGAAGATCAGGTAGCAATCCAGCGGCACTTCCCGGTTACCGATCGTGATCATGGATTGCTGTAGGTGTGAAGAGGCCGTGAACCAACGCTCTTCTTGGAACTCCTTGTAGCTGGGCAGGTAGCTCTTGGGTACTACCCCTAGTATTTCGCCCCGTTGGAAAGCGACGGCGGCGTTTATCAGTTGGCTTCCGCTGACAAGCGGGCAACCTACGATCGTTAGTAAATCCAGATCGGCGGTGTTGTTCACTAAATCCAGCAAGGCTTTCTCGGCGTTTCTGAGTAAGGTCTCTTGCGAGAACAAATCCATGCAAGTATAAGACGTAACCGATAATTCGGGGAAGGCGATGATCTGGACCTCTTTTTGGGACGCTTGGCGCATCAATCCCTCAATCTGTTGAATATTATAAAAGCAGTCAGCCACTTTAACCTGTGGTACGGCTGCCGCTACTTTGACGAATCCGTAATTCATATTTGTTATTGTTTATCTGATAGATGTTCTTAATTTATCGGGGTTTTGACGACAGTCCCACAACAATACGATACGTATGGAACGTTTTCCTTCTTGGGTATATATAAGTTTATGATGTCCCTCGATCAAGGAGCGATATTCCTTGTCTCTATCGGCGAAAGTCTCTTCTATAGTACCAATAAGAGGATTGTTCTTGATCCGGATACAATTCTTCTCTAACTTATCGATAAAGTTGAGAGCAGCTTGTTTTCCAAAATGCTTTAAACAGTAGGCTATGGCTAAATCAGCTTGTCTTTTCGCACGGGGTGCCCAAATTACTTTAGCTTGTTTCTCCATGTCTCAAAGAATTGGTGCATATCATCCTCATTGATGCCTTTACCTTCTTCTAGCTCCTGTTCGGCTATATCTATTTCCCTATTGGCTTCTTTCAAACTGAATGAAATGGGAGATGCTGCATTCGCCTTGGACATAATTCGTTTCATATATTTCTCGATCTTTAGGACCGTTTCCATATCGTCTATTTTATTGAGATACCTCTCGATAAAGCTTTCTCTCCATTGTTGTAACTCTATTGTCGTCATATCAATTTCCCTCCTATATATTTATGCCCCAAAGGTATGTATTTTGTATGGGATAAAAAAGAAGGAGAGGCATACTTCGCAGCATCCTCTCCTTGTTAACACAAAACAATCAACAAAAAACTACTGTCTGAATAAGACTATCTGATGAATAAAAGCTCACGGTATTTCGGCAAGGTCCATATCTGGTCATCAACAACCAGTTCCAACTTGTCGATATGGTAACGGATGGCTTCCATCATCGGGACGATCCGGTCGTGGTAAGCGATCGCCTTCTCCCGCTCGCTCTCTATCTTGTTGGCTATCTTGCGTGCGTTGACCATCTCGTCCACTTTTTCCTTGATGAAGATCGTGCGGTTCGCTATATCCTCGATGATCTCCATGTTCTTGGAGGATAGATGGGCGGCTTTATCGGTGGGGAATAATTCACGCATCTTATATACGTTGTCGATCAAGGAAGACTGGTATTTGATGGCCATCGGGATGATATGGTTCATTGTCAGGTCGCCTAATACACGGGCCTCGATCTGGATCTTCTTCGTGTACATCTCCCATTTGACCTCGTTGCGGGCTTCCAGCTCCTTGCGGGTCATGACTCCTGTGGATTCGAACATGCGGACACTGCTATCTTTCAGATAAGCGTCGAAGATCAAAGGCACGCTGGTCTCGCAATCCAAGCCCCGGCGTGCGGCCTCGGCCTTCCATTCTTCGCTGTAGCCATTGCCGTCGAAATGGATCGCCTTGCATTCCTTGATATCCTTGCGGATTACCTCGATGATAGCGGCGAACTTATCCTTTCCGGTGGCTATCTTAGCGTCTACCTCGGCCTTGAACTGCCTCAACTGATCCGCTACGGCGGCGTTCAATACCAGCATGGCGGCGGCGCAGTTCGCGGAGGAACCTACGGCACGGAACTCGAAACGATTACCGGTGAAGGCGAAAGGGGAGGTACGATTACGATCCGTGTTATCGATCAATAACTCGGGGATACGGGCGATATCGAGTTTCATGCCTTGCTTTCCCGCTAGGTTGAAATCTTCCGTGTCGCTGTTCTCCAGATGTTCCAATACCTTGGATAACTGTGTACCTAAGAAGCTGGATATGATCGCTGGGGGAGCCTCGTTCGCTCCCAGACGATGGGCGTTGGTCGCGCTGGAGATGCTGGCCTTCAGCAATGCGTTATGGGTGTACACGGCTTTCAGTACGTTGACCACGAAGGTCACGAAGCGCAGGTTGTCTTCCGGCGTCTTACCCGGTCCCATCAAAAGGATTCCGGTATCGGTTCCCAGCGACCAGTTATTGTGCTTGCCGGAACCGTTCACGCCTTTGAACGGTTTCTCGTGCAACAGGACACGGAACCCATGTTTGCGGGAGATCTTGCGCATTAGGGCCATGATCAGTAAGTTATGGTCATTGGCGAGGTTGCATTCCTCGAAGATGGGAGCTAGCTCGAATTGGTTCGGGGCGACCTCGTTATGACGGGTCTTTACGGGAATGCCAAGTTTCAATGCCTCAACCTCGAGGTCTTTCATGAATTCCATGACACGGGTGGGGATGGCTCCGAAGTAATGATCCTCCAACTGCTGGTTCTTGGAGCTTTCATGTCCCATCAAGGTTCGGCCGGTCATCAACAGATCGGGACGTGCGGCGTACAGGCCCTCGTCTACTAGGAAGTATTCCTGTTCCCAACCTAGGTAGGCGTATACTTTCTTCACGTCCGGGTTGAAGTAGTGGCAGACATCGACCGCCGCCTTGTTTACGGCTTCCAAGGCTTTCAGTAGGGGGGCTTTGTAGTCGAGGGATTCGCCCGTGTAAGCGATGAAGATCGTTGGGATGCAGAGGGTGTCGCCTACGATAAAAGCGGGGGAGGAAGGGTCCCAAGCCGAGTAGCCACGGGCCTCGAACGTATTGCGGATGCCGCCGTTCGGGAAACTGGAGGCGTCCGGCTCCTGCTGGATCAGTAGTTTGCCCTCGAATTCCTCAAGTACGCCGCCTTTGCCATCGTGCTCGATGAAAGCGTCGTGCTTCTCGGCGGTACCTTCCGTCAAGGGATGGAACCAGTGGGTGTAGTGGGTAGCGCCTTTTTCCATCGCCCATTTCTTCATGCCGGAGGCCACGGCGTTCGCTGTCTCACGGTCTAGCGGGGTACCGTTGTCGATGGAATCCACCAGTTTCTCGTACGCTCTCTCGGGAAGATATTTGAACATCTTCTCACGGTTGAATACCAACTCTCCGTAATACTCGGAAGGTCTCTCGGCGGGAGTGGTTAGCTCGGTCGCTTTCTTCTCGAACGCCGATTCTACGACTCTAAATCTTAACTTTGACATAATACCTGATGATTATTGTTGTTTATAGTAAATGACTTATCTTAGCCACTTCCTCAGCCTAGCCATGGCCTCTAGGGTGTCATCCCTATCGCCGAAAGCGGTGAGGCGTAGATAACCTTCTCCGCTCGGCCCGAATCCCACTCCGGGGGTTCCGACTATCTTGACTTCATAAAGCAGTTTGTCAAAGAATTTCCATGAGGAGAGGCCGTCCGGGGTCTTTAGCCAGAGGTATGGGGCGTTATCGCCTCCGTACACCGTGAGACCGCAGTTTTGCAGGCCCTCTTTCATGATCTTCGCGTTGGTCATATAATAATTGATAGTAGCTGTCACTTGCTGTTTCCCGGCGGTGGAATAAACCGCCTCCGCACCCCGTTGGGTTATGTAGCTGGTTCCGTTGAATTTCGTGCATTGGCGACGGTTCCATAATTTATTCAACTGTACCCGTTGCCCGTCCAGCGTGAAGGCGTTCAGCTCCTTCGGAACGACCGTGTATCCGCAACGTATCCCCGTGAACCCGGCGGTTTTAGAGAAGCTCCGGAATTCGATGGCTACCTTCTTCGCTCCTTTGATCTCGTAGATAGAGTGGGGGATATTCGGGTCCTGTATATAAGCTTCGTAAGCGGAGTCGTACATGATAAGCACGTCGTTGGCAAGGGCATAGTTTACCCATTTCTTCAATTCGTCCTTAGTCAAGGTCGTTCCGGTCGGGTTATTGGGATAGCAGAGGTAAAGGATGTCCACCCTGCGACTGGGCAGATCCGGTACGAAGTTGTTTTCCTCCGTGCAAGGGATGTATACGACATCGCTCCATTTCCCGTTTTCCAATACCCCGGTACGTCCGCTCATTACGTTCGAGTCGATGTAGACCGGATATACGGGGTCTGTCACCCCGATACTATTGTCGTGGCGGAGCATGTCACCTATATTTCCACAATCGCTTTTCGCCCCGTCGCTGATGAATACCTCGCTCGGTTCGATAAAGACTCCCCGGCTGGCATAATCGTTCTTGATGATAGCGTCGATTAGGAAAGGATATCCCTGCTCGGGGCCATATCCGTGGAATGTATCCTTGCTCGCCATTTCTTCCACGGCTTTATGCATCGCCTCGATAAGGGCGGGGGCAAGTGGTTGCGTAACGTCACCAATACCCATTCGAATGATCTTATCCTTGGGATGGGTAACCTTGAAGCTGTTTACCTTTTTCGCGATGTCGGAGAAAAGGTAATTGTTCTGTAGTTTCAGGAAATGTTCATTAATTAGTGCCATACTCAGTTCTTTTGTTTTTATGTTGTTGTTTTTGTTGTTTTGTCTTGTTCCCCGTGTCAGACTTTGATGAATCCCTCGAACACGTTGACCGCTCCGCCGGTCATAAAGACCTTACCGCTTCGCTCGTCCCACTCGATGGTTAAAGGGCCCCCATCCATGATGACCTTCGTCTTTCGCTTTGTCTTCCCACGTACGACTCCGGCCACGGCGGTGGCGCAAGCTCCGGTTCCGCAGGCTTGGGTGATGCCGGAACCTCGTTCCCACACCCTCATCCGTACCTCGTCCGGTTTTAGCACCTGCACGAACTCCACGTTTGTCCGGTCCGGAAAAAGCGGGAGGCATTCCAGTAACGGGCCTACGCTTGCCAGATCGACCTGGTCCATCTCGTCCACGAAGATAACCAAGTGAGGATTTCCCATAGAGATGACGGTGCCGGTGTAAATTTCTCCTCCAGCCTCAACCTCCAAGGCGATCTCGCCTACGGCAGGCATTCCCATATCTACCGTGATCTCGGTGACTTCTTCACGCTCTATTTTCAATTGTAGCTCTTTGATACCAGATAAGGTCTCTAAGGTAACCTTGTTCTTTTGCGTTAGGCCGGCCTCATAGACATATTTGCCAATACATCTGGATGCGTTTCCGCACATCATCGCCTCGGAGCCGTCCGCATTATAGATATGCATGCTGAAATCCGCAATGTCTGAAGAACCTATCAAGACCAAACCATCAGATCCTATGCCTGTGTGCGGCTTGCTCCATGCGATAGATAATTCCTCGGGATTGTCTATCGGGTAGGCCATCGTGTTTACATAGATGTAATCATTTCCGGCACCGTGCATCTTTGTGAATCTGATTGATTTTGTCATTTTGATGATATTATTCTTTATATTATTTCTTTTTGTTTTATTGTAATGCAAATATATAACGTTTTGATAAGTATATAACAGGTGAGAGGCTCGAATGTTTTATAAATATGAAGTTTGTAATAGATTGAAGTTGTAATATATGCTTTTAGTTATAAATGATAATTAGAAGTGTGTGTTTTGGTTTTATATCGTAATATGTGCTTTGTAAATATGGGTTGCTGTAACTGTAAGTAAAAAAGCTATATATCTATCTATTTGCTTAAAATAAGTCTGTTTGTCTGACGAGCCTCTTTTTCAAGAAACCTCAACTAGGGATAGATAATGGGTGAAAATACGTATTTAACCACTGATTTCTACGTAAAAGGTCATGTTTTGTCACACGAAAGGTCGCGTTGGGCGACGCAAGTAGTGGCGTTAGCCAACGCGATAGGTCGCGAAAGGCGATACATATAGTCGCGTCGGGCGATACAACCGTATGAAATGCCTCTTTTATCCGTATAAAAAATATGTTTTGACCCGTATAAATGTGAACTAGCATGAATTATTTTTCTAGAACAAAAGGTCGTATTTGGCTAATATATTACTAAACAATCATTTGCTAATATTTTTTCTCATATTTAGGGACGAGAAGTACATCAGGCCAGAAAAATCAACTCTCCGGGAGTTTGGTTTACAAATTGACAAAAAGAAAGGAGCTACTCGGTTTTGTTTCCGGATAGCTCCTTTTATCAGATTAACTAATTATCTAGATAATTTATTTTACGAACTTAACAGTTGTCTTATGAGCAGATCTCAAGAGCTTAGACTGATCGATTGAGATCATATAAATACCGTTCGGCATATTCGGAGTACTGATGTATTGCTCATCGCTAGTGATGATACCCGTAGAAACAACTCTACCTACCATATTAACGATTACATAATTACCCTTACCATTCTTTACATAAAGACCGCTAGCGGTTGTAGATACCGTAACCTCTTGAACCTCGTCACTGATAGTCTCGTTATCGGTGATGATGCCCATAGCGTCAGATGTAATATATAATGTCGCCATGCGGACATTTTCTTTAACGCCATCGCCATTAGGATCAACAGCAGGACTAAAGTCTACCGTAATCTTAGTATCATTTGTAGGAGCCGTAGCCTTGATATTCATGACTTTTTCTTTACTGCTTCCTTTCAAGAAGTTGACATCTACGATCATCTTTGTATCTTTTAAGCTCGTAGCTTCAACTTTTGTCGTTGCGTCGATTTCCATTACACGAATAACCTCATCTTTTTTAGCTTCGTAAATAGAATCGATTGTAATAGTGTAATTGGTTTCTGCGCTTGCTTTAAGATTACTAACGACACCATTAACAAGAGAGGACATAATAGAATTGATTGCTGTGCTCATTGTTGCTGGCATTGTAACGATCTGTTTAGACATTGGAGTCCAAGCTGTATTTACGTCAGCACGTACTGAATCTGTTGTCGTTAAAACTAGATTTGCTCCAGATACGCCAATTGTCGGAGTCAACTTCTTATATCCTTTGATTTTGCTAGATGCGGCATCATATGAAGTCAAGACAATAGAATCTGCAGGCATGCCTGTTGTTGATTTCAAGTTTGCATATACGACAGCGTCACCCATTGGCAATTTTGCGTTAGGTGCTTGTAGAGGTTTACCGAATAAGCTAGCCTTGATAGTACTTTCTGTCATCAACTTTGTCATATCAAGAGATATTTGGAAGTTCGGGACTTGAGCTAACGTTGCTGCTAGACTACGTAAATTATCTTCTAAAGTAATCGTATAATCAATCGTACCAGAGCTATTTGCTGTTTCTGTTAGGCTTATCAATTTTCCATCTTTAAGCGGGAAATTAGGGATCATGCTACCCACGGTACCTAACCAACCTAATTTCAATTCTACGGATAAGCTGTTGAAAGGAAGAATGGTTCCTTTGTTCCCGGTCTTGATTAATACCGATAATAAATTTGTGGGTTTACCCGTTTCTGCGTCAACTAAAGCAGCTGCGGATACATCAATTTTCTCTGGTAAATCAATTTTTACGGATTGTCCGTTAAGTGAAACGTTATATTCTTTATAATCACTGAATGTCAGTTTTACGTCATTAACGATCCCTGCGATGAAATCACCCATTCCCGGTGCTATCGCAGAAAAATCCATAGAACTAAGATCCAATTTTAAACTATCAGGAGTAACCGAGATTGGATTTAATTGATCTGCACGTAGGCTTGATACTTGAGGCAAAAATAAAGGGGAATTAATTATGCTTTCGATATTAGGATTTGTGAGAGACATGAAATCAACTCCACTAATTTGCTTTACTTGATCAAAAACGGCAGGAACAATAACTTTAACAACAGCAGCCTTTTCTTTATCTGTTAATTGTTTTTGTTGTTGTGCCATCACTGGGGTGGTAGCCATGAATGTAGCGGCTGCCAAACTAATGCATGTAAAGATTTTCTTCATATAAATTTGTTTTAAAGTGTTTTATGACTCTAGCTGGCAAAGTTATTATAAAAATTAAATGCACCAGCGTTTATTATTCATAAAAGTTGGTGCATTTTGCTACTAAAGAAAAGAAATATTCGTCAATAAGCGGATTCATGTACGCCTTTTATGGCCCTGCCACTTGGCTCGTTCATATTTTTGAAAGCCGAGTCCCAAGCTAAAGCCTCTGCGGTAGAACACGCTACGCTAGGAATGGAAGGTACGCTTCTCGCCGCGCTTTCGCTGGGGAAATGCTCTTCAAAGATGGAGCGGTAATAATACTCTTCCTTGTTTTGGGGCGGATTGATCGGGAATCGTTTGGCGGCATTCGCCATCTCTTCATCAGTGACCGACTCGGAGGTTATTTTCTTTAATGTATCGATCCAGCCATAGCCTACCCCATCCGAGAATTGCTCTTTTTGCCGCCAAGCAATCTCCTTGGGCAAGCTGTCGGAAAATGCTTCTCGAAGTATCTTCTTCTCGATGATCGTACCCGGGCACATCTTTGCCACCGGATTCAGACGCATGGCCACATCAAGAAACTCTTTATCCAAGAACGGCACTCGTCCTTCTACGCCCCATGCGCAAAGGCTTTTGTTCGCGCGCAAGCAATCATATAAATACAGTTTGCTTAATTTACGCAGGGTCTCTTCATGGAAAGCCTGTGCGTTCGGGGCCTTATGGAAATATAAATATCCCCCGAATACCTCGTCCGCACCCTCGCCGCTTAGTACCATCTTGATACCCATGCTCCGGATCACACGGGCCAGTAAATACATGGGGGTGGAGGCTCGGACGGTAGTGACATCATAGGTCTCGATATGATAAATGACATCTCGTAAAGCGTCCAATCCTTCTTGTATCGTATAATGGATCTCATGATGAACCGTACCGATCGCATCCGCTACTTTACGGGCGGAGATCAAGTCCGGGGCATCTTTCAATCCGATGGCGAACGAGTGGAGTTGAGGCCACCATGCGTCCGCTTTCCCATTGGTCTCGATGCGTTTCGCCGCGTATTTCTTGGCGATAGCAGAGGTGATGGAGGAATCCAAACCTCCGGATAGAAGGACGCCGTAAGGGACATCGCTCATCAGTTGGCGTTTGACGGCGGCTTCCAGCGCATCGTGAAGTTGTTGTACGTCGGTAGGATTATCTTTCACGTTGGCGTAATCCATCCAGTCACGGGTGTACCATCTCGTGAGTTTACGGTCTTCGCTATAGAAATAATGACCGGGGAGGAACGGCTCGTAATGAGTGGCGAAGCCTTCAAGTCCTTTTAACTCAGAAGATACCATCAAGTGTCCCTCGTCATCGTATCCGATGTAGAGCGGGATCACGCCGATCGGGTCACGGGCGATCAAGTAAACCCCTTTCTCCTCGTCATAGAGAGCGAAGGCGAAAATACCATTGAGGTCCTCGATGAAATCAATCCCTTTCTTCTTGTATAAGGCGAGGATCACCTCGCAATCGGAGCCGGTTTGGAACTCGTAATCGCCTTTTAACCGTTCTCGTAATTCCTGATGGTTGTAGATCTCTCCGTTGACGCAGAGGATGAGTTTCCCATCGGGGCTGACTAAAGGCTGCCCTCCGGAGGCAGGGTCTACGATGGAAAGGCGTTCATGGGCCAAGATAGCGGTTTTGCCTTGGTAGATACCACTCCAGTCCGGCCCCCGGTGACGGATTCGTTTACTCATTAATAACGCTTGTTTACGCAGGGCTTGCGCTCCGTCGTGTATATTGAATATCGCTGTTATACCACACATGATCATTAAAAATTGAAAGTTGAAAATTAGTTGGTTTGTAAGAAACGGTCGATGGATCGGGCGACATTACGGCCGGAGGCCATCGCTTTTACGACTAGGCTCGCTCCGCTGACAGCGTCTCCGCAGGCAAATAGGTTGCTGTTGGCGGTATATCCGGCGTTGTCTACGGCGATGTTATCGCGGTTGTCGGTAGCCAATCGCAGTTCTTTGATCAATCCTTCTTGCTCCGGATGCAGGAAGCCCATGGCGAGGAAAACCAGATCGGCCTCGATGATCTCTTTCTTGCCGGTCTGTCTCATTTGCGGACGGCCTCCGTCTGGGGAAGGAGCCCATTCGACTTCTTCTACCTCAACCCCTATCAGGTTGTTTTTCTCTCCGATAAAACGTTTAGAGGCTAGGTTCCACCGGCGGATACAACCTTCCTCATGGCTGCTGCTGGTTTTCAGTACTTGCGGATACATGGGCCAAGGTGTCGCCGGATTCTGTCCGACGGGTGGCTGGGGCATGATCTCGATCTGGGTGACACAGGCCGCCCCATGACGGTTCGCTGTCCCTACGCAATCGCTACCCGTATCGCCTCCGCCAATCACTAAGACTTTCTTGCCCTTACAATTGATCTGGCTTTTGGGCGGGATGGGGATGCCTTCTAAGATCCGGTTCTGCTGGCTTAATAACTCCAAGGCGAAATGTACGCCTCTTAAATGACGTCCCTCGATAGATAGATCCCGGGGAACCTCGGCGCCGATCGCTACGCAAACAGCGTCGAAATCTTTCACTACATCTTTCGCTAATATCTCTTTGCCGACCATCGTGTTTACACGGAAAAGAATCCCTTCTTGCTCCATGATACGGATACGGCGATCGATAATGTGCTTGCCTAGCTTGAAATTGGGGATGCCGAAGCGTAGCAAGCCGCCCGGTAACTCATCTTTCTCGAATACGGTGACTTCATATCCTTTCCGGTTCAATTGGTTCGCCACGGTCAATCCGGCGGGACCGCTACCGATCACGGCTACCTTTTTCCCGTTGCGTACCGGTTGGATAGGCTGTACGTATCCTTCCCGGAAAGCGGCTTCCACGATAGCCGCCTCGTTCTCACGGATCGTGACAGGTTCGTCGCAGCTAAGTTTCAGTACGCAGCTTTTCTCGCAGAGGGCGGGGCAGACACGTCCCGTGAACTCCGGGAAATCGTCGGTCTGCTCTAATACGTGATATGCCTCTTTGTAACGGCCTTTGTATAACAAATCTTGCCATTCTGGTTGCTTGTTACCCAGCGGGCAGGCCCAGTGGCAGAAGGGTACGCCACAATCCATGCAGCGGGAGGCCTGCGTACGGCGGTCACCGCTGTTCAAGGTCTGTTCTACCTCGCTGAAATCATCTATACGTTCGTGGACGGGACGATAGCCCGCCTCTTGTCTATGTATCGTTAGAAATGCTCTTGGGTTTCCCATAGTTCTCTTGTTTTTGTGTAAATATTTAGTAGTCTTTCTGCATCTCCGCGATCTTGCGTTGGAGTTTGCGCATCTGTTCCTCTTGGAGTACTTTCTTGTATTCGATCGGGACGATCTGGATGAACTCATCCACGTACTTGTTCCAGTTATCGAGCATCAATCCGGCCAGATGGCTGCCGGTATGATGATAATGCTTGCGGATCAATTCATGAAGTTCCTTCCGTGAGGTGCTATCCTCGATCAAGGAAAGCTCTACCATTTCCATGTTGCAATAATAATCGAAATCACCATTCTTGTTCCATACGTAAGCGACACCGCCACTCATTCCGGCGGCGAAGTTCCGGCCTGTATTGCCTAAGACGACAACCCGGCCTCCGGTCATGTACTCGCAACAGTGGTCGCCTACACCTTCCACGACAGCGATCGCCCCGGAGTTTCGCACGCAGAAACGCTCTCCGACCCGGCCGTTGATATAAACCTCACCGCTGGTAGCCCCATATAATAAGGTATTACCGGCTATCGTATTGTCTTCCGCTATAAAGGTGGAGCGTACCGGAGGCATTAAACTGATGTGTCCGCCACTCAATCCTTTTCCGAGATAGTCGTTCGCCTCGCCTTCCAACCGGAAATGTACGCCGTGAGTCAGAAAGGCTCCGAAGCTCTGGCCCGCCGCCCCCTTGAACTTGATATGCAGGGTGTTCTCCGGTAACCCGATGTTCCCGTACCGCTTGGCGATCTCGCCGGAAAGCATGGCTCCTACGGAACGATCGGTGTTGGCTATCGCGTAATCCAACGATACTTCCTGTCCGGATTCGATGGCGGCCTTTGCGTGACGGATTATATCCACATCTTTCACGTTGTCGATCGCGTGGAGTTGACGGGTGACATGATGGATGGCCTGCGTGGCGGCTTGTTCCGGTAGATGGATCAAGCGGCTGAGATCCAATAGATCATGTTTCTCGATATGATCGGAAGGTTTACGCATGAGTAAGTCCGTACGGCCAATGATATCGTCTAGTTTCGTATAGCCTAGCTCTGCCAGATATTCCCGAACTTCACGGGCGAGGAAGGTGAAGAAATTCACCAAATATTCGTGTCGGCCATGAAAGCGTTTACGTAATTCCTCATCTTGGGTAGCGACACCTACCGGACACGTGTTCATATGGCATTTACGCATCATCACACAGCCTAAGACGATCAAGGCGGAGGTGGCGAATCCAAACTCCTCGGCACCCAGCATCGCCATCAATACGATATCCCGTCCGGTTTTCAATTGTCCGTCTGTTTGCAAGCGGACTTGTCCCCGGAGGCCGTTCATCACGAGCGTCTGTTGAGTCTCGGATAGTCCTAGCTCGGGTGGGATTCCGGCGTAACTGATAGAGCTTATCGGGGAAGCTCCCGTTCCTCCTTCTGCCCCAGAGATCACGATCCGGTCCGCTTTTGCCTTGGCTACGCCGGCGGCGATGGTTCCCACGCCACTCTCGGATACGAGTTTCACACTGATCTCGGCTTGAGGGTTTACGTTCTTCAGATCGAAGATCAATTGCGCCAAGTCCTCGATCGAGTAAATATCGTGGTGAGGTGGGGGAGAGATCAGAGAGATACCCGGGATCGAGTGACGGGTTCTCGCTATGATATCGTTCACCTTATAGCCGGGAAGCTGTCCTCCTTCGCCCGGTTTCGCTCCTTGGGCGACCTTGATCTGGATCTCGTCGGCGTTTACCAGATATTCCGTGGTCACGCCGAAGCGTCCGGAGGCTACTTGCTTGATGGCGGAGCGGAGCGATAACCCGTCCTCACGGGAGATGAAACGGGCCGAGTCCTCACCACCCTCGCCCGTGTTACTGCGTCCGTGTATCTTGTTCATGGCTATAGCTATCGTCTCGTGCGCTTCCCGGCTGATAGAGCCGAAGCTCATCGCTCCCGTGACAAAGCGGCGCATGATCGTTTCTTCCGGCTCTACCTGCTCCAAGGGGATCGGGGTGCGTTGTTTGAAGGTCAGGAAATCACGCAAGAATATGGGGCTTTCCTTCTCATCAACCACATGGGAATATTCCTTGAATTTCTTGTAGCTCCCCAAGCGGGTAGCCAGTTGAAGCATGGAAATGGTATCCGGGTTCCAAGCGTGTTTCTCGCCATCCTTGCGGAAGGAATAAATGCCTTTATGTTCCAATAAAGAATCCGTGGGGTGGGAGAATGCGTCATTGTGCATGGCGATCGCGTCTGCCGCTATCTCTTCCAAGCGGATACCACCGATGTTGCTGGTGGTTCCCCCGAAGTAAGTATCTGCCAGATCCCGGCTTAGGCCGATCGCCTCGAAAAGCTTTGCTCCCCGGTAACTGCGGATCGTGCTGATCCCCATCTTGCTCATAACCTTGAATAAACCCTTGCAAATGGCTTTTACGTAATTCTTCTCGGCAGTCTCGTAATTCAATTGTATCTCTTGCCTGTCTACTAGATCATCCAAGATAGCGAAAGCCATATAAGGGTTGATGGCACTGGCTCCGTAGCCTAGTAAGAGGGCGGCGTGCATTACCTCACGCATCTCGCCGGTTTCCACTACCAGCGCTGTTTGCACCCTTTTCTGCACGGAGATCAGATGGTGATGCACGGCGCTTACCGCTAACAGGGAGGGAATCACCGCTTTTTTCTCATCTACGTTTCTGTCGCTTAAAATGATGTAGTTAACGCCATCGGTGACGGATTGCTCCGCTTGCTTACATAATTCGTCCAAGGCAGCTTTCAGTCCTGCGCATCCTTTCTCTGCGTCAAACAAAGTGGGGAGCTTAACACTTTTAAAGCCCTTATACCGGATGTTACACAGGAGATCCAGTTGTGTATTGGTCAAGATCGGATGGTTCAGCCGAACCATTTTACAGTGGCTCTCGGTTGGAACTAAGATATTGCTTCCCACGGCCCCGATATACTCGGTCAGGCTCATGACGAGTTCCTCGCGGATCGGGTCGATCGGCGGGTTGGTTACTTGGGCGAATTGTTGGCGGAAATAATTATAGAGGATTTGCGGACGGGCGGATAATATGGCCAGTGGCGTATCGTTGCCCATGGAGCCGACCGGTTCCGCCCCTCCCGTGCACATCGGTATGATGATACGTTCGATATCCTCACGGCTGTATCCGAACGTACGCAGTAGCTTGTCGTATTTCTCTACCTTATGAGGAATCTTACGGCCGGATTTCAATTCGTCTAATTCCACCCGGTTTTTCTCCAGCCAAGTACGGTAGGGCTGGGCGTTCGCCAGTTTTTCCTTCAGCTCGCTATCGTAATAAATCTCGCCTTTCTCGGTATCGATGAGTAAGATCTTTCCGGGTTGCAGACGGCCTTTTTCCTTGATCTCGTTAGGCTCGAAATCCATGACGCCGACTTCGGAGGCCACGACCATCATGTCATGTTTCGTGATCAGGTAACGGGCGGGGCGGAGACCGTTACGGTCTAGCATGCCTCCGGCGTAGCGTCCGTCGCTAAAGAGCAGGGAGGCAGGCCCGTCCCACGGTTCCATCAAGATGGAGTGATATTCGTAGAAAGCCTTTAGATCTTCGGAGATCGGGTTCTTCTCGTTGAAACTCTCCGGTACCAGCATCGCCATGGCATGCGGTAGGCTCATCCCGGAGGCCACGAAGAATTCCAATACGTTATCCAGTGAGGCACTGTCACTCATGCCCGGCTGGATGATCGGGCGTATATCGTTGATATCCGGGATTCTGGGGGAGGAGAGTACGCTCTCCCGGGCCTCCATCCATCCCCGGTTGCCCCGTATCGTGTTTATTTCCCCGTTATGTGCCAGTAGGCGGAAAGGTTGCGCCAGACTCCAAGTGGGGAAGGTGTTGGTGCTGAAACGTGAGTGTACCAAGGCCAGTCCGCTAGTGAAATAAGGTTGCGTCAGGTCCGGAAAGTAATGGCGTAGCTGCATGGATTCCAGCATGCCTTTGTAAACGATGTTTTTGGTGGAAAGAGACGCTATATAGAAATCATCCTTGGCCGGAAGGTCGGTGGCCGATACCCTTTTCTCGACCCGCTTACGTATGAGGTATAGCTTTAGTTCCAGCTCTTGCTGATCGTTGCAGCCGATGATGAATATCTGCTTGATATCTGGTTCGGTCGCTTGTGCGTCCTTTCCCAAGATTTCCGTATGAACGGGAACTTTGCGTAAGTGCATCAAGGTTAATCCCTCTTTCTCGATCTCCTCGATGAGGATACTGAGGATGCTTGCTTGCTGTTCCTCGTCTTTGGGGAGAAAGATTAGTCCGGTGCCATATTTGCCTTTCTCGGGAACCGGAATTCCTTGCAGGAGGATGAACTCATGCGGGATCTGTAATAGGATTCCCGCTCCGTCACCCGTTTTGTTATCGGCTCCCTCAGCGCCTCGATGCCTCATGTTCTCTAGTACCTTAAGGGCTGATTCGATGATGTCGTGCGATTTCTCGCCGTGGATATTTACTAACATTCCTACTCCACAAGCGTCATGTTCATAAGACGGGTCGTATAATCCTTGTCTGCTATTAAAATGATTTCTGTTTGTTTTCATTTGTTGACCTTATGTTTGCGTATAAATGATTATTGCGTCAATTTGTTTCGCAAATATAGGTATTAATGGCATAATGTGATTGCTTGTAGGAGCGAAAGAACGGAGAAAAGATAAGAATATCTTATCTGATGTTTCTATTTGTAAGTATTTATTGGGTTTATTCTTTTTATTTGAAAGATATTTGGCTAGTTAGTTTGCTAAATGAAAGATGAACTAAAAAAAGAAGCACCGTCACGTTTTGCGACAGTGCTTCTTTTTCTCCGGAAGCGCTGTCACGGATTGTGATGTCGCTTCCTATCTGTTTTATCTATCGGGATATTCTCGGATGAAATAGCGGGATAGGAATTTCCAATTATCTTGTATGATCGCCTTGCCACGTTCCGGGCTGGTAAGGCTTTTCGTTTGTGCGTCGGCCAACATGCCTCGGTCTACCAGCTCTTTCAGGAAGTAAACGCTGCAATGTTTCACGATGAAGAAAGAGAGCGCTTGCTTGGCGGCACGGTTGGCGTCGTAGAAGGGATTGTTCTCATCCTTGATCAGCTCCACGTCACGGGTAATGACTTGGGCGCCTTCCTCGGGCGTGGCGTAGATCGCCAGTTTCTTGCTTTGCCAGTCTTCGGGAAGATGGAAGTTCTCGGCGGGGATAAGGCCGGAAGTCTCCGTGATAAATGTTTGTGCGTCTTCGGTCTTGTCGAAATAGAGAAGCAGTTTGTCACCTGCGGCTTTGCGGAAAGTCTCGTATTGTTGGCGGTTTTCCTCCAGCATATCTTCGGGCAGGGTGGCTACAGACTCGTCGGCGGTGTTCTGAAATACCGCATGGTCGGGATGCTCGGCGGGCAATATCTTTGCCAGCCATTGCGGGGAGGTCAGACCTAGCAAGGAGGTCTTGCTGGTGTAGGCCATCATGCCGTGGCTGTTGACGAGCAGGTTGTTAAGCTGCTCTTGGTTGAGGTCGGGCTGCTCTTTCCAGCGGTCGTGGGCGAAGTCGCTCAGTTCCCGGGCCGACTCAGGCAGGATATAGGATTCGTAATGGAACCATTGCAATAGACGGTCGTAATCCTCTTGCCGCTCGTAGCGGGTATCAAGGGCGAAAAGCTTGGCCATGCGGGTATTCTCCGGCGCCGTGGTCCACTCTTTGCAGAACAGGTCGTAGATAAGCATGCCGGTGGATTCGTTGGCAGGGTTGTCCGGACTGACGAAAGTGCCTTTACGATAGCCGTGATACTGCTGGGTATAATGCCAAAGGAGGAAGCGCACGTCCTCAAGGTTCACCTCATCGTCGTAATAATGATCGTCCGGAGTGTAGAAGGGGAGGTATTTGCCGTATAGCTCCTTATGGGTAAGGATGAAGGCACGCCAAATCCCCATGCCGGAGATCACGTCCTCGAAGTAGGCGGCCATGCGGATACAGATCTGCTTTGTTTCCTCGCCCTCGAAGGAGTTTACCAACTCGGTCTTCTCCATGATATCGTAGATACGGTTCGCTATTCCGGTATAATAGGAATCCACGGGAGTGCTTTGTTTATAGGGATGCAACTGCAACCAGTCTTTCGGAAAAATTTTAATGTTCTTCATGTTATTAAATGTCTTTATGCATTCAGGAGTGCAAATGTAGTAAAAATACGTTAGCTATGTCAAACGATAAGGAAAAGTTGCGGTCTTAAAAATGTAACATTTGTTGTCTTTATTGTTATCGGATCTAAACATCTTTGAAATACCGCCCCCGTACTTTCGCGTCGAAATCAAAGATGAAATAATAAGTAGTAAGATAATGGGAAAGAGTTTAAGGGGCAAAAGATTGAAAAGGTTAGGGCTTTTCTGGATGGGAGTTTTCCTGTCATTCTCTCTATGGGCACAAACAGGGGTTATCTGCGGGACGGTTACGGACGCAAAGATGAAAGAACCGTTGATCGGCGCCTCGGTCGTGATCGAGGGGACTACGGTTGGCGCTATCACGGATATAGACGGTAATTTCCGTATCGAGAACGTGAGACCAGGTACTTATACGGTAGCCGCCTCTTACGTGTCGTACCAAACGCAAACGGTAAAGGATGTTCCGGTAGTCGCACGTCAAGAGGCGGTGTTGAATATCGAGCTTTCCGACGCTAACCTCCAATTACAGAATGTGGTCGTAGTGGCCCAACGGAAATTGGGAACCGAGATGGCCGTATTAAATACCGTACGCAAGAGCCTTCCGGTCGTGAATGGTATCTCCGCCCAGCAAATCAGTAAAACACAGGATAGCGATGCCGCCGAGGTGCTTCGCCGCATCCCGGGAATCACCATCGTGGACGATCGTTTTATCGTGGTCCGGGGTCTGGCGCAACGTTATAATAATGTATGGCTGAACAATGCCACGACCCCTTCCAGCGAGACGGACAGCCGTGCCTTCTCGTTCGATGTGCTTCCCTCTTCCTTGATCGATAACATGATGATCTACAAGAGCCCTTCGGCCGAGCTTCCGGCGGATTTCTCCGGCGGTTTCGTGCGGGTGATGACCAAGAATATCCCGGACGGGAACACCTTCAACGTATCCTACCAAATGGGCTTCAACACGAACGCCACCTTCCGTAACTTCCAGCTGACGGACGGCACGGCAAAGGATTACCTTGGATTCGGAGCGGGCGTGAGAAACCTGCCTTCCTCTTTCCCCGCTCACCTAGGAGAACACTCCACGGATGAGGCGGCTGCCTTTACCCGCCAAATCAACCAACGTTGGGGGATCAACAAGTTCACCGCCATCCCCGATCAGAAGATATCCCTTACCTCGCACCGCTCTTATGATGTGGGCGGCTGGAAGATCGGAAATATCACGAACTTGAACTGGAGTACCGAGTACGATTACTCGGAGACGGTGAATAACAACTACATCGCCTACGACGTGAAGAACGACGTATCCCGTCCCCGCTTTGAGTACAACGATATCCGCTATAAGAATACCTCCAAGCTAGGGGCCCTCTTTAACTGGTCATTCCAACGGGATGGCAGCAAATATGAGCTTCGCAACTTCTTCAGCCAGCGTGGCGTTTCCGCTCTGACACAAAGGGAAGGAATGAACTATTATTCCGACAAGGATATCCGTAAATGGGAATCCCTCTATACCGGGCGTACCACTTACTCTGGGCAGATCAGCGGTGTGCATACCTTGCGAGAGAATGTCAACAAGGTGGATTGGACGGCGGGCTATGCCTTTGCCTCCTACCGTGAGCCGGATCGTAAGATCGTGAACTCCATCCTTGACGAGAACCGTACGGAACAGCCGAACTACTATGTCTCTGACCCGATGCGTTATTACCAAGAATTGAAGGATCATAGCGCCTCTATAGTCGCCAACTACGAACATAAATTCACCGTATCCGATAGGTTCGCTCCTGTTCTCAATGGAGGTGTCTACGGTGAATATAAGAGCCGTACCTTCGCTGCCCGTCGCTTTGGCTACAACCTGTTGGGTAGCGGCTACGACCGGTATGCGGACTGGGATTATACGGAGTTGTTCGGCGACGAAAATATCTCGGCGGATAAGATATGGATGCGTGAGACAACTACGAACAGTGACTCTTATACTTCCGAGAACATGTTGGGAGCCGCCTATGTCTCCGCTAAACTGAATTATGGGGAGGTGTTGAACGCTAATATCGGTGTTCGTATGGAATACTACCAATTGAAGATGGACGGATATAGCTCGGACGGTACGACCCCGGTACACTTGGATAATAAGACGACGGATTTTTTCCCTTCAGTTAATGTTGCCTACAACCTCTCACAAAAACATTTGGTCCGCGCCGCTTACGGTCGCTCGGTCAACCGTCCGGAGTTCCGAGAGGTAGTGCCTTATGTGTACTTCAACTTCGAGCGAGACGCAAACATCGTGGGAAATACGGAGCTGAAGAATGCCTATGCTGACAATATCGATCTTCGTTATGAGTTCTATCCAGCCGCGGGCGAAATGATCACGATCGGCGGTTTCTACAAGCACTTCAAGGATCCTATCGAGGAGACGTACAACGAGGCTGGTTCCGGCCTGCAATATACCTATCATAACGCGAAGAACGCCGAGACCTTCGGCGTAGAGTTGGACGTTAAAAAGAACCTCGACTTTATAGGGCTGCGAGGCTTGAGCTTTGTGTGCAACGCCGCGTATATCTATAGCCGTGTCCGTTTTGAGGAAGGGGCACCGGAGCGGGATCGCCCTTTGGCAGGGCAATCTCCCTACTTGGTTAATGCCGGCTTTTTCTACCAGTACGATGACAAGGGGATTTCCGCCTCCCTGCTCTATAACCGGATCGGGAAGCGTATTGAGTCGGTCGGTGTCCCGATGCAGAACCAGAACGAGGATATCCCTGATATATATGAGATGCCCCGCAACTCGTTGGACCTTACTTTCTCGAAGAAGATTAGCAAGATTGTCGAGATCAAGGCGGGAATTCAGGATATGTTGAACTCCAAGGTCGAGTACAAGCAGTTCGTGAAACTGACGGACAACAAGGGCGGCAAGAGTGAGCGTGAACAACTGATCCGCAGCTATCGCCCGGGAGTGGATATCAATATCGGTGTTTCTCTTAAGTTTTGATGTTTAATTGAATATATATCTATTACAAACAAAATGTTTTTATTATGAACAGATTTCTCTTAAAAGGTTTGGCCTCTGTGTTAACGATGGCCGTTATGTTTGGGACTGTATCGTGTAGTGATGACGATGATAAACCTGATGGCTCCGTAGCTGTATCGGCTGTGGCAGTCAGTCCTACTACCGTTACTATCAAGGTGGGCGAATCCACTACCTTGTCTGCGGCTATTACTCCAAGTGATGCTACGGATAAAACGGTTACATGGAGTACTTCCGATGAAAAGGTCGCGACGGTCAATGCCGGTAAGGTAACAGCTGTGGCCGAAGGTTCCGCTACGATTACTGTAACTACGAAGGATGGCGGTAAAACGGCTACTTGTACCGTGACTGTCTCTAATGATGCTTCGTCTTCCAAGGAGGTGATATTGGAAGGAAATATCACGACTGATTTTACGATCAACGCTGCCGACAAGAACTTCATGAAAGGCTTCGTATACGTGAAATCAGGCGCTACATTGACTATTGAGGCTGGTTCTGTTATCAAAGGTGTGTCCGTTAGTCCGGGCGAGAAAGCCGCTTCCTTGATTATCGAGCCGGGCGCAAAGATCATCGCCGAAGGTACTGTTGACAAACCGATCGTCTTTACATCCGATAAAGAGCCGGGTAAACGTTTGACAGGTGACTGGGGCGGTCTGATTATTTGTGGTAACGCTCGTGTGAATCGTACCAATCAACCAACTATCGAAGGAGGACCTGGTACATTATATGGAAATACGACCTCCGATGAGTTTAATACGGAAAGTTCCGGTAAATTGAAATACGTTCGTATCGAGTTCGCCGGTTATCCTTTGGAGCCAGACAAGGAAATCAATGGCTTAACCTTCGGCGGCGTTGGTAGCGGCACGGAAGTCGAGTTCATTCAGGTTTCATATTCGAACGATGATTCTTACGAATGGTTCGGTGGAACGGTAAATGCCAAACACTTGATCGCTTACAAAGGCTGGGATGATGATTTCGATACAGACTTCGGTTATACGGGTAAACTGCAATTCTTGTTGAGCGTACGTGATAAGAATATCGCTGATACTTCAGACTCCAACGGTTTTGAATCTGATAACGACGGTGACGGTTCTTCCAACACTCCGCTTACCGAGCCGGTCTTCTCCAACGTAACCTTGATAGGTCCTTTCTATGGCAAGGTATCCGATAAGACACAGGCTGAGGTGGAAGCCAAGACAGCCGACGCTGCTAACGGTGCCAAGGGTGGTAAATTCCAGGCAGCCATGCACCTGCGTCGTAACACCAGCTTGAATGTTTACAACTCCGTATTCACCGGCTGGCCTTACGGACTTCGTGCTACTGATAAGAAAGGTACGGCAAACGATGGCATTGCCATCAAGAATGTGATCTTTGCTGGTATGTGGAAAAACTTCTATGAGGATGATAAGGTAAGTGAGAACTTCTTCAATCTAGCCGGTAGCAACAGGACTCTGGCAACGACCAACGAGATTATCTCTAAAGATGGTGATTACTCTTCTGTCGTAGCTTCAGCTGTGCAAGGCGCTGAATTTGTCGATGAAGTATTGAACAACAGCTTCTTCGAGAAAGTAACTTACAAAGGTGCTTTCGACGGAAAGAATGACTGGACTGCTGGTTGGGCTAATTGGGATCCTCAAAATACCGAATATTAATCAAGCTTGGCATTGAATAGGTTGTGAATTTGTTTAAGGCACTGAGGCATCCGGAAAGATCCCTCGGTGTCTTTTTATGTATAATTTAGATAAGAATGTATCATGAATAAAAAGCTATTGTTACTTTCCGCTTTTCTGGCGGGAGCCTCCTTGACCGTGCAGGCGCAAGACTTGGTATTGAGCGAGGGGCAGTACTATACCGATGAGACACAAACCACCCCGTATACGGGCCGCTATACGGAATTCTATGAGGATGGCATGCTCAAGATGGAGCTGTACCTGAAGGACGGCCGCCCCGAGGGAACCTATGTGATCTATTATCCGGATGGCAAGATCGCCGAGGTGCGTTCCTACTATCACGGGATCTTCCATGGTGAATGGCGAACGTATAGCGATAACGGTCAGCTGATCGGCCTGGCTTCTTATAAGGAAGGGCAAAAGGACGGCCCTTGGCGTATCTGGAGCGATAAGGGAAATTTGTTGCATGAGATGTTCTATACGGAAGGGAAGAAATCTGGTGTCTGGCGTAGCTGGGATGAGGAGGGGAATCTACTTTCCGAGGAGAATCAATAGGAATAATTGCCGTTTACATACCGTTGTAACGACATTTACCTCTAATGGTAAATGTTTTTTCCTCTAGAGGTAAATGTCGTTACATCAGTATGTAAACAGTTTTACCTCTAGGTGAAAATACTTTTACTTCTTGATGAAAATATTGGTAAATGTAATTGAGTGGAAATCAGCATGCTTACTCCTCATCCTCTTCTCCAAAGTCGAACTCGAAATCGAATCCGTCATCCATGAATTCCGGCTCAGTGAATTGCTCCAGTTCACGACGGTCTTTCTTGGTAGGACGTCCGAGACCTTTCGCACGGTTCACGAAACCGGAGATACGGTTCATCTCCAGAATCTCATACTGATCCGGGGTTGTCACGTTCTCCAAGTAATTCGGGACGAGCTTCGCGCCCACACGATTCTCGATCAATCCGATTACCTTAAAAGAGAAGGTGATCGGCGGTTTACGCACTTGGATCACATCGCCAACCTTGATCATGCGGGAAGGTTTGATCGTTACTCCACCTATCATGATACGCCCTTTCTTGCAAGCTTCCGCGGCTATCGTGCGGGTCTTAAAGATACGGGTCGCCCACATCCATTTATCGATACGTACCTCGTTCATATCTGTATTCTCAGTCTCTTTTATTTATTATTAAATTGATTCATCGTAATCTGGATGCCGGCGAGGCAGAAGCTCTTGATGATCTCTGTCGCACGATCCAATATCTCTGGCATCAATTGCAATTCCTCCGGGGGAAATTTCCCTAGCACGTAATCGATCTGTCCGCCCCGTGGAAAATCGCTGCCTATGCCGAAACGAAGGCGGGAATATTCCTGCGTATTCAATAACTGGGCGATATTCTTCAACCCGTTATGCCCGGCGTCGCTACCCTTTGGTTTCAGACGTAAGGTTCCGAATGGCAATGCCAGATCATCTACGACAATCAATAGATTTTCCACGGGAATGTTCTCTTTTTGCAACCAGTACCGAACGGCGTTGCCGCTGAGGTTCATAAAGGTATTCGGCTTTAGCACGATCAAGTCACAGTTTTTCACCCGTATGCGTGCGATTGCCCCGTATCGCTCCTCAGTGAAATTGCCTCCTACGCTCTCTACCAAATGGTTGACAACCCGGAAACCTATATTATGACGGGTTCCCCAATATTCGGAACCGATATTACCAAGTCCTGTTATCAAATATTTCATTATCCTCGAATCTATAAAAGAAAGGGGAAGAACATTCTATGAATATCCTCCCCTTCATGTATTGTAATAATGTTTTTACCTCAGATTATCCTTTAGCCTGAGCACCACGAGCGGCACGAGTCAATTGAACGGCGCAAACAACAGCGTTTTTAGCGTTCATCAATTCAAGACCTTCGAAGTGCAAAGCACCTACCTGCATAGTCTTACCTAAGCCAAGGTGATCCACATTAATCGTCAACTTTTCAGGGATTTGATCGTATATAGCTTTCACTTTCAGTTTTCTCATTTGAAGAGACAACTTACCACCGGCTTTAACACCTTCTGCGTGACCTTCCAAAACAACCGGAACTTCCATTACTACGGCTTTGTCCTTAGATACTTCCAAGAAGTCCATGTGAAGGATCTCGTCAGTTACAGGTTGGAACTGCATGTCCTTAACGATTGCCATCGTCTTGTTACCGTCAATGCTTAACTCAACAACGAAAATCTCCGGAGTGTAAACCAACTTACGAACGGCTTCTTTTGTAACCGTGAAGTGAGTTACTTTTTCGCCACCGTATAATACAGCGGGAATTTCATTGTTCTTACGCATTGCCTTCAAGGCTCTTTTCTGATCAGCGGAACGAGCGACGATCTCTCTTCCTTTTCCTTCTAACTCAAATGTCTTCATTTTCTTTAATTTTTGTGTTACTCAAAATTAGTTATTTTGCTTCCTAATTTCCCATCACACGGTACGGGGCTAAAAAGCGGTGCAAAGATACGATTTTTGTTTGATGTGACAAATATTTCGCATGTTATTTGTCGGATTATCGATCTAGCTTCACTAATTTCGTGGTTCGCATGATCCAACGGACAAGGCCGTGGGGGAGGAGCATTACGAGGGGTGTGCATATTTTGTTGAAGAGACCCGGTAATAGGGAAGCCCGGTGGTGAAACAAGGCATTAATCCCTTTTTTAGCCAGTTTTTCCGGACGCATCATGATACCTAGGCGGATCGCTAAGGTCTTTAAGTTGTCGCTTAGGTTATATAAATTCGTGGCGACGGCGCCGGGACAAAGTACGGTTACGCTTACTCCATAATCCAGTAACTCTGAACGCAAGCCCCGGGAAAAACTTTTCAAGTATCGCTTGGTGGAAGCGTACAGCGTAATTCCCGGATAAGGTAGCCAACAAGATAGGGATGACATATTGAGGATATATCCATGACGCCGTTTCTTCATCTCTTGCCCAAAATAATAACAGAGCTGGGTAGGAGTAGTCACGTGGAGGTAGAGCATTTTCTCGACGATGTTGGCCTTAGCTTGTAAGGTCTCGCAGAAAAAAAACATACCGGCGTTATTGACCAATACCTCTATTGGGATGTTTTTCTCTTGGCAAGTATCATATAGCTCCTTGGCCGCCCCGGGGATCGCCAAATCACGATAAAGCGGCAAAACTTCTATACCATATTTCTCGGAGAGAAACTCACCTTTCTCCCGGATCGCCTGCTCCTCATTGCTGACGATCACTAACTGATAGCCTAGTGAGGCTAGTTCCTCGGCATAGGCGAGACCTATTCCGGAACTGCCCCCCGTGACTAAAGCCCATTTCTTTTCCATTATTTATATTCAAGCCTTTTGATTTCACGTACGATACATTCCGGAAGACCTTTCACGTTCTTATGACAGACCATATCCTCGCTATACATACGGGCGATACAATAGTTACTATGCCCACAATCGCAACGGGCGTGCTCGTCTTCTTTCATACGGTTGACGAAGCCCGGCTCGTTCACCAAGGCACGTGCCATGGCCACAAACTCGAACCCGTCGTTCAGTACCTCCTCGATCTTGTCTCTGGAGACCAATCCTCCTACGTAAATAAGAGGTAAATGTAAGGCTTTGCGGAATTTCAACGCATCTTCAAGGAAGTAAGCCTCCTTAAACGGTTCCGAGGGAATCATATATTTACCCACCATGCGGATTCCAATCGGTAGATAGCCCCTAGGCATATAATACGCCATCGTACGGATCGGCATTTCTCCCCGCATTACATACATGGGGGCACGGCTCACGAATCCGCCGCTTAGTACTAAGGCATGCGCTCCGCATTGGTCTTGGAGTGTACGGGCTACTTCTAGGCATTCGTCTATTTCAAGTCCTCCCTTGAACCCGTCCCGCATATTGGTCTTTACGGTTACGGCCATGTCGGAACCTGCTGCTTTCATCACCTCTTCCATACACATTCTCATGAAGCGCATACGGTTCTCAAGGCTTCCTCCATACTCGTCTTTCCGGTGGTTGGTGTACGGGGAAAGGAATTGGCTGATCAGATAACCATGCCCGGCATGGATCTCGACAGCGTCCATACCTGCCTCACGTGCCAATCGTACGGCCTCACCGTAGGCACGAGCCATGGAAGCGATCTCGGATTGTCTCATACCTCGTACGATCGTGGGAGAGTAGAGGTTGAACCCGCTGGACGCTGAGATAGGCGTGCATCCGCAAATCCGCTTATGCGACATATTACCGCAATGGCCTAACTGGATGGAAGCGGCGGCTCCCTCTTTATGGATAGCGTCGGTGAGCTTGCGGAGGCCGGGAATAATATCCGGACGCATCCACAGCTGACGCTCGAACGACAAGCCGCTTTGCGTCACGGCGGCATAAGCTATGTTCGTCATGCCGATCCCTCCGGCGGCTACGGATGTATGATAGTTGAATAACTGCTCCGAGGGAGCGTTTCCCGGGCACATACTCTCGAATGCGGCGGCCCGGATCGTGCGGTTCCTAAGTGTTAGCGGACCGATCTTACCGGGTGTAAACAGGATTGATTTGTCCATATCAATAGATTAATATAGTTGTTCCGAAAAATTAAGTTAGATAGTTTTCTCTATATTCCAGACGAAGGCCCGAAGCCCTTGCGCTTCCGTTTCCTTGTCTAAGTTGTGTAGGATTTCCAGAAAATGATCGACCTTCTCGTCTTCTACCATCGTAAGGATAGCTGAATTCAAGGTAGGCCAAGCGTGATTGCCGTAATGTGGCTCGCCTGTTTTACTTCCCCGTCCTTGCACGACATCCCAATAGGTAAAACCTTTAAGGTTATTACGGTCCATGATATTGACGATGGTCTCGTAATACGCTTGATTGAAAGATATAAATATCGCTTTCATATAGTTGCTTTTTTATGAGATCGCATACCCGTAGGGAGGCTTTTCTTGCGATGGGCATTCAAGCCTGTTTATAATGGGCATCGTAAGCACCTTACAATGGGCATTGTCACGACCTAACAATGCCCATCGAGGTTTGCTTGGCCTCGGCTTCCCTATGGTACGCAAAGATAATTAATTATTTCGTAATGCCTTTCTTATTTTGCGGCGTCTTCGTTTTACGCCGTTGGCGGCGAATACGGCATAGACCGTCGGAACAATAATCAAGGTAATCAAGGTGGATACGGAAAGACCCCAAGCCACGGTCATACCCATCGAGCGCCACATCTCGGAACCCTCGCCGGTTCCCACCGCCATCGGGATCATACCCAAAACGGTCGTCAACGTTGTCATCAATACCGGGCGAAGACGGGATTTTCCGGCAGTCACTACCGATGTGATAATACCCATGCCACGCTCCCGACATAAGATCGTATAGTCGATCAGCACGATACCGTTTTTAACCACGATACCCATCAACATGATCACGCCGATCAAAGCCATAACGCCCAATGGTGTCTGCGTGACCGCCAATCCCAATACGATACCTGTAAAGGCGAACGGGATAGAGAACATGATCACGAACGGGTCTACCAACGACTCGAACTGGGCAGCCATCACGATGAATACCAAGATGATGATCAATACCATTAAGATACCCAAATCGGTAAATGTATCCTGCTGATCTTCGAATGTTCCACCCAACTGCCAACTTACGTCGGATGGGATATCCATTTGTTTCAACTCGTTCCGGGCGGCGGCAACCAAGTCGCTCAATGCCGCTCCCTTACCCGCTACGGCAGATACGGTGATCACACGCTCACGGTCTTTACGCTCGATGGTCGGGGGAGTCATACGTTCCACTACCTTGCCTAAATCACGGATGCGGATGCCTTTGCCCTCATTGTTATAGATCAAAATATTCTCAAGATCCTCTACGGACTCACGGAACTCTGGGGCGTAACGTACCTTGATATCATACTCATCTCCATCCTCACGATATTTTGAAGCGGTGGAACCATTTACACGGTTTCGGAGATACATAGAGGCGGTTGTTACGTTCAGCCCGTTGATGGCCAGTTTCTCCCGGTCGAAGTCGATCTGGTATTCCGGGATATAATCCTCACGGCTGATATTTACTTGCGAGCATCCTTTTACATTTCTCATACGACGGGCGATCTCATTCGCCACGGCATCCGTCTGGGCGAAATCAAAACCATAGATCTCGATGTTAACCGAGGTCTCTCCACCCATAGAACCTTCCTGCCCTCCGGCGAGTACCTCGAATTTCTTGATCTCGCTGTATTGGGCTAAGTCCTGCCGCATCAACTCGCAAATCTCGGTAAGACCTCTCTCACGGTCGCCCACGCTAGTCAGGTTTATATTGAACTCGATGATATGCGTACCGTTATTGCTTAGCTGGGCGAAGGTATTATCCGTATCCGCCGTACCTTCCGTGAAGTTACTGATCAGGATCTCCGGATATTTCTCACGGAACTTCTTGTCGATGTCGAGAGCTAACTCACGGGTAATATCCTGCCGTGTACCGATCGGCAACTCAATCGTTATACCGATGCGTGCGTTATCTTGTGTCGGGAAAAATTCCGTCTTGATGACCGGTATCAGCATCATACTGCCGATGAAGATCAGCGTAGCGCCTACGATCACCGTTTTCCGGTGGCGTACGGCCCAGTTCAAGAAGCGTCCGTAACCGCGATCCAAGGCGTTCAATCCCTTTTCGATAGGCGTGAAGAACATCCGGTACAATTTACCCTTCTCCGGTTGCTGGCGTAATAACTGTGAGCAAAGCATCGGGGTCAATGTCAATGCGCCTACCGTAGAAACGATCATGATGATACTAACGATCCATCCTAACTGCTTAAATAAGATACCCGCCATACCCGTAACCATCGTCAACGGCAAGAACACCGCCAACATCGTAAGGGTGGAGGCGATAACCGAGATAGCCACCTCGTTCGTGGCGTGTACGGCGGCCTGTTTCGGCTGGCTACCCCGCTCGATATGGGTCGTTACGTTCTCCAATACCACGATAGCGTCGTCCACCACCATGCCGATAGCGATAGAAAGTGAGCTCAACGAGATAATGTTTAACGTATTACCCGAGGCCAGCAAATAAGCGAAAGAAGCGATCAAGGAGATCGGGATGGTCAAGATAATGATAAACGTGGCCCTCCAACGTCCCAAGAACACGAATACCACCAACATAACGATGATAAAGGTAATCATGATCGTCTCTTTCAAGCTATCGATCGTATTCAAGATATTCGTGGAAGTATCCATGATTACGTCCAGCTTCACGTCTGAGGGTAAGCTAGCCTGTATCTCCGGAAGTTTCTGGTGTACCTTCTTGGCGATGTTCACCGAGTTCGCTCCGGACTGTTTCTGTATGACGATCATACCACCTTTCGTGCCGTTGTTGAACGTTTCTTGCGCACGTTCCTCGATACTGTCCTCTACACGGGCCACGTCACGCAGATATACGTTCTTTCCGTTCTGGCTACCGATCACTAGGTCTAGCATCTGCTTAGCGTCCGTGAATTCTCCTTGAACACGCAAGGAGTAGGTATTAGAGCCGATATCTACACTACCTCCCGGTGTATTCCGGTTCTCTTGCGCGATGATGGTAGAGATACCTTCGATGGTCTGGCCGTAAGCCTCCAACTTGTACGGGTCGCAATACACTTGCAACTCACGGATCGGCGTACCGGAGATAGACACGGCACCCACGCCACTGATACGGGCCAATGGGTTGGATACCTTATCGTCCAAGATCTTGTAAAGAGCGTTCGTGCTCTCCTCCGCGGTCACGGAAAGGATCAAGATAGGGATATCGTCCGTACCGAACTTGAAGATGATCGGATTCTCTACGTCATCGGGTAGGGAAGACTCTACCATGTCCAGTTTGTCGCGGACATCGTTCGTGGCGACATCGATATCGATGCCATAATTAAATTCCAACGTTACGATCGATATATTCTCACGGGATTGCGACGTGATATGCTTCAAGTCGCTTACGCTATTCAACACGTTTTCCAAGGGCTTCGAAACGTTCATCTCGATATCCGAAGCACTGGCGCCGGGATAGGCCGTCATCACCATGATGGTGTTCGTCTCTATCTCCGGAAGCAAGTCCACTGATAACCTGCTTAAGGAAAAAAGTCCGAAGATCACGATCGCCACAAATACAAGGGCGGTCGATACGGGCTTTCTTACCGCTGTTCCATATAAACTCATAGTCTGTTATTCGTTTTCGATTTCAACTTCCATACCGTTCGTCAGGCGGCTTTGCCCGGTGATAACCACTTGGTCGCCATCCTCCACTCCGGATATGATCTCATATTTATCACCCATACGGCGTCCTAGCTCCACCTTCTGGTAGGATACCTTGCCGTCTTTGCATACATAGATATACCGGTCGCCGGCGCCTGATTGTTTTACGATAGAGCGATCCGGAGCCACCACGTGATCCATATGGCCGAAACTCATTGTCACCCGGGCGAACATACCCGGTCGCACTCGCTCATCCGAGTTGGCGATCTTGATCTCCACGGGGAACGTGCGGGTAGAGGGATCGATCGTCGGGTAAACTAAGTTGACTTTACCCTTGAAAACCTCGTCTCCGTACACATCCAGCCGGATGTCTACCTCATGGCCTTTCTTCACTTTCGTAAAAAGACTCTCGGAGACATTCACCATTAATTTGACCGGACGGATTTCCTCTACCGTATAGATGGGGTTTCCGCCGCTGTACATATCGCCGCTATCGTAGTTGCGGGCGGTTACGACTCCGCTGATCGGGCTTAGCAATTGGGTGTTCTCCACCAAGTTTTTATACGTCTCGCGAGCCACTTCCAAGGAAGTCTTTTGGGCATCCCAAGCGGATTTGGAAGCACCGCCTACCTTATACAACTCGTCGATACGTTTGAACTCGATCTCTTGGTTATCCAATTGTATCTTCGCTTGCTTTAGGCTTGTAGCGTCCATCTTGGCCAATAACTGCCCGGCTTTTACATGGTCGCCTACCTCGGCGAAGATTTTCTCGATACGGAATGGGGTTTGGGGAGCGATATTATTTTTGATATTCGCTTCCACTGTAGCGGTAAATTCACTGAGTTGCTCCACGTCTTGAACAGAGACCGTCTCCACTTTCACCTTTACTTTCTCATTCTGTGTTTCCGTGGCTTCCTCACTCTTATTACCCGAGCAAGACATCAGCAGGGCCAATGTAGCTATCGGTATTACTTTCAGCATTTGACTTGTCTTCATATAATTGTTCCTAATTATTATCTATTAAACTTTCAATTTTTAATTTTCAATTCATCTGTCCGTTACCCAATACTTTCTCCAGATCCGCCTTCGCTACCATATAGTCGTAGATAGATTGGTTGAAGTTCAACCGGGCCTGCGTCAAGGCAAGTTCGGCATCGTTCATCTCCAGCCATGTACCGGCTCCGGTGTCGTACCGTTTTTGCGAGATCATATATCCCCGTTCCGCTTGCTCGACTCCCTTTTGGGCGGCGTCGAACTTCTTGATACAGGTATTCATATTATCTATGTACTGTTTAACGGCCAACTGCAAATTACGCTTGGTATCGTCCCGTTGCAGGTTTAATTGGTCGATGGAGACTTTCGTCTGTTTTACCTTATAAAATTTACTACCTCCGGAGAAGATAGGAACCGATAACGTGATACCGATCATCGAATAGGGGTTCCATCTGTAATTCTTGAACTTGAAGTCATTGTTCATGGCACTCCATTGATATAGACCGGTCAGCGACAAGGTCGGCAGATAATCGAATTTCTGCATGACCAGCGTCTTTTTTAGCTGTTCCGCCTGAAGGTCTAATTGTTTCAAGTCCGTATTCTCGGATAAGGTTGTATCCGTGGATAGATAGTCGGCGAAGAGGCTGGACTTGAAATCCGTCAGTTGCCCGTCGCAATTGATATTTAAATCCAGATCCATACCCAATAACGCTTTTAACTGCCATTTAGCCAAGGTAAGGGAGTTCTCTGCCTGCAACAGATTAGGCTCTGTATTCTTTACCGTCACATCGGCACGTATCAAGTCGTATTCAGCTACGGTTCCCTGTTCATACTTCCGTTTGATATCCAGATAATTCTCCATGGCATTGTCGTAACTTTGCTTGAATACCCGGTAAGAGTCGCTTGCCAGAAGGACGGCGTAAAAGCTCTTTTTCACTTGGTTCACCATCGCTATCTTAGAAGAGCGAGCTTGCTCCACCGCCAATTCCACGTCTAAGGCCGAGATACTCAAGCTTTTCCATAAGGAGGCGTTCACCAGTGGCATGGAAGCGTTGAAGCCCAAGCTCCAGTTGTTGCTACGTCCTACCTCGAAACCCTCGTCCATACTCGACATGTCCGTGCCTTCGGGCAAGCTGCCGCCTCCCATGTCACCCATGTCGAAATCCATATACATCACCTGTTTCTTCAAGGTACGGTTGTAGTCCCCCGCAAAACTGATCTGCGGAAATAGAGAAGCGTACGAGCCTTTACGTGCGTACTTTTTCTTCTGTATTTCTTTATCGGCAACTTTTACGGTCGGGTTCTCGCTAAGGGCGATCTCTAGCGCTTTCCCAAGATCCAGTTTCAGGGTGTCTTGAGCCAGAACCGGTCTCGCCGCCAGAAAAGGCAATACCATAAATGTGACCAACATCATTTTTCTACTCATCAATAATCGTTTCATTTAGGATAGATTTTGTCTGTGATTAAACTCATTAAGTGTTCGCTATAAATCATAGGATTGTTTGAGATCGAATCGGTCTAGGATCGCTCTTCCCTTCTCGGTACTGATCCCTTTCAGGAATGTGAGGAGGATCGTGTTGTATACCTCGGTGATGGAATGCTTGCAGAAGACATTGGAAGGCCGCAACATCTTCGTCTGCTCTTTCACCAGTAAGGCCATGATCTCGAAGTTGATCCCCTCTTGGAACACGCCCTCTTTAACGCCCCGTGTGAACAAGTCCATACACCTCTTACCCATTCTTGCTTTATTCATCTCTATTTTTTGTTGGGCTTTCGGATATTTCTTCAAGTCCTCGTAAAACTTCTCGTTGAACCATCTCGGGTTTTTCATCATCTCCTCATAGAAGAGCAGGATTACTTCCAAGGCATTGAAAGGTTCTTTTTCCAGTCCCGTCAGATATTGTCCGAGCGATTCGGAATTGTGATCGATCCCCTCGATCAGCAAGGTTTCCTTGTCCTCGAACGACTCGTAAAGTGTACGCTTGGAGATGCCAGCCGCTTTCGCTACATCATCCATACTCACACTCTTGATGCCATATTGAGAAAAAAGATCGAACGCCGTATTAATAATCTGTTCTTTTATCATATTCGTTTTTGTTACGTCAAAAGTAGCCGGGGCAATCCCCGTATACAAGTAAAAAGCGCTGACTCGTCCGTTGGAATCGACCAATGACCGGATATTCCCGTCGAATCTATTCGCAAAGGTCTGATATATTTAGAAAACCAGAAAGGTTTATACTGTTACGGTATTGGTATGGAATGAAACAGGATATTGTCAAAAATTCTTGTTATTCGTTCAATTTTGGATGAAAATTGGTTAAAAACGAAATAGTGGGTGGTCTTTGGCTTTTTATTTCTATCTTTGTCCGAGGTGATAATAAAAATCTACAGATAGATATGAAAAATTTACCTTTAATTGAAGTCACTGAGTTAATCAAGGGAATTGAGTCCAGCGACAACTTTCAAGATGATTTATCGATAGCGGATCTGAACGGAGATTTGATTAATTACGAGGAAAAAAGGCTGGAGCATTCCACCCCGATGCGTTTAAATGCTTTGTTGATGATCTTGGTACAGGAAGGTACTGCCGATATCTCGGTAGACTATATTCCATATAAGATAGAGAAGAATACGTTTATAACCTTGATGCCGACACATATCATACAGGTATCGAAAGTGAGCAAAGACCTAAGAGGGCGTTTGTTGATCGTGTCCAGATCTTTTCTGGATGGATATACTGCCCCGGCAGGGAAAAAGAACTCCATGGTGCATTATATGCAGATCCGTAAGAATCCATGTGCTACGATTAGCGCCGAGGAGACTGAGCATATATCCGGCCAATTCTCCATCTTACGGGAAAAGATGAAGTTGCGTACCCATTTTTTCCAGAAGGAGGCTCTCCAGAACGCCTTAATCGGTTTCTTTATCGAGTTGGCTAATATCTTTATGGGTAAGAAGGAACTGATGACGGCACCTACACTCTCCCGGAAGGAGGAGCTTTTCGAGCAGTTCCTGCAATTGCTTTTCGAGCATTGCAAGGAGCAGCACGTCGTTACTTTCTATGCCGAGAAATTATTTATTACCCCACAGTATCTTTCGCTTATCTTGAAGGAGCTAACGGGTAAATCAGCGAATAAATGGATTGACGACGCCTTGATCGTCGAGGCCAAGATGCTGTTGAAGGCCCCGCAAGCCACGGTTCAGCAAGTAGCGGATATACTCCACTTCTCCGATCAATCCACTTTCGGTAAGTTTTTCAAGAAGCATATGGGTATATCACCCATGGAATACCGGAAATCATAATCCGGTATTTTCTATACGCTTGCGGAACTTATACCAGTTGATCAACTCACAAGCCCCGTAGAAAATGCTGGCTACACCGAAGATTACGAATGTATTTGCCGCCGCCCCGAACGGGTAGGCAAGAATCATTACTCCGGTTATCAAGATCAAAGCCGGCATCAGGTAGAACCCCAACGGTACATTGCTCCATTTCCTTGCGGATATCAATGAAACCAATTGCTGTACACCGGCAATTACCAATAAGGCTCCGAGTACGTACATTAATATATTCACGAAGAACTCGGGCATGATTACCAACCACGCTCCGAACAGTACGCTTCCCGCTGCCTCGATAGGAAACATCGGTTTCTCCCCGTTCTCGTTTTTCGGTCGGGTGAAATAGCTGAGGATAGCGAATAATCCCGGTAAAATGAATAGTATACCGATCGTGATAACCAGATAGGTTATGGCTGCTTCCGGCCATAATACCAAAACAAACCCTAATACCATCGCGAATGCGCTACGTAAAACCGCGCCATTAATAGATCTCATATGTTTTTATTTTAGATTTCATTTATAATATGACAAAGGTATATATTCTTTCCGACTTTTTTTACCTTTGTGCGCCATAAAGCAGTATCAGGAAAAACATCGAAATATATCCCTCTTGAATGCATGCTTCGCGTAAAAAGACAAACTTGAAATCATCTAACGAATAATAATACTAAAACAAAAAATGAAGCGTATAGTTTTTTTGGATTACGTGCGTGTGTTTGCGTGCTTCCTTGTCATGGTTGTCCACGCCAGTGAAAACTTTTATGGAGCTGAGGGCTCCACGGATATGGTGGGACCGCAATCTTATCTGGCCAATGAGGCTGATCGGTTGTGGGTAGCCGTATACGATGGTTTCTCACGCATGGCGGTGCCATTGTTTATAATTGTCTCCGCCTTTCTTCTTGCGCCGATGAAGGCAGGGCTGACCTCTTGGCAATTCTACCGTCAGCGTTGTATTCGCATCTTACCGCCGTTTTTCATATTTATGATACTATACAGCACTTTACCCTTGCTGTGGGGGCAGATAGATGCCGAGACATCATTGAAAGATATATCGAGAATATTCTTGAACTTTCCTTCACAGGCCGGACATTTGTGGTTCATGTACCCTTTGATCAGCCTCTATTTATTTATACCCGTAATATCGCCATGGTTGAATAAAGCCACGGCGAAAGAAGAGCGTTTTTTCATCGGCTTGTTTCTGTTGTCGACCTGTATGCCCTATCTCAATCGTTGCTTCGGCGAGGTGTGGGGACAATGTTTTTGGAACGAATACCATATACTGTGGTACTTCTCCGGTTATTTAGGATACCTCGTACTGGCACATTATATACATGTCCATCTTACATGGAACCGTTCTAAACGTCTGGTTATCGGAATCGCCTCGATGGTCGTCGGTGCCTTGCTGACGATTTATTCCTTCTATGTCCAAGCGATACCCGGAGTAACTCTTGTCACACCTGAGATAGAGATCGGATGGGCTTTCTGTACGATTAACTGTGTGCTTCTTACGGCGGGTACGTTCCTCGCTTTTACTTACATAGGCAATTCGAAATCTCCACGACTCATAACAGAGATGTCTAAACTCAGCTACGGTATGTACCTTATGCATATATTTTGGCTCGGATTGTGGGTAACGGTGTTTAAGCACGACTTAGCCTTGCCTACTGTCGCCGCCATACCATGCATTGCGGTAAGTACATTTATCTGCTGTTATGTGACGACAAAGATTATCTCATTAATACCGGGCAGTAAATGGATTATAGGATGAATATAGGATAGCTCTGTCATTTGGCGCGGTTACTTTGTAAACAAGATGATAAGATTACCTGTTATTTGGAAAAAATCGTATATTTACGATATTCAAATAAATCCCGGGTAATAATGATGACGAGAACAGTTTTTATACTTTTGATATCGAGCCTTTGTACGCTAAGTTATTGTACGCCGAGGACCGAGCCTGCTCAAACCGAGGTCTTAACTCCTGTGGATTCTATATCGAAGGATTCCGCTGTGATCATGGAGACTTTGCCTCCCCATATCGAAATAGAGAAAGAGCTGCTTTACGATAAGCATACTTTAGAAGATACTTACCCCTATAAAGATACGACACGGGAGTTCCAGTGGGAGAAAATGAAAGAAAGATTATCCTCATTGGAGTCGATCCAAAGGGAGCCGTCTCAATGGGCGATCTTGCAGAACTATAAAAACAGGAATGGAGAGGCTCCTCTTGTAAAAGTCTTCAAGAGAGATGCCTATAAGAGGGTTTCCGATACGCTTGGTGTAGAACGCTATCAATCCGTCCCGCTTTATTTGCTGACCGATACCGTGACTCCCGAGATCTATGGACGTGACGGTAGCTTAGTCCGTATCAAGGCGATGGATGAGGATTCTAAATTCGCTCGTATACAAACCGTGTACGATGGGGAGGAGGAGTGGTATGCCCCGAGGAAATATATCAAGCAAATAGGGGATACGGTAGTCTTCGATAAGGCGATCTTCGTGGATCGTCATAACCAGAATATCGCGACCTTGGAGCACGTCGGCTCGAAATGGTTGGTTCGTAGCATGAACCCTGCGACTACCGGACAGCATCGTCCTCCTTATGCGCAGGAAACCCCGTTGGGAATGTATGTTCTCCAAGAAAAAAAGTCTCGCATGATCTATTTGGTAGACGGTTCCAAGGAGACAGGTGGATTCGCTCCTTATGCCAACCGTTTTACGAATGGGGCGTATATCCATGGCGTACCGGTCAACGCTCCTCGTAAATCGTTGATCGAATATAGTCCTTCGTTGGGAACGACACCACGGTCTCATATGTGTGTGAGAAACGCGACTTCGCATGCGCAATTTGTTTACGATTGGGCGCCTGTTAATGAGACGATTGTTTTTGTATTAGAATAAAAATCATAACTTTGCGGCGTTATTGTTTTTTAGTATGCGAAGGATTTTCTTGTATTTGTTTTTTATTGTCTTGTCTGTAGGTTCAATTTCAACCGGTGGCGTTTTGCGTGCCCTATCTCCGGAAACGAGATCAACGTCTGTGGCGGTTATGGGGCGCCAATTATATGAGGAGATACGATTGGATCAATGGGTTTGTTTCGATGCGTTTATGCAGGGGCTTAGAGGTTCCGAGAAGATTGATCGGAAAAATAAGGATATCCTTACATTGATTGATTTCTCTAAACCTTCTACGGCGGAGCGTATGGTTGTATTGGATATACGGCAAAAGAGAATACTTTACACCTCTTTGGTTTCTCACGGTAAGAATAGCGGAGGGAATTATGCGACCTCTTTCTCGAACGAGAACGGTTCCCACAAAAGCTCTTTAGGATTTTATCTGACGGAAAATACGTACCAAGGCCGGAATGGCTATTCGCTTATCCTAAATGGATTGGAAAAAGGAATAAATGATTTGGCTAAGCAAAGGGCGATTGTAATTCATGGCGCCTCTTATTCCGATCCTTCTGTGGCAGCTTCCTCGGGTCGGTTAGGACGTAGCTTTGGTTGCCCTGCATTGCCTGTATCTGTCAGTAAGCCAATTATTAATACGATAAAGAATGGAACCCTTTTATTTATTTACGCCAACGATAAGAACTATCTGACGCAAAGTTCCATTCTATCCACTCAACAAGAAAATGATATTTTTCATGAAAAAAGTTACCGAAAAGTTTTGTAGTTTAAAATAAAGGCGTACCTTTGCACCGCAATCAGAGATAAACACTATGAATTGCAAAACGGGGTGTAGCGCAGTCCGGTTAGCGCACCTGCTTTGGGAGCAGGGGGTCCCAAGTTCGAATCTTGGTACCCCGACTTAGAAAAAGGGAAATGGTTGGTATTCAACTGTTTCCCTTTTTTTGTGTCCTGCCCTTAAATCTAAAGGATAGTCAACGATTGTAATCAAAACAATTGTTCGTATCTTCAAGTAAAAAACATTCTTCTTACTATATACAAATATAATTACTATCTCATCTATTTCCTGATTATCGCCGTGGAATATATAGACCACGTCGTGATCTGTATATTCCACGTCTTGATCTGTACAGACCACGTCGTGGTTTGTAGAATTATACAGTATGCGCATAAGAATTCATAGGCTATCGAGCAAGAATTCATATAGGAGCGGAGCGTTTTTTGCTTAGGGAGAAGAGGAGACGCTCTTACGTGTCAAAGTGGGAATAGTGTCAAACAATTAGACAGCGTTGTCAAAATATTGGACAGTTCTAAAAGAATAGCTTTTTGTTATCTGATTGTTGTTTAGTTGTTTATGTGTTTTGGCACGTTCTTTGCTATTATTTAGGTAGAAAATAATAGAGCAATGAAACAAATATTACTTACAACAGTTCTTTCTCTCAGTTTCGCTACGGCGACGGTGGCCCAAGAGAAACTTTGGACTTTGGATGAATGTATGCGCTATGCCGTGGAAAACAGCCCATCGGTTAAAAAGCAAGTTTATACATCAGATACGTATAAGGCGGAACGGAATGCCGCCGTAGCTTCTTTTTTCCCGGCGGCATCGGCTAAGGTCGGAGCGCAATATAGTTTTGGCCGTTCGATCGATCCTGCGACCAATACCTATGAGAATACTTCTACGTTTAATAATAACTATGGCCTCGACGCTTCTATTCCTATTTTTACGGGCGGACAGCTGATCAATCAATGGTTGATGGCAAAATCCAATCGCCGTATGGGAGTTAATGACATACAGAAAGCGAAAGATGATTTAGCGATGAAAACCATGCAGGCTTATATGGATGTGGTGTATTATAAAGGAACGATTCGTATGGCGGCCGAGAAATTGGAGGAGAGTAACCGTACCTTATATAAGACTCGCCGGCAAGAAGAGCTGGGTTTGAAAGGGAAAGCGGATGTAGCTCAATTCGAGGCTCAAGTAGCGGCCGATGATTATACATTGACCCACCAGCAGAATCTTTTCAATACGGCCTTGCTTACTTTGAGGGAATGTATGAATTATCCATCTGATTTAGAACTGGAGGTGGATACTTTATTACCGGATATCAATTATGTCCCGGAAGTAGAGAATGTGGCGGAGATTTTCGCCTATGCGTCCGGGAATAACCCTACCGCCTTGCAAGCCGAGTATCAATTAACGCAAAGTAAATACCAATATCGTATTTATAAAGGAAAGTTGCTACCGAGCATTTATTTGAATGCCGGAATCTCTACGAGTTATTTCGAGAACCTGAAGTCTGATAATGCCCCGGAAGGTTTCAAGGATCAGTTTAAAAATAACCGTGGTGAATATGTCTCTTTTAGCCTTAGCTTCCCCTTATTCGATGGTTTGAGCAGATTAACGAACGCTCGTCGTTACCGTAACAATATGCGGATCGCACGGGAGACAAGGACAGAGGTCTTTCGCCAGTTGCAGACAGCGGTAGAGCAATCGGTCCTGGATCGTGAGGGATACGCTAAAGAGGCCATACAGATGGATAAGAAGGTGAAATCGGATGAGTTGGCTTATCGTGTTACCCTACGGAAGTACGAGGAAGGCCTGATGAGCACGCTGGATGTACAGACAAGTGCGAATACGCTGTTGGAGTCCAAGGCCAATCTGCTTCAAAAGCGATTGATGTACTTATTGAAAAGCAAGCTGGTGGATTATTATAAGGGCAAGCCTCTTATCAATGAATAAGAATTGAGAACATAGAATTTAGATGATAATAAAAAATATAGAATACGATGGATATACAATTAGAGAAAAAGAAAGGTCTTCAGAAGAAGCATATTCCTTATGTAGCGGGTGGCGTGTTGTTCGTTATCTTGTTGGGATGGATTATCTTTGGTGATCATGCTTCTACGTTGAAAGTGGATGCGAGAGGGATTAGCATCGGTAATGTGACCCGTGAGCAATTCAATGACTTCTTTCGTATGGATGGTCAGGTGCAACCTATCACGGTCGTGCAGCTTAGCCCCGAGGAGGGCGGTATCGTACAGGAGAAAGTCGTGGAAGAGGGTGCCCAAGTGAAGAAAGGCGATATCATTGTTCGTCTGAGCAACTCAAATCTAGATTTGCAGATCTTGAACGCTGAGGCCGAGTTGGCGGAGAAGCAGAACTTCCTTCGTAATACGCAGGTTACCATGGAGCAGGATAAGCTGACCAATCAGATGGAGAAACTTCAATACGATATGGACATGAACCGGGCCCGCCGCTCGTTCAACCAACAAGAGCAGTTGTATAAAGAGAACTTGATCGCCAAGGAGGAGTATCTGAAAGCGAAGGAGGACTTCGAGTTGGCCTCTCAAAAGCACGCCTTGATTACCGAGCGCTTGCGCCAAGACTCTATCTCCCGCACGATCCAGATGGATGAGATGGAGGCCAGCTTGGCGAACATGCGGAAGAATATCCTGTTGATCCGTGAGCGTAAGGAAAACTTGAATGTCCGTTCCCAGATCGACGGTGAGTTGGGACTGTTGGATGTCGTATTGGGGCAAAGCATCAATCCCGGACAAAAGATCGGCCAGATTAACGACCTTTCCGATTATAAGATCGAGGCCATGATCGACGAGCATTATATAGACCGTGTGAAACCGGGCTTAAGCGCCGCTTTCGAGCGTCAAGGCTCGTCTTTCGACTTAACGGTGCGCAAGGTCTATCCCGAGGTTCGTGATGGTAAGTTCCGTACGGATTTCGTTTTCACGGGTGAGCGTCCGGACAATATCCGTAGCGGACAGACCTACTATATCAACTTGGAGCTGGGACAACCTACCGAGAGCATCATTATCCCGAAGGGAACTTTCTTCCAGAGCACGGGCGGAAGTTGGATATTCGTTCTTGATCCGGATGGAAAGAAAGCTTACAGGCGTTCGATCAAGATCGGTCGTCAGAACCCGCAATATTATGAGGTTCTTGAAGGTCTGGAAGCCGGTGAGAAGGTGATTGTGTCCAGTTATGAGAGTTATAAGGATAATGAAGTGCTGGTGCTGGAATAAAATCGATATAATATGAAAAACATACTAATCGCCATTCGTTCCATTTTTAAGAAAGGGCGGCATAACGTGATGAAAATCGTATCGTTGGGAATCGGTTTAGCGGTAGGTTTGGTATTGATCGCTAAAGTCTATTTCGAACAATCGTATGATGATTTTTATCCGGATAGAGACCGGGTCTACCAAGTCTGGACGAAATTCCAGCAAAATGGAGGGGAGTTGGGAGAATATCCGCAAACAAGCGGTGGCATCGCTCCCACGATGCAGCAACAGATACCCGAGATCGAGACCGTCACCCGATACACGAGTTTTGGAGACTGGACCTTTACGATGACCGACACCCAGATGAAATACTCCGGTCGTTGTATCATCGCGGATAGTTGTTTCTTTGATATTCTTCCTCGTCCTATGTTGATCGGAAATGCGAAAGAGGTTCTTTCCAATCCGATGTACGTATTGATATCAAGTCGTATAGCTAGAAATATTGGGGGCGATGTGGTTGGGAAGACCTTTACGATAGACAGTGCGCCGGGACGTGCGATGACTATCGGAGGCGTTTTTGAGGAAGTACCGGAAAATTCTCATTCCCGTTACGACGTGATTGTTTCCATGGCTTCGGCGGGTCGATTTATGTGGGAGGGCTCACCCACTAATATGTTGGGAAACGATCGTTACATAAGCTACGTGAAATTGCATAAGGGGGTGAATCCTTTGGCTTTGGAGGAGCAGGTGCGTACGTTCGTGAATTCCTATTTCCCTCCGGAGGAACAGCAAAAGTCCGGGTTAAGCCTTGATTTCTCGTTTCATAAGCTAGATAATCTGCACAAGGAACTGCCGCAAGTAAAGCGAATGACCTGGATACTTTCCTTGTTGGCCTTCGCTTTGATCTTCACGGCGGTGATGAACTATGTCTTGATCGTGATCTCTTCTATCGTAAATCGTTCGAAGGAGGTGGCTGTCCATAAATGTTATGGAGCGAGTGAGAATAATATTCATGGTATGATGTTTGGTGAGGCGTTGGTGCATATAGTGCTTTCACTGATCTTGGCCTTATTGCTGATCCTTGCGTTTAGAGGTACGGTGGAGGAGTTGCTGGCGACTTCGTTAGATTCCTTGCTCTTGTCCAATGGAAGCTTGGTCTTGCTGGGAATATGTGTCTTGGTGTTTTTCGTATCCGGTTTTATGCCGGGATCATTATACGCCCGGGTCCCGGTGGCCTCCGCTTTCCGTAATTACCGGGAGAATAGGCGTATCTGGAAGAAAGCCTTGTTGCTTGTCCAGTTTGTAGCTACGGGCTTTTTGGTGACGATGCTTGTTTTCGTTGCCCGTCAATATACGTTTATGGTGAATGATCGTCCGGGATATGCCTATGAGAACCTTGCCTACTGCGGGTTAGCTGGCGTGGACTCTACCTCTCGTGCCAAGATTCTGGATGAGGTGATGCGGCTTCCGGGGGTCATTGCGGCTACCACCGTCTATCAATTGCCTTTCGAGCATGCTTCCGGTAATAATATTCTTTTACCGGGTGAGACTCAAGAGCTTTTTAATATCGCCGATCTCTATTGGGTAGGTAACGGATATTTGGACATGATGGAGATTCCCGTGATCCAAGGCCGCTCGTTCACGGAGAATGTGACCAACTCAAGAGAGGTGATGGTAGACCGCCGTTTCGTGGAGAAAATGAAATTGGTAGCGGGCTGGACGGATGATGTGATCGGGAAGGATATCTGCGTCACCGAACATAGCAAATGGAATGAGGAGCCATTCACGATTTGCGGTGTTTATGAGAATATCCGTCTGGGAGGAATCTCGAACCAAGATATGCGGCCTTCCGTATTATTCTATGCGCATAAGCCCATGTATACTTTGCAGGTGAAGTTCCATGAGCTGAACAACGATAGTATGGCTCGTTTACAGCAGAAGATATCCGAGACATTTCCGGATCGTGAACTGAATGCTATCTCTTTCCGTTCCGAGATCATGGATCTATATAAGGACTCCCGCCAATTCCGTGATTCCGTGATGATCGGAGGTTTGGTCACGCTTCTTGTTACGTTGATAGGACTTATTGGCTATACGAATGATGAGGTGAGCCGTCGTCGTAAGGAGATAGCGGTTCGCCGGGTGAATGGGGCTACCTTATGGGATATATTGAGGTTGTTCATAAAGGATATCGGATATATCTGTATCTATGCGGTCATATTAGGCGGTGGTATAGCATACTTTGTCTTGCAAAAGTGGCAAGAGCAATTCACGGAGAAGGTTCCTTTGTCATGGTACATATTCTTGGGTTGTGGCGTATGTGTATTATTGATTATATATTCCGTGGTTTGTCTGGATGCCCGCAAGACGGCTAATGATAATCCGGTGAATTGCTTAAAATCTGAGTGATTGAAAATAGATAATAGAAAATTGATAATTCATGAATAATTTATTGAACTTTAAGTCCTTTTTAAAGTTCCTTGGAAGGAATAAGGCTTATACGCTGATAGACGTGTTTGGTCTGTCTGTATCGTTGATGTTTGTGTTATTGATAGCGGTCTATACGGTACAGGAGATGTCGACTGATAAATTCCATACCAAGGCGGATCGTATCTATCTGGTCGGGAATGAAAATTGGATGGCCACCGGAGCCGCCATTCCTTATAAGATAAAGGAACGCTATCCGGAGGTAGAGAAAGTTTGCCCGGTAGTGGCAGATAATTCAAGCAATATAGTTGTAGTTTCCGGTGATCGGAAACTAAAGGCGAACGTGATGTTCGCGGACTCCACGTTCTTCGATTTCTTTGATTTCCGGTTGCTACAAGGCACTCGTGAGCAAGCATTGGCCGCCGGGAACTATGCGGTGGTCTCCTCTTCGTTCGCCCGTAAGATGTTCGGAACGGATGATCCGATAGGACGGCAGTTAGTGGTGGGAGATACCATATCGGCTACTATAAACGGGGTGGTGGAGGATTTACTTCATTCCTCTATTCCCGAAGCGGATGTGATCGTGCGTTGGGAGCAGATTCGCTGTTTTAACCCCAGCTTAGCCCCGGATCAGTTGGGGAATGCCGGAAGTACATCGGCTTTTGTCTTGGTGCGTGAGGGTAGTGATTTCCCTTCTCGTGCGGAGGATATGGCCCATTGGTTCAAGGAGTTTTATTGGCCGTATCAATATGGGACGGCAAAGGAGGTACGCATATTGCCGCTTAGTGAGCAGTATTTTGCGAAAGCCGCTTCTTACTCTTCTTTGCGAAAGGGAGATTGGCGTTTCGTGATCGTGCTGATGTCCGTAGGTTTCCTTATCTTGATTTTCGCGGTCATTAATTATATAAACTTGACGGTTGCCCAAGCGGGTTTCAGGGCGAAGGAGATGGCTACCCGGCGCCTTTTGGGTTCTTCACGGGGCGAGTTATTCATGCGCTTGATGCTGGAGTCTACTTTGCTTACGTTTATTTCTTTGGTTATCGGGGTTCTCCTTGCCTTGGCAGTCGTGCCGTTTGTCAATGATTTATTGCAGACACGTGTCGATATGAATGTATTGGGTAGACCTGTCTGGCTATTGGCTTTGGTTTCATTAACGGTTGTCGTGGGAGTTTTATCCGGCTTACTGCCTGCTATCATTATTTCTTCTTCTAAACCGATCGAGGTGGTAAGGGGTACGTTCCGGGCTAAGACGAAAATGGTATTCAGTAAGTTCTTTATCGTATTCCAAAATGTGATCACGATCACGATGATCGCCGCCTCTATCACGATGGTTTGCCAGATCGTTCATATGATCAACGCTCCTGTCGGATATAAAACGAAGAATTTATTGGCTATGCGATCGGTGGATGAAAGGCAGTTATCCGCTTTTGTCGGTGAGTTGAAAGGTTTGTCATGCGTAGATAGGGTCGGGAAGACTCAAGGATTGCCTTTATTCGGTAGTAATAATTGGACTTCTACTTATCAGGGGCAAAATATATCTTTTCAGCAATTCGTTATGGATAAGGATTGTTACGATATGCTGGGATTGGAGATTTTGCGTGATAACCATTTAACGACAGAGGGCTGGTTCCTAAACGAGCAAGCGATGCGTGAGATGAACTTATCGGAGGATGCGACCTCTTTTATGTTGGATAGGCACGAAAGGCCGATAGCGATAGCGGGTATCGTCCGGGATTTCTATTGCTTTGGAAATGTGACGACAGGGATGAACCCTGTCATGTTCCGTTTCTTGAAAGATAATGAAGCTCCTTGGATGATTTTGATCGAGACACAAGGTGATCCTTTCGCCGCAAAGGAGGCTATCGGTAAAGTATATGAGAAAGTGACCGGACTTGAGTTTGAGGCTTTCTTCATGGATGAGAGTTTACAAAACTCATTCGACTCGCAAATCCGTTTGGCAAAGATCGTAATCGTATTCTCGATAATCGCCATCCTTATTTCTTTGCTAGGCTTATTGGCGATGTCCACTTATTTTATCCAACAGCGTTTGCAAGAAGTATCCGTACGAAAGGTATTTGGTTCCAGCAACCGGCAGATATTGGTTAAGCTCGTATTCACGTTCTTGAACTATGTGCTGGTCGCTTTCGTGATTGCCATACCTATTATTATGTACTTTATGAAAGATTGGCTGTCCGACTATTCGTATCGTATCGGTTTAAGCCCGCTGATATTTATCGCTGCCGGCTTATTCTGCCTCGTGATCTCGTTTGTCTCTGTCTTTTTCCAGAGCTACCGGGCTGCCACATCGAATCCGGTGGATAGCTTTAGGCATAGGCTTTAGTAACTTTTAAAAGGAAATATCATGAACTCAATCGTACGAAATTTCGTTTTTGTGATCAGTCGTTTTAAAATGGCTAGTTTCTTGAATGTAGCAGGATTATCTGTGGCTTTCACAGCTTTCTTGATCTTGTTCATGCAAGTTCGTTACGAGTGGGGATACGATCGTTTCCATAAGCATGCCGACCGGTTGTATCGCTTGGAGATCGTTCACAATAATAAAGGGGCGCAAGTCGTATTGAACCGCCCGCTTATCGATCGGTTCTTGGCCTCCTCTCCACATATTGAGGAGGGGGCGCTAATCAATCGGTGGGGCGATAAGAAGTATATCACGGTGGATCGGGATGGTGAGCGGATGACTTTCCATGAGGAGCTCTATGCCTGCTATCCCTCCTATGCCCGTGTTTTCAACTTTGATATGGTGGAAGGTGAAGCGGCGGCGTTGGAGGAGAAGGGCCGGGTATTGATACCGGCAAGTATGGCTCATCGTTTCTTCGGCAATCATCCGGCGGTCGGGCAAGTCTTGATCGGAGAGGGGTGGACGTCCGAGGTGGGAGGTGTCTACCGGGACTTTCCCTCCAACTCGATCGTCAGTAATGCGGTCTATCGGCGCATATCGGACAAGGAAGGCGCAGGCGCTTGGATGCAAAATAATTTTGAGTGTTATCTCCGTCTGGATAATCCGGCCTCCGCTCCGGATGTCTTGGCTGGTTTCGAGAAAAATTTCCGCCACGACGAATGGAATTGGAAAACGAGACAATTGCGCTTGACTTCTCTGCCGGATATCTATTTTAAGACTGACACGAGCTACGATTCACAGAAGCAAAAGGGGAGCTATGCCCAGCTTCAAGCGCTATCTGCTATCGCTATCTTGATCGTATTGATAGCGGTCATTAATTTCATGAACTTCAGCAATGCTTTGGTGCCGGTCCGTCTGCGGGGCATCAACACGAGGAAGGTATTGGGGAGTCCGGTATCGGCGCTCCGGATGGCCGTGGCTTCGGAGGCGGTGGGGATGTGCCTGTTGTCTTACCTGATCGCTTTGCTGCTGGTTCGCCTGTTGTCGAAGACCGGGTTTGTGGATTTGGTCAGTGGAGGCATTTCCTTGGAGGGGCAGATGCCCTTGTTGATCGCCTGTGGAGGCTTTGTGTTGCTGATCGGACTTATCGCTGGTTGCTGGCCGGCTTGGTATATCACCTCTTTCTCTCTGGCACTGGTGCTGAAAGGAAATTTCGGCTTATCTCCCAAGGGGCGCTCGTTCCGCAATGTGTTAGTAGGATTTCAGTTCGTGGCCTCTTTTATTTTGGTTATAGCGGCTTTGTTTATCACGTGGCAGAATTACAATATGCTTCATACGCCGCTTGGATTCGATAGCGAGCGGATTGTCACCGTAAAGCTAAACCGTAATCTGAGCAGGCAACCGGAGAGCGTGCGTCAGCGGTTGGGGCAACTCTCCTCTGTCGAGGCCTTGTCGTTTACCTCAAGAGTGCTTGGCGCTGAGGATAATTACTCCGGCTGGGGACGTACCTACGTGGATGAGGATATCCAATTCAAGGTGGTGCAGGCAGACTCGGAGATTGAGCGGGTATTGGCCCTTCCTATTCTGGAGGGGCGGGGATTCCTGCCGGAAGACCAGTTGAGCGATGGCACTTATTTGTTCAATGAGGAAGCGAAACGGACCTATGGGCTGAAAGCGGGAGATCCAATCCGGTTGGACTGGGGAGATTTACATCGTAGGGAGAAGATCGCCGGTTTCGTGCCTGACCTGAAATATAACTCGTTCCGGGATAAGCTGGAGCCGTTCGCCATCTTTGTCGGAAAAGAGATTATGGCTGGGACCTTGACGAACCTGATGATCCTTGTTCGCCCGGGGACGGACTACCGTCAACTCTCGCTAGACATAGAGAGCTCCTTGCGGGAACTAGATCCTGATTATCCTCTCGATATCCATTTGTTCAACAATATCCAAGAGAACTTGTACCAGAAAGAGCTGCTACTTGGCAAACAAATCTTGTTCTTCAGCTTGATTGCCGTATTTGTGTCTTTGGTAGGCGTATTTGGTGTTGTCTTGTTTGAGAGCGAATATAAACGGAAAGAGATCGGTATCCGGAAGGTATTTGGCGCTACCGTGATGGACTTGTTGCGGAAGCATAACCTATCGTATCTATGGATCGTCATGATCTGTTTCGTGATCGCCTCGCCGATCGCTTGGTACGGCATTGAGCGCTGGCAAGAGAATTTCGCCTTGAAGGCTCCGCTCCATTGGTGGATTTTCCTCTTGGCTTTCCTTGCCATTGCGATCATCACGTTGCTCACGGTTACGATCCAGAACTACCGGGCTGCCAGCACGAATCCCGTGGACAGCATCCGGCAGGGATGTTGATATCGGCCCTTCAGATCCCGAACAAGAACGGTAACGGTTTGCTGTCCTTGAAATCTTTGGCGGTGTTTCCGGCGTAAATCTCGCCGTCTGTGAGCGTTAGTTTCTTGATAGGTGTACCTGCCTTGAAGTCCAAGCTCTTGAAATCTACCCAAAAGATATCCGGGCTTAAAGTAGACTCGAAGTAATATACCTTATTCTTCTGGTCGGCTACCGTACGCCAGCGGGTAGAGGAGATATTCGGTTGATCCGGGGTCGTGATTCCCAGAGGTACCGATACGTTACGCATTACGCTGAATACCCCGGCTACCGCTTCCCGGAAATTACTTGTCTGCGGGATGGCGTGGATATAGAAAGAGGCACGCACGAAACGATCGGAAGCTCGGTTCGTACCCGGCAACATGACCAAGCCGCCTATCTGTTGCCAGTAATCGTTTAAGGTTAGTTGCTTATCGTATGTAGGGGAATTCGTCATGACTTGGCATTCCCGTCCCTCGTGGATAACCAAGTTCCCGTTCAGGTATTCGAAGATAGCGCTATTTCCTGAAGCGTCCGAGATCGAGAGATGCAAGGTCGATTTCGCCCCGTTCGGGAGATCCGGATCGTCGATGCGGAAGACCTCCTTGCTTAACTCGGCAACCGCCTCATCTACCGTGGCGAAATTATCGAGTACATACTGCGTCCAGATGCTAAGCCCCATAACCGGGCGGTTATCGTCCGGTCGGAAATAAGATGACTCGGTGAGGAACAATAGGTTGGCTACAAGCCCCTTCTCGTTCATGCCGTCGCACGTACCGATATCATACCCGGCGGTCACCACGCTTCCGTATTTCGAGATCCATTGGATGGTATTATCGGATATCGCCCCCCTTCTTTGCACTCCCCGGGGGAAGAGGTAAAGGTTGGATTGCGGGTCCTCTTTCCAATCCATGGTACGTCCGGTTACGACCATATTGTCCGGCCCGAGGTAAACGGCCCTTGTACACGCCTCGCTTCCCGTAGGGTTCATGAACATGAGCAAGCCGGCGAAAAGAGAGGCCAGTGTTAAATTCTTTGATTTCATAAGATCTATATTATTAGGATAATCTATTTATGAAACAAGTGGCTTTAAGGAATGTTTAGGGATGGTTTAGAATGATATACGAGATACGGAGCCGTGTGAATAACCCCCATTTCGTTTTTAGGCTTTCATATCGTCGAGGATGCGGAAGCATTGGGTATGGGAAGCCAACGATACGATTTGATCTCCTTGGACGATAAATAAGTGCGGTTTCTACTGTGATAAAAACATTTAATAACATCCTTTTTATCGGGCTTATTACCTTAAAGGCGTTATCTTTGCCCATGAATAAATAACAGTTTTGGGAGTACAAACTAAAAACAATTTGATTATGTTCTCAGGTATTGTAGAAGAAGCGGCTCAGGTAGTAGCCCTCCAATCCGATAAAGGAAACCTTCATCTGACGATGAAGTGCTCATTCGTGAATGAGCTGAAAATAGATCAGAGCGTGGCTCACAACGGCGTTTGCCTTACGGTGGTAAGCATGACGGAAGATACGTATACGGTTACCGCTATCAAGGAGACCTTGGAACGTTCGAACCTCGGGAACCTGAAAGTGGGCGATAAGGTGAACTTGGAGCGTAGCATGTTGATGAACGGCCGTCTGGACGGGCATATCGTACAGGGGCACGTGGACCAGACCGCCGTTTGTGCGGAGGTGAAGGAGGCGGACGGCAGCTGGTACTATACGTTCGAGTACGCTTTTGATAAGGAGATGGCCCGGCGGGGGTATATGACCGTGGAGAAAGGCTCCGTTTGCGTGAACGGCGTCAGCCTGACGGTATGCAACTCCCAGCAAAACAGTTTCCAAGTCGCTATCATCCCTTATACGCACGATAACACGAACTTTTGCCAGATCGAGAAAGGTACGGTAGTGAACCTAGAGTTCGATATTGTCGGGAAGTATATTAGCAAGATGATGCAGTTTAAATAAGGTTCGAAGAATTTCCTATCCATAAAAGGCTTTAGCGGTATCTGATGATCCCGGCTAGAGCCTTTTCTATCTACAGACAATCTTAATTCCGTGCGTGTACGATTAAAAACGTTTTAAGTAAATTTTCACTAACCAAAACTATCCTTGGTATGTTTATTGTTATATAATTATATGAGAAAAATAGACTAAACATATCAGATTATGGCCTATATCGATTATTACAAGATTTTGGGGGTGAACAAGGACGCTTCTCAGGATGATATCAAGAAAGCCTATAAGAAGTTGGCTCGGCAATATCACCCTGACTTGAATCCGAACGATCCCGACGCCCATCGTAAGTTTCAGGAGATCAATGAGGCGAACGAGGTGCTTAGCGATCCGGAAAAGCGTAAGAAATACGACCAGTACGGGGAGAATTGGAAACATGCGGATGAGTTCGAGGCTCAACGGAAGCAGTACGGCCAGCAAGGTGGCGGCTTTGGCGGCGGCTTCTCGAACGGTGGAGGTACGTATTGGTCTTCCTCCGGCGATGATGGAGAGTTCTCGGATTTCTTTGAGTCTATGTTTGGTTCCCGCCGGGGGGGCGGTGGCCGTTCTAATCATGGGTTCCGTGGACAGGATTACACGGCCGAATTGCACTTATCCTTGATGGATGCGGCCAAGACACATAAGCAGGTGATCACCGTGAACGGCAAGAACCTGCGTATCACGGTTCCCGCCGGCGTAGCCAACGGGCAAACCATTAAGCTGAAAGGCCAAGGCGGGCCGGGCATGAATGGAGGCCCTGCCGGTGATTTGTACATCACGTTCATTATCCCGGACGACAGCCGTTTCAAACGGGTGGGAGACGATCTGTACCTGACTGTCCCCTTGAACCTCTATACGGCGGTCTTGGGTGGCGAGCAGATTATCGATACCTTGGATAGCAAGGTGAAACTGAAAGTAAAAACGGGCACGCAAAACAATACGAAAGTCCGGTTGAAAGGTAAGGGATTCCCTGTTTACAAGAAGGAGGGGCAGTTTGGTGACTTGATCGTCACGTACTCGATCGAGGTGCCGACCAACTTGACAGAGAAACAGAAGGAATTGTTCCGGGAAATACAAAGTCTAAATTAAAAACAGGTGTATTATGCAAACAGATTTAGTTATTGTCAGTGAATACTGCCAGAAATGCCATATAGACCCTTCGTTCATCATTTTGCTGGAAGAGGGAGGTTTGATAGACATTAATATCACGGATGGAGAGAGGTATCTCTTCTCTTCCCAGCTCCGTGATCTGGAACAATACACACGTATGTATTACGACTTGTCTATTAACATCGAGGGAATCGAGGCCATTCATCATATGCTGGACCGGATGCGGAATTTGCAGGCGGAGATACAATCGTTGAGAAACCGTCTGCATTTATATGAACCATTCGGTTTTGATACGATCGAGAATTTCTAGTGTCAAATTGCTGCTAAACAAGGCTTCACTGCCCGATAGCGAAGGGCGTATGCAAACAAATTGAAAATATTTCTTGAAAATGTTTGGAAGTTTGGAATGTAATATATACCTTTGCACTCGCAATCAGGAAATGATAGCGACTATATCGCGGAGTGGAGCAGTGGTAGCTCGTTGGGCTCATAACCCAAAGGTCGTAAGTTCGAGTCTTGCCTCCGCAACTAAAAAGTCTTCAAGTCATTGACTTGAGGACTTTTTCTCTATTCAATCAAGCGATCGGGCGATGCGACCCCGACGGAAACGAATAATAAGCTATGCTTATTTCTTCCGTAAAGGCCCTTTGTTCTTCCAGAATCCCAATTTATAATAGATATAGGTGATTGTAAGCCCGATGCAAAGGCTGGCGCCGATGGCCCACCAGATACCGCTCCGTCCCCAGATAGAGCTAAACCAATAGGCGAGGGGAATGCGTATCAGCCAAAGACAAGTGATGCTTACTGCCATTGGGAACAGGGTATCGCCAGCTCCCCGTAATGCCCCGTTGAAGACGTTCAAGCCGCCGTGTACGATAAAGAATCCTCCCATGATCAATAAATATTCCTTGCCAATCCGGATCACCTCCGGGTCCTTGGTGAAAGCCAGCATCATCTTGTCCCCGAAGAAATAGATGGCCGTGAAGGTTGCTAGACCCAGCAATAGGTTGACAAGCATGGCGAATCGTACCCCGTCACGTACCCGGTCCAAGTGCCCAGCTCCGATGTTTTGCCCGCAGAAAGCAGCTAGCGCCCCAGAGAGGGTTAATACCGCTTGGATGATGATCGTGTCGATCTTTCCCGCTGCCCCGTAAGCGGTGAGCGTATCCGTGCCGAAACTGTTCACGATCCCCAGCAAGGCAATCAATCCGAGCGAGATGGCACATTGCTGTACGCTGGAGGGAAGCCCGATGCGGAGCCCTTCCTTGAACAGTCCCATATCGAACAATAAATCCTGTTTCTTGATAGAGAGCAGGGGATGGGTGTTGTTCACGTAGCCTAGGGCCACGCACATGCCGATCCCTTGGGCGATCACCGTAGCCCGTGCCGCCCCTTCGATCCCCCATTTGAAAACGACAATGAAGAGTAAATCCAAGGCGATATTCAAGATCGTGGTAAGCAGGATAAACAGCATGGGGCGCACGGACTCCCCGACACCCCGCAATATGGAGATAATGCTATTGAAAGTGACGAACAAGAACGTACCCCCTACATAAATCCTGAAATAAGCGACCGCCTGCGGGATCACGTCCTCCGGCGTGTTCGTCAGCCTGAACATCGGCTCGGCAAAAATAATCCCCGCTATGGACAGCAATACCCCTGCGACCAACATGAAGATAAAGAAAGATGAGAAGGCTTTTTGCACCTTATCGAACTCCTTCGCCCCGAAAAACTGCGAGATCACCACCGACGTTCCGCTTCCGATACCGATCACCAGCGAGATAATAAAGTAATAGATGAAGAAGGAAGCCGATACCGCCGCCAACGACTCTTTCCCTAGAAACTGCCCGACAATGACGCTGTCGGTCACGTTATAAAGTTGTTGCAGCAGATTGCCGATCAGCAAAGGGAAAGCGAAACGCAGGATCACCTTCCATACCGCCCCACTCGTCAAATCCCTATTTCCTGTATTAATTTTCAATTCTCAATTCTCAATTTTCAATTCCCTATAGGTCTTTCAGCAGGATATTGTCGTTTGCCTTTATCATATCCTCACGTGTCTTCAGCAGGGCTTTCCATTCCTTGCTGAAAAGCTTGCTCGTGTCAATCTTGAAGTTCTCGGAGCCATACTCGTCCATGCGGGTCAGCAGGTAGCTGACCGTGATCTTATTGACATCGATCGCCGGCTGGTAGTATGCCACACGGTCGTCATTCCCGTAATTCACCTCGATGATGATGTTCAACTCCGTGAGCAGGTATAAGATCTGTGTCGTTATGCGGATAGGGATGCGGTAAGCGTCGGATAGCTCGTCGGCCGTATAGGGTTTCTCGCCTTTCACGAATCGTTTGATGATCAGCGAGGCGATCAGCAGGGTCAGGAAATCCTTGTACCGGCGGCTGATACTTTTGCTGTCCCTCTCAAAGCTGAATTTCTTCACGTTCTGGGAGGCGTACGACAGCTCTGCGCCAAACAAGCAAATCAACCAAGAAAGCTGCAACCAGAGCAACAACAAAGGCAGTGCGGCGAAACTACCGTAAATAGCGTTGTACTTGCTCACCCAAATCTGCCCGCTGATATAAATAAATTGGAACAACTGGAAGGCGCAACCAGCGATAAAGCCTGCCACCAACCCGTTCACGAACCTCACTTTCGTATTCGGCAGGGAGACGTACAGCCCCGTGAAAGCCAATGTCGTGATAATATAGGGCGCTATATGCAAGAACAACTCCATGAGCGGCGTAAAAAATAAGTATTGCCCCAAGAACGAGTTCTGCAAGGTAGACATGAAGATGGACAAACCGCTGGATGCCGTCATCAGCACCGGCAGCACGAGGAATAAGGCCAGATAATCGGATATCTTCCGGTACCAAGGCCGGGATTTCTGGATCTGCCAGATATCGTTGAACGTATCCTCTACGGACGAGATCAAGTTGATCACCGTATAAAACAACAAAATCAAACCGACCCCGATGATCACTCCCCCCTGCGCCTGCGCCAGATAGCTCTCCACGAACTCGAACGCCTTGTTCAGCTCCATCTCGTGCCCGGGGAAATAATCGAACAACTCCTGCCGTACCGTCCCTTGGAAACCGAAGCCCTTAGCTATACCTAATAATACGGCCAGCAAAGGTACGATAGATAACAAGGTACTGTAGGTAAGCGCCGACGCCTTGGTTTGCAGGTTCTCGCTCTGGAAACCCCGCACGGCGAGTATGACCGTCTTGATGATATTGATATAAATCTCCTTCAGCCCACTAACTTCATTCTCGGTAATCCGCCAAATGTCGTAGGTTACGAAACGGATGGTTCGTGCTAATAATGCGCTGATCCGTTCTCCAATAGGTTTCTTTTCTTCCCGTGGCTTGTTTTTGGGCATATCGGCACATGATTTAATTGGCAAATAAAAAAAGCAGTCTGCCTATAAGCCGGGTCCTGTACCTCTTTGGAAAGAGGCGCCTGCCATTTATCTTGTCTTACCGTCGCCGGTAAGCTTTAGCGGTCTACCCCCCGGCATCGGACGAGCCATCCTACATGCGCCGGTATACATGACCTTACAACCCATAAGACGTACGGCATCCCGTATCGCTACGGGACCCGGTGAGCTCTTACCTCACCTTTTCACCCTTACCGGACGAGTCCGGCGGTTATTCTCTGTTACGTTACTCTACCCTCACGGACAGCTTCCCGTTAAGAAGTATGGTGCTCTGTGTTGCCCGGACTTTCCTCACACCCGAAGGTGAGCGACAGACCGGCAGACTGCGATAGGACAAAGATAGGTATTTTAGTTGACAGTTGGCGGTCGGCGGTTGACAATTATTTTGGAGACGCATAGGAGAGATAGGATAACATTTTCTTTTTCAGCCGTAAACATATTCTGTCTCCTAGGTGTTTTTTATACGAACAGAGATTCTAGATTGCCAGTAACCGACTGTCATTTATCGATTGCCGACTGTCAGTTATCGCGTGTCAACTGTCAATTCGTCTGCTGTTTAATTGTTAAAAAGGTACTTTGCAATACACAGTACTGTTAAGTGCGGTTAAGCCCCTGTGATGCCTCGTTAAAAGTGATAAAAAATACGATGGAAATGGAATATCCGCACAATTTTTGAGTTTTCTTTGCCGTAAAGAAACTGTTAAATTTAAGTGTTTAATTAAATAAGAAAAGTATGAAAAATATCTGGAAGAATGTGCTTGGTGTTGCTCTGATAGCAGCCATTAGTTCTGGTGCCGCGATCGGAACGAGTACTTACCTGATGAATAAGAATCAACGTCCGGTGGAGTTGGCCTCCGGGGTTGAGAATACCTTCAAGCAACCGTACCGATTGACGAATTATGGAACCGTGGCCGCCGAGAATATCGATTTCACTACGGCCGCCGAGAGCGCCATCCACGGGGTTGTCCATATCAAGGCCACGGCTAACGCACAAGCCTCTAACGGGGACGGCGGTCAGCAGTATATGGACCCGTTCGAGTATTTCTTTGGCTTCGGTGGCCGTGGAGGGTTCCAACGTCCGCAACAGCAACCTCGTGTGGGCGCCGGCTCGGGTGTCATTATCTCTACGGATGGTTATATCATCACGAACAACCACGTGATCGACGGAGCCGATGAGCTGGAGGTTACCTTGAACGATAACCGGAAATTCCCGGCAAAGATTATAGGGGCTGATCCGACAACAGATATCGCCTTGATCAAGATCGAGGCAACCGACTTACCTACGATCCCCTTTGGTGATTCTGAGAAGTTGAAAGTAGGTGAGTGGGTGTTGGCGGTAGGTAACCCGTTTAACTTGACCTCTACCGTTACGGCAGGTATCGTGAGCGCTAAGAGCCGTGGTAACATCGGCGCCGGTGGCAAGGATCGTAGCAAGATCGAGTCGTTTATACAGACAGACGCCGCCGTGAACCCGGGTAACAGTGGTGGGGCGCTAGTGAACACGAAAGGCGAGTTAGTCGGTATCAATACCGCTATCTACTCCGAGACCGGTAACTTCGCCGGATACTCTTTCGCCGTGCCTATCAGCATCGCCGGTAAGGTGGCTAACGACTTGAAGCAGTTCGGAACCGTGCAGCGTGCTGTATTAGGCGTATTGATACAAGACCCGCAATACGTGCCCGACGCTGAGAAAGAGAAAGTGAAAGTATTCGAGGGCGCTTACGTAGGTGGTTTCGCCGAGCGCAGCTCCGCTAAGGAAGCCGGAATCGAGAAGGGTGACGTGATTGTAGCTGTGAACGGCGTGAAGATCAAATCGTCTAGCGCTTTGCAAGAGCAGATCAGCAAATACCGTCCGGGCGACAAGGTAGAGTTGACGATCAACCGTAACGGTAGCACGAAGAAATTCACGGTAGAACTCCGTAATGCGCAAGGTAGCACCAAGGTCGTGAAGGGTGGTGACAGCGCAGAGGTTATGGGCGCAGCGTTCAAGGCTTTGAACGACGAGCAGAAACGTAAGTTAGGTGTAAGTTATGGTATCGAGGTTACCGGTCTGACCAGCGGCAAACTGAAAGACGCCGGTATAAAGAAAGGCTTCATTATCATGATTGTAAACAACCAGAAGATCTCTGCTCCGGAAGACTTGGAAAAGATTGTGGAAAGCATACTTCAAGGACGTACGGAAGATCAAGGCCTCTTCATTAAAGGCTTCTACCCGAACGGACGTACGAAGTACTATGCGATAGATCTTGCCGAATAAGATAAACAAGGACTGTAGTCTTATAGGTGTGAAAAGATTGTTAAAGGTTTTTAATTGGCTGGATGTGGGGTGCATCCAGCCAATTCTTTCAACAAAAATGGTTATCTTTGCACCCCGTATTCTCAATTAAACAAATTGAATGAGACAATTAAAGATCACAAAGTCCATTACCAACCGCGAAAGCGCTTCGCTGGATAAATATCTTCAAGAGATTGGTCGAGAAGATCTTATCACGGTAGAAGAGGAAGTGGAATTGGCACAGGCTATCAAAAGAGGAGACCGTAGGGCGTTAGAGAAATTGACCCGTGCGAATCTCCGTTTCGTCGTTTCTGTGGCTAAGCAATATCAGAACCAAGGTTTGAGTTTGCCCGACCTTATTAATGAGGGTAACTTAGGCTTGATCAAGGCTGCCGAGAAATTCGATGAGACGAGAGGTTTCAAGTTTATTTCCTATGCTGTATGGTGGATTCGCCAATCTATTCTGCAAGCTTTGGCAGAGCAGTCAAGAATCGTGCGTCTTCCGTTGAACCAAGTAGGCTCGCTGAACAAGATCAGCAAGGCCTTCTCCAAGTTCGAGCAGGAAAACGAGCGCAGACCGTCTCCAGAGGAACTTGCTGATGAGTTGGATATCCCGGTGGATAAGATTTCCGATACCTTGAAGGTGTCCGGACGTCATATTTCCGTGGATGCCCCGTTCGTGGAAGGCGAAGACAACAGCCTTTTGGATGTGCTTGTGAACGATGACGCTCCTATTGCGGACCGGTCGTTAATGAACGAGTCATTGGCTAAGGAAATTGATAGAGCGCTTGCTACACTGACCGAAAGAGAATGTGAGATAATCAAGATGTTTTTCGGTATTGGCTGTCAGGAAATGACATTGGAAGAGATTGGCGACAAATTTGGCCTCACTAGAGAGCGTGTCCGCCAGATCAAGGAAAAAGCAATCAGAAGATTAAGACAAGGAACTCGTAGCAAGCTTCTAAAATCGTATTTAGGCTAATTTAAGGAATTATTGAGTTGGCGAAGGCTCCGGTCCGAAAAGGATTGGGAGCCTTTATTTTTTTTCTTAACTTTGCCACTGGAATATAATACCATAAAAACTATATAAATGACTACAAGACGTAATTTCCTGAAAACAGGATCTATTTCCTTGGCCGGCCTGTTGGTTGGCGAGAAGGTATACTCCGCCGTGAGTACGCCCGACAATAAAAAGAGTTTTAGCACGATCGCCTCTAAGGTGACCGGCGATTACGCCAGCAAGCGCCCGGCTCCCGAGGCCCGTAAGTTTACCTCCAAGGCGGTAGAGGAGCAACTGAAGGCTTCCAAGGCCCGTATCAAGGACCCGAAGCTGGCTTGGATGTTCGAGAACTGCTACCCGAATACCTTGGACACGACCTGTGAGTTCAAGATGGTAGACGGCAAGCCGGATACGTTCGTGATCACCGGAGATATTCACGCCATGTGGTTGCGTGACTCCTCGGCGCAGGTTTACCCCTTCGTCACCTTGGCGAAGAAGGATAAGGACTTGCGGCAAATGCTGGTCGGAGCTATCAATCGCCAGACCGCCTGCATCCTGATCGATCCCTACGCTAACGGCTTCAACGAAGGCCCTACCGGGAGCGAGTGGGAGAGCGACCGCACGGAGATGAAGAAAGAGCTTCACGAGCGTAAATGGGAGATCGACTCGCTTTGCTACCCGATCCGCTTGGCGTATCATTATTGGAAAGAGATTGGCGATACCTCCGTATTCGACAGCAAATGGGAGCAGGCAATGGAGGCCGTTTACCGTACCTTCCGTGAGCAACAGCGCAAGGATAGCCTCGGGCCGTACCGTTTCTCCCGTGTGACGGACCGCCAAGGCGATACCCTCTTGAACGATGGTTGGGGTAGCCCAGTGAACCCGGTGGGCCTAATCGTCTCTTCTTTCCGTCCTTCCGACGACGCTACGCTGTTCGGCTTCTTGGTACCATCGAACTTGTTCGCTATCACCTCGCTTCGTCAGGTGGCTGAGATTCTTCGTGTCGTAAGAAATAACACGGACTTGGCCGGCCGTTGCGAGGCGTTGGCGGGTGAGGTAGAGGAGGCCGTGAAGAAATACGCTATCGTGGAGCATCCGGAATTCGGTAAGGTATACGCCTTCGAGGTGGATGGTTATGGTGGACAGGTATTCATGGACGACGCTAACGTACCGAGTTTGCTGGCTTTGCCGTTCTTGGGTTGCGTGGACGTGAACGACCCGGTTTACCAGAATACCCGCCGCTTGGTGCTGAGTCCTTCCAATCCTTACTTCTTCAAGGGAAAGGCCGGCGAGGGCATCGGCGGTCCGCATATCGGTTTCAACTATATCTGGCCGATGAGCTTGATCATGCGTGCTACGACTTCCAACGACGAGAAGGAGATCCGGTATTGCATAGAGACGCTTCGTGATACGGACGGAGGCACGGGCTTCATGCACGAGTCTTTCCATAAGGACAATCCTTCCGATTACACCCGCTCGTGGTTCGCTTGGACGAATACTCTGTTTGGCGAGTTGATCGTGAAGCTGCAATCCGAAGGCAAGCTGAAAGACCTCCTCGGCTAATACCACCAAGGTTAATATCACCAATTGTAGAGACGGGACATGCCCTGTCTCTACAAGTCTGTAGCTGAGTGTATTTAGGCAAAATCAATCAAAACAACATAAATCTAAGCGGAATACATGAAAACAAATAAACTATTCATTCTGACAGGTCTGGCGGCGATAGCCTCCACCTCCTGTAGCCAAAAAGAGAATACGTCCGGGCAGCCCGCCAAGCCCATGAATATCCTTTATATCATGACGGACGATCACTCCTTCCAAACCATCAGCGCCTACGACAAGCGATACATCCAAACCCCCAACATCGACCGCATCGCAAACGAGGGCGTACGTTTCACCAATAGCTTCGTAGCCAACTCCATCAGTGGCCCCAGCCGTGCCTGCATGCTGACCGGCAAGCACAGCCACAAGAACGGCTTCATCGATAACGCCCATACCTTCGACGGCTCGCAGCAGACCTTCCCGAAGCTATTGCGTAAAGCTGGCTACCAAACCGCCATGATCGGTAAATGGCACCTCACCTCCGATCCCACCGGTTTCGATTACTGGAACATCCTCGTAGGCCAAGGCGATTACTATAACCCCATCTTCATCGATAACGGCGAGAAGCGTCAGATCGAAGGGTACGCCACGAACATCACGACCGATCTGGCTCTTGATTGGCTGGACAATAAACGAGACAAGAGCAAGCCTTTCTGCCTCCTGCTGCACCATAAGGCCCCGCACCGTACTTGGATGCCCGATACCTGCGACCTGCGTCTTTACGATGATGTGACCTTCCCGCTGCCCGAGAACTTCTACGACGATTACGCCGGCCGCATCGCCGCCTCGGAGCAGGAGATGAGCATCATCAAGGATATGGATATCGTATACGACTTGAAAATGGCCGATAAGGAGAACGAGATCCATTCCTCCAACGCCGATCTGGAGAAGTACGGCCGTGAGCTTTATAACCGCATGAATCCGGACCAGAAAGCCGCTTGGGACGCCTATTACGATCCGATCATCCAAGACTTCAAGGCGAAGAAACGCACGGGTAAGGAGCTGGCTGAGTGGAAATACCAGCGTTATATGCACGATTACCTTCGGGTGATCCATTCCGTGGATCGGAACATCGGTATCGTGCTCGATTATCTGGAGAAGAACGATTTGCTGGATAACACGTTGATCGTCTACACCTCCGACCAAGGATTCTACATGGGCGAGCATGGCTGGTTCGACAAGCGCTTCATGTATGAGGAATCCTTCCGCACCCCGTTGCTGATGCGTCTGCCGGGTGGCAAGAAGGGTGATATCCCGCAGCTCGTGCAGAATATTGATTACGCCCCCACTTTTTTGGAACTGGCCGGAGCCCCCATCCCAGCCGACATCCAAGGCGAGTCCTTGCTTCCCTTGCTGAAAGGCGAGCGGCCGGAGAACTGGCGTAACTCCCTTTACTATCATTACTACGAGTATCCCGCCGAGCATTCCGTGAAGCGTCATTACGGCGTACGTGACGATCGTTATAAATTGATCCATTTCTACAACGACATCGACGTATGGGAGCTTTACGACCTCCAAGAAGATCCCCACGAGATGAATAACCTTTACGGTAAGCCCAGTTACGAGGCAGTGATGAAACGCATGCGAGACGAGCTTTATAAGCTGCAAAAACAATATGATGACCCTGTGGGAATACGCTTCAATGTGTCGGACTGATGAGAGCGGACATTCGTGTTCTGTTATCAGATTTTTTAATTAGTTGTGGATTAAGGTGCATAAAGGACTTGGAACTTGGGGGATGAGAAGTTGAGTCTTTGCGCTTGATGACTTAGCTCTTTGCGTTCTTTGATTTAAGTCATTGGCTTGAAGGAATTAAGTCTATCGTATGGCTCTTCTTTGCTTATGCGTGTATCGAATTAAAAAATGACTATAGGCAGGTTTCAAGTTTCAAGGTTTCATGAAACCTTTTTCTTCACACACACGATACGTACATTATATAGGTTTCAAATAAATCCCTTTATATTTGTTATGCGGGATGGATAGCCTCGAAGAACTTGCGTAGCCACGACATGATGTTTTTACCCGAGGCGGACGGAGCGATCATGAGGAACTGTATTATATGTACTTGTGCGTGTGTGAGGAAAAGGGGTTCGTGAAACCTTGAAACTTGAAACCTATTTCCATGCCCATCCAGATATTGTCAACATCAGTACAGATAAATATATGTGCCTTTATCGTGTGCGTACATTAAACGTAAGGATTGTTGAGCCATGAGAAAAAACTTGAAAAATAATGCCGAAAAAGTTTGGAGGTTATGTTTTATAGCACTACTTTTGCACCCGCATTCGAGAGAGAACGGCGATACCGAAATAATGAAACAAATTTTTCTTGAAAAAAGTTCTGAAATAATTTGAAAGTTTAAATGAATTTTGGAATGAGGCAATGGTTTCCCGCATAGCGGATATATTCTGAGTGGAAGTTTTATTGTTCTGCAATTCTTTCAGAATCGAATTTACATCACCACTGGTGTCCAGAGTATAGATTACATCGCCCACTCCGACACGGTTGCCTTCTGCATTATAGTAATTGATATAGCCATCTGCTTCGGAATTGACTACTTCTTCTGAACGCATAATATAGCCATACAAAGGTGTGTCATCATCGAGTTTAGCTGCATTTACTTCGTAAATAGAAACATGATCCTGAGAAAGATATCCCCAGGCCAGAATAACAATGTACATTAATATAAGAAAAAAGATGAAGAAAGAAAGATTAGGATGAAATTTTTTCTTTTTTTTACGGGTTTGTGAAACTGCCATCTTTATACTCCTCCATCTTTGTATATTTTTTAAAAAAATGAGCAAAATAATGCAAAAAGGAGGTATACCATGAAAGGATTAGATTATACTGTTCTGACACTGATCATTATTGGTGCCATTAATTGGGG